>JACLAB010005120.1_pt1 | contig 34816 bp, 53 predicted proteins | sample 8027921 | NCBI WGS metagenome assembly JACLAB01 (sample SAMN15725117, study PRJNA655200) | protist metagenome | isolation source: fluorescence activated cell sorting (FACS) single amplified genomes of... | place: USA: West Boothbay Harbor, Gulf of Maine | collected 2000-07-19 | reverse complement strand
TATGATGTACATAGAAGTTAATTTCATCTACGTCACTTGCTAGTTTTGGGGAAATAAGAGCAGAGACCTGAAGAGAAGTAAGAACATCGTTATAATCTACATCGTCTCCGAGTAACCACGCTAACTCCTGTATCGCGTTAGTTACGCTAATTATTTTCCAAGTTGCTATGTTAAGTGCCATTACTCTATCTCCTCGGTCAAACGTGCTAAGTACCACTGAGCCTTCTGTAAATCTTCTACAGGCTTACCCTTGTAGTCATAACGCCAGAGGTACTTCATAGCATTACCCTTGAGGTAGCCTTTGAACTCTGTGTCGGACATACTAGCTTTGATAGCCTCGATACACTCTATGGAACCTGTGTTGTAATGCACTGGGCTTTCTACAGGGTCATAATCAGTCAGCCACTCGTCGTTCTCCATCTCTAACTGCTGCTCTTCCTCTACCAACGCCTTGTACCTTTTTTCATACTTTAGTCTATCCCACATCTCTGGTGTTGCGTCATTAATGCTCATAGCTATCCTCTCTATATCTAATCAGTCTATCTTCAAATGCTTCCAACAGTTCCTCACCGTTTATCTCTAGCACTTCCAATATAGTTATCTCATCGTGGTCGCGTAGGAACTGTTCCTTGTATTCTTCAAACGACATCTTATTTATCCCTCACATACTTTAGTAATTCCTTAGTAGTCTTTACAGTGAAGTGAGCAAAGCCTTCCTTCTCGCACCACTGTCCCATAGTCATCTTACTGCCCTTACGCACCTTCTTGTACGGGTCTGACAAGACAAACACTAACTCCCACTCTGGCATTGAGTCTCGGATGGAGGTGTACTTTTGTGTGTCTCCTACCCTGAAGTAACCCTTAGCCTCGATTAGTATCTTCTTACCGTCATGTACAAAGTCTGGTACGTACTTCCTGTGTATAGTGTAGGGTAGTCTGTATGGCTCGTATTCAAACTCTTTGTTGAGTTGGTCATATAAAGCTGACTCTAAGCCTGACCGGAACCTACCATTTTTCTTATTCTTACTCATTTGATTTTCAGCTCCTGTACGTTTGGCTCTTTGACTACCTTACACAAGTACTTTGGTGCGTAGGAGTAGTTGAACAACCGTAGGTCAGGATAGCAATGCTTTTTGTATTGACAGTAAGAACAACCCATTGCTAACTTCATGTTACCTGACTTGCCTTCCGGCTCCGGCTGGTGACATAAGTAGTTAGGTTCTGGTTTGTTTACCATCTCCTTCAAGTGCTTCACCCTATCAACAATCGTACCGTCAAACTCTATAACCCCTGCAACCTTTGGGTCGTTCAAGTCGTACTTCAAGAACGTAAGATGTCCGTTGGTCTTGTCCATCGCCAGCCAACCAATCTCTGTAGCACCTTCCGAGTGGGCGTAGGCTTTAATCTGGTCAACGTAACCGAAGGGGTCGTCGTTCAGTATCTTACCTTCCTTAAACTTCTTAAACCCAAAACTACTGGCTGACTTAACGTCGGTAACTACACCGTCAATCTTACAGTCCATTGAGCCTCGGATACCTTCCACCTCACAACGCTTCTGCTCGTCGGTTACTGTGTGCCCTGCCATACGTGTTAAGAATAACAGCATCTCTTCAATTAGATGTCCGTACATAAACTTAACGTATGTCGCGGGTTCAAGTTCTTCCTTCTCTGTACCTGCTACTACATTCCAAAGGTAACGGTCTGTGCGTCCAATGTTCGACAATCTAAGTGTGCGCTTATCCTCTCGCTTCTCTCTGCCGAACTCTGTACGCATTAAGTCCTTGACTGCTTCACCGAACTTCTCAATCTCAGCCTCAACGTCTACTGCCGGGTCAGCGTCCTTTGTCTCCATCATCTTGTAGATGTCTTTAACTAACGTCTCAGTCTTTTTCATCTTCGAGTTCCTTGAATGCTTTAATCACATCCGTTGAGAATAGCTTCTGTAAGTTTACCAAGAACATCCGGCTTGCGTTGTTGTCGCCGCCCGATACTGTTCTGAACGTATCCAAACCATTTACTATCTTCTTCAATACCTTTGTATCAAACACCAAGGTACAGTACTCGTCGTCCCCGATGCAAAGGTTATGGAACCAGTAGTCAGACTCTGTGGCTGCAATGCCTGATGGCTTACCCCACGACTGGTACTCAATGCAGATGTTACCAGTCTTCTGCCACATATCCTTCTCGGACTTAACTTCAATCTTCTTGTTCTGTAGCATATCGGCAATCTTGTCTTCCCGTACCTCACCGTATGCTAAGTCTAAGTCAAACTTCTTCCTATCAGCTTTTGCAGGTTTCATGTTATCTTCCCATCGTAGTGAATAAAATCAAACCCGCGAGTGCTGCGAGAAAGAATATACTGCCCCAAGGGAATGTGTCGTCATCCTCCTGCCGCGTGTCCTCAACCAAACCCATGACCTCAAGTACTGAATCAATGCCGTGCTTCTTGTACAGTTCGTAATGTGGGTGGTTTGGATTGCCTACCCGGTAACGCTTACCGTTGATTGTCAACCTAGTCTTGTTTTCCAATTGTCTATCTTGACTCATTGTTTTTTTCCTCATTAGTGTGTCTGGCTCCAGTCGGTTCCGATTTGGTATTCACCTGCAAGAGGGCAGTTGAGTTTGAAGTAGTTTCCTGCCGCTTCAATGCAAGCAGTTGAGAGCCTGCCAAACCGTACTGCGTCCTTTTCTGCGACCTCCGTCTGGATTTCATCGTGTATGTTCCCTATAAACTTATAATCAATTTTATGAATGGTTGCGTACTCGTCCAACAAACACAGTGCTTTCTTCATAACGATTGCGCCTGCGCTTTGTAGGAGAGTATTTAGTGCCGCGTGTTCTGACCGTACAGCGACCCGGCGTCCATCCAGTCCAAGAACATAACCTCTTCCAGAAGCCACTCCAACTCGTTCTCGTAGTGTTCTAAGAGCAGGCGTATTTCGTAGGAACTTTTCCTTAAGTCGTTTACCATCTCTTGAACTTCCTCCGACGATGCTTCCGATTTTCGCATCTCCTGCGCCGTAAAGGAAAGCGTAGATAAAAGTCTTTGCTTGATTTCTAGTTTCAAGGCCAGCAGCCAGCTGGTTTGCCGTGTGAATATCTCCCGTGAGAATTTCATTTGTATATGCCTCATCGTTCATGTAGTGTGCAAGCATACGTAACTCCAAACCGCTTGCGTCCATACCTACTAGCTTGTAGCCTGTAGGAACTGTCCAAACCTCTCTGCACTGTTTACCGTAGGGTGCATTACCTGCCGGTACTTGAGCAACATTGGGGCTTGAGTGTGTCATACGTCCTGTTACTGCGCCGTTGGCGTTGACATAACCATGCACTCTACCATCATCTCGAACCGCGTCCAACCAGCTTTGTATCTGCGCAATGCGCTTCTGTACCATAAGGTACTCACCAATAAGCTCCGCTTCCGGTATACCCTTCACCTTGTTAAGAACGCTCTCATCAACGATTGGCTGTCCTTTCTCTGTAAAGGTCTCTGGTTTCCATCCGAAGTATTGTAGGTAACGACCTATCTGTTGTCGTGAGCCTAAGTTAAACTCTGGATAATCCAGTCTGCTAAATGGTGCTACTGCTGTCGTCCACTGCTCCCCTAAGAACTTCAAGCCTACTACTGAGTGGCTTCCGTCCTTCTTAACCTTCGGTGTTATCTCCTTAATGAATGTTGGTAGTGGTTTAAACTTCTCGTGTACCCTGTCCTCTAGGTCAAACTTCTTCTCCTTCAACTCAGCCAAAAGTACAAACGCTTTCTCTTGGTCTACCAACCAGCCGCTTTTAATTTGCTGGCTAATAATCCCTTGTACTTGACCTTCAAGCATAAGGCTCTTATCTCCAAAGCCAGTAAGTTGTTGAAGTAGTCTCTGGTACACAAGTTCATTAACTCTAACGTCTTGCTTACAATACTCCACCATATCCTGAGAAAAATTGTCCCAATCATAGTGTTCTCCTTTCGGTTGGTTTAATAACTGACCCCAGTTCTCCAATGAATGACCGCCTTGACGTGATGGCTCTGCCAGTCTGGACATAACTAACGTATCTGTTACCTTACACTTGCTGAAGTCTACGTTAAGTAGCTTCTCTAACACTGGTATGTCGTAGCCAATAATGTTGTGACCAATGACCTCCAGTTCTCCCTGCTCCTTAATCCAGTCCTTGAAACAAAGTAGGCTGTCTCCTGACCACTCTACGTACTCCTTAGTGTCCCTCTCGTAAGCGATAATGCACCATACCTTGTCAGGGTCTAGGCCGTTCGCTTCGATGTCAAAGACTATCTGCTTCATTAGGACTCCTGCTGTTTCCTGTCTCTATAATCACACCAACCATTAATGGAATCAAAAACTTCCTCAATGCTGTTGTAACCTGAGTACCACTTACAATGTGCTTTGTGTCTAGGTGTCCACTTCATTGTATGAGGTGAAATAAAGAAGTAACACTTCCTGTGGTGGAAACATATCTGACCTGCACCGTATGGATATATTTTCTTCTTCCCTAGTCTCTTTAACTCATTTATTGCTTCCTCTATCATTACAGGGTCTGCAATGTCTGTCTCTGTTACCTGATACTGACTGACTCTATTAACCATGTTAGAACTCCACGTTATCCTCTGTGGGACAAGATGTTTCAATCATACGGCCTGAGTCCTTATCGTAGTACAGGTAGCAAGCCGCGCCTGTGAGTCCAACAAACCTGTTCTTTAGAACCCTTACGCACGTGGTGTTGCGTGTGTCTGGGTCTGCGTGTTGTTGGTCTCGCTCTAGTCCAATCACCATATCACTTAACTGTGCGATAGCCGCTGAACCTCGTAGCTCTCCTAAGCTAATCTTACCTCCGTCCTCGTGCGCCTTCTGCCCTGATGGCCGCCGTAAGTGTGACACCAAGAATAACCCGACTCCTGTCTCCTGCACTATCTTCCGTAGGTTGGTCATAATGCTGTCAATTGCCTTACGCTCGTCTCCTTGCGCTTGGTCACTGACTACAATACTAAGGTGGTCTAGGATAATCCATTTGCAGTCCAAGCCCTTAGCCATGTACCTGATACGTCCTAGCAGGTCGTCCTCACTGGTACTTCCGAAGTGGTCGAGTAAGTGTATCCTGTCTAACCCGAATGTCTTCTCCCAGTAACCACGTTCCTCGCCTTCTACCAAGGAGTTCCTAACGTCCGGTAGATGTAACTGCTTGTTAGCCTCAATCGACATAATGCCTAGCGTGGTCTTAGGTACGTCCTCCTCTAGTGCCAAGATACCCACGTTGTCCTCGGTGTTCTTCAATAGGTAATGCTCTAGCTCTCGCATAATCTGAGACTTACCCATGCCCGAACCTGACGTTATCGTGACCAGTTCCCTCGGCCTGAACCCGTGTGTAAACTCATTCAAGCACTGCCAAGGATACGGTATGGACTTAATGTCCTTCTGCTCCTGTAGCAAGTCCCATGTATCCATGCCTGAGACAATCCCGTCCGGCCTATAGGCTTTGGCGTCCCACCACGCTCTAGTGAACTCCTGTATCTTCTTGGCCTTGAGCATCTCCCCTGCGTCCTTCAAGGACAGTACTACGTTCTTCGCCTTGTTGGGGGTGAACAAGTTAAGCACTGACTGTGCCGCCTCCTGTCCTGCCTTGTCGTTGTCGAAACAGATAACTACGTTCTCGAACGACTCCAGCCATTCCAAGTTGGCCTTGATGTCCTTACTGGCTCCTGCCGCACCTGAGCGGATAGACACTACAGGCCACTTGCCGTCGAACATCTCACTGACTGCTAGTGCGTCTGCCTCTCCCTCGGTAATGGTAATGTACTTACCGCCTTCCCTGAATGCTTGCTGACCGAACAAGCCTACGTTATCAAAGTTCCCTGTCGCGTAGAATCCTTTGGTCTCTACCTGTCTAACCTTCGTCCCTGTCGGCTTCCTACTGTCCTTGTCATAGTACGGGTAGTGATGTTTGACAATTTGTCCCGTTGGTGAGAACTCCACAGTAACGCCGAACTTCTGCGCTATGCTCTGTGAGATTCTGCGGTCGGGGATTGCCGCTATTACTCCTGTCATCTCAAATGCCCTTGTTGGTGTACGTGGTGCAAAGTCTGACGGGGCAGTTCCGTTGCCCCTCTCATAATACTCACAACCACCACTAAAGCAGTGGGCGTGACCATCGGAGTACCTTGCTAGGTTGTTGCTTGAGCCGCATTGGGGACACGGCTCGTGCTTTAGAAAGGTAGACTCTCCCATAATTAAAAGTCCGCTACCTCTTCCTGCTCTGCAAGCTCTAAGACCTTCACCTTGTTTAGGTACGTGCCTGTACCATGTACTGGATGGGGCGCACCTTCCTGCCATAGGATACGCACTTTGGAGCCTCTGGGGACTCGACCCGCAAAGGGCGTGCCATCGGCATTTAGGACACCTACCTCAAACTTACTGGAAAACTTGCGCTGCTTTACACCTTCGTACTCACGTAGTTTGATACCTGCTGCGTCTAATGACTCGGCGTCCGCCTCATCTAAAGACAACACCAAAGAGAACTTACCAGTGGATTGACCGTTGTACATCTCATGCTCGGTCAGGTTCTCAAATGCTACTGTTCCTTCTAATACTTGTGCTGACATATCAATTACCTTTTGTTGTTAAATTAAATTGTTACTACTTAAGTATACCTTAGTTAGTTGCTTTTAGTTTATTATAAAAGAACATAACATAAGTATATTATAGCATTAATTATTGCTAATGTCAAACCCTAATTCACTCAGGTCTACATTCTCTTCTTCGCTCGTTACTCCGCCACCCTCGAATGCAAGTGCCGCATTAGTTGAAATACTCATACAATTATAACACAAATCTAAAGGCTTGTCTGTATTATAATCAGTACGCCTTAACTCTGATTCCGTCATAATAGCGTCGCACGCTTTACATCTACTCACTCTGTATGCACTCCTATAGTGTCATAATGTACCTTGTTGAAGTCGCTACGTGCCATTGTATACAGGTCGTGCTGTATGTGCTGGCGTGCGGCCTGTTGCATCTCTGCTACGCTCATAGCGTACAGTAGGTACTCTGTTACCTCATCGACCTTTACATGGTCTTCGATTGCTATCCAGTCGTTCTGCTCATAGCCAATTAACTGCTCTTTAATCTTGCTCATCGTCCCATTTCTCCATAGTTTCCTTGATGCCATAACATAGGCATAGGATTAAAAATATATAAAATAATGTCTCAACAATAATCATTCCTCATCAACCTCCGTCCATACGTTCCCTAGTGTAACAATAAAGAAGGGCAATAGCAATACCAATCCGTCGAAGGCCATGACTGCTAGCTCCCCGTCCTGTAATGTCCACACTGGTCTACTCTCTACGCTCTCTATGTCCAACCCAATGCCGAACCGAGGCTCTACGTTTAAAAACATTCCTGCTACATTAAACTGCATTTTTAATTCTCCCACTGTCGTCAATTAAATCCTTCACGAATACCCCATCTACCATACGCCCTGTGCGGTACTTTATATCATTATAGGCGTGATACATACACTCAAACAGCGTAAGTTCGTTTCTGTGGGCGATATTGATTAACACTACCAGTATATCACCTATATCATCAATCGGCGTTAAATCGCCATCTAGGGACAATCTAAGCTCTTCGACCTCCTCAACTAGCTTGCTGAACTGTGCAATGTCCGTGCTGCCCTCAATTAGATTGCGTGCTTTATGCCAGTCTAGGATTTTATCTTCAATATCCATTACTACCGCCATTTTAATCCTCTCCTCTGTAGTTTACCTGCTGTTTAATATCTGCTATCACCTGCTGTAACTCCGTCAGGCTCTGACCTAGCTCGTCGATTGTCTCCGCGAGTAGGTCATTCTCTGGCGTGTTATCTGTAATCATAGCTTCTTCACCTTCTTATAGTATTCTAATTCGCCGTGCAAGTGTTCCAAGGCGTACAGGTCGTCCTCGTCCGGCTCAAAGTTCTTATCTCTGAATAGCACCTCGGCCATCATGGTAACTTCTAGCATCATAGCCCCGAACCTGTCCCGCCTCGCCTCCCGTTCCATCTCTGGCGTTATCTCTACCTGCGCGTGGTCGTGTGCCAATTCCTCTTCGCTTACTCTGCATCTGTTAGTCATTATAAAGCCCTCAATAGTTTATTAAAATGTCCCTCACAGTCTAACCGCAACCGCTCCAATCTCTCAACCAGTGTATCAGCTCGGCTATTATCTGTAAATATAATATCTGTCACTAATTTGTCGTGCTGTTTCTTAAACTCGATATAACTCATACTGTAAAACCTCATATAATCAATTCTAAGCCCTTTTAACAGGGCAACCCATGCTGCCCTATAGGCTAACCATTAAACCGCTGTAAACGCCCTTATTCCCAGGATAAAGACCGTCATTATTAAACTACCCGCGACAAAGCCTCCTGCGAATAGCAATACCAGTTGTAATAATCGTTTGTATTTATTCACTGTATAACCTCCCCCACTATTTTTTTAATATCCTCAATTGGCTTTCCAGTCATTACAGATAATTGATAGACTGTAACCCCGCTCCCTTCAAAATATGCGCGTAAATCCGCGTCCGATAACATAATCACTTTATAAACTCCCGTTGATTAGAATAACATTATATAAACAAGCGCGACATATAAGACCTTAGCCATTACAACCGCGCCTAAGATTACCACCGACCACCCGAACACTTCAACGGCTAGATTAATACGCGCCTCCCGACGCGCCTTGAGTTTCAATTGTTTACGTTTTGCACTATTCATAATATAAGCCCCTTTACAATTGTAACCAAACAGACGTCGCTGTCTGTTACCTTTTGCCCTAGAAAATCATGCTCTGTCACGTAGCGCGTTTTTACCAGTTCGCCCGCGCTGTTATATGTTTTTAAAATATCCGTTACAGTTTCTACGCGTTCCTTGTTGGTATGCTTTCCGCGCTGTTTAATAAATTTTGTTCCGATTTCAATTGTCATATTATGCCGCCTCATCCTGCCAATCTAAAATTATATCAAACGCTTTCGCATCTAATCGCTGTAGCTCGCTATCTGTTAAATGCCCGACCTGATGCACGCGCTCAAAGCCCTTCAATGCTCGGTCGATATCGCCCAGTGATTCGCACCGGTTTAACCTTTCAATTGCTGATTTGTAATTGCTCATATTATGCTACCTCTAATGTTTGAATTAAATTGCTTTTAAAATTGTTTTTACGCTGACCATGTACCACTATGGCTATATTCTTAGACTGGCCGTCGCATAGTCCACAATCAATACACTGTATACCCTTGCTATCCGCTAAGCATTCTATCTCATTATCGTATAGAGAATCGTCCGGCAATGCAACTCTAAAGGTTTTAGCGCCTAGTGCCTGGTATTTTAACGCTTGTTTTGGCGTATCCGCCGACACTTGACAAACTGACAAATATCGCTTATCAAACGCTTTATGCGCTATCTGGTGCGTATAGCCAGTGTGTACGCTTGAAAGCTCTACCAATGGCGCGAATACTTCAAAGGGAACCGCCGCCGGGTCGCCGTATGCGCCTAGTCTAAGGGCGCGACCCTGTAAAACGTGGCTATGCTTCCCCGCGTCATATGTTGGATAGAGTCCCTTCTTATAGCTACGGAACACGCTTAATGGTGCTTGATGCGTCATAACATAGCACGCGCCGCCAGTGTGATGACGTTGAGGACAGTTACCGCAAACGCTTGAATCCTCACCGATTTTTATTGCTAGATGTGGCTCTATATCAGAGCGAATAATCCATGTTTGAACCATGGCACCGGTTTTGGCGTTACTTGTCTCTAATGTAGCGATTACCACAATTGGAGCGCCGTCTAGTACGCTTGCACCATCATATAAGACAAAACCCTTTTGTTTTGACTTCGCTACTGTTGGTTTTTTTACCGCGCTAAACTTTCGCATTTTGTCACCTTTGTTTAAGTTGTGTTAGTTGTTTTTAGTATACCGGCGATTGTATACCACCGGCATAATTAAAGCAACTATTTATTTTAACTCTCTACTGGTGGGGTATAGCGTTCGCCCCTTTGTTTTAAGGCCATTCCCGCGTAGTGTATTGTGTCCGCGTACTCACCGCACTTAGGATTCTCAGGCATTGCCGCCATTGCTCGTTTACAGTCTTGAATCATATAGCATAGAGTATCGCTGCTCACGTATAGCAGTCGCTCAATTGTTTCACTATGCCACTTACCCGAACCGTCATTATATGTAGCCATCTTAATTACCTCAATTGGTTGCCCCTTTTCGACGGGGGCGTTTGGTTGGTTGTTTTAGCAAATCCAGTCCGACAAGCCACCACCTTCAACAATACCGAACTCTTCTATAAGCTTATCTAGTTGGTCGCGGTGATATATAGCCGTCTTAATAATGGCTTGACGGTGTGCCTCTTCACGACTTTCGGTGATAGTGCTCGGCCAATACTTACTGCCTTTAAACACTGCCCAATTGCCATTCTCGAATTGCTTTGCGTTATATTTCATATTGTACCACCTTTTTGGTTAGTGTGTTTCTCGTCTTGATGGGGTCATTATATACCTATGGCTGACAGGTTCAACGCCAAGCTTGGCTAGTGTGTAAATTAATTTATAAACCCTAGATATAAAGAGCGGGCGCGTGCGAATACCATAGAATCAAACCCATGTCAAACATTAGCGTGACCAATCCCTCTTGAGTAGTCACGGGTATTGGTTGCAGTGTTGGCTTGGGTATGCTAATAGGTATCCTATAGCACACTCACACTCCCTCCGTCAAGGATTACTCGTGACTACATCTGACCCCGTGGTCACCCTTAGGGATTGACAGGCTGACTGGTGTATGCTAGAGATTTACAAGGGGGGCGGGGGGGCTGACGGTGCTGTGGTACTGTTACGGTAACCCCCTAGATACAAAAAAGTAGCTATTTGGAAAAAGGACAATAAGTGTTACCATAAGTAACATAAAAGGCAATAACCATAAGTATACATAAGTAAGCCTAAGTCATTGATTTTATTGGGGTTCGGCGGGTACGTAGGGAGACAAAGGAATATCCTTTAATGTTGATTGGTAAATTAGTTAAAATAAAGCTTGACTTTTGCCTAAGAATATGTTATAATAGTACTATAGTATAGATTAGTTTAGTTTAGTTTGTTGTTTTGTTACTAACTAAAGACTATAAACAAAGTATAAACCTAACGAGGTCTAAGGTATACTAAAGTATACTTAGGTAACCTAAGGAGAAGTTTTTGTCTACCGAAAATAAAAAAGACGATTTGCCCGTTACTAAGAAACGTAGAGGTCGTCCACCCAAGTCTGAGGTTGTCTCACGCAAGCGGGGAACCGTTGGCACGAGGGGTCGCCCAAAGGGTGACGCAGCGATAATCAATGAATACAAGTCAAGGATGCTAACGTCCCCTAAGTCAGCGAGGGTGTTAGAGTCTATCTTTGATGCAGCCTTGGATGATGACCATAAGAATCAGGCAGCCGCTTGGAAGCTAGTAATGGATAGAGTCTTACCAGCCAGCTACTTTGAGAAGGATAAAGCTGGAGGAGCCAAGGGTGGAATCAACATCTCGATTACCGGAGTGGGCGGAGAGACTACTGTCATCTCCGAGAACACAGACCAAGAGCAAGATATTATTGACGGAGAGTTCACCGATGTATAACCCTAAGTACTTTGCCTTGAGTGAGTTCAACTGTCAAGAAACAAATCAAAATGAAATGAAACCAGAGTTTTTAGAGAGACTCGACCTACTTCGAGAAGCCTGTGGTTTTCCCTTTGTGATTACTAGCGGCTATCGTAGCCCTAACCACACTATTGAGAGAGCAAAGAGGAAACCCGGAACACATGCCCAAGGTATTGCAGCGGACATCAGAGCTATTAGCGGAAAAGAAAAGTACAAGATTATTGAACAGGCAATCGCCCTTGGGTTTGCTGGCATTGGAGTGGCTGGTACATTTATCCATGTGGACGACAGGGCTAGTGGTGATTCTAACGTTACACCCGTAATGTGGACTTACTAGTATGGGTACTATTAAATATATCCATGTCAACCAACACAAGATTAAAGCCAACCTAAAGCATGGTACTAACGAACCTGTAATAACTGTTAAGGAAGGTAAGAAGAACACCTACGGACACTCCGTTAAGATACACGGGGAGTCCGAAGTCATATATGGAGGTAGCGATAAGCCTATTCTGTCATGTGGCGCTAGAGTTGTAATTAAAACGAAAGCGGATGTAACCATTACGTAAGGAACTAAAATGTCATCTTATTTAAACACAAACATGAAACAACCTTTTGACATGAAACAGGCAAAAAGTCAAGCAGGTATGCTTACTGAGTTTACTCCGATAGGTGACGCACGTGCTATAGCGGAAATACCTGAGTTACTACAAAAAAAGGATTATCTCGGTGTGGGTGTCAATGCGTTGTCCGTTCTGCCTGTAATAGGCGCTATAGGTGACGCGGCTAGAGTAGGTAGAAAAGCAGAAGATGCTCGGATTGATGATTTAGTGTCAAGATTTGCAAGCAACATTAATAAACCTGTAACACAGACCACGGAGTACGTAAGCAAAAACAAACCAATGAACAGAGTTGATGTAACTCATAGTGCGGAAGAGCTTAAAGGTTTTGACTTAAAAGACGAACTATATCACGGAACTAATGAAATGTTTAGTTCTTTTAACTTAAAAGCTCCTAAGAAGAATAGAGGAACTAATGTTGAAGGTGCTTATTTTTTTGGTGGTAAAAACAAAGAAAACGCCTTAGATTACGGAGAAAGAACAATAATAGCGGTTCCTCGTTCAGGTTTAAAAACTTTTAATCGACAAGAAAAAACTCCCGAAGTTTCTCCGGCAATGTTAAAAGAATATAAAAACCAGATGAAAAAGGCGTACGGTTCTCGTTTAGACCCCGAAGACCTTGATGATTACGCGAAAGAGTTTGCTGTCAATGCTAGAGCTAAATGGGATGTATTTACAGGAAGTCAAAAAGCCGCTGTTTTAAAAGCAGGTGGTTACGGTAAATATGTAGACGGAGACGAAATTGTAATTTTAAACCCTTCTGATATATTAATGAAAGGGCAATATAGTCCTATTAGTGGTGGCCTCGATAAAAAAGCTAAAACAGCTAAAACATTCGTGGACTCTCTCTAAGTGACTGACTTAAACATATCCCTACTACCGTGGCAACAGCAGGTGTGGGCGGACAATAAGCGCTTTCAGGTTGTCGCTGCGGGTCGTCGTACAGGTAAGTCTCGCTACGCTGCTTGGAAGCTAATCGTTAAAGGGTTGGAAGCAAAACGTGGTCAGATATTCTATGTTGCCCCTACACAGGGTCAGGCTAGAGACATTATGTGGCAGGCTTTGTTGGAGGTTGGTCATCCAGTTATTAGTTCCAGCCATGTAAACAACCTACAGATAAAGTTAGTCAACGGTATTACCATCGCCCTAAAGGGTGCTGACAGACCGGAGACTATGCGTGGTGTCAGCCTCTACTACCTCGTAATGGATGAGTATGCCGACATGAAGCCGGAGGTCTGGGAACAAATCCTTAGACCTGCCTTGGCGGATTTAAAGGGTGAAGCCTTGTTTATTGGCACGCCTATGGGTCGTAACCACTTCTATGACCTGCACCAGTACGCTAGTATCTCCAACGATGAGGACTGGCAGGGTTACCACTTTACAAGCTACGATAACCCCCTGCTGGATGCTGTGGAGATTGAAGCAGCTAAGAAGTCGATGTCAGCCTTCTCCTTCCGACAGGAGTTCATGGCGTCCTTTGAGGCAGCGGGTGGTGAACTCTTTAAGGAGGAACACGTTAAGTTCTCCGAGGAAGAACCGGAGGACGGACAGTTTTATATTGCAGTTGACTTGGCAGGATTTGCGGATGTTGAAAAAGCAACAACTAAAACCAAACGACTTGACCAAACGTCAATTGCTGTGGTTAAAGCGAACACTGAAGGCTGGTGGGTTGCTAATATCATACATGGGCGCTGGGGCGTCGAAAAGACCGCCAGAAAAATCTTTGAGGCAGTCCGAGACTATCAACCAGCAGCCGTAGGGATTGAGAAGGGGGCATTGAAGAATGCTGTCTATCCCTACCTAAACGACTTAATGAAGAAAAACCAAAGGTTCTTCCGCGTAGAAGAGCTAACCCACGGCAACAAACGTAAGGTAGACCGTATCGTATGGGCGTTGCAGGGTAGATTTGAACACGGTAACCTTGTACTTAACAAAGGGGAGTGGAATACTGAGTTCCTAGATGAGCTATTTCAGTTCCCAAACAAGTTAGTACATGACGATTTAATTGACTCATTGGCTTATATAGACCAGTTAGCACAGATAGCCTATGCTGTTGACTTTGAGGAAGACGAATATGAATTTACTGACTACTATTCAGGATATTAAACTATGTTAGACAAAGAAAAGTTTCACTTAGAACGCTTAGAAGACTGGGTAGAATCAAAATGCACCGACTGGCGTGACCATTTCGAGGCTAACTATTCCCAAAAGTTTGATGAATACTACCGTTTGTGGCGTGGTCAGTGGTCTGCTGAAGACAAAACACGACAATCAGAGCGTTCCAAGATTATTTCCCCTGCACTACAACAGGCTGTGGAGTCTTCCGTAGCGGAACTGGAGGAAGCTACCTTCGGTCGTGGTAAATGGTTCGATATTACGGACGATGCAGGCGACACGGAGAAGATGGACATACAAGTCCTACGTACTGGCCTTGAATCAGACTTTAAACGTAACAAAATCCGTAAGAATGTAGCCGAGTGTCTTATCAATGCAGCCGTATTCGGCACAGGTATTGCTGAGATTGAACTCACTACCGAAAAGGAAATGAAACCAGCCACACAGCCTGTCATGGGCGGTGAATTGACTGCTGTTGGTGTCAATATTACAGACCGTACGTGCGTTAAGCTTAACCCTGTAATGCCTCAGAACTTCCTTATCGACCCCGTAGCCACTACTATAGAGAATGCTTTGGGTGTTGCTATTGATGAGTTCGTATCACGTCACGTTGTGGAGCAGTTGCAGGAAGATGGTGTCTATCGTCAAGCAGACGTAGGTACAGCAGCTCCTGACTTTGACATTGAGCCTGACCATGAACTAACTACTACCTACGATGACGACAAAGTACGTCTTACTAAGTACTACGGCCTTGTGCCTCGCTACTTGCTGGACGAAGCTATGTCAGACCCAGATGCCGAGGAAGAAGCTGTAACGCTGTCCGAGGACGAAGAAGCGGAAGATAGCTACTACGTTGAGGCTATCGTTGTTATTGCTGATGGTGGTACTCTCCTGAAGGCTGAGAAGAACCCCTACATGATGGGTGACCGTCCTGTTATCGCATTCCCTTGGGATGTCGTTCCTAGCCGTTTCTGGGGTCGAGGAGTATGTGAGAAAGGCTACAACTCTCAGAAGGCGTTAGACGCAGAACTACGCGCTAGAATCGATGCTCTTGCTCTCACTGTACACCCTATGCTTGCCATGGATGCTTCCCGTATGCCTCGTGGTGCTAAACCTGAAGTACGTCCGGGTAAAGTAATTCTAACTAACGGTAACCCTTCGGAAGTCCTACAGCCATTTAACTTTGGTCAGGTACAGAACATTACCTTTGCACAAGCCGCTGCCCTACAGCAGATGGTACAGACCGCTACAGGTGCTATTGACTCAGCTGGTATCGCAGGTAGTATCAATGGTGAAAGCACAGCTGCGGGCATCTCCATGAGCCTAGGCGCTATCATTAAGCGTCACAAGCGTACCTTGATTAACTTCCAAGAGTCGTTTATTATTCCGCTGGTAACCAAGGCTGCTCATCGCTATATGCAGTTTGAGCCTGAGTTGTACCCAGTGGCTGACTATAAGTTTGACGTATCCAGCTCTCTAGGTATTATTGCCCGTGAGTATGAAGTCACACAGCTTGTACAGTTATTACAAACCATGTCTCCTGAGACCCCAATGTATCCTGAGCTGATTAAGTCCATTGTTGAGAACATGAACTTGTCCAACCGTGAAGAACTTATTGCCAAGCTTGACCAAGCCAATCAGCCTAACCCAGAAGCACAACAGGCTCAACAGGCTTCACAGCAAGCTCAGTTGCAGTTCCAAGCTTCACAGACTGCTGCCCTTAACGGACAGGCTCAAGAGTCTCAGGCACGTGCTGCTAAAGCCATGGCTGAAGCACAGGCTGTACCACAAGAGCTTGAGATTGACCGTATTAAGGCTGTAACAGCTAACCTAGATGCGGGGGATGCGGACGACAAAGAGTTTAAGAAGCGCCTTGAAATCTCTAAGCAGCTACTCAAGGAGCGTGAGGTAGCCGTTAAGGAAGGCAACGTAGAGCAACCAGCACCACAGGCACAACCACAAGCACGACCTCCAATGCAACCTAATATGGGACAATTGCCACAATGATTACAGAGCGACAGTTCAACGACGTACTTAAACAGATAAACGAAGCATTTAAGGATGTCAACAAAAAAGTAGACAAACTACAAGAACAAGTCAACACTAAGGAGGCTCCTAGTGCCAGCAAAAAAACCAGACCCAAGGCTTAAGCGAGCAGGAGTATCGGGGTTCAATAAGCCAAAGAGAACCCCCAGTCACCCTAAGAAGAGTCACGTAGTGGTTGCCAAGGAAGGTGACAAGGTTAAGACTATCCGCTTTGGAGAGCAAGGAGCTAAGACTGCTGGTAAGCCTAAAGCAGGTGAGTCTGAGGCTATGAAGAAGAAAAGAGCCAGCTTCAAAGCACGACATGGTAAGAACATAGCTAAAGGCAAAATGTCTGCGGCATATTGGGCTGATAAAGCTAAGTGGTAGTGTACTAATATATATACAAAAGTGTCTTAAGTGTACATTAGAGTGTACATTGTATAGTATATGAAACATAACAGGAGAAATTTATGCCCTCATATTCAATGAAGCCTAAAAGCAAAGCAAAGCCGAAATCAATGCCCAAGCCTAAGCGCGGACAACGTGCGGGTAAGAACAAGATGAAGGCACGTGGTTACAAATAAGTAAAATAAAGCTTGACATTTGACTGTAAATATGTTATAATAGTACTATAGTATGCTTTAGTATACTTTAACTTGTACTTTAACTTATAACAAACTGTCCTTTAAGGAGAAACAGTTAATGAATGACACAGACAAAGAACTAGAAAAATACTACGAAGATATGCTTTCGATGTTTCGTACATCAGGTTGGAAGACTTTATCGGAAGACCTGCTTACTAACTCCAAAGGCATTAATTCAGTAGAAGGAACGAAAGATGAAAAAGACCTCTTCTTTAGGAAGGGACAACTTTATGTCATTGCTTCGTTGCTAAACTTAGAAGAGCAAGTCCGTGACGCATACAACAACCTAGGCATGGAAGACGATGCCGCTGTTTGATTTTAAATGTGAAGCTGGACATACTAATGAACGATTCGTTAGTAGCGACACTAAAGAAGTTGAGTGCAATGATTGTGGTCAACTAGCAGTAAAGCAGCTAAATTCTTTTGGAACTTGGACTGAAAAGCGGAATGGTATTGCGTCCGACAATTGGGTCAAGAAACGAGAGAGTCAGCTGAAACAAGAACGTAAGGCAAATTCATAGGTGTGTTGAACCCTTACATAATATAAACCTCCATAATACTAAAGGTACGGAGTTTAATAATGGCAACAATTTTACCAGACGAGCGTCCAGAAGACGACAAAGAAGAACTAGGCAACCTTGAGGAAATTACACAGGAAACTCAACAAGAGGTAACTCCTGCGGAAACCCAAGCAACCGAAACACAAGAAGATGACATCCCCGAGAAGTACAAAGGAAAGTCAACCGCTGAGATTGTAAGGATGCACCAAGAAGCTGAGAAGCTCCTAGGAAAGCAAAGCGGAGAAGTAGGGGAGTTACGTTCAGTCGTTGATAGTTACATTCAGACACAACTCGACAACACTACACCAACGCAAGAAACTGTAGACGAAGATATTGATTTCTTTTCCGACCCTGACAAGGCTGTCGAAAGAGCTATCGCTAATCACCCTTCAATTAAGAAGGCTGAGGCTGCCACACAGGAACAGGCACGAACTATTGCAATGACACAACTTCAGAAGCGTCATCCTGACATGACTGATATTGTTCAGAACCCAAAGTTTGTTGAATGGATTAAAGCCTCTAAGATTAGAACACAGCTCTTTGCTCAAGCAGACACGCAGTACGACTACGAAGCTGCCGACGAACTCTTCACTAACTGGAAGGAACGTCAAGGTGCCGTAGCTAAGACTGTAGCTGCTGAGAAGCAAACAAGGAAATCCGCTGTTAAAGCTGCCTCTACTGGTAGCACCAAAGGAAATGGAGAACAGCGAGCGAAGAAGATATATCGACGCTCAGACATTATTAAACTAATGCAGGACAATCCAGAACGGTATTTAGCTTTATCTGATGAAATCACTAGGGCTTATGCCGAGAAGAGAGTCCGCTAACTAAACTCTTTTATTATAAGGTATTAAATTATGACTGATTCAACATATCCCAACATGGGCGGTGCGGTAGACAACACTAGCGCTGCTACTTTTATCCCAGAAATTTGGAGTGACGAAGTTGTTGCTGCATACAAGTCTAACTTGGTTCTGGCTCCTCTGGTCAAGTCTTTGGGCATGACTGGTAAGAAAGGCGACGTTGTACATATCCCTAAGCCTGTTCGTGGCGATGCTCACGCTAAGGTTGAAGGCCAAGCTGTAACCATTCAGAATGCTTCTGAGGGTGAAGTACAGGTTGTTATCGACAAGCACTTCGAATACTCTCGTATGATTGAAGACATCACCGAGACTCAGGCTCTGGCTTCTCTCCGTCAGTTCTACACTGGCGACGCTGGTTATGCTCTGGCTAAGCAGGTTGATAGTGACCTGACTAACCTTGGTAAGTCTCTGGGTGACGGCGATGGTAGCGACTGGACTCACAGTGCTTCTTTCCAGATTGACCCTACTTCCGGTCTTCTTGAAGCATACAGCGCACAGGGTGCTGCTGAGTGTGGTGATTTTTCTGACCTAGCTTTCCGTGCTTTGATTCAGAAGATGGATGATGCAGACGTTCCTATGGACAACCGCTGCTTCGTAGTTCCACCTTCACTGCGTAACGCTATCATGGGCATTGACCGCTACAACTCTTCTGACTTCGTAGATGGTCGCGGTGTTCAGAACGGTCAGATTGGTACTCTGTACGGCATTGACGTATTTGTATCAACCAACGCTGCTACTCTTGAAAGTGGTGTTAAAGGCGCACAGCTTCTGCACAAGGACACTTTTGTTCTGGCAGAGCAGCAGGGCGTTCGTTCACAGACTCAGTACAAGCAGGAGTTCCTCGGAACCTTGTACACTGCTGACACTCTGTACGGCACTAAGGTCTTGCGTCCAGACGCCGGATTCGTACTTGCAGTAGATGCATAAGTAGTAACCAAGAGGGGCTTCCTGTAACAGGGGAGTCCCTTTTTCTACTTTCCCCTCCTCTCATACTTGAACAGGTTTCTTGATGTCTAATTATATTAAAACTACTAACTTTGCTGCTAAAGATTCTCTGCCGTCTGGTAACCCTTCTAAGATTGTTAAAGGGACGGAGATTAACACTGAGTTTGACAACATAGCTGTAGCTAGTGCTACTAAACTAAATTCCTCAGCCGTTTCGACTTTTGGTGGTACACTGATTGACGATGCGGACGCTTCTGCTGCACGTACTACCCTAGGCTTAGGCACTGCTGCCACTACAGCCTCTACGGACTACGCTACTGCTGCGCAGGGCACCACAGCCGATGCCGCACTACCTAGAACAGGTGGAGCGATGACAGGCGCAATAACAACCAACAGTACCTTCGATGGACGAGACGTAGCCACAGACGGCACTAAGCTCGACGGTATCGAAGCTGGTGCAACCGCTGACCAAACCGCTGCCGAGATTAAGACAGCGTATGAAAGCAACGCTAACACCAATGCTTTTACTGATACAGATGAAACTAAACTGGATGGTATTGAAGCCGGTGCAGATGTAACCGACACCACTAACGTTGTAGCATCCCTATCGGCAGGTACAGGCATTAGCTTGTCCGCTGGTGGAGAGATTGCTAACACAGCTCCTGACCAGACTGTCGCATTGACAGGCGCTGGTGGTACTTCCATTTCAGGAACATATCCTAGCTTTACAATTACTAGCACTTCTTTTGCACTTCCCGTGGCTACTGACACAACTTTAGGCGGCATTGAGCTGTTTAGTGACACAGACCAAACTGTAGTTGCTAATGCTGTAACTACTACTGCTGCAAGAACTTACGGTATCCAGTTAAACAGCGACGACCAAGCCGTTGTCAATGTTCCTTGGACTGATACCACATACACCGTAGGCGATGGTGGTCTTACCGAGATTAACTTTACCTCTGCCGACAACACTAAGCTAGATGGTATTGAAGCCAGTGCAGACGTAACGGACACAGCTAACGTAACAGCCGCTGGTGCTTTGATGGACTCTGAGGTCACCAACCTAGCACAGGTTAAGGCTTTTGATTCTACTGGCTACGCTACGGCTGCACAAGGAACTACGGCTGACGCTGCGCTTCCTAAAGCTGGCGGTACAGTAACAGGCACTGTAGTCTTTGAAGCAGCAATTACAGAAGACGCAGAAACGCTCACAGGCACAACTACTACTATCGACTTAGCAACTGCTACTAACTTTGTACACACCCTAACAGGTGACACAACTTACACCTTTAGCAACCCAGCAACCACAGGCAATGCTACAGCGTTCACCCTGAAAGTTATTCAGGACACCACAGCCCGTACAATTACTTGGCCTGCTAGTGTTGACTGGGCGGGAGGCACAGCGCCTACCTTGACAGCAACCAGTGGCGGTGTAGATGTGTTTGTATTCTATACTATTGACGGTGGTACTACTTACTACGGCTTCACGGCTGGACAGGCGATGGCATAATGAGTACAGTAGCTAATAAACTTATCAAGGCTAAGACTGATTCGGCGGCTGACGGTTTTTCAGTTGCCCTTGTAAGTGCTAGAGAGGGTACTGGAATAACTGACCGGAAATACCATTTGATTGATGTTTCTGATGTAAGTAACCTGACTGTACTAGACACCGTGGAAGCTAATGACGGCTCTGTGGCCTATCTTCCCAATCGTGCCGCACCTATCTATGATGGTGATAATGTTGGAATAGCTGAAAGAGCGTATGATGCTATTTCTTATTGGGACGTATCAGACGCAACATCCATGACTTTGCTAGACAGAGAGCGAAATGCTTCCGCTAAGTATCCCGGTTTTAATAACTTTTATGGCCTTGTAAGTGATGAAGATAACGACATTTTTTTAGGAAACGGTGTCACCGACCCTGACTGGCAAGCTATGTTTAAAGTCCACCCAACAAACACCTTCATCAGCAGAACATATCGTTCTCCTAATACTAGCACGTTCAATCATGGCTATTATCAGCCCGCTTTAGACGCTGCAAATAGAGTTCTATTTGTTGCAAATGGGTCTTCTAATTCTATATCAGCGTATACATATCCTACTACTGGTAACACTTTTACTTTACTGTCAACACTAGCAGATAGTACTAATTTAGTATTTGTAAGAAACTTAGTGTTTGATGAAACAACAGATACGCTGTACGCAGGGTCAATCAATGGCGATATTACTTCTGTGGACGTTAGCAACCCTAGTTCAATGTCAGTTATAGACAAACTTACAGGCGTAACAGGCAGCCAAACATACTATGATATGACTATCGACAAAACAAATCAAGTATTATTTGGGTGTTCAGTTGACAACTACTCTAGTACAGTTTTAGGCGGCTCAATATATGCTGTAGACATCAGTGATAATACTAATTTAGCTCATTTAGACTTTATGGAACGACCAACTACAAGTGATTTGTATTTCCCGTATCAAATGGATGTAGATGTTGCGCGTGAATATTTATTTATTGCGTGTGCAGGCACTGATAAAATGATGGTTGTTGATTATTCAGACCCTTCAAGTTTAACTGTACAAGCCGTTAGTTCTACTTCTAATTTCAAACAAGATACTATGCTAAAACTTCTAAGGTAAAAATATTATGTACGTTAAAACTTTAAACAACGAAATACAAGAGTTTCCCTATAACGTCAGGAAGCTAAAAGAAGAGAACCCTAATACATCTTTCCCTGATAAGCCGAGCGAAGAACAGCTTGCTGACTGGGGTTTGTACCGTGTTGCTTATGCAGATAAGCCTACGTGCGCACATGACGAGAAAGCAGTAGCAAACGCAGAGCCTAATTTGGTATCCGGTGTTTGGACTCTAGGTTGGTCTGTTGCTTCTAAGACAGCAGACGAGATAGCCTCAGAAGCCTCTAGCGTGCGTTATGAGCGTGATGAGCTACTGACCCAATGTGACTGGACGCAGATGCCCGACAGTCCTTTAGACGACAGCACAAAGGCTTCTTGGGCTACTTACCGCACAGAGCTACGTGACATATCGGAACAAGCAGGATTTCCAACTGACATTACTTGGCCTACAGCGCCTTAATTCAACCACGAGGATATAACATGAAAACATTTTTAATCGCAACTCTTTTTGTACTTGCTGGCTGCAACACTTTTAACGGTGCTATTGACGGTTCACAGCAGATTGTCAACTCAACTGTTGATTCTGCACAAGACATGGTAGTAGGCACTGCAAAAGGTGTTGGCGCTGGTTCAGCTACTTTGGTAGAAGGCATTGCCAAAGACATTCGCACAGCGTCTGAGTGACTAAATGCTCGCCGAAATCGCAGCAGCGAACGCAGCCTTTAAAGTCATTAAGACTGCCATCAGTAACGGTAAGGAACTGTATGACTGCTCAGAAGCGGCTACTGAGTATTTCAACAACAAAAGCGTAATAGCAAAACGTGTAGCGTCTAAGGGCAAGAGTGACTTAGACGCATTCATGGCTCTTGAGAAGATTAAAGAGCAAGAGGTTTGGCTAAAAGACTACATGGTGTACGCAGGTCGTGCTGAAATGTATAGCGACTGGTTAAACTATCAAGCAGAATGTAAAAGAAAAAGAGAAAAGGAAGAGCGTCTTGCAGCAGCTCAGAGACGTGAAAACTTAAAGTTAATCAAACAGTTTATTACTATAATGGGTATAGCCCTTGCAGTTCTTCCTGTTTTGATATACGTATTTATTTACTTAGCGAGCTTTTAAAGGATTTAAACATGGTGGAAGAAACAAAAGAAGTTTTGGACGTAGCTGCCGCATCAACAGGTATCCTTGCTCTCGCAGCTTGGCTACCCCCCGTCGCCTCTATATTCACCATAGTGTGGTTGGGTATTAGAATATACGAGTCAGACACAGTACAAATGTTAGTTCATGGTAAAAAACTACTTGACAAACAAGACTAAATAGTGTATAATATGAGTATACTTACATCTTTAATACAACCCGTTACAAGCATACTTGATAAGTTTATACCCGATGCTGACACCAAGCAAAAGATTGCCCATGAGATTGCAACCATGGCAGAGAAATACGCACACGAAAGTGCAATGGCACAGATAGAGGTAAACAAAACTGAAGCGGGACATAGGAACTTATTTGTCGCAGGTTGGCGTCCAGCTGTCGGCTGGGTATGCGTGCTTTCTATGGCGAGTAACTTCTTGGTTATTCCGATGGCAAATTTTACGTTGGCTTTGGCCGATTCTACAGTCAACATTCCCCTTATAGATTTGTCAACAATGATGCCAGTTCTTATGGGTATGCTCGGACTAGGTGCGTTACGTACCGTAGAAAAAACAAAAGGGGTTAAGAATGGCACTACCTAAACCAGACCCAAGTCGCTATCGTGGCGGCAGTAGAAGTCGTTACTACAGAGAAGACTTAGCAGCGTGGGAAGCCAAACAAAAAACTACACCTGACTACACAATACAGCCTGTGGGTGCCGAAGAAGTTGTTAGCCTTGCCAGTTCGTTTGACGAGGAAGCTGACCCCTTTGTCCCTCTTGTAGATTTAGACGCTTTAGCTGATAGTGATTTTACTTTTAATTTGGACTTGTCGGGTCTAAATCAAATGTTTGAACCCGAAACTACTCTCGGCGAGGGTGTTACTGAGGAAGGTCTAGAAAGTTTTAGTGTTCAGTTACAGGAAGATATGTTAGCCAATATAGGCAAAACAAGAGCAGACTTTGATGCAGAAACACTAGCCGACCCCATTAAGTTTAATACTGAATATCAACAACTGCTTACAGAACAGAACCAAGAAAACAGAAGCCAGCTTTATTCTCTATATAAAGAAGATGAAGCAGCTTTCAGAGAAGCTTATGACGCTGCTGATACTGGCTCTCAGCTGTCTTTTTTACATCAATTATATGATGAAGAGTCTTTACCTAGAGAAGAATACTTAAAGTTATCTGCTCAGATTTTAACAACAAATGCTTCTGATACTTTTGATGAAAACAAAACTTATTTTGTACAGAACAATAAACTGTATGAAGTGCCAACTAATTTTACTGACAGTGATGATGCTTTATTCTTCGCAAAGGAAGTAGTACTTTTCCCTGACCAAGAACACAGAGCAACCTCTGAGCATTATTTAGCGTCTGATGATGAAAACTTTTTAAGGGCGTTAGGAAGCACCAACGACGAAAGCGCAGATACTAGCTCTAGTTGGGTAAAGGCGCGTGACGGTGTTATTGTTCCTATGGCACGTACTGCTGCTGCCATAGCAACAGGTGGTAAATCAGAACAGCTTTACTCTGCTATTCGTTTAGCATCAGGTGAAACACTACACGGTTCTGATTACGCTAATCTGGTTATTGGTGGTTTGGAACAAGCAGGTATTATTGCTCCCAATGCAACAACGATAGACCCAGCCACAGGACAAGAGATTATTGTACCGGGAACTGGCTTGGGTAATTTTACTCATGGTCAAACAACACAGCTGATTGAGGCAATAGGTAACCAAGACCCACTGAGTGCTGCTTTAGCAGTTGGTGGTAACAATTTGATTACTGATAACTTGGAAGCTATCGGTATCCCGACTGAACTTGCTAACGACCCTGACTTTATTGAAGGAACAATAGCAGCCTTAGAAACAGCGGTGTCAGGCGGTAACTTACAAGAGTCTTTGGAAGATGGTTTAATAGAATACATAACTGAGGGTGGTGGTTTCGGAGGTGTTCCTGATATAGCTGTCGGTGACCTTTCTTCCGTTTTAGACCCTATCGTGGAAGTAGTACAGAACGTAGGAGACGCTTTAGAGCCTATCTTTGATGGTGTCGAAGACGTAGCCCAAGTAGTTGGCGATGTAGTCGAGGATGTTATCATTGACCCAGCGGACGACATACTAGACTTACTCGGTAGTGAGGTAGTTGACCCTATCCTTCAAGCGGTAGAACCTATCGCGGCAGTAGTCGAAGATGTTATTATTGACCCGATAGATGATGCTCTTGACTACGTAGGTTCTGAGTTCGTAGACCCTGCTATACAGGCTGCCGAAGATGTAGCACAGGAAGTAGGGGACGTTATTGAAGACTACGTTGTAGACCCTGTAGATGATGTCTTAGACTTTGTGGGTGAAGAGTTTGTAGACCCTGTTGCACAAACCATCGGAGACGTTGCGGAAGACGTAGTTCAGACGACTGGTGATGTAGTGGAAGACGTTGCACAGGTCATAGGCGATGCTGTTGAAGAAGGTGTTGTAGACCCCGTAGACGATGTTTTAGACTACATAGGTGAAGAGTTTGTAGACCCAGCATTACAGGCAGGAGAAGACGCTCTACAGGTCACAGGAGACGTTCTGGAAGACATAGGACAGTCAGCTGGTGATATTATTGAAGACGTAGCTCAGGACACAGGAGCGGCTGTAGAGGACGTAGCGCAGGTTGTTGGTGATGTAGTTGAGGACGCAGGGCAGGTTGTCGGTGATGTCGTAGAGACAGTAGTTGATGCTATACCTGAAGTAGACTTGCCTAGCATAGACTTGCCTAGCATAGACTTGCCTAATATTAATCTTAACTTACCACAAATAACCATGCCTTCGTTTATGGCTTCACCGAGAGCAGGTACAAGAACTACGGACACTTTGTTTAAGGATATGTTGCAGTTTGAAACAGAAATAACCGCAGCTCCACAGATACAAAGGCTAGGACAACAGCCTCTAATGCCAGTTGCTCAAGTTCCAACGGCACCTGTGTTACCACAAACAAACATACTAGGACAGTTTTTACAACCAACACAAGCAACACAACGTAGACCGCAGGGTTTATTAACAGGAAGAAGGGTTTAATTAATGACATACTTACAGATAGTAAACAGTGTACTGCGTCGGCTCCGTGAGGAGGAGGTAAGCACTGTAGCACAGAACAGCTACTCTAAACTGATAGGAGAGTTTGTTAATGATGCAAAAAGAACTGTAGAGGACGCTTACGACTGGACTGCATTACGTACCGAGCTTCCTGTGTCTCTTGTTGCTGACACTACTACATATTCTTTGACAGGCTCAGGCACTAACTTGAAGGTCTTTAACGTTGTTGATGAGACTTCTAAGAACTTTGTACAATACCGTGGTGCTGCTTGGATGGACAATGCTAACTTAGTAACTCCTCCACCGTCGGGCAAGCCTCAGTACTATTGCTTCAAAGGTGTAGACACTAATGGTGATGACACTGTTGAGATTTATCCTAACCCAGACAAAGCGTACACCTTGACATTTAACTCTGCTGTACGTACTGCTGACTTTACTGAAGATACTGACAAGCTCACAGTTCCCTCTTTGCCGGTGACTCAACTGGCTACAGCGTTGGGTGCTAGGGAGCGTGGAGAAACTGGTGGAACAAGCGCCGCTGAATTGTTTGCTCTGGCTGATGTCTCTTTGTCCGACGCCATTGCTTATGACTCAGCCAAACACCCCGAAGAAACTATCTGGTATTCATAATGGCTCAACAATTACAGAACATTACAGTAGCAGCACCGGGATTCTTTGGCCTTAACACAGAGGATTCACCTATTGGCGGTAATCCTTCGTTTGCGTCTATCGCAGACAACTGTGTTATTGACAAGCTGGGTCGTATCGGTGCAAGAGAAGGCTGGGAGGAAGTCAGTACCAACGGTTCCTCCGTACTAGGGACTAGCCGTGGTATTGAAACAGTGTACGAATACATTGATTCTTCCGGCGATAAATATATACTGTCAGCAGGTAACAACAAAATATTTACAGGGACTACAACACTAACGGACGCGACACCCGCAGGTTACACTCCCACAGCTAACAACTGGAAAGTTGTGACTCTAAACGACCATGTGTATTTGTTCCAACGAGACCATGAGTACGTGCTTGGCACCGACCACGAGGGTTCTTTTGTATTGGAAGAACACTCAGCACACACACACGCGACAGGTAATCCACCAGAGGCTAATGAAGTTTTAGCAGCTTACGGTAGACTTTGGGCGGCTGATGTTACTGGTAATAAGCACACAGTATACTGGTCTGATTTGTTAAATGGACATCACTGGACAGGCGGTACTTCAGGTTCGTTAGACGTCACGACTGTATGGCCTACGGGCTTTGATGAGATAACAGCCTTAGCAGCTCACAATGGCTTTCTAATCATCTTTGGCAAGAAGTCTATACTGGTGTACTCCGGTGCTACTTCTCCGGCCTCTATGACCCTTGTAGACACTGTAGAGGGCGTTGGTTGTATCGCTCGTGACTCAGTACAGCACACAGGCAAAGACATTCTCTTTTTGTCTAATTCAGGTGTACGTAGTTTCGAAAGGGTTATACAAGAAAAGTCCCTACCTATGCGCGACATCAGTAAGAATGTACGTACTGATTTAATGTCATTAGTAGTTTTACAAAGTAATCCTATAAAGTCTATGTATAGTTCTGACAATGCTTTCTATGTGTTGACACTTCCTGACAGCAACACTGCATATTGTTTTGATATGAGAACACCACTAGAGGATGGTTCTCAGCGCGCTACTACTTGGTCAAGCCTCTACCCTTTGTCGTTTACTGTTCTTGAAGACGGTACTGTTTACATAGGTAAAGACAGCGGTATTGTAAAGTACAGTGGGTACTTAGACGGGACTGAGAAGTACGAGATGCGTTACTTTAGTAATCCTTTGGACTTTGGCAATACGTCCAACCTAAAGTTTTTGAAGAAGTTTAACTTAACTATTATCGGTGGTCAAAGCACACCCACAACTCTTAACTGGGGCTATGACTATGCGCAAAATTATACCAAACAAGCATTTATCTTTGGTACAGGAACTCTAGCCGAGTACGGCATTGCTGAGTACAACACTACTGGTGAATACACTTCATCTATTCTTATCAACACTCCGAAGGTAAACACCAGTGGTAGCGGTGAGGTAGTGACGATTGGCCTTGAAGCTGAGATTAACGAGGCTCAGTTCTCTATTCAAAAAATTGACATACACGCTCTATTAGGGAGACTAATATAATGAGTTTATTTGATTTAACTGACGCAGCTAGAGCCGGCGCTGATTACTACCTAGGACGTGAGAACATCCAAGACGTTCAACAGCTAGGTCGTGAGCAGCAGGCAGCCCTTACAGGACTTGCAGGACAGGTAGGGGAAGCTACTCAGTTTAAACCCTACACAGTCACAGGTACTTTAGCTGATGTTTCAGCAACACCTGAAGGGGGTTTAACCGTTGGGTTGTCTCCCGAGCAGCAGGCTTTACAAACGCAGCTAATGGGACAAGCAGCGGGTTTGTTTGGTCAGGTAGGGCAAGACCCTGCGGCACAGCAAGCTGCTATCTTTGAACAGATTCGAGCTACACAGCGTCCTGAAGAGGAACGTCAGCGTCTAGCTTTAGAAGAGCGTATGCTATCCCAAGGTCGCTTAGGTCTTTCCTCCGCTGCTTACGGTGGTGCTTCTCCTGAGTTACTGGCACAGGAGACTGCACGACAGGAAGCTATGTCACGAGCTAGTTTAGGTGCTAGACAGCAAGCATTGGCTGAACAACAGCAATCACTTCTAGGGGCACAGGGTCTACTGGGTGCTGGTTATATGCCACAACAGCAGGCTATTGGACTCTTTGGTGCCGCAGCTACTCCTGCCGGGTTTGCCGACGTAGGCCGTAGAACTGGCGCACAGTACCAAGCTGAATTAGGTTTAGGTGGTGTTGAAGCCCGTACACAGGCTGAAGACTTAGCTAACCAGCTGAGACTACAACAGCAGCGTTCCTTGCTTGATAGTTTGTTAGGTCGAGAAGCTACACTACAGGAGCAGATAGCAGCGGCTGCGTTACGTCAGCCCGATTTAGCTTCGGGACAAGATGGTATATTTAGTAATATTTTTAGCGGCGCACAAGACTATCTTTCTGGTCTACCTGTTATTGGTGGTATGTTTGGCGGTATTTCACTTAATGAAAATTACACACCTACTGATACAGTACAGGACATTCAAGATGTTCTTGATTTAGGTAGTAACTTTGACATAACTCAACAATAAAGGAGACAAACCTAATGGCTAAAGATTTAATGAGAATGCTCACGGAGATTACTCCCACACAACAGCCTACTTCTGCTGTACCCGGTACTCCCGGTTTCCGTGGTATGTTTGGTCAGCAACAAGCACAACGACTTCAGGGTAGCTTAGGTCGTGTCGCTAGTGGTGGCGCCCCTTCGCCCCAAGCACGTATGGGTCAAGCGCTGGCTGGTCTGAACTTAAATAAACCGGAAGACTTAGCAAAACTGGCTAAGATACAACAAGGTACTGGTGACTTTGCTGGTGCTGCTCAGACGGCTGCTCAAATAAAAACTATTCAGTCTCAAAAAGATGCAGGAATCGGAGACATTAATGCACAATTTTATACGGCTGACAGTATACAGGATTATAACCGAACGTTCCAACAAACAGGGCAGAAAGATTTTTCACTTCTTGAAGAAATAGACCCAGTTTCTTCAGCTTATAAAGTAGGTCAAATGGGCGACATACGTACCGCTATGGCAAAAAGGTCAGAATCTTTTTCGTCAGCGGCTAATTTAAAAGGTAAAACGGACACAATGCGTGAGTTGTTAGATACCGGATTAACTACAGGTGCGTTAGCAGGTGCGAGTAAGTCAGCCAAAAGTTTTGCTCAGGCGTTATTTCCTGATGTAGAGTTTAAAGGCTTAAAAGAAGCGGAAGTATTTAACGCTTTAGGTAGTCAGCTTGCTTTGTTGGTTAGAAACCCTGCTTCAGACATGGGTTTGCCGGGCGCTACTTCTAACAGAGACTTGGATTTCCTTGAGGCTACAGTGCCTAACCTTAAAAAATCAGTAGCGGGTAACAAACTTTTGTTAGAAGTTTATGATGCTCAGTACGAGTTTAAAAAGAAAATAATGGCAGAGCAGAACAGGCTTATTAAAGAAAACGATGGCATTCCTCCTTTAGATTTAGAGCAAAAACTAGTAGAATTTTACACCAACGCTACGGTAATGTCTGAAGAGTTAAAAGCTAAAATTTCCGGTATTGCTGAAGACGAGACGCGCCCTACTTATGACGAAAAACGCTTAGCTGAACTACTGGGTGAAACAGGTGATAAAACACCTACTGAAACGAAAAAGAATGTAAATCCTAGAGGACGGTAATATGTCACTAACAGGACAAGAAACTTTAGAGGACGTTAGAGGTTGGTTATTATCTAATGAGGCTTTAAAAGGAACTGACGAGTATGCACAGAAAGGTCAGTTGTTTTTAAACCTACATGATGAAGGTAATAATACTGAAAGCGTTGAGTCTAAAAAACAGTTAAAAAGCTGGCTTTTGGCTAATTCCGATAAAAAAAGCTCTGAAGAATATAAAACAAAAGCCGCTAACTTTATAGAACTTTCGGATGCTCCTGAACAAGTCACAGCGGGACAAGCATTCAGACGCGGCATGGTACAGGGAGCTACTTTTGAATTTGCTGATGAAATTAAAGCAGGCGCTAGTGCGGCGGCGGCATATCTAACGGACAACCCGAGTGGTCAGAGCTTCAGTGACTTGTATACAGCCAAGAAAGACGAAGAAAATGCTTTGTTGGCTCAATATAAGGAAGAGCAGTTTGGTTCTTACTTAGGTGGTCAGGTAACTGGAGGTATAGCTACTTTACCTTTAGGTGGTCTATTTGGTAAGGCAGGTCAACTAGCCTTTGGTGTGGGAGGCAGAGGAGCTACCGCAGGCCAGACAGCTTTACGAGCAGGGGCGGCAGGAGCTACGCAATCAGGCTTAACTGGTCTAGGCATGGGTGAAGACTTTGAGTCTCGTCTTAAAGGAGCCGCTTTGGGAATAGGTGTAGGCGGTGTACTGGGAGGCGGTCTAGGAGCCGGTGGTTATAAACTAGCAGAGAAGGTTGCAAACTCTTCTAATGGTCTGGTAAACAGAGCCGCTAAGTTAGGAGGGAAGCCTCGTAGCACTGTTGAGGTTTCAGAAGAGTTAGCGCCACAGTTAGCAAAAGTAGCTGAGTCAGCTCAAGCCGCAAGGAACGCCGCGTACACTGGATGGAGAGACAAACTGCAATCAGTTGTCGATAAGTCAGGTAAAAAGTTTTTTAAGGACACAACCGAAGACGGTGCGCCGCAGGTAATACCCACAGGTGCTTTAAAAGCTATGGTAAACGGAATGCAGGGTTTAGTTACTGACCAGAAGAACATCAATGCTATTCTACAAGAAGCGGATAACGTAACGGTCGATACTTATAAGAATCTTTATAAGACAGCTTGGGATTTACAGAAGCAACTCGCAAAGAACAAGGCAGTTCCTTTTGCTAAGAACCTTAAAGACATTGAAGGTTTTGAGTATAAGCACTTAGACTCTCTTTTCCCTAAAAAGGGTTTAGGCACTGCTCGTCAAAGCATTGATAAAGCTGTAAAAGGCTTTGAAACAGGACAGCTACTAAACGAACAGCTTGTGATGAAGATAGCTAAAGGGGAGCCTCTTGAAGCCGCTTTTGCTAAGCAGTTTTTACCCAATAACTCAAAAAGTTTTGAAAACTACACTAACTTAAAAACAAGAGTTAATTCGTGGGCTAAGGAAGCAGGAGTTTCTACGAAGGAAGTAGACGAGATTTTAGCGCCTTTACGGGCTAACGCTTTGAGTGACGCTATTAACGACCCTAAGTTGTTAGGAGCTTTAGGTAAAACAGCTACGTCTGAGCAGTTGACAGTGTTGAAGCATTATAAGGAACTATTAACTCCTGAACAGTTTAAGTTTGTTAGTTCTCTATCTAAAATGCCTGCGAACCACATACAGAACAGAATGACATCCCTTTTAGATTATTATTCTAGTGCCGCTTTCTTAGGGCTAGGGGGTATAGGTGTAGGAGCTACAGCTTTAACAGCAGGAGGGGGAGCCGGTCTAGCTGTATTAGGAATGTATATGGCTAGTCCTGTGTTGATAAACGCTGTGACTAAAAACAAACAACTTCTGGCACTAGCTACGAAAATTATATCAGCACCTTTGGATACACCGCCTAAAGAGTTGACACGCATGACAAACAACCTTGGCAAGGCGGCTTTGAAAGCGGGAATTATAACACCTTCGATGGCGATAAGCACTTTAAACTCATTGACAAACGCTAACAGAGAAGTTAAAAACCAGTAGACGTAAAAAAGGGGGTCGCAATGACCCCCAAGTTTACTTCAGTTGCTGTTTAGGTACTAATACGCCGTATACAGCTGTTAATTTAAACTATCTCACAAGCACCGCCGGTACACGCTAGTTCCTGTGAGCCGGTTGTGTTGTCTTCCTGCTCAAAGTATTGTAGGTCAGACCAGTTAATATCTTTTGGCATTGATGCTAGTAGTTCTTTATATTGTTCAGCACTGATGTCCTCATAAGGAGCTTGCTGATACGTATGTTCACTAACAGGCAACAAACTAATTCCACTACACAAGTCAAAGTTATCCCAAATCCACTGAGCTACCTGAAGGAACTCGCTGTCAGTGTAGTATACTGTGATACTTGGCTTATGCTCACACCAATGATTCTGGTACATCTTCCAAAGCTCTAGCTGGTGCATTGCCCCTACGTCACTGACCGTCACACTGGTCTCTGGTGCCTTGACAGGGAAGCTAAACACCGATGACGAATCAGACATCACATCATCTTCTACAGGGAATCCTGCGGCTGACATGAAGACTGCAAGCGGGTCTTTCTTGTCCGAACGTACACGTCGAATGTAATGCTTAGAGAAACGAGGATGGATACCACTAGCACTATCGACAAGCTGAGACACAGTACCACTCGGTTTAACAGCAGTAACGGCAGTAGACTGATTGATTCCAAGTTTCTTAGCCCACTTCTTATTAGTTTCAATAGCAACATTTCTCACATTCTCCAACACCACTTCACAATGCGGTGAGTTAGGTGTGCTTAACAGTTTGTTGTCCATGATACCTGTCATACTCACGCCCAGTAAAGCCTCTTCCTCTGTGTTCTTCTTCCAGATGTTACGTAAATATCTGAAGTCAGTCAGGGTAGCCTGTAGTGTACCAATGATGGCCGCTACTTCCGCCTTAGCTTTCAACGTCTCTTCCGTGTCATCCTCTCGTACTACAATCTCTGACAAGTTACAGAACTGATTACTACGTAGGATAATCTCAGAGCAAGGGTTAGTACCGAAGTCATAGTTAGGGTCACGACGGCCATTCCTAGCTGCAATCTTCTGTGCTGCTACACGACTAAACAAACCACGTTCACCTGACTTAGACTCGTACAATGTCTGCATCTCATTGAGGAACGCCTCGAAGTCTGGCTTCTCTGTGTACGCTACGCTGTTGTTAGCCAGTCTACGGTGTCCGTTAAGCTCCCACCATGCTCCTGACTTAGCCTTCGCCATACGTCCGTCTGAGAGGTTTGACAAGCTAATCAAAGCTGAACGTCTTACACCACCCACAACTACAATGTCAGCAACCTTACACACTACATCGTGACATTCAAGGCTGGTTAGCTTACGTCCCTCTGCCTTGCGGAAGACATCAACACAGAAGTGGAACAAGTCCTCCAACGGTTGTGCCCCTGACGCTCGGCCACCGAATGTCTCTAGTCTTGCACCTGCGGGTCGTACCTTTGACATATCCCAGTTAGGTATCTTACCTGCGTACAGCATAGCGATAAGCTCACGGAATGCTGATGCCCATCCTACCTTACTGTCGCCCACTACAATCGTTGTGTCAGTCTTATGGAAGGACTCAGCAACGACAGGTAGCTTGGTAATGAAGTTACGTTCAACACTGAACCCGACACCAGTACCGCACATAAGCACGTACATAAGCTCGTCAAAGCTACGTGGTGAGTCAATGGCTAGGTAACTACAGTTAAAGCCTGCTACGTTGTCCTTGTCCAAGGCTACACCGGCAGTCATAAGACAGCGCATTGACGGCATAACTTCTAGGTTGTAGATAGCGTTATACAGTTTCTTCGACACTTTGCTATCAATCTGTCCACGTTCTGCCCAAAAATCGACATATCGTTGTACTGTCTCCTCCCACGTCTCACGACGGCCTTCCTCTTTAATCCAGCGCGCGTAACGTGACTTGTGTATGAACTGTTGGTATTTATCCATTCTTAATCTTCCTCGTCTAGCGGTATGTGGTAGGTACAGGCTTTAAGAAAATAATCAAAAGCCTCTCGCATTTCAGTCACTGTTAGTTCGCTTGAATACAAACTGTATACTATCTTACTTGCGGGTGCTGCTCTCTCTGCCTCACCAAACTCAGGATAGTAGACGAACTCAAATCTAGGCTTTCTTTCTGTCATCTTGTTTCTTCTCCTTGTCCTTGTTCTTCTTACCGAAGATAGCGTCATAATTGTTTTCAAACTTCTTCTT
>JACLAB010009061.1_pt1 | contig 34923 bp, 22 predicted proteins | sample 8027921 | NCBI WGS metagenome assembly JACLAB01 (sample SAMN15725117, study PRJNA655200) | protist metagenome | isolation source: fluorescence activated cell sorting (FACS) single amplified genomes of... | place: USA: West Boothbay Harbor, Gulf of Maine | collected 2000-07-19 | reverse complement strand
TACAAAGATTGATTCCGAATCCGTTTCGCTTCTTCGATGAGTAAGTCTTGGTTGATTTTCAATGGTTTTTCTTTTCCGATTTGCGAGTTATACACGCCGCCTTCTTGCATAAACGACGAGATAGAATTTGTTGTTGAAGACGTCGACGCGCTTCCAGTGTTCTCTGGATCCGAGGAGTACTCTCTCCCGCCGCTCGCCTTCGTCGAATCTCGACTGCCACCGATTAGGATATCCTCTTCATCGTTCGAAGAATCCACCACCTTTGAAAACTGGGCGCGGATGTTCACCATCTCCTGGGAGTCGTTCTCGTCCGAAGAACCAGGAGACATGGAAATGGCTCGAGATACGATAAGTGCATCTCCACCACGAGAGCGACGTCCAGTCGTGCTCGCCAGAACTTCGTTGCTTCGCACGCGGCGTTGTTCCATCATCGTAACCACACACATCTTCTGCGCTCGTCGATGTCGATGTTGTCGGCTCACACTCGATCGCGCGTTGGGTGCTGTGGCCGTCCCTCTCCTCGGCTGAGCCCCGAGCGAAGGCCAAGACGCCATTATTCAATGCAACGACGACAGAGACGACGATGTGTGTGGTGCCAGGGTGAAGCCATTCCTTCAAAGAGATTTGAGAGATTTTTTGTTCGTGGAAGAGGAGAAACAAAGAGGAGAATTGGTTTTGGTCTGTGAATTAGGGTTCAGATTTTTTTTCGAAAGAGAGAAAAAAAGAGAGAGAGAAAAAGAGAGAGGCTTCGTGAAAGTCGCTCTACTTACTGCCGATCACGCGAAGATGTACCTAAAACTCAGACATCGCTCTACGTATTACAACTATGGTCTACTACTACTACTACTACTTTAATTCTCCTTCTTTTTATCGTCGCTCTTCTTCCCGTCGTCGTCGGTGTTGACTTTAGTGGTGTTGTTCGTAACGGCGTCCTTACCCTGATGCGGCATAACGATTGGCGTTTGAATGCGCCGTCCACCGACTGTTCTTGGCTCGCTGGTTCGTAAACCTGCCGAAGCGCGGCCTTTTGCGGATGGTCTTCTCCTTTGACCGCCGTAAATGTCGCTGAGCACGGACGCGCCGACGAAGGACGGCCCGACGTTTGGCAAAACGTCTTCCTCCTCTTCGTCTCCATCTTCGTCTTCTTCGTCACCGGAGGAGGATTCGCCTTCTCCATTATCATCGTCGTCGTCCGAGGATGATGACGGGAACGTTTTATACTCTTCTTTCTTCTCTTCTACATTCGTCGTCGGATGAGTACTTTCGACACCATTATTAGTATTCTCCTTTCCGTCGTCGGTCTTATCGCTCTTCTTCTTCTCACTCTTACTTTTCTTCTTACTCTTCTTCTTCCCCCCTTTTCTTCTCTTACTCTTTCGTTTACCTCTGTTTTGCATAAATTCAACGAAAGCACCCCAAAGAGATAACGCCAACCACATCCCGATCACTGGCGTCAACTCTGCGCACCTGTGAATAGTTCCGCTCACGCGTTCCATCAACGCGTTTTCGTTCACTTTACCATCCGCGGTGCCGCTCGTAATCGCCTCCATCGCCCTTTGCAATTTTACGAAATACGCCGACTTCACCGGATCGTTCCCCGTCTTATCCGGATGATACTTCACGCTCAAATCTCGAAATCGTTTACGAATTTGCGCCGCCGTCGCGCTTTGCGAAACGCCTAAAACTTGAAACGGATTTTCGCCGCTATCGTCCACGAATCCCAAAATACCCTGGAACCACTCGTACTTCCTCCAATATCCGTTGTATTCTTTTCTATTCCTTCTCCTCACAAATCTATCGAACGATTTCGAATCAAACATCGCCCATAAAAAGGTCCCGGCAATGGGCACGCACATCGCAAACGCCGTCAACCACGCCGCGAACGCGCCGACTCTCGCCAGCCTCCTCCCTACGACCGGCTGCAAATAAAACGTCATAATCTCCTGCATCACCGGCACGGCTTGAAACAATAACAGACCTAAGAATAACTCCTGCACGCCTTCGTTTCTCCACACGAAATACATCACCAAGCACATAAACGCTGGAATCGGCCACATTTTCGGAAACGCGAAGCACCGAAAAATAGGAAACACTCCGGTGGTGACTAACAAGAACCACGTCAATCGTTTCGAGCCGGATTGCACCAATAAGTACGCCACGAAACTGGCCACAAAAAAATGCCACAGCATTCGTCTCATGGGGAATTTCGCCTTTCGCAGAGCCTCCGGGTGCACTTTGCCCATTTTGACGAGCTTCGGGAGCATTATTTTCCCTTGCACGAGCTGAAATCCCGAGTGTAACGACGAGGACAACATCACGTACCCGATGTTCGATAACGCGCCTTCGATGTTGTCGCCTTTGATCATCGCCAAGAGCATTATCACTCGGAACCACATGATGAGATAATTATTCTATTATTCTATTCTTATATTCTTCTTATCTTCTGGTATTCTCTTATTATCTCACTGTTATTCTTGTTCTTGTTCTGCGTTCTGTCGTGTTCCTTCTTAAAAAATGTAACAAACCGAACGGAAGAATGAAGTGACGAAAAACACAAACCAATTGAACACCAACGGTTTTTTTTAGAAAAGAACGAAAAAAAAGTCAATTGGTCAAAGTTTTGACCTCCTCTTTGCTGCTCCGCTTTATTTATTAAGCCGTTGTTCTCAAAGTCATCATCGAGATGACGACGACGACTGATGGTGATGGTGATGATGGGAAGAAGACTTCGTTGGAATCGCACTTCCATCTCTCGAAATCTCGCGTCAACGACGCGGTGTCAACGCTGGAAAAAACGATACTCGAAACCGCGAAAAAACGAGAGCGAGAACTCTCAGAGAAGAAAACGTTGATCGATCGATTGTACGAGCGGTTGGAATTGACCAGAGAGATGGTCGCGGAAGGTGAAAAGCAATTGACGGAGTCGGAGATGAAGTTGCAAAAAGCGAAAGAGGAAAACGAGATGTTAAGGAAAGTGGTCGAAGAGTGCACGAGGAAAGAGTCAACGTGGAAACGGAAAGGAGAGTGGCACAAGAGGAAAGCGCGAGAGGCGAGGGAAAGAGTGCGCGAGTGTTGGGTGAATATGGATAAAGTCGCGCTCGTGTGCGATGAGATGGTCAAGGGGAGCGATGTTGAAGAGGTTGGGGCGTTTGATTTAGTTGACGACAACGAAGAGTACGATTACGGCGAGCGCCAAAAATTGCGAAAGGACGACGACGAAGTAAACGCGGAGGAGGAGGAGAAACAGAACGAATACGTAACGAAACCATCCAACATCACATCCTCCTCTCGAATTCAAACGTTGGTTCAAACACTCTCTAAATCCGTTCGTAACCTCGAATCTGCGGTTCAAAAAGAGCGGAGTTACCGAAAAATGGCCGACGCCGAAGTTGAGAAGGCTCGCAAGTGTATCATGAACGAAGTCGAGGGCGAAAACGCCGATTTGAAAATCGCCGCCGCGCGGCTGACGAAAGCGTTATCGCTGTTAAAACACAGCGGCGATAGTTGTTCGAGCACTATTGTTTGATGATATGATATGTGTGTACGCAACAAACACGCAGTGAGTGAGGGCATGGGAGATGATGTCACCGACAATCTCTTGCAGATCGAGCGCGACGACGGTATAAAAATAGATACGACGAGCGTGTTTCATTATTATTTCCACAATTTTTTACTCAACAATCACCTCTCTAACGACATCGTCTTCGCCAACGACAGTCGGTGCACTCACCACGCTATTTTTCTTCACCGGCGCCGCCGCCACTCGCACCGATGCCGCGACTGCTTCCTCGGGACTATCGTACGCGGTAAAATCCACCTCCACCGCACCTTCGTTGTACGTTTTGCTGGCAATAATCCCAGATATCGCCGCAAACACCGCGACGAGAACTAATCCCCACTTCCCGACCACGTCTCCTACTGACTCGAACATTTCGTCGTCCCAAAAATCTTTCTCTTGCATGACTTTAGGGACGGTTATTTTGGAACTATCGATCGGTGTCGCGCTGTTTTCGATTTCTTTTTGTTTTGAATCTTTCGTTTGGATTTCCCGAGCCGTCCAGGATTGTTTCTTCGCCATGAGAGGTTGTCCTCTTCCTCTATTCGTCTGTTTTCTAACAGAAGAAGAAGAAGAAGAAGACGCAGAGGCCATCGTCGCTTGCGCGCCGCGAGTGGTGTGTGTGGTGGCAAACATTTTGTGCGTATTTATGTATCCGTGTGTCTGTGCGCGCGAGTCTGTGACGTTTCACTTCCATTTTTTATCCAAAAGCTTGCAGATTTCCAAAATATTCGTAAAAAACGTTTAAAACAACAAGTAATCTAAAGTAAAACGCATCCTATTACGATCGTACTCGAAACATGCCTCCGCTCGCGTTTTGAAACAAATTTCCACCACCACCACCTTTCGGTTTTGACGCCGCGTTCTTCTTTCCTTTCTTGGTCTTCGAGGCGTACTTCGTCCGTTTTTTTTTACCCTTACCTCCAGCCGCAGACGCCGCTCTCGGTCGTTTGTACTCGAGATCTTCGAAGAATACCAAGTCTTCGTGTCTCGCTTTATTCGCTTCGCTGCCTCCTTGGTGACGCATTAAACGACGGCGACAGTTATCGCACGTGCCTCCGCACGCGTTATGTGTGAACGACGTTTCACCGAGGTACGACAACAAAGCGACTCGTCGACACGTCTGCCGGTCTTCCATGTAGTCTTTGACTTTTTGCAACAAAGGCAGCGCTTTTTCCAATCGAGCGGCTTTACTTTGCCCACCTTTACTTTTTTGCGGCATTTTGAGTAATCTTTCAACGCGTCCCAGGTCTTGGTGAGAGTATAAAGACACACCTCGCGCCTTCAACCCGTCTCGTCCGGCCCGACCGATTTCTTGGTACAAACCTTCCAACGTTTTCGGCGGCGAATGGTGAACAACCCATCGAACGTTCGCTTTATCGATGCCCATCCCAAATGCGATCGTGGCGACGCACACGCTCACTTTACCTTTCGTCCAATCGTCTTGCGCTTCCCGACGGGCTTTTTCCGTCATTCCAGCGTGGTAGGGTACCGCAGAAGGGGCGGTTTCCGGGTTCTTTCTCTTTTCGCTGTTCAACGCTTGGGCGACTTTCACGCAGTCGTCTCTCGAGAGGCAATAGACGATGCCGTTATCGTTTTTACCGAACGTTCGCGCGATCCACTTGGCAAACTTATCGTCGTCGGCTAAATCACCCTTTGCTTTGACTTCGAATTCGATGTTTGCTCGGTTGAACGAAGTGACAAACTTCTTGGCAGTTTTCGTAATTTTTAAAATCTTCAACACGTCGTCTCTGGCTTTGTCCGTCGCGGTGGCAGTTAACCCGGTTAACGGGACACTCGGAAAGAGTTTCTTCAACTCGCTCAGTTTTTTGTAATCCGGACGAAAATCGTGACCCCAAGAGGAAACGCAGTGCGCTTCGTCCACCACAAATCTCGCCAGTTTGCCTTTCTCGAATAAGCTCTGAAACGCGTTGCGCAAGGACGGCGACGCTTGGAATTTCTCCGGCGTCACGTAGAGTAACTTAATCGTCGGGTTTTCTTTGTAAAGCTCTCGCAAAACGCTCTTCGTCTCGCCTTCTCCCGCGGAACCCAGCAGTGCGACGGATGGGATGTCAAACTCGTAGACGAGCTTCTTCACTTGGTCTTGTACTAAACTCACGAGAGGTGAAAAGACAATCGTCACGCCTTCGCTACATACCGCCGGCAGCGCGTAACACAGAGTTTTCCCGCCGCCAGTGGGCATCAACACGAACACATCCTCGTTTGCCACACACGCTTCGCAAATTTCTCTTTGGTTTGGTCGAAAGCTCTCGTTGCCAAATATGTAGTAGTTTGCCGCGTCGAGCATGTCCGTATCCTTGTTCGAGGTTCGAACGCTAGCCATGGCGTTCATGTTGTTGTTTGCGAATGTCGTCGTTCTCGCGATTATTCTATTCGTCGTTTGCATCCTTGGTCTGGCGAATGTCGGAACATCGTCGTCGTCATCTATAGTTTCTACGTCTTCTATTACTGCTGCTGCCGCTACCGATCGCTTTATCTTCTTCTTCGCCGGTTGGTGTCGTTCTTCTTCTTCTTCTTCTTCTTCTTCTTCTTTTGCGTTCGTATTGTGCGTGGGTGCCAGCTTTCGCGTTTTCCTTTGCCCGCCGTTCGCGATGGTCGCCAACATCTCCCCTCTGACAAACTGTCCGTTCCCTACACCAACCATCGGCGGCGCAGTCGCTCTCCCTCTCCCATTTTCTCTCGTCCACGCCATCGACCCTCCTAAATTATTCGCGCTGTTGATGTTCTCCATCGCCATCATCGCTTTCGCGTTTTCTATGCGCTCTCGCTCTTCGCGTTCGCGTCGTTCGTCGTTGTTCGATTTCATAAAATGTTGACTCTTCTTCTGTCTCTTTCTTCTCAGCGTTTCTGGAGATTCAATGTCCGACCCAGACGAGACTTCTTCATACGGTACCGGCTCTCTTCTCATCGTGTCCTTTTTATCGTTAGTAGTCTCGTCTTCAATCTCCTCGTCGCTGGTCAAAGCGATATCCTCTTCTTCTCCTTCTTTTTGCCGCTGTTTTTGCTGCTGCGACGTTTGCACGCGAAGCGACTTTCGGCGTCGATTCTCTCTGACGTCGTCCGGGGAGTCGTCGTCCTCGTCCGAGTTGTCTAAAACAATCACCTCATCGTCGTCCTCGTTGTTCTCTTTGTCGTTGATGATGATGATTTTGGAAGATTTCGTTTTTTCCAACAACAACATTGATTTCGTTTTCGTTTTCTTAAACATCTCCAAGACGTTGCCATCTTTTTTTTTGCCCCGTGAAATTGTCGTTACCGCGTTGCCACCATCGCCTCCGCGCTTTCTCTTCGACGATCCAGTTCCCAATCCTACTCCTACTCCTCCTCTTCTCATGATGATGATGATGACATATAATGGGTGTACGAGAGAGATTGATGATTTTCTTTTCTTCGTCCAAAAACAAGAGAAAAGTTTTTTTTGAATTTTTTTTCCTCAACAGCTCAAATTTGCTCAAAAGTGCTCAAATTTCTTCTCAAAAGCGCTCTTCTTTCTCACAAAAAAGAAACCAACAAAAAAACAAGAGAGAGGCAACATCATCATCAAAATCCATCTCTTTGCTGCTGTTTGTGCGATCCACTTTTCAATTTTTTCATCTTAATCTTCAGAGAATAATCTCTTCACACGACGCATCACACGGGCGAAGAGAGATATATACTACTACGCACACATCACACACACTTTATACGCGTTTTAACTGCGTGAAAATGAAGAAGTCCCCGTTTTCAAAGTCGTTTTCATCATCGGGTGGTGGTTTTGGTGTTTTTGTGCCTCCTCTTCTTCTTCTTCTCCTTCTTTGTCTTCTTGTTTTGGGGGGTGATGGAGGAGGATTTTCACCAATAAAAGTGGCAGCAGCGGCAACAAAAACATCCTCGTCGTCTTCATCGTCTGCTTTCGGCGGTGGTTTTGATGGCAAGAGCAGTCGTTTTGAAGGAAGAGGAAGAAGAAGATCGAGGTTTTTACTCCAAGAAGAAGAAGAAGAAGAAGATCAAGAGCAAGCGGAGGAGGTTGAGAAAAAGTTGAGAAATTTAATACCCGTGGAAGGCACCACCGAAACCGAGGAGGAAGACGCAGGAGGAGAAGTGGCGGCGGCAACGGCGACGACAAACACCAAACACTCGTTGTTACACTCGGAAGTAGTTCGTGCGCACACGCCAACCGCGCAAACGAAAGACGAAACCGTCGTCGAGGAGGTGATTGCAAAGCAATCGGAGGATAATACGGACGCGGAAGCGTCGGAAGCTATCGTCGCGGCGGACGTGAGCGAAGAGGCGCCGGCGACGAAGGAAGAGGTGACCTCGGACGATGAAAGTGCGGAGGATATCGCGGAAGAGGAGAAGGAAAAAGCGGACTCGGAGTACGCATCGGAGAACGCGGAAGAATTGGCGGTGGAAACAGCTGCGGCGAACGCGATTGCGGACGCGGTGATTGCCGAGTCCGACGAAGAGAACGCGGCGGAGAAGGACGGGGAAACTGTGGACGAGAAAATTACGAAATCTGCGGCGAAGAAAGCGGCTAAGTTTTTCGCCAACGTGAAAACCCGAGCGAAAGAGCGGTTCGAGAAGAGAGCGCAGGAGGAGTTGGCGTTTTATGCCGATTACGAGGATTACGAGGACGATTACGGAGCGGCGCCGGACGCGCTCACCGGGGACGGGTTTGATTCGCCGGCTGATTTAGTCGCCTCGGGTGAAGAAACCATCGAGGAGGCGAAAGAGGATATCAAAGATATTGAAGCTGAAAAAGCGGCGATTGCGCAGGAGAAAGGGATGCAGATGGCGTTGGAGGAGATTCAAGCGACTGATTTAGCGGAACCGACCGCGGACGTGGCGGATCCAATCACCGGGATTTCCCCGCAAGGCGAGCAATTGGAAGAGCAAATGGCAACCGCGAATGGTGAACCGAAACCAGTCGCAAACACGCCAATGTATAGTTTGGAATCTGGCTACGACGTTCGCTCGGCGTTACGAGGCGCCCGGTCGAAAGCGAAGAAGTGCGAACCGAAGAAGCGCCTAACGAGAGAGGCGCAGTGCAAACACGTCAGGAACACGCGCGCGTGCGGCGGAAACCTGTATCCGTACTTAAAATTTGCGTATTGCACGAACGCGGGTATTGTTATTCCGACCGTCATTTATGCGTTTGGTTTGGGTGTTTCCTTGTATGCACTCGCGCTCGTGGCGGACGCGTTCTTTTGTCCCGCGCTTGAAACAGTGGCGACGATTTTGAAAATTTCGCCCGAAGTCGCCGGCGCTACGTTGTTAGCACTCGGAAACGGTGCCCCTGATGTTTTCGCGCAAGTCGCCGCGGTCACGTCTGGTACCATGCCAGATGTCGATATGGCGGTTTCTACCGCGTTAGGTTCCGGTTTGTTCATCACGACGGTCATCTTAGGGGTTGTCATTTTGATGGACAGGACGAAAAACGCTTCGGACGGATCGTTAACCGGCGTCCTCGTTTCTGCCGCACCGTATAACAGAGACGTATACGCGTACTTAATTGGTATTTTAACTGTCTTCGCGATTATGATTAAAGGTGTGATTGCGTTGTGGCACACCACGTTACTCGCCTCGGCGTACGCCGCGTACATCGTCTTGGCGGTGTTCAAAGACGAGGGCATTGACGACGACGACGACGACGAAGATTCCGCGCCCGTCTTCACTTTGGATGGCGACGAGGAGAACAGTAACAAAAAGAAGAAATCGCGAACGCGCGAAGTGCCGCTGTTCGATTTGGCTTCGCAAAAAGGCGGACCGGACGACAACAAAGGCGCAGATTTACCGCGAAGAAAGAAACCGAAAATGTTACGATTAGGCCCCGCGGATGGTTTACTCGAAGGTGCGTTCGCCTGGGCCATGTCCGAAGCGCAATGGGACGACATGACGCCGTCGCAAAAAGCGTTGGCGCCAATTACCACACCAATCTTTCTCGTCATGTCCTTGACGATGCCAGTCATTCGTGAAGGTCGATTAGGCAAAGGGTACACCACGGCGTTGGCGTTCTTCGCCCCTTTGTTCTTCCTCGCCGCGCCTGGGTCTGCGACTGCCATGTTCCGCGATAACTTCCCAGGTTCTCCGTACTTTTGGATCTTGTGCATCTCTGTAGGTTGCTCTGTCGTGACTGGCATCAAGTTGCAGTTGGAAAAAGAAGGCCCGAAAGCAGCCTCGGAACCGATTGCGATGCTGGCCTTTATTAACTCCATCGTCTGGATGCACTTAGCCGCGGAACACTTGGTTTTGATCATCGACGCGTTGGCGAAAATTGCGGGCATTTCGGAAGAATTTTTAGGTGCCACCGTCTTGGCCTGGGCCAACTGCGTCGGCGATTTAGTTTCCAACATGGCTGTTGCCAAAGCCGGCCAAGCGGCCATGGCGGTCACCGCGTGCTTCGCCGGACCGGTGTTCAACTTACTCGTCGGTTTAGCCGCCAGTTTAGTCTACGTCAACATCGTCCTCGGCGACGTCCAAGTCCAAGTCGGCAACTCCGTCCTAGTCTTATTAGTCGGTTCCATCGCGAGTTTACTCTTGGTCTTGAGCTTAACCGTTCGCAAATCGGATTACGAGTACGCGTTGCACGCCAAACTCGGATGGAGCTTGATTGGTTTCTACGTTCTCTTTTCGGTGTTCTTTTGTTTAGTAGAGTTGGGTAAGGTTTTCGGATCGAGAGAAGTCATTCCCGGTGGGACGATTACCGCTGGCCGGTAACGCATTTTACGCGTTGTGTTGTTGTTACTATATTATATTTGTGTGCACATATAAAAACTTCTTCTCGCCGCGCTCGTACCGCCGTGTTCTCTGTTTTTCTTCTGTTCTCTGTTCTTGTGTGCACCAACACACACACGAGACGACGTCACAAGATTTCGTATTAGGTGATTCTCTCTCTCTCTTTCTGAGAAGAAGAAGAAGAAGAATGTCTTTCATTTGGGAAGCCTCTCCACTTTGGCGAACGATCGTCCGATCCACTCGGGACTCGCGTCCACTTTTTTTCACCTTCATCGCGAGCACGTTCGGCGCGAGTACTTTGCTCTGGTACGGCACGCAGAAGTTCACCAATCCTCAATTGGATGCACACGCGGTGGCAAAACTACGAGCGAAAAGCGGGTTAGACGCGCGCGTCGTCTCGGACGTCAACAAACAACGACTGGGCGTTTTATTAAAAGAAGTCTCGCAAAGAGACGGAGCGAGTTTAGAGAAACAAGAGAAGAGGTGGAGAGACGCGTTAGATGGGAGGACCACGGGGGATAAAGACGGAACGACAAAGAGACACTTCGGGTGGAAGTGAGAAGAAGAATTACTCATAAGTCATCACATCATATCCGCGCGCGCACAAGAAAGAGAGAGAGGTTTGTGTTGTACTCTAAATAGAATAGGTTTTAAATTATTAGTGTATTACTTTGCTGCTATTTTGCTACGCATCCTACTCATCTACTGCTACTTACTCTTCGCATTGACTCTCGATTGATGTCGATTGAGATGACGCGAGCGTTGTTGTTATCTGTACTAAACTCATCTCTCGAATCAAAAGGATTTACTCTTCTTCCCGAGCAAAACTTCTTTCGCCTCGTTCACTTTCGTGCTCACGAACGGGCTCCCTCCCGCGTCTGGATGATTCGCCATCATCACTTTCCTGTGCGCTTCCATCACTTTATTCTTCGCGGCGGATTCTCGTATCCCTAAAATCAACGCCGCTTCTCGTCGACTCATCTGGTCGTCGAATCCACCTTTGTAAAATTGCTTCAATTTTGGTGGTGCGAGCATCCACGCTTCGCCGGCGAGGATGAGTTGTCGAGCGGTTAACGCGGTCGCCGCGAAGCCTATGCCGAGGACCGCCGCGGATGACATTTAGTATTTTCTTTTTCAGTTCTTCTTTGTCTTCTTCTTCTTCTTAGTTCTGTTATTATACAAGCGTGTATTAGGATACATATGTGAAGAACGAACGTTTTTTCTCTCTCGCTTTTTCCCCGAGAAATCGCCATAAAACAACGACTCAAAATAATGGCGGCAGCAAAGAAGAAGACGACTTTGAAGACGAAGACGGTAAAAGGGACCACCCCTTCGTCCTCGAAAAACGAAGAGGAGGAGGACTTGTCCAAACTGACCGTAAAAGCGTTAAAGTCTTTACTGGAGAAGAAAAAGTTACCCACGGATGGGTTGAAGAAAGATTTAATCGCGCGATTGAAGAATGTGATTCGATCGTCGTCGTTAAAGGGAAACGAAGAAGAAGAAGCCGCGAAAACGACGACGACGAAAGAGAAGACGACGAATAAAAGAGGGAAGAGTGAAGAAGCACCAACACATGTCATCGTCGTTCGAGAAGAAGAAGAGGACGAAAAGAAGACGAAGAAACCGAGACTTTTGTCGTCGCCGCCAGAGAAGGAGAAGACGGGAGGAGGTGAAACAGGTGAAAAAACGAAGGAGGAAAAAAAGCCTATACCTATTCTTCCTCCTAATACTACTTCGGCGGATAAAAAAGCGGCGAAGAATGATTTAGATGACGTGCGGAAAACGTACGAGACGACCATGAAGAGAGGCGCGTGCGAGGACAAGGTGGTTGAAGAACTCATCGACGAAGGATTTCTGGAAAGGTCGGTGTGGCCGCAAATCCTCGCGTCGACGAGTAAAAGTGAACATCCAGACGAGAATACCGCGTTAGCGTTTGCGAAATGTATCGTGCATAAAGCGAGAAATATGAACGTGCCGGATGCGTTTGCGACTTTGAGTAATAGTAGTAGTGGTAGTGGTAGCGGTAGTGGCGACGGTGGTAATGAGGAAGGCGAAAACGCGTTGGCGTTGAAAATGCTCGTGGAAACGTTGACGAATGTCGCGTTCGAGAACGTCACAAAGAATAGTCCTGAAGTTGCTGTGGAAATGACCACGGTTGTTCGCTTCTTAAACGTGTTAATGAATGCGTTAGAGAACGATATGGCGCGTAAAAGCGCGTTGCCCTTAGTGTCTATTCAGATATGGAAAGCTCGGGAAGAAAAAAGGTTGGAGATGGAACTCAATTCCGCGCCAGTCGATGTGCAAAAGAAATGGCAAAAGTTGATGAAGAAGGAAGCGAAGCAAGAACCGACGAAGATGCAATCACGACGAAACTCGTGGCTGACCAATCTCACCACAGTGTTTTTGGATACATTACCGGTTGCGCGCGCGAGCGAGAATGCGATGGCATTTTGTGCGTATTACCTCGAATTCATCGTCGATTTGCTCTCGCAACTTCCCACGAGACGATTTGTGCGTGCGATTTTAGGCGACGCAAACATCTTCGTAAAGGCAAACCTGACAATAAACGAGATGAGAAGCGATGAGGAAGGAGCCGACGGAAACGTCAATTTGTTGAAGCAGCTTTTGGAAATGGCAAAAGATTTCTACGATTTTGAAGTCGACGACCATACGGGAGACGCATTGAGCGAAGAAGAGATGGAATCCAGACGTTCAAAAGTCACTCACGCGTTTCAACGCTTATTGTTCAAGCATTGGCCGGATGAGTTGAAAGAGCTCGCGTTGTCCTCCGCGAGAATGATTGAAACGCGCTCGAGTTTGACGAAACATTTGAAAAACTTGGAAAGCGACCAGTTGCGTAAACTGTGCTGCGATCAGTTAAAGTTAGCATCGAACGATGACTCCAACGATGTTGAGTTTATGCAGAAGGACCAGGACCAATTCTTAATCGATGTTATCTCGTTTCACTTTGAAAAACGTCGATCGAGAAGAGAAATGGTGAACAAATTACCGTTGTATCCAACCGAAGACATTTTATGGGACGAGTCTCTCGTTCCGTTCGACGACATCAAGAAAAAGGACGAAAACAACAACAAGAGCGCTAAGAACAGGATGAAATCGTTACCGTTAGCGTTGCCAAAGTTAAACTTACAATTTTTGACCTTTTCAGATTACCTCTTACGAAACTTCAACCTGTTTCGCTTGGAAGCGACGCACGAAATTCGAGACGACGTCTCCGACGCAGTGCGACGCATGCAACCTTCAAAAGACGGTAAAAGTTTTCGAGGCTGGGCGCGAATGGCCATGGCGATTGCAAAAGATGACCCGCGACAAGAGGCTATTGAATTTACATATATTGGTAATCCCAATGTTGGTGAAGAAAAACCGTCCAAGGTCCGAATCAAGATGCGCTTGAACTTCTCAGCCACTCGCGACGACGTTTTTAAAGAATGGGATGAGTTGAAACGATTCGATGTGGTGTTTCTTGTTCATGCAAAACAAGACGCGAAACATGGTGACGCGAAGAACGTCGAGTACATTCGAGGTGCGGAAATTATTGACATTCGCGACGAAGAAGGGGTCCCAGCCAACGAAGGTTTCCCGGAACAGCTGAAAGATGCGAAAGTTGTCAAAGCTCCGCCGCCACCGGATGCGATGGACGAAGGGCCAAAGAAACCGTCCGGCTACGATCGCGTGTTCACATTAGAAGTAGATTGCGCGCAGTACCAACGCGATCTGGAAACGTTCGATGGAGATGTCGCAAGAGTGCACGAGATGTACAAAAATTTCAACTGCGTCATTCGCAGAAGACCGAAAGAGAACAATTTTAAAGCCATTCTGGCGTGTATTCGCGATTGCTTGAACCAGGATATGAACGCGCCCGAATGGTTACAAGATGTGTTTTTAGGCTATGGCGATCCATCGTCTGCATCTCCAGATGCCTTGGAGCTAGAAGACTCGGAAAACAATAAAAAGCGAACGAAAATTGACTTCAAAGATACGTTTTTGGACGAAGCGCATTTGCGCGAATCCTTACCGGGGAAGAAGATTGTTTTCGATTCAGCAACACCCGTCCCGCCGTTCAAAGTAACCTTTGGTATTGACGAAGAGGATGCGAGCAGTAACGTTGTCAACGTCGAGTCGTACGTTCCGCCAGATCCAGGTCCATACCCGGAAGATGTTAAGAATCAAAACATGGTTCGGTTTACGCCGACGCAAGTCGACGCTGTCAAATCTGGCGTTCGTGAAGGGTTGACCTTAATCGTCGGTCCTCCTGGTACCGGTAAGACTGATGTCGCGACTCAAATTTTGCACTGTTTGTACCATACGAACCCGAATCAAAGAGTCGTGCTCATCACTCACTCTAACGCGGCGTTGAACGATTTGTTTCAGAAGATTATGATTCGCGACGTTCCGGAACGGTATCTATTACGTCTCGGACGCGGTGAAGAAGATTTATCGACAGATAAAGACTTCTCCCGAACTGGTCGCGTTGATTACATGTTGCGCAGGCGCTTAGAGCTTTTGGAAATCGTCGAGAAACTTGCCATGAGTATCGATGAAACTTTGGCGAACGCCGCGGAGACGTGCGAAACGGCTGGCTTCTTTTGGAAATCAAAAGTCCTGGCCTTATGGGAGCGATTTTCCGTGCTCGTTCTAAATAACAAGGAAACGCCAGTTTCTCACGAGCGCATTCGAACACAATTTCCGTTTGCAAAGTTTTTCGCGGATGTTCCGAGAGGGTACGAGAACTTGTTTGGCGACCCTTCGGAGGCTAACGTTGAATATGCCATTCGCAAAGCGAAAGGATGCTTTCGTCATTTAGTTGAAATGTTCACTGAACTCGAAGAGTGTCGCTTCTTAGAGCTTTTGAAAATGCCGAAAGACCGATCGGAATATTTGCTCACGAAACAGGCAAAAATCGTAGCCATGACGTGCACCTACGCCGCGTTGAAACGCTCGGATTTTCTCGACGTAAACTTCAAATACGATACCGTCGTCTTCGAAGAGGCCGCGCAAATCCTTGAAATTGAAAGTTTCATTCCTATGGCGTTGCAAAGAGCGAAAGATATCGATGGTCACGCGCGATTGAAGCGAGTGGTGATGATTGGCGATCACAATCAATTACCGCCGGTGGTCAAGAACCAAACGTTTTCAAAGTTTTGTCACATGGATCAAAGCTGCTTCGCCCGTTTGGTGCGTTCCGGCGTTCCAAATATCGTTTTAGATGCACAGGGTAGAACGAGAAAACAAATCTCAAAACTATACAGTTGGAGATACAAGAAGCTGGACGATTTACCGCACGTTTCTACGGAAGAGCGGTTTCAGCTCGCCAACGCTGGCATGGCGAAAGTCGCTCAGTTTATCGACTGTTCTTCGTTCGCGCCGGAATCGTGCCCACAACCGCATTACTTCCAAAACGTCCAAGAAGCCGAGTATCTATGCTCTTTGTACCAGTGGATGCGCTTGTGCGGCTATCCAGCGCAATCGATATCGATTTTAACAACCTATCGAGGGCAAAAACATCTCTTGCGAGATGTCTTCAAAGCGCGATGCGACTCGCACCCGCTTTTTGGACCGCCAGCCTCAATTTCCACCGTTGATAAGTATCAAGGGCAACAAAACGATATCGTTTTATTATCGTTGGTGCGAACGAAACATGTCGGTCATCTCAGAGACGTGCGTCGTTTGGTCGTTTCCCTATCGCGCGCCCGATTAGGGGTGTACGTCTTTGGCGCGAAGAAAATTTTCGAAAACGTGGACGAGTTGAAGCCGGCTTTGAAAACTTTGATGAATGATACTAAATTAGATGTTATCAAAGGTGAAGTGTACGGTCACATCTCGCGAAAAGTCGAGGATGCGGTATCGAACGATGTAAAAAAATCCTTCAAAGATAGCGACGAGTTCGCCACGTTCATTGATTCCTGCGCCCTGGAGTATAAAAAAGCGGCTCTAGAACATCTTAAAAACCAACAACAACAATAGACGTTATAAATATTAATACTAGTAAAAATACATTCTACTTCTTCTTCTATCCGTGCAATTTCCTAATCTCTACGCTTTTCTTTGATCACACATCTACTCACAACATCCGGAACGTCTCCGCCGCGCGCTCGAACTTTTCCTTCGTCTCTTCCCATCTGTCCACCTTTGCGCTCATCTTCAAAACGAAGTAACTGCCGTCGTTGGCGTCTGGTACTGTGACCACCGTCATCGCTCTTCTCTCGATGGTATCAATCTCATCGCCCCTAGGTCCTATACATATCTTCTTTCCGCCACCAATCTCCGTGATTTCCGCTCGGCAAACTTCGCTAATCGATTGGAACACGTAATATGCCTTCCCGTCGCGTTCGATCCTTTTCGTCGTGTTTTCATTTTCATCTCCAACGTTCACAAACTTCATCACCCCGCTCCGATTATTTTCAACGCCTACGATCACATCTTGCGCAATCTTCCCCGCCGCCGCTTCTCGTTCCTCCTTCGTAAACTCCTGCTCGATATATTTCGCGTCTTTCTTTTCCTCGGCGAGCGCGAACGCTTTTCGCACCGATTCGTCCGCGATTTCTAATCTCACCGACATCGTATCCACCGTCTTGAATTGTCCGACGACGACTTTCGTCTCTGCTTTTTTCTTCTGTTTCTCTTCTACCGGACGGTCGATGGCGATCACCCAATCCTTGGGCACTTCAAATTGAAAGACGTTTGACGCTTTCCCCGTAAACAGTTTGTACTCAGAATTGTCGTCGTCAAAAGCAAACGCCAACAAAGAGTTCGATGACATTCCAGCATCACTCGATGGTGAGAAGAAAAAACTCCCCAAAACCAAAGAAAAGAAGACGCTCTCCCGTCGACTCCTCCCTCCTCCTTCTTTAACTTCTTTACCTTCTTCTTCGCGTATGCGATACTTCTTTAACTTCTTCAACTTCCTCTCCGATTTTGAGGACGAACAACGACAACAAAAACGAGGAACAGTCGCAGACAGAAGAGCGTGATGATGATGAGAAGAGTACATTATTTTTATCTGTCGTCTGTGTGTCGAGAAATTCGTTTGTCGATTTCCTGAAAAAATAATTTTGAGGCGAAAACTCGTACATACACTTTTGCGCAGGCGAGAAAACATCGTCACTTTTAGAGCACACGAAATAGAGAAGAGTGTAGAACACTTCTCTTCTTATTCAAAGAGAGAGAGAGAGAAAGAGGCATTCAGAAGAAGAAGAAGAAGAGAGCGTTCTCGTTCTCTAAAGCTTCTTTCTTTATACGCACAGCTATCTATCGCGCGTGGTTTTGAGAAGAAGAAGAAATACTATTTAAAGAAGAAGAAGAAGAATTGGAAGAAGAATCATCAAAATGGCAGATTTAGAATTCGATTTCGAGGACAACCTGGAGCAGACGGATTTGAAAACGCAAACGCTCGCACCGACGTTAGCACCGTCGGACCAGCTGGAACCGAGAGCGCAAAAGAATTACCGACAAACGGTGTGCAGACACTGGCTGAGGAATTTATGCATGAAAGGCGACAAGTGTGGGTTTTTACACCAGTTTGATAAAGAGCGAATGCCGACGTGCCGGTACTTTGCCAAGTACGGCGAGTGTAAAGAACCGGATTGTCCGTATAAACACTCCAACGACGACGTGAAAGAGTGCAACATGTATAAGCTTGGGTTTTGCATTCACGGACCGAACTGTAGGTATAAACACATTCGGTTGCCTGGACCGGCGCCGCCACCGAACGAAGCGTGTTTGATTGGGAGACCGGGACATATTCACGGCGTGTTGCCGTTCGCGGCGAGGCAAAGACAGAAACAAATACAAGAGGAGAAAGAGAGACAGTTGTTGATTGCGAGCGGGGAGCAGCCGAGGGAGGAGCCGGCGCAAGCGATCGCGGCGCCGTTGCCGCCCGGGCCTCCGCCGAAGAAGGCGAGGACGGTTGATGTAAACTTAGCGTTGCCCGAGGCGCAAAGAGTAGGCGCCGAACCGGAACAAGACTTTGATTTCGAAGCTTGATATATATAGAAGAGGTTTCTTTGTTAGAGGTATAGCTGCTAAAAGAATAGAGTAATTTTCATCAAATCACACGAGCGTATCACGCGATATAAACTAAAACGAAGCACTTATTGTTATTCTTATTATTATTCTTATTATTATTCTTACTAAATTTTACGTGCCCCAATCGGCGTCATCGTCGTCGTCGTCAACGTCGTTATTGTTGTTGTCCCACTTCGGCTTTTGTTGTTGCGTTTGCTTCTTCGGTTGCGAGTTGGATAAAGAATTGCTTGAAATTGAGTTCATGGACGATTTTGACGCGTTATTGGAACTCATTCCTTGTTGTTGTTGTGGTTGTTTTGACGCCGGTTTCCATTCGTCCTCTTCGTCCTCTTCGTCGCCTCCGGCGTTGTCTCCCCATTCGTCGTCGTTACCAAACCCGACAAATCTCGAGTTTGGACTTTTCGGTGGGCGCAAATCGACGTACCCTTCCGGTCTCGGAAACGCGTTGCCGCTCGAATCGTCCGCCCCGAGCGTTTTCGGAATATCCGAAGCTAAGCTCGACACCCCAGTTGCTACTGAACTCAGCGCCGAGGAAAACCAACTACCCGCTTTATTCGCGGCTTGCTTGGCGCTTTCCATGGACTCTTGATCCGCCGCGCGCGAAGCCGCTTCTTTCGCTTTTTGCGCAGCCGATAACGTCGTATCCGCCAACGACTTCGTCACCGAACTCAAACCGTTCCACATGCTTCCTAAGACGTCGTCGTTCGCGCTGCTCTTACTTCTCCCCGGAGGCGGTTGCGATCCGAAACCGACGAATTTCCCGCCTTGGCTCGGCGCGATACCTTCCGGTTTCGCCGCGTTTCTCGCCTGTTGCTGCGCGAAAAAAGCTTCTTTTCTCGACGCCGACGCTTCCATTTCCGCCATGGAGTACTCCGATCTATTGCTATTATTATTATTATTATTATTACTAACACCGCCGCTTCCCCCTTTTTGTAAGTTATTCTGGCTCGATCGACTTCCCATTCCCGTCGTCCCTTTCGAACTCCCCAGCGTTTGTCCGTTCTCGAACCCGGTTCGTTGATGCGCCGGCGTTTCCCCGGTATTTTGCTTCAAACCTTTCGGAATATTCGCCGGTTCCGCGTACTTCCCTCCATCCGCTTCCACTCTAATTTTCTCTCTAAACGCCTCCGCGGCAGCCGAGTCGTATTTCAAGTGTATCGGCGCGTCTTTCGGAACGCCGTGTTTCGCCAAGAACTGATTCACTTTCGCGTTCCCTCCGAGTTGCATCTTCTTCAATTGCGTCGCGTTCCACGAGTCCATCCCGACCGAGCGAACGAACGATAAGTGCACCCCCAACGAGCGATGAACGCCGGAACATTCTAAACATATAAACGACCCGAACGAGACCGAGGCCCACTGTGGATTTTTCGTCGAGCAGTCCACGCACGTCTGTTTGGTAAGGTGTGTGTCAAAAGAGGTCTCAAAAGGTCAGAACAGGTGTGATCGCAAAAACGACTTTTACGTGAACGAGTGGTAAACAACGACGAGAGATTCGGTGACGACGAGAGAAGAAAGCACGACAGAAGAAGCAAGAATCGTTTTTGTCGTCCTCTCGTTCGTGGAAAATAGAACAATACTAAAGAGAGAGAAAGATTCGTCGCGCTTTATAATGTTTCGGATTGGATCCACAAACACCCTCCTCAGATAAGGAGTCACTTCGTTTAAAGGAACAGAATCTTTCGCGGACTTTGCGCGCGCTTCTTTTATCAGAGAGAAAGAAAAGAGAGAAAACACAACCACACAAACAATTAAACACGCACCCCGTTCCCGTTTTTCCCTTGTAACTCTCTCAAGATTGCCGCCGCTTCTGGGCTCGCCATTTGATGTGTTGAGAGACAAAGTTTTCTGTGTTTTTTTTTCTCTGCTGCAAAAAGTGGTGCTTTTGCGGTTCAAGTGTTTTTGGTTGAAGGACTCTCTCGTTCTCTCAAGTTCTTTCTCTCTCTTTTTCTCTCTCGTTCGTTCTCTCTCTCTCTCTTGTTGCTTCTTTCTTTCTTTCTTTTTCGTGTTGTCTGTTCTGTCCTTTCTGACACCAAGAAGAAAAAAACCAAAACTCACGAGAAAAAGTGCTTCTCCTCTGTCTGTGCTATTGGAATATTTTCTCAACTGTTCTTGTCTCTTTCATCATTAAACGCAACAACCTGAACACGCCGTTTGCGCGCTGGTGGTGCTGCGCGTGATACTAAAATACTAACACTAATAGTAATATAATTATAACCGCACGAAACGAGTGCATGCGCGCGCGAGAGAGATATAACTCAGTCGCTTTGAGACGGCATTACTAAATTAAAATCACATTGGTGAAAGTTCGATTTACGATGAAATCTTCTTCTTTATCGATAAAGCAACCGACGACGAGAGCCGCCGGTACTGTCGTCGTCTCCGATGAAAAAGAAGAAGAAGAAGAACTCGTAACAACGCCCACGCGAGGAAAAAGATTTTTCCATCGACGCTCGAGCGAAGATGGCGGTGAAAACACGAAATCATCCTTTCGCGATCGCTTCACTTCGTTGAGTCGAACGAGCGAGGATGGTAACGAGAGCGAATACAGCGGATTTGGTAGCGAAAGAGGAAAGCATCATCATCATCGTCCCAAGACGAAAGAGAGCGGGAAATACGCGGAACCGAACGAGGAAGAACGAAAACGAATGGAATATTTAAAAGAGCAATTGGTGAAACACGAGATGATATTGCCAAAAACGATGACGATACCGGAGTTGGGCGGCGAGGAGAGGACGCTTCTGAGATTCGTTCGAGCGAGGACGAAAGGGAAGGAGTTGGCGTGGGAAATGTTACGGAACACACTGAAATGGAGGAAAAAATGGCACGTGGACGAGTGCTTAGAGCGGTCGTTCTTAGAGAACGAGAAGCTGTACGATATAGTGTGCTCGCAAAACTCTTTTTACGTCGGTCACGGGAAGTTTGGACACCCGATTTATTTCGACAACGTGACGAATATGCCTTGGAAGCAAATACTGAGCGAATTCGACGACGTGGACACGTTTCTTCGGACTCAAATCCAAACCATGGAGTGGCAGCAAGAGTTCGTGTTTAAGCCAGCGTCAGAGAGAGTCGGGTATCCCATCACGCAAGTGATTAACATTTGGAACTTGCGAGGCATGACTTTGGGCTTATTCACGAGCGAAATCAAAGCGGTGACGAAAAAAGCCATGCAGTTATCCCAGGACAACTACCCGGAAAGTCTCTACCAATCTTACATCATCAACGCTCCCACCATATTCACCGTCATCTGGTCCATTATTAAACTCTTCCTAGATGTGAAAACGAGGAATAAAGTCCACATCATGGGTCACGGCAAACACGTCTTTGACCAACTGCAGAAAAAACTCGGCCCGAACTCCTTACTCACCGCGGAGATGGTCCAATCGAAATTCAAAGACATCGGCGTCGTCGAGCGGAAGCTCGGATTTGAATCCGCGCACAAGAAGTCCCAAGATTACATCCGAAAAAAGTTACGCGAGAAAAACCAACCGTTCTATCCCTCTCACTCCGTTCTCGAGAAGCGAAAAGAAGAGCTGGAACAATTCGACGAGGAGGAGTTCTTCGACGCGAGCGACGAGCACTGGTGGACGAAAAGCGAGAAGGAAATCAAGGAGAAATGTTTTAGCTGTTTTAGTTGCTTCACTAAGAAGCGAGTTAATGAGTTGCCTTAAGAAGCGAGCGCGTGGAGGAATGACCGAACGAGTGTTTGAATCTCGTTATATACTACTAGTTTAAATCATAAATAAAATTATCGTTGTGGTGTGTGTTGTTACATTCTTCTAGGTTTCCTTCTCTCTCTCCTCCCTCGAAATTCAATCGCGAATTCATATTTTACTACTCTTAAAACTGCTTCTCCGGTTGCTGCGTGAGAAGTAACCCGAACCGTTTTTTGCACGCGACTCTCTGTTTCGAGAACTTATCGTCCGGCGAGAATCTCGCCGGGTGCGCCGACAACGTCGGTTTCCCATCCGGACCCGTTTTCTGTTCATTAAGTAGAGGGAAAAGAAAGAGGGCGGCGGGGGGTGAATTTCGTGACGATGAATTCTCGATCGAAATTAAAATGTTATTCCGCTGTGTGTTCCAACAGAGAGAAAAAAAGACGAGACAAAACCGAGCTTTTGCGACGTATACTCACAGAGAGAACGATGTTTTGATATATAAAGTTTTCGTACCTTGAGCGTGTACACGCGCTTCCCGTCCTCGTTCAGGTAGTACATGAGATACATGATGATGATGATGTAAAAAAAACAACGAATTTCAGCAGAGCAGAGTTTTGTGCGAAAATTTTGTGCACAAAGTGGGCCGTCAAATGACAATTTTCTTCATTTTTTTATTTGTGTGTTGCGTGAGAAATCAATGTGTTTTGTTGAGTTGCACAAAATGTTTACGACGACGACTCAGAGAATAAGAAGAACGAGAAAGGGATGATGATGTTTTTATTGCGACCAACAAAAAATGCGAGACGCGAGATGCTGTGTTTTATGCGCTTTCGTCGATGTCGCGCGATGAGCACGTCTTCAGAATCGATACCACCACACCCGGCGGAGTTCCTTCTCAACCAGCCTCTGAAACTGTACCGAGATTGTTTACGACTGGCGGATTATTTAGCGCACAAACAATCCGTCCCGAGATTTGCCCTGAGAGAACAAGTGAGACACGTTTGGAGGAAGAATCAGTGCTTGATCGATGCAGAGGAGATTCAAAAAGCACGAGAAGCCGCGCTGAGAGGTCTGAGCAACAGCATGATGCACTTCGCGACGGAGAATTTAGACAACCCGAAAGGGAATCAGAGAAGCGCTTTTCTAGAAGACGAGGAAGAAGAAGAAGAAGAAGAGAAGAAATAGGTCACATAGAAGACGAATAATAGAAACGAACAGATGTGAATACAAAGAATAGAGAAGAAGCGAAAGTTAGCGCATTATCATCATCATCGTCATCGGTATCGTCGTCGTCGCGTATTCGACGAACGAATACGTTTCGTAACTTGGCGGAATTTATATATTTTACAGTCAGTTTTAAAAACCCATATCATAATAGAGTGTTGTTCTCGGGGTTGTTAATATTATAATCCACCAGCCGTTTCTATCCGCGCCGCGTCTTTGAATAACTTCTCGTTCTCCTCCCCTGCTTCGTGCGTTGGACTGAACGCGACTTCCGTGTGTTTGCCTTCGATATCCGCAAACGCGTTGGTCGGGATTTGCAAGTTGCCCATCTTCTCTCTTCGGCTTTCGCTCTCTTTTTCCGCTTTTCGCAAGACTTTGGATAAGTCGTCGTAGCCTTTCTTCGCGGCAACTTTTTTTGGCGTGCGGCCTTTGTTATCGACCAAGGAGGCATCCGCACCTGCTTTGACTAAAATGGAGACGGCGTCTTCGTACCCGGCGCCGGCGGCGACGTGCAACGCGGTTTGCCCGGAACTGTCGACGAAATCAATCGCGTCGTCAAATCTCGAGCTCTGCGTATCCGCCGTGCAACTCATTTCCTCCTGTATTCTTCTAAACTGTTTCAAGATGATTTGTAAACTCTCGATTCGACCTTTCTTTGCGGCGGAGTGTAAACACGTGGCGCCTTTGCGGTTGCGCGCGAACGCGTCGATTTTGCTCTCTTTGAACAGTTTCGTCAACGCCTGAGCGTGACCACCTCGAGCGGCGTAATGTAACGGTTTCTCGTCGTTTTCGTTGCACCCAACGTTCGGGTCGGCGTTGAACTTTAACAAAGTGCGCATGCAATCCACTCTGCCCTTACTCGAAGCCTCTAACAAAGGCGTCCATCCGAGTTGGTCGTACTCGTCCTTCACTTTGTCTTCGGTGATGACTTCGTTCGCGTCGCCCCCGAGTTCTAACAACGCTCTCAACTCCGACGGATCGTCCACGCGCACCACGTCTAAAATCGGGTGCACATCTTTCTTCAACTTTTGGAGTCTTTTCTTGCTAAATTTATCTTTTGGTTCGCAATCCATCCCAAAGTCCTCCACCGGTTCCTTCTCCTTTTCGTCTTCGGAGGACCCTCCGTCGTCGCTGGTGTCTTCATCGCTCCCGCTCGAATCCGAATCCGAGTTGTTCTTTTTCTTCTTCTTCATCTTCATCTCTTTCTTCTTCGGCGGAGGAGGATCGTTCCACGCGAAACTCTTCTTCTCGCCTGGATTTTCCACCCCTAAACCTTTCATCTTCGTCTCGAGCGAGGCGTCGCCATGCACCGGATCGACGTCGTACCCGCCCCCGGACTTCATGGCGCCGATAGCGGTGAGGAATTTCCCGTCTTTATCCATCGTGTTTGGATGCGTGTGACTCCCGTCTTTCTTCGCCTGGTTCCAATCCGGTGCCGGTGGTCGATTATGTTCTTGCATTTTTTTCGCGTTTTGTATCGCCAACTCTTTCTCCGTCATAGTTTTCCCGTACTCGGTGCCGGTGATTTTCTGGTACGCCGAGGCTGCCGCGGAATTGACCGTGTCTTTGATGTCTGAAAATTTCGATTTGTTGTCCTCGTCGTTTCTGCCTGGGATCTGTTTTTAATGTATTATTATAAAAGCCGTGAGTATTAGAACGCGAGGATGCGTTGTGGTCGGAAGTTTTAAACAACACAGTATAGAAGGACTACGCGCGAATCGCGCACGAATGAAACAAAAAGGAACGAATGAAAGAAAGAGAGAGAGAGAGAGAATTGGATGCCCCGATTTCTTACAACAAAACAACGCGCGACGCGAAGAAAGACGACGACGACAAAATATATAGAAAAAACACGCCCCGCGAAACAAAACAAACGCCTCTTCTTATTCGTACCTTCGCGGAGTCCCCGACCTTTTCGTATTGGCCCATTCCAAACATTATTATATTATTCTTGTTTTATTAGGAGTAGTAGTAATTTAATAATAAAGAGTCAAAACACCAACAAAATTTGTGTGCAATGTGACGAGTGATTTTTTGTCGAGGAGCTGCTCTTTGAGGAATTTGGAGTAAAAAAAGAGCAGAAAAGAAAAAAAATCATGAGACCCAAAAAGAGCGGAGAAAAGTTCGTTATTTTTTTAAAAGATATCATGGATGCGACTAAAGCACATCGTGAAGAAGAAGAAGACCAAGAAGACCAAGAAGATGTGATGCTGTTCTTTGGACGACGAGCGACTCCGGGCAAGTGCAAGACGAGACTGGCGAAAGATTTGATGAGGATTTTGATGGTGAACGAGGAGGAGGAGGAGGAAGAAAGAAGGAGAAAGGGTGAAACGATGGCGGCGAGATTGTACGAGTTTTGCACGGAGAGAGTTTTGAGAGGATTTTTGTTGGGGAGAGAAGAGATGATTCGTGGTACAAATGTGTGTGCGCCTACGTCTCGTCGTCGTTATCGCGACGGGGTGATGAAGAAGCGTCTCCGGTTGGTGTTTTACGTCGCCGAAAAGGAGGAGGTTGAGAAAGTGCGAGAGTGGTTGGAGAAGAAAAATCTTCTTTTCTTTGGAGACGAGGACAAAGACGACAAAGAAGAAGAAGAAGAAGTAGGAGTCTCCTTAAGGAGGAGGAGGAAAATAGAAATCGAAGTCAAAGCGCAGGATGAGAGCACGAACGATTTAGGATTGAGAATGATACGCGCCATAAACGACGAGATCTCTTCTTATGCGAGTAGGAGTCCAGAAGATGTAGGTGAAAGGAGTCGCCGCGTCTTTCACGTGGTCGGGACGGATTATCCGGACGCCTCGTGGGAACGGTTAGAAGAGAGCACGAAGAAGATGCGAGCATCGAAACCTCTGAAGAATGACGCTCCGAAAATAGGTTTCGGGAAAGCCGAAGATGGCGGGTTTTGGCACCTGTCGACGACGTGTAGACTTAGCGAGAGTTTGTTCGGGAGCGAGGAGGAGAAATTGGTTCGGTGGAGCACGAATCACACGTTAGAAGACGCCAAAAATGCGGCAAGGAAAGTTGGGATGGTCCCACACGTGGAAGATTCGTGCGATCCTTTGTACGATATAGATACTTTAGAAGATGTTAGAAATTGGATGATTGCGACGACGACGAATAGGAAGGAGGAGAAGTCGAGCGAAGTAGAAGAGGACGAGTTTACGAAACTTGTCGGGGAAGTTGTTTGAATGCGTTGATATAAATTCAAAGTTCGGCACATAGAATGGCAGCATAATAATATACAAATCTACTGCTGAGTCTAATTCGCTTTCCCTCGCAAATCTAAAAGTGATTTCACGCCAAATACTTTTTCAATACCCTTCTCGAACGCGTCCACGGAAATTTTCGGCGGCTTTGGAAACCATTTTTTATTCACGAGACGTTTGACTCTCGGAAACTGGTCTTGTCGTCGCGCCATGACGCTCAAAGCAACCAAGGAAAGCGTGCCTAGCAAGCAAAAGAACGCAAAGTTAATCACGCCTGATACCGCGTGTAAAGGGAAATATAAAAGATACCTCCAAAACTCTAAATCTTCGCGCTCGCCACCGATGGGAACAGTCACCATCATTTTCGGTTCCGAACGCCATCCGCCGTGGACGTTCGCGCCGTTCCCGGGCGAAAGCTTCATGATTTTAGAAGTCAAACCAATCTCGACTTTCCTGTGAGGCTCGTGCGCTTTCAAAGTGATGCTATAAGTTGGTCCGCACTTGATGTTATCGTTGTGAAAACTAACGTCGCGGTCTAAATCGTCGTCGTCGACGAAACAATCCTCCGACGTTGGTTCTTGGTTGACTCGCATGACGAACGCGTTACTGGTTCGAATGGCGGTTCGGATATCAAACCCAGATTCCTCGGTTATTTCTTGATCGAATTCGCACAAGACGGTGAAATATCTAGACGGATAGATCGGATACGCCGACGACGATCCTTTTGCCGGTTTCTTCAATCGCAACCACCCGACGGCTTGGCCCTTGGGATATCTCAAAGGATCCGCATCTTCCTTTTCTCTCCGTTTAATGCGATCCGCGAGGTGCTTCTCTCGCGGCGTCAACGCCGATACTCGTCTCACGCGCGATGCGAAGGAATCCACGACGAATAACGAGCCGCCTAAAGGCGCTAAGGCAATGTCGTTCGGCGCACCAAGACACGCTCGGAATCCGTACCCGTCCGGGAAAGTATTTTTGATGCCAAAACCCATGGATGTGGACGTTAACTGACTGGCTATCTTACATCCATCGTTGGTGACAAGCGTGGAGACTCGTGTTGCTTCCATGCGGTAATGCGCGGAATGATCCGTCCATTTCGTGGTGGTGGTAGAGGCGGCGGATGAAGCGCTTTCCTCTTGCACTTTAGATAAACTCACGACCCGAATAGTTTGTCCGTGTAACTCTGAAACGAATAGATACAACCCGTCCGGGTGGACAGAAATCCCTACCGGGTGGTCAAACGCGCACTCGTCTAATTCTAAGCTCTTCGTACCCCATTGGTTCTTTCCGGTGCCGCTGTATCGTCGATTACTGTTCCCGTACCCGATGTTCGCGCTACTTCCGGATCGATGACAATCGATCGTTTTCGATTTCCCGTTACCGGCAATCGTGTACGTTTCCCCGGTAGCTATGACTACGGCACGAATGCGATTATTCCTCGTATCCGCGACGTACAAAATCTTCCCGTCCGGCGAAGGCGCGATCCCGCTCGGTTCGTTAAATAAAACTTTCGATTTGTCTTCGCTGTCTCGAAATCCACCTTTGGAGTAACTGTTCACGTTCCCTTTGTGCGAAAAGTTCTCGTCGTTGGTGTCGTCCCCGCCTTCCCCGGTGATCCATTCCTCGGTCAACTCGTACTCGGAGGATCCTTTGTTGTGGTTGCTCACCAACGCGAAAACTGCGTTTCGCTTTTTACACGCAAAGTATACGCCCTTTAATTTATGCGTCGACACGTCAGCGTGGACCGCGATGCCGCTCACGTCTCTCACACCTAACCCGTTCTGGAGCACTTTAGTTGTCTCTAACGTTGCCGCCACGTATTCGTTGTTACTACTACTACCACCACTATCACTACCACTACCGTCGCTATTCTTTCTAGTCCCGAAATAATTCCTCTCTCGATTATTCCGAGCGATTTGCTCCTCGGATAAATCTCTCGTGTTTGCTTCGTACAACGTGCCTCGGTGTCCCGCTACGCGGTAGATGCTCTCGTCGAGTTTATCCACGATAAATATCGTCTGCCCATCCGAAGTCGCGGTAATCGGTCCCGGAATTCGAATGATTTCGTTATTATATCTACTGTTTTTCTTCCCATTCTTCTTCTTTTGCGTTTGTTCTCTTTCTTCTTCGTCTCTCTCCCCGACAAACTTGAATTCTATCGTCCTCACCGCGTGTTTCGTCATTTTCGCGATATCAATCGCTCTCACTTTCCTATTCTTCCCATCAATCACGAAAACCTTATCCTCCGTCGCCGCTACGTACAACGGACCTGAAAATCTCGACACCGCGCCGTAACCGTCCGCGTATCCCGCGTGACACGACCCTCCGATCGTCGTCACGTCTCCCGGCACCTCGTCCTCTATCTTCGCCGCTCGATTCCAAGCGTACGGTTTCACTTTCCCGTTACACGTTATCCCACCGTGTATCAGCGCGTTTTGTGCCGTCGCGGACGATTTTAACGACGCGTCCGACTCGAAATCCAAATCGAACCGTTCTTCCCGCCTGTTCAAATACTTATACCTGTCCGGCGGCGGAGGAGACGAAGGAGGCGTTTTGGAGGACACAGACGAAGATCCGAAACGTTGTTTCCTCGCTCCTCTCGTCGTGCTCGCCGCTGTTTCTTTTCCTCCTCCTCGTTCCGCGTTCGCGAACAACAACATCGCGCAACTTTTACTGCCTTTTTTCGTCGTCCAAGAAGACGTCGTCACCATCGTCGAGAAGAGGAACACAAAGACAAAGAAACTCCTCCTCCTCTTCGTCGTAAAACTCAACATCGTTGCGCTCGTCATCATCGTCTCATCAACACCCCGTCGTCGTCGTCGCGAAAGCGTTCGTTTTTTCTCCAGAAACTCTCTCCCTCTCTCTCTCTTTTTCGCCTCGTGGTCGTCGTCTCTTCTTCTCAGACAGAGGAATTAAAGGAAACGGAGCGGAGACAAAAGTCTTGTTTAAAGTCTTCGTGCACTCATCATCGTTTCTCTGCGTGCGTTTTGGGTGTCTTTGTAGTGCGGCGTTTTCTCCATAAAAAGAACAGAACTTAAGACGCGCGAGAAGAAGGAAACGATGCGCAACTGCTCGTGACGCTCTTTCTCGTCTCTCTCTCTCTTATTAAAATGGGCGGTGGGAGCAACAACGCGAAGAAGAACGACAAAAGTCGCTCGTCGAGGAGCACACAACAACGCGTTGCTTCGAAAAAGGATTTGGACACGTTTCGGGAGATTTGTCAACTCGCGAGAATAGATTTCGAGAGGCACCGAGAGACGTTTTCCACCTCTTCGTTGAAGAAATCGAGACGAGAGAAATTGCTGGACATTTACGCGGACGTGGAACATTTAATGAACGCGAAACGAGTCAAAGAGGCGGAGAAACCGAAGAATTTGTTGAGGAAGAAGTGTTTGCAATATTTCTACGGCGGGTTGGAAGAGGAAGGAAGGGGTGGAGGCGAAGAAAAGGAAAAGGAAAAGGAGGAGGAGGAAAACAGGAATGAGGAAACGTTTGAAGACAGAGAGAAGAAAGTATCGATGGAATTGAAAAGAGCGAGAGTGAAGAAACCGAGCCGGTTTGATCAAAGCGAAATGGGCGCTTTGGTTGAAGCGGCGGGGGGCGGGACGACGAAGGTCGCGCCGCCGCCGCCGCCGCCGGCCTTGGTTGGAGTTCCGCATGGACTACCTTCTTTTCACATGCAACAACAACAACAACAACAACAACAAATGATGATGATGATGCCACCGTATCAGATGCAGCAGCAGCAGCAGCAACTTTTTTATGGTCAACAACATCTGCAGCAACAACAATATCAGCATCAGGCGATTGGAATGAGCGGGTATCAAATGCCGCCGCCGGTTCTCACGAGGCAACCGCTCGGGATGCCACCGATGAGCGTCATAAGCGGTCAAGCGCAGTACCCGTCACCACCGCCGCCGTTGCAGCAGTTTCAGGAACAACAGCCGTTGCGGTTTGGCGTGCCCTCTGCGTTAGAAAGTAGATTGACCCCCGGTGATAGTAATAGAAAGAGAGACCGCGGAGGTATAGCGATGGATGACGATTTGTACTCGAAACAAAACAAGAAGAAACGCGAGCAGAGATTTAATAATAACGAGCATTACGGGGAAGAGATTGAGCGACCGAAGTCGGTCACGCGGACAGATTCACCTCGAGGAGAAGTGACCATGGCTGAATTGAAAACCGGGAACAAACGCGCGGTGGGAACGAATCAGTCCCTGACAAAAGCGTACATGCGCCTGACCTCAGATCCAAAAGCTTCGGATATTCGCCCTCCGGCGGTTTTAAAAAAAGCCTTGGCGTTAGTAGAAGAAAAATGGAAGAGTCGAGAATGGACGTACGATCAGTTAAAAGAGCAATTAAAGTCAATCAGACAGGATTTAACCGTGCAGCACGCGAAGGGCCCTTTGGCGGTTTCCGCGTACGAGACGCACGCGAGAGTTGCTCTAGAGCACGACGATTTAGCCGAGTATAACCAGTGTCAAACGGTTCTTAAAACGTTGCACGAACGGTACATCAATGAAGAGAAGTTTAAAGACTCGCGAGGTGAGTTTGCGGCATATAGATTACTCTACGCGTTGATCGCGGACGAAACGGCCAAGAATGGTCGCCAACTTTTCACGGAGATGATTGATTTGACCGAAGAGAACATCGAGCACGACTTTGTGAAACATGCCTTAGAAGCTATTGTTTCAGTGAAAGGCTCAGATATTGTCAAATTTTTCAAGCTTCGGAAAATAGCACCGAATTATAATTGGAACTTGATGCAAAAGCACGCGAATCGATTGCGCGGGCACGCGTTGTTGGCGTTGTGTTCCAGTCACCGCCCAACGATTCCGGTTTCATTCTTTACGACGACGTTAGGTTTTGAGAACGAAGAAGAAACGATGGAGTACTTAAAGAGCGACGAAATCAAAGCCGTACTTATCGAGAAAAAAGGCGAAACTCCGCTGGTGGATTGTAAAAACACGCAGACGGCTCTGTTGTGACATGTATATTTTTAACGCACGCATACACACAAACAAACATACACACACACACACACACACACAGTTTCCCTTTTTATTCGTGTATCTCTCTTTCACTTAGGCGTCGCTGGTGATGAACACAGTCGCACCAGCGATGACGAGCGCGATGATGAGAAATGGTAAACAAAAGCTCAAACCACGCCTCGCTCGCTTACTTAATTGGAATTTCCCTCTTCTCTTCTTTTCTTCTTCTTCTTCTTCTCCTCCTCTTCCTCCTCCCTTTCCTATTTCGTCGTCTTTTGATGAATTCCCGGTAACCCACTTTTCGACGGTGTGACACTCGCGCCAACTCAGCGCCGTCACCGCGATGGCTAAAAACATATCCACGCCGTAGTGCGTTTGATCCAGCGCTTCTTTACACGACGCGTGTAATACGGCTAAAAATACGACGAAACTACCAAGAGATATACCGTGCGTTGCTAAGCACAAGAAGCCAGACATGTATATGACACCGTGTCCGGAGAAGATCAAATCGTTGCACCCACCAGTTCCCCGAATTCGACTCGATCCGTATTCAATTAAATGCCAACCGTCTTCGTATTGCATCGGCGCGTCCGAAAATTGACGGTTGTAACACCCGGGCTTTGGATTTGGTACCACGGTAAGCATGAATGACACCACGCGAATGGCGCGCGCTAACGCAATCGTCGCGCACGTTCGAGCTGCAATCCCAAAAACACTTCTTGAGCTACTACTACTATTAATACTACTACTAATATTGATGCCGCTTGCAATTTGCTCTTCCGCCGGCGAGAAAGCGGCGTTAGGTGATTTGTCCTCAAACCTTCCCGCGCGTTTTTCTCCGCGCTCTTCGTCTCTACTGTTACTACGAATATTATCATTACCGTTCAACGGTCGCTCGTCCCTCGAGAGCGTTTTTTTATGATCGGTGTTCTTCTTAAAAAGCATCCTACCCAAACCTTCGCCTTCTCCGCCGAGCGTCGGTCCCAACACGCCTAAAATTACCCACGCGCCAAAATGCAAAGTCGTCCATCCGGGAAACGTACCACAAAACAATTCCTTCAAAGCTCTCGACGTCTCGCACCCGCGACGTAACCACTGATACAAGTTATCTTGCAACGACGTGTACACAAACTTATTCTCGTCCAAATGCGTAATCAACGCCACGCACACGTTTTCCGCCAACAATTGCGCGACGACCAACGCCGCGAACAAAAGCATCTTCATCGCCGGATACACCTCCCGTTCCCAGTTATACAAAGACATGGATAACAAAACCACTAAACTTACGATCGTTGTCACCATATAATCTAAAATCCTCGTCCCGGAAACTTCCACGGACGCTCTCAGTATCGGCGGAAACGCGGTCAATAAAGTCAACGCGGTCAAAGTCCGTCTCCTCTCCGCGCGGAAGTACCTCGCGATTTTTTTCGGCACTGAATGCGAGAGCGATTCTTCCCTTACGTTCTTCCCTCTTCCGTCCTCCTCCTTTTCCTCCTCCTCCTCTTCCGATGCGCTTCTCGCCGTTCCTCCTCCGCTCTTGAAATGTCTCACTAACGACCACGAGTTTCTCGCCGTCGTCTGGACAATCTTATTCAACCTCTCTCTGAAAGAGTTTCGACCTCTTCCTCCTCTGTCCTCCAAATCCTCCTCCTCCTGTTTCAGAACGACGACTTCTTCTTCTTCTTCTTCTTCATCGTTGGTGTCGAAAGACGACAGCTCTCCTCCTCTTCCTCCTGCCATCATCATCTCTGTATCCACAGTTTTAGTATTCTTATGGAGCAAAAAGCGCTTAAAATTTTGTATCTAAAAAGTGCTTTTTAGATACAAAATTTGACTCGCGAAAACTAGTCTTTTTTCTTCACTCGCAAAAGAAGCAAAAATAATAAAAATATGTTTACGATCAATTTAGTATCATCATCGGCGGCAGCGTCGACGAGCAAAACCTCCTCCTCCTCCTCCTTCTCTTCCAAGAGAGTGCGGTTAATCTCAAATTTTGAGAGAAGGAGAGGAGAGGGTTTCAAAGTTCGCGCGGAACCGGCGAAACCGAAATTGAAGAAAGCGGTACGTTTTACAGTTGTTGTTGTTGTTGTTGTGTCCAATTATTATAGATTACTCACATGTTTATTTATGTATGCAGGAGGAATTCACGGCTGGTGGAGGCGGCGCGAGAGGCTACTGCGACGTCGAAGAGATTAAGAACGCGATTAAAGAGTGCGAAGGTACGTTTTGATTTAAATCCAGAAGAGAGAAAGAAGAATATGCGATCTTCATTTCTTTTCATCATCTTACAAGAAGCATCCGAGTCACCATTATTTCCCTCTTTATGCGAAGACTGACGACAGAACTTTTACTGACATTTTTAATACTAATAATAAACAGGATTGGAAGGCAAAAAGTTAGAAGCCTGTTACGCGCAGTACGGGTGCGATATTAACATCGTGACCGATCACTACGCGAAAGTTGCCGGGGTGGAGAAGAAAAGCCAAGACGAGAAGTAGACATCCGTTTTGACGAAGCGCTACCGAAACGCGTCGTTGTACGTTGTGAAATCGAATTTAAAATAAGAATGTATATACTGCACGACCGTGATAAAAATATTATATATAGTAATGTGTTTCTAGTGGTAGTTATTTTTCTCTCTCTCTTTCGCGCCGCCGTCGTCTCTTCACCCGAGAGAGAGTTTGCTGCTTCCCTCGTTTACTTGAAGAAGCACATTTTCCCTTGATCCATCACCACTCTATAAGCGTACCTCTCTTGGACGAGCGTTTTGGCTAATTTTTTATCCTCTTCGCTATCTCCCGGAATGGCGGTGATGTGACCGTATCCTTGCGAGCGGAACCAATCGAGAGGGATGGACGGTTGACCGTAAACATCCAATCGAGCACACAAACCAGAACGCAAGAGCATTAAAGTGGTGATAAAGTTGTGCGTCGGCTCGCCTTCGTAGCCCCAGTTGGAAATACCTCGTCCTAAACCTTCGTCGTTGGCCAAGATGGAGTGGATGGTTTTACCCGCCGCTTTGGCCATCAAATACGAAGCCGCGTCCAATCGAACGGTCGTTTCCGTGATCGGTTCGGTGAGTTTCGTGAATTTGCAAAACTTAGAATCAGGCGCGCAGTACACCAACGTGTCGTGGACGTCAATGACCGAGGCAAATCGAGAAACAGTCGCGTCAAATCGTTGCCCGCTTGGGTCATACTCCGCGTCGCTGGTTAACGCACACGAACCGAGTTCGCCAGATTTGCCCATCGCCGGTAACTTGGACGAGTTCAACATCGTTCTCGGGTTGCTGTGCAACGTGGAGAGTCTCGCGGAGACTTCCGTGAGTTCTTCTGGGGACACGTCCGGATTGATAACGGCTTCGGCGTCCGCTCTTAAGGCGGCAGCCAACTGTAAAGCCGCTGCATCCGCGCACTCGGCGTTGGCAAACTGACACGCGATGTCGAAGAGCGACAGCTTCGCGACTTCAAACATGACTCTTTGTTCCGTGTCCGCTTGGTCGATATCGT
>JACLAB010010213.1_pt1 | contig 34974 bp, 27 predicted proteins | sample 8027921 | NCBI WGS metagenome assembly JACLAB01 (sample SAMN15725117, study PRJNA655200) | protist metagenome | isolation source: fluorescence activated cell sorting (FACS) single amplified genomes of... | place: USA: West Boothbay Harbor, Gulf of Maine | collected 2000-07-19 | reverse complement strand
ACTCTATTTCTCTTGCCGATACCGCCAAGAAAATTGCAGAGGAAAGTGGTGGGACTATTACATGTGAAATTTTGGGAAAAGATGAGTGCGAGAAGCGGGGGATGGGTTGCTATCTGTAAGTAATACTGCCTTGTGTCTGCAACACTCATATCGACTTTTATAGATTTATCCATGTCTCACATCGCTATTGCTATCTTCACTTTACAATTCTGGACTACAGTGGCGTTGCACGTGGTAGTGAAACAGAACCACAGTTTATTCATTTGACTTACAAGCCTAGTGGAGACGTTAAAAAGAAGGTGGGCGTGGTCGGGAAAGGACTTTTGTTTGACACCGGAGGATACAACATAAAAACACAAATGATGGAGCTAATGAAGTTTGATTGTGGTGGAGCAGCTGCAGTCCTTGGTGCTGCAAGGGCCGTGGGCCAAAATCGGCCGGAGGGAGTTGAAGCGCATTTTGTCGTGGCAGCTTGCGAGAATATGATTAATGCTCGCGCTGTTGTACCAAGTGATATCCTCACCGCATCGAATGGTAAAACAGTTGAAGTTCTCAACACTGATGCCGAGGGCAGATTGACCCTAGCTGACGCGCTTGTATTTGCAGATAAAGAGTGTGGATGTGAAAGCATCATTGAATTATCAACTCTTACTGGTGCATGTATGATTTCTCTTGGTCAGAAGATTTGTGGAGTGTGGACCGACAATGATGATCTCGCCAAGAGCCTTGGAGACGTCTCAAAGGTGACAGGTGATAAGTCATGGAGAATGCCGATGGAAGCCGAGTACAAGGAGCAGCTGAAAAGTAAGGTGGCAGATATGACCAACCTAGGAGGTCGTTATGGAGGTGCCATCACTGCTGCCCTATTCCTGACTGAATTCGTAGATAAGAAGAAGCCATTTGCTCACATTGACATCGCTGGACCTGTATGGGACGATAAAGCTGGAGCTACTGGATTCGGGGCTAAATTGGTTAGCGAATGGGTGAAGAGGCAAGGCGAATGAATAAACGCAGAAACATCGTGAGGAGCTATCACCCTTTTCTTGACATCATCCTTAAATACATTAGGAGCAAACAATCACTCTAGATAGTTTTAATGAAATGTATTACTTATTTGACAGAAACATTATACACACTATGCATACTTAAACAGAAGTTTCAGAGATCGGTCCAGACAGAGATGGTGGGGGAAGAATTAGCTGGTTGCTGCCTTGTAGCAAAAAGAAATGAGGCAGTTCGTATCTTTCAAAAGTCACTATCATGTTCCAGAACAGTGTTGCGCGAATATCTGGCCCGCTTCTGAACTTCTCGTCAAGAAGAGAGTCAATGCCACCAGCGGCAGTGACGACGCTATGAATTTCACGTAGCATTACCCACGGAGACAAGAAGTCACAGTAGAGAGTTGACCCCTTTCCTTGAGATCCCACGAAGTCTGGAGAGCTACAAGACACAGCGAATTTTGGTATGAAGTTGTGCTGACACGTTGGGCAAGAGGTCTGGTAATTGTTTGCAGCGCATGGAGTCCATCCTTTCACGACCTCCTCTTCATCAAGAACGTGAGCACATTTCGGGCAAACATTCTCATGATCAATTTGGATATCAGGATAGAGGGACTGAAGCAGATTCTTGCCCAATTCAGTCTGTTGGGCCATAGCAGAAATCACTTGTGCATGTTGCTTCTTTGCTAGACTCTTTGAGTTAAGTCTCACCCCACGCTTTTGCTTGTGTCTGAACGATGACACGAGATTCCTAGGAGACTTCTTGCTACCACCAGACCCAGGCGAGGCCAATGAATCGGCTGCGGACAGGGACAGGGAATGCTCACTTGGTGTACGAGGAGAAAAAAGTCTACCCGATGTAGTTGACGAGTCAAGTAAACCATGCTGAGAATTTGAGATATCCGAGGTGGAAGACTCTGCTCGCAACTGATGTAAAGCACGAGATGAGGGTTGATTATCATCATCCGAAAACGCAGAGATCAATGCAGTGTAGATATCAGGGTTCGTAGCAAGTCTATCCCGTGCCAACATGTCCATGATTTTTGGAGCATAACTGCGAAGTTTACAGCGTCCACATGCTTGGATGAAAAGTTTGTAAGCTGCAGGCTCGGGACGAAGCTTCCGTGCATGCATGAGCATCAATGCATTGTATGCCACGTCAACTTGCGCCTTGGCAATGGCACGTGCAACTTCCATGTCATCGTCGAAGTCATTATTTCTTTGACGCATAGAGTCTTGATTGCTTGATTTTTTGGCGAATTGGCTCAACAGCGGATGATATACTTCATTTTCGATCTCAAATCTGTACTTATTCTTTTTCACAGCAGAAAGCTCCCGCCCAATGAAACTGGTGAAAGTTACGAAGAATAAGACGAAGGAAGTAACTTCTGGAGACTGGTTGCGTCCACCCGACGTCCTAGTATCATCGGCAACTCCATGCTGCGCCCTTAGCATCTTATGAAGAGAATGTCTTCGATCAAATTCGGCTGAAATAGAACTAGGCACAGGGCGTGCTTTGCCGAATAGGGATGCCTCAAATTGATGTGGCCACATCTTGTATGGACTGTACGCCTTTTTCCCATCAGACAGGGCAGGCAATCCTTCGAGCGACGGCTCTACCGCCTTCACTTTCTTCAAATCACGACGTGCCTTGGCAGAATGCAAGAAGAAGGTTTCTACCTTCTTAATCTTGAGCTTACTTCGATTCTTCTTGGCATCGACACTCTGATCAAAAAACTTCATATCAGGAGCATCGCCCTTGTTGTACATACGTCTGGAGATGAAGTCATCAAATTGCTGCGTCATGACGAGTTCACTCAGAAATGGTTGGAATTCAGACGATGCCGCATGAACGAAATCTTCTGAGTTGTAGCGCAAATCACACAGCCCCTCCTTTCCACGCCAGCTGGATCGTGAATCTGTTGATTCGGTGGGCATGTACTTCTTGTAATCCTGTAACGAGGACTGTTGTCAGAGTATGTACAAAGGGCGTTAGTATATATCAAGATCTCTCAATGAACATACACAAATGTAGCCAAAGAAAACAAACTTACCACATAAAACCGGAGGAATGCCTCCTGAACTGAATCCCATCGACTCTGTTTCCCCAAAGCTCCACTATCACTACCAGCCAACGCATCGTCGTCAAACTCAAGTGCTGCCGCATCAGGCGCATACGCCAAATTAAATGCATCATCTCGAGCCTTTACCTTCCCCTCCCAAACAGTACCCGCCTTCGCCAACATAGTCTTCATTGCATCACCATTCCCCTCATTCTTCGCCTTCAAAACAGAATCCTTATCCAAATTCCGTGCCTCCCAAAACACATTCCCCACATTGGCCTTTAGTGTATTTTCCAACTTTTGTCTCCGTTTGTGTGGCAGGGGGGGCAACTCGGGACAATTGGGTCCCATGGTAATCAAATTCCTATCTAGATCAACCACAATGGTCTCGTCACTAATTTCTTGTACGGCATATGGAAAATTAGCTCTGCTAATCCCACACAGGTATGGCATCGGTGCATCCAACATGGGACATAGTGATCGGGGCAACACCGGAATATAAAGATGACTCCACTTCATTGGGAAAAGGAGGGAGCATAATATTTCCGAGCATACCGTTAAAAGACTAACTTGTCCAGATACCAGCAATACCTTCCGTTCCACTGCCAATGCATACCATGCGAATAAAATATTACCCACATCCAAACATTCAAATAATAATTGGAATGGAAGACTGACGTATGGGATGGGTTGATTGGCCGGTGGTGCCCAGAAACGGATGGGAGTATTTAAGATTTCAAGCTGTACCTCGAAGGCGCCGGGGGGAGGCGCCGGGACTTCGGAACAGATATTTTGAACATACCGTTCAATGGGTGTTGTCATACAGTCGGTCATGGTGGCAAGGCGGTAGAGTTGAGTGAGGTAGGTGCGGAATGCCGTGAGATAGGGATATGTTGAGAGAAGGCAGAGTACTCGAGGGGCATAGTATGTCTTGTTCTTCTTCTCTCCCTCCTTGTTGTTGTTGTTGTTATCATCGCCACCATCAAACTCTTCATACACCGTAAGGCACGTTCCATACTGCTTCTCTCCCATATTGTCCGTCAATACAAAATGATGAACGTGAGGCATCTTGTACTGTGACGTGGGATAGATAATATCAGTACCATTTGGATGGCAGAATTGTGGAAGGCGTAAATTCAATGGTTGATCATCATGATCTTTTTTCGGATAACGTGCCGTAATCGTTGGTTCAAGAGGAACCTCCAAGCAGTCATCATTATATTCATCTTCCATGTTGTTGTATTGTTCCGCCGTGGGAAGATGTGCCTTACGAACTTGAAACCGTGCCGCCGTACGTTTATTCATCTTATCCTTCTTTGGGTCAGGTGGACGTGATCGTGCCTTGCGTTCCTTTTTGCTATTATGTGCCTCAATTGGGACACTCGATACCATAACGAAGTACTCGACAAGACGACGCGACTGTTCATCTTGTTCTTCCGGCGGCGGGGCAATATTGTCATCGATATCGAGCGCATCTGCCATGGTATCGGCAAGATCGTTGGGCGTATTACCACTTATATTTCTCATTGTTTGTATACTCGCACTATTGCTGCTATCGGTAGCTGTGCTCACTGTCAACGACATGGAAGAGGAGTCAAGCCCCTGTTCCTTCCGATATTTCCGTGCCGATGTGAGTGCAGACTCAACTTCGTCGCGTTGATTGAATACAAAGGATGGGCTACTCATTGACATTAACTCTGATTTGATTTCTTCTATTGATGAGGAGGTTGATGATGAGCCGAAGACTTTTTTATTGTTCATTAATGTTGAACGGATCTATTTTTTTGTACTTGTGTGCGCATCATCAACATGCATCATCCGTGGTGGAGAGTAGTTTACACCAGCAGCAAGAGCATTTCTAGTGGCAGACACTTATGCTATCGGCCTTGATGCTTGCTCGTCGGGCGGGCTGTTTGCGATCAACAGGCATAACTGTTTGCGATCAGGCATTCATCTCTGTGGCCGGCGAGGTGTGCATGCTGACTCTCTGCACTTTCGAATCACGAACTCGCCACTCAGAATGGCCCCATGTGTACATCATACTGTACCTTCTTTTGGGTACCGGTTCAACGTGTCGCATCTCCTAAAAATAACCATGAATAACCCTAAATTAGAAATAGATCAGGTACCTACAAAGTTGGCTCTCTCTCGACAAATTTGTGATCTTTTTGCAAGTAAGATGCAAACTCTCATCCGACTGGTAGTATCTATTTGTGTCCAACCTCGTGCCGATATAATGATACCTAAGCCTTCATGCAGAAAAACGCTTCACTTCCATCATAACAATAACAAAACATGAAGTTCAGTGGTGGCGTTCTTCTTTTGTCAGGTATGCCAATTGTGGCTACGAGCTCTTCTGCCAAATCGGTGAAATCGAAAGATGGTGGATTGGCCAATGATGGGCAATACATGTTCACCAAAGCATCAAAACAAAGTGAAGGCTGCACTTGTGAAGGAGATGTGGAGTACGTCTTCAATCGCTTAGAGGATACGTGGATGAATCACTACCTCATTGCAAAAAGTCGTGGCTGTGAGATGGCAAGTATTTCAGGTCCAGATGAACAATTCCAAGCTCTCAGTTCTGCAGCACTTGGGTGGCAATTCGGAGCCGAAAATACTACGCAAGATATCCATGCCGTATGGATTGGAGGTAAGAGGATTAAGGCTGAAGGAGGCGGAAGGAATGTTGACGGTAGCGTCGACGAGGCACCGTGGCGTTGGTCTGATGGAACTACTTGGAGTTGGACAAACTGGTAAGCTCGAATTGGTGTACCTACACAGCATCTTCTTTATGTCTTGTCTTCATCTAACCACCCATGAAACAAACTCATACTCTACACCAATCTCCAGGAACTACAACGAACCGACCGACGGCAGGTATTGCGAAGAAGATGATGACTTCTGCTATGAGAATCGAGTATGCATGCAAGTGTTGAAACAAGTCTTTCCGTTGGCTGACATTAATAGCAATCCTGATATTACTCTGAACGCTGGAGATTGGCATGACAACCCTCAAAACTTGATTTTCCCAGGTCTTTATAAGTGTTGCTACGCATATCAATGCGATGCTGTTGTGCCTCCTGCCAGTTCTTCGTAGAGTATAGCAACAGCCAAAAGGTTTGATGAGCTGAGAGATGATAATTTGTGATTGTTTAGACAAAATATGCGTATTAAGTGTTGCTAGAGTTGGATAAGAAGTAAATTAGCACTACAACTCGTACATTATTAGTTATTAGCTCTCCTAACCTCGACTAAGAACCCTGAACTCATCTCTAAAGCCAAATGTGACATATCAAGTGAGTGACACACTACCCTATCGTTACATAATGGGTGTGGGTGAAAGTTGAAAGTCAAAGGTCAAAGAAGAAAGCAGTTGACATGACTCATGACAGGTTGACGTTGATTGAAAAGGTGAAGTTGATTGAAGGTGATTGAAAGCAGTTGTAACCACTGAATGATGGTGGCAAATAATAAGATGAGAAGACGACGGCTTTCTAGCCATTCTTCTGTGCTGCTAATTGTTAGTCTAGCATTGAACGCTGTCACTCTTCAATTATTTGTTGTTGCATCATCATCGGCGTCTACAACAACTTCAATTGAAACAATATTAACTACAAGATGTGGTAATTCTACACCGAAACAATCATTATCGTCCAGCAACAAAAAATATACCGCAGCGGCAGCATCAGCAATGAAAACAATCAATTCCATCACCTCTTCTTCAAAGACACGACAACAACGATTACCAAACCTGCTGAGTGAGTCAGCACTAATGGACAAAGAAACAAATGCAATTTATTGGCAGGGTGGGTCAGACATAATATCGACATCACTTACCAAACCATATTTAACTGAGCGAGGTGTAAAGCATGTCAGGGCAACTATATTGTCGACATTACTTTGGCTTTGGATGTGGGGCAAAGTTTCAAGATACTTAACTTCTACCTACTTTGAATCACCATCAAATGTTGTTGACACTCGTCAACAACGACAATTGTTCACAATGGCTTTTACCAATCCTATACTGCAAAAGGTTGCTTCATTTCTCAAACCAATCATACAATTCGTTCTTCTACTTATTCATTCGCTGCTATACGTCCGTCTACCAAGTTACTCGCCCAAATTTTTAATATCGACAGTACTACTCTATCTCATTGAGGCATACACCTGTTCCACACGACGATATCTCTCACATGCAATAAATGCACCTACCGAGATTGAAGCATATATGGAAAAGCTTAGGTTGGCAAAACCAATTGTTAAGTGGAAAGTACGATGTTTTCACTATGAAGATCGATTACGCGGATTGAAAGATCTACGAAAGAAATTTGACAATATCGACGGTGAAACACACCTAAACAATGTTGTTGGGGATACTCCACCACTTTGGATGGCAAAGAAGGTAGTTACACATGAAGCAGTGGGTACTTACAAATTTGGAACTTGTGAAGATCATACTTTGGCATCACTGTGGAAACGTCAACAATCATTCTCATCGACATCCCAAAACGACAATGCACCATTTAGTAAATTGGCCTTATCAAAGTTACTTGTACTCAAGGATAGACGTGCACGTGAAGATTACTTCGCCCAACAGGCAGCCTTTGTTACCATGGAAGGACGGAAAGACGTATATGCAGAATTTGCTACTAGTATTGAAGTGGAGGGGTTCCGACCTAAGTTATTGGCGGTACGTCCAGTACGTCGAGCATCTCATATATCGGCAGCCCTATTCCGACAACATGTTTATTTCTTGGTTACATTATTGGGTCTATCCCTACCGTTTCGGATATGGTTCTCAAAGCACTGTGATGAAGTGAAGGTTACAGTATTGAAAGAGACAGGGAGTAGCAGTGGTGCTGGAAGTGGTTCACCAATATCTCACAATACAGAAGACGGCGAAAGTTCAGAAAAGTCATCATCGTGGTTTCGATGGGGCCGAGGATCAACAGGTGCCTCATCGTCATCATCATTAACAACAGGAGGAATGGAAAGTAAACGAGCACAGGAACAGTTCCGAAAGAATATGCAAAACTATTCTTTGTATGGAGAAGGAAGTACTTTTCCAAATGCTATAGATGCAGCTCCTCTTCATCCAGATTCATCTATTTCAACACAGTCATCACATCTGGAGTCGACAGTAGAAGAACCCAAAGAAAAGCAGTCAGAGGTTCCGATAATTACACGTGATAAACTCCAGCTAATGCAAAACGTTACGCAAAATACGACAGCAGATGATGTTGCGGGCGACGTGGCTGATGAATCCAGTGCGCAAGATGCAGGAACAAAAGCTGATGTTGATGACAATGCAATAGTGAATACAGATGACGCGGCCAATAGAACAGCAATTGAAACAATGTCTCTCGCTCCTCCTCCACAGCAGTCGGAGATGGCAAGTAATGGTATTGATGTTGAAGTAGTAGATAATGAAAATGGTGACAAAGACAATACTGATACTGCTGACGATAGTCATTAAGATAAGAAGACAATGAGAGACGCATAATGATATGTACCTATGTAGGCACCACTATGCACTTACATCACCTTGACAACTTCTTTTTGTTGTGATGCGACCAGATGCGACCAGATGCGACACCATGTTTCGTGTCACTCATGAGTCTTTTGTCCTTTCTGTTACTCATCGGTCTTTTGTCTTTCTTTCTGGATCGGCCTCTGTGTTCCGAAGAAGAAGAACAGCAGCTCGGCTAGCTACAAACTGGCATGTCTACAAACACAACACATAAAAAACAACTTCTTACAACGGCATTATCTTCTCTATTGCCAGGCTACAATCTAAGCGCAAGTGAAATAGCAGCCATGACCAATAGGAAGAGCACCGCCACTGAGAGTAGAAGCAAAACAGGGCGAGTTCCTCGTAGAGCTTCCGCCCCTACCGTCATCTACGCAGACTTTGGTGATATTTCACCTGGTTCCTCGCTCTCCGATGTGTCGGCAATTGATGACGACGATAATACTCTCTACTACTATTACCGCCCAACCACAAGACATGAAGCACCAAAGTTTGTCAGGAGGAAGAGTAGCTCAGCAAACTATCTGGAAGAAGAGGTGGTTGTACTACCATCGCAACGAGAAAAGGACGTTCCACGGGAGAAGAAGAACGACAAAGAGGATAATCAGATTTCACTACTGCAGCAAATGCTCTTCGAGAGCGAGGAGTTAAATAGACAAGGAGATCAACCGTCGTCAATACCAGGCCACAAAGTGGATGGTAAGACAAAGAAGACAAGGAGAAGATCTAGCAGTGGCTTGGAGAGGAACACGCACACTTATGATTCTTCTAGACTGGAGGAGGAGCCGTTGGTGTTCGAGAGAAAGCAGCACAAAGGAGAGAGGCGAAGCGTCTCGACTCTTATGACAGAAAGCATACACTCTGATGATGATTCATCCGAACTCGATGAAGACCAGTTACTATTGCTAGCTCTTGCCAAGAAAATGGAGGACAAGAAGCCACAGAGGAGAAAGACAAATGGTCTGGATAAGAGCACGCACACATATGATTCTACTAGGCTGAAAAGTCATTTAGAGGAGATGGATAGCGCATACTCGAGGAGAAAATCCAACGGATCTAGCTATGCAAGGAGAAGATCAACAGGTATAGATGGAAGCAGCCGTACTGAGGAGACCAGAAAATCTGTTAGTTCATACTCTAGGAGAAGATCGACAGGCATGAGTGAAAGCTCTCACTCTAGGAAGTCTTCAGGATTGGATGTAAACAACCGCACACATGATTCTTCTAGACTAGAGGAGGAATTGTTGGTGCTAGAGAAACTTGAAGAGGAGAGAGTACAGAAATTGCTAGAGCAAATGGATACGGAGAGGAAGAAGAAAGACAAGAAACAGATGAGGAGATCAAGTTTTAGTGAAACTCTGTCAACAATCTTTCCAAAGGATAAGGGCCAACGTCCTAAGTCTTACAAGGACCCCGTAAAGTTGGAGTCACTTCCTAGAATAAAAAGCTCATTTTGAGCTGTAAATTCATCACAAGTATCGACATCTCTACAATTTATTACTTCAATTACTTTAGTCACATAACACCTATGACAGAAAATACATACTAAGATGCGGCGCAAACATCATAGAAAAGCAGAGCATAACAAATATGTACATGAGCATGAACGGCCACTCATCCAAGTAATGGAGAACGGATTGAGGTGTTCCCACGACCACCTTCTTCCCAATCCTCTGCCTCCATCACCAACTCTCCAGAAGCATAAGCACCAGTTTCACCCCCACATTCAATAAGAGTTCGCAATTTTTCCATACTTGATATTGTTTGAGACATATAACTTGCCAAATCAGGTTGATACCACAAAACAATTATCCATTCAATAATACTGAACAAGACTCGGAAAAGAGCACAGTAACAGTATCCATTTCGTTTCCTTCCTCCATTCATGAAACCACCTTCGTCATCACCTTCTCTTTGTAATCGTACCTCATCGGAAATTACAATCTTTTGTCTACTACCTATACCACCCAATCCCATTCCCAATCCAATTTCCTCATCCTCATCAACATTCACAACACTAACATGAAACGTATGATGTGCCATCGTTCCATGGAATAATCGATCTGGGAATGGACCCAAAGTTAAACCTACACGTCCAGCACTCCGTTCCACAAACATCATGGAACGTACACGTGCCGGAAATCCGATCATTTTACGCAAATTGACGCGTGTTGCACTAAAACAGCGGCTTATACGCGCATCGGATGGTAATGCTAGTAATGATGAAGAGATTTCTATCCATTCTCCATCGTATTGTCGAATATTGTTGTTGTTATTGCCACTGTTGATGTCGTTATTGTTACCTTCAGCGGATGATGAAATGGAATTGGCAGGTGAAGTTTGTGGTGAGACTTCTCTACCACTCCCATCCTTGGCACATGCATCAAATACGGATGGGATTGGTTCAAACCATAAATGTAACAGATCAATATTTGCCAATATGTCAATGGCATCTCGTATATTTACACCCGATTGTAATGATGATTGTGTCGGCATGATGTCTACTTCCACAATGTATTTATCATGTCGAATACGATGTGAACGGATGGGACTTCGTGTTGGATTTGCCAATGCTGCCGTTGGGACATTATTGCTGTTGTTGCTCACATCCTTTCTTTTGCGTTGTAATAATGAGAGGAAATGTTTGGGCAACTCCCATAACCTTCGTCGTCTATCATCTGAAACTGTAGAGAAAATATTTGTTTCATTGTCATCATCTTCATCAATGTTGTCATCTATTGATAATTTCTCCTCTGTAATTCTCTGAGAGCGATGCTTATAATCACCAGTTTGCACTTCTTCTTCGTCATCGCCATCATTTGCATACTGCATTAATTGATTCAAAATAGAAGATGCATCTCCATTCGCATTCTGATTCGCTGGTACGACGTTCGAGTACTGTAACTTTGCATCAACATGAGCAGCAGCACCAAGAATGATAGAATCGTCAATAATTTGAGTTTGAAAGAAGGATGACGATGCCGGTCTACGTAGTTGTGACGTTGCTGCAGCAGCTGATGATGATATTGTTGGCTCTGCTGAGTTGGCAATCGACTGAGAAGAACTGCGATATATGGATGATTCATCTAAAATTGTAATTCCTGGACCATCTGATGAATCAGCCACAGCGGCGGAAGCATGACCATTCCCATCATCGTGAGTTTGCGTTGAAGTTTTTGTATTCATGGAAGACGTAGTGTAATACGAAGACGAAGTACTTCTTAAATTTTCAGACGAATCAAGCTGCTGCTGGGCGTCCAAATAATTATCATCATTATTTTCATCCGCAGGATTCTTGTCGCTTGCTGTTGTTGTTTCAACAGGAGATATGGCAAACGGTAACGGAGAAGGCGCGTAGCTAATACTCCTCTCTTCTTCTGCATCGTTGATGAAGCGAACTCGATGGGCAAGAGATGGATCATGTTGTTGTGCATCTTCATGTAGCGGAGTTTTAAGAATATGTGAATGTGAAGCGGAATCACTTGATGATGCTGCAGTCAGTGCCTCGTGTTCATCGTCTTCTTCCTGCGAACAGGCAAATGGAGGTGGTTCTATCATGGTTGTTTTGGCCTACTACAAATTCGTCATGGTCTCGTCATGGTTATGGTCAACGTTAGTCTCTTTTTTGTTTTGGCCGAATTCTCTTTGTGCTTTGTGTTGATTGAAGCACGGGAACAGGAATAATTGAACGGAAATCAGAACCCAGTATGTAAGCCAAAAGTACAGGTACGGATTAATGGTAAATCAGATAAGTAAGTACTTCATAGACTGCAGTTTGTTAGGAGTATTTGAACTCATTGATCATCAACAAAGTGTGTGTAAAGGTAAGTATAACTGCACTTGCTTGGCATCCTATAACTTGAACCCAGTTGCATTCTATTCCTTTCCTCATGCACACACGCAGTGTTTGAGTCATCATCTTCATTTGCACAGCTTCCATTCTTCTACTTATCTCGCAGTAACACGCACAGCACACTCTCATTAGATCCGAGCATGCTACGCATCTGCATCATCTATGCTTGCATAGCTTCCATCATCATTCAAGGTACAATCATAGTTCAAACAGCACGTTTCATGACCTGATCCGTCATTATCAGGATAAACATGACCTTCTGCTTCGTCTGGCCATTCAGATGAATAATTGCAAACCGTTATCCACTCATCTTCCCTAACCTCGGTAACTTCAGGCCACCAGCCACATTCTTTCCCATTTGGTGAGTTTTCACAAGGCGGAGCCACAATTGGTGGTCTGGGTGTGGTTGTAGTGGCCAATGTTGTCGTTGGGCATGCCTCAGGGTATTTTTCACAACAACTGTCTCTCGAATCAAAGATCATATCATCTGAGTAATGCTCTGGGTGCACATCGTAGGTGCAAGTTTTCACGCCATCAACTTCTTCAGGAAAATACGCAATCGTGGCAACCTTTGGACAGGCATCAGGATAGTTCTCACAACATTCTTCTCGTGTGGGAAAGTATGGGTAACCTTCAGGTGGCACATCAAATGCACAAGCCTTCACACCATCAATTTCTACCGGAAAATGAGCTGATTCTCTCGGGATACAGTGACTAATAGCATAATGCTTGCAGCAATCGATCTCAGTGTCAAACAAAATGTCCATATCTTTGTAGTTTGGTGGGTAATGGGTGCCATAGTCACAAAACCGTCTGCCGCTCTCGGTTTGAGCAGGGAACCATTTATCATCATAAACTATATATTTTTCCATACAATTACCGAGTTGAAAATGCTCACAACATTTCAACTCACTCTCAAACAACCACTCTTTTGGAAAGCCAGGTCCGTAATCATAGCCGTAAATACATGTCTCTTCTCCATTCACAGCTGCCGGATACCAATGCACATCTTCCTCCTCGGTTGGTCTAGAAGCAGTCAGCCCAGAAGTAGTAACTTCGTGTGTTGAGTTTTGAGGATTCAGCGGCAGTGCTGTCGGAGCATGCGATGGAAGTCTTGTTGCATTATTGGAACCAACTTCTGAAGCTTTTGGACCCATCATCATAGCCCGAAATACAAACGCAATTATCGCTCCACCTCCGATCAAAATTAGGACCACTGCAACTGCGACATATCGACGCCTTTGCCGGTCCATGTCTCTTCTTCTAGTGGTATTGCAGCCGATAACAATATAACAATAAACAGCCAAGTCTCAACATGCCAAGTCTGCAGCTGCAGCTTATTCTAGCTTATTGCTCTTCTTTTTGAGTTTTCCGCTTTCCAAAGATAGGAGATAGGAGTACTGGTCCAAAATATTATGGTACCTACTACCTTTCTAGATACCTGTACGTACGGTTAGATAAGGGTCAGTTCGAAGAGCTTTCACTTTGCTTTTCAAAAGCAAGAGACTGAAACATAAAGAGCAGGTGCTTGAAGAGTAATAAGAAGCATTTGCATTTAATAATAAACTTCTTAAAACATATCTGTACTATTCGACCTTGCAGCTGTAGGCATTGCAGGACCATTGTTATAAACACTCCTCCGTATTGGACTTCTTATCTTTTCGTTGGCTGCTTTCAAAAAGTAGCACTCGAGCATTCCCTTTCCTTTGATGTTCAGCGTTCCTCGCGATTCGAATGAAAATGCATTACCAACATTCTCTACAACCTCTTTTGTAACCTGGATGTGCCCAGGCAAGCCGTGCTGTTCCATTCTTGCTGCCACGTTCACGGCATCTCCCCATATATCGAAAAGGAAACGCTTTGTACCCACGACTCCTGCCACTACTTGACCACAAGCTAACGTTTATATGATTAGCAAGATCAATAGCCAAGTTAGTATACACAACAATACTCACATTCAAGCATCACATAGCAACATCAATAAGCTCTTACCTATTCCAACACGCATGTCGATGTGGCCGTGGAGCGGACCAGACACATTATATGCCTTCACACACTTCAACAGATCCAAGGCAAACATGCACACTCGTGAACAACCATCATTATCAATTTCAGAAGATGGGATGGACGTAACCATGTAGCAATCACCGATCGTCTTCACTTTGTTAAGATCGTAGTGACCGACGAGATAATCGAACTTAGAGAATAAGTTGTTGAGCATTGTTACAACATCGTGAGGTGACATGAGACTTGTCTTGTCTGTAAAGCCTACAATGTCAGCGAATAAAATTGTCGTGTTTTCATAGTGATCAGCTATGTGAGAAGGATCTTGTTTGAGACGTTTGGCTATGTGCTCAGGAAGGATATTATGGAGAAGATTATCAGATGCCTCACGTTCTGCCTCGGCAATCAATAAACTCTTTCGAACTGTAATGTCTTCAAGAAAACCGACAAAGAGCTTGACTCCATCACAGTTGTCAATTTCTGATAGGCCCAGCACACAAGGGAATGTTGAACTGTTGTAATGCGTGTACAAGGAAATGAGTGAGGAGACAAAGCAAGGAGGCAAAAGTGAGATCTGTAAAAGATTGCATGCTTACCCATCTTTTCTTTTTGCAAGAACCTCTCTTTCCTTCCCTATCATTCGTTTGAATCCAGTAGCCATATACCGCTTCAGATATTCATCGTGCTGATGAGCATGTTCCTCTGGCATGATCATGCTAATATTATGCCCTATGAATTGCTCTCTCGTCCAACCAAGTACTTGTATACTCGTTTCGTTAACCATTTGGATGATACCCTTCGAGTTAATAACGAACAAAGCATGGAAGGATGCGTCCATTATTTTTGTCATGAGATTGTGCTGTTCTTCCACCTCCCTTTGGGTTTGCTTCTCCGATGATAAGTCTCGTATAAAACCACAGATCAATCCAGAATCTTTTGATATCTCTGATAGACCTAACACGCACGGGAATGTTGACCCATCCTTCCGTTGTGCCGTGACCTCACGTTGAGTCCCAATCATTTTCTTCACACCCGTTTTTAGATAATTCTTCAGATACTGATCATGACTAGATGCAACGTCTGAGGGCATGATGATATTAATGTTACTCCCAACCAGCTCCTGCTTTGACCAACCAAATACCTCTGACGATTTTTCATTCACCATTTGGATTATCCCCTCCTCATTAATCACAAAGAGAGCATGAAAGGATGCGTCAAGAATGCCAAGGATGGTATCCTCGGCAGCAAGCAATCCTTTTCGTTGTACCTTTATAGTGTGCGTGTTGGCTTCATTTCTTTCCTCGAGGTTCTCATTCCGTTCCTCAAGGTCTTTCTCAGATGATAAGTCTCGTATGAAACCGCAGATTAACCCAGAATCTTTTGATACCTCTGATAGACCTAACACGCACGGGAATGTTGACCCGTCCTTTCGTTGTGCCGTAACCTCACGTTGAGTCCCAATCATTTTCTTCACACCCGTTTTCAGATAATTCTTCAGATACTGATCATGGCTAGATGCAACGTCTGAGGGCATAATTATGTGAATATTACTCCCCAACAGCTCTTGCTTTGACCAACCGAATACCTCAGATGACTTCTCATTCACCATTTGGATTATCCCCTCCTCATTAATAACAAAGAGAGCATGGAATGATGCATCTAAGACCAAATTGAGTATTGTACTACTGTCAGCAGCCGCCATCTCATTATCACTCGTTACTATTAGATTGCCCAACGCTTCATGCAGAGTTGGGCTCAGTGAACGAGATGGCCTTGCTTTGATTTCTTTTAGGTACAAACAATAGAAATACTCCTCATGACCTGTTTCTGGAGCTGTTGTCATTCTAACCATGCTTATTTTCACATGTGTTGCTGTTGTTGCTTGTCTTTTTTCATCAGCTTGAATCGTTGAGGCGAAGATAACACCATCAAGCATTTTCTTATTCGTCTCAAATGAATCAGATCGAATCGCTTCGTTCCACGTTAACACCACGCCGGAGGACGTATACAATGTTACTTTTGCGGAGATATTCATAGATGTTGTATTATTAGTACGACATTGAAATAATGTCCTCGTTGAGTCATTCATATGCCATAACTGCCCATTAGATAACACGACGAGAGAGGCATCGAATGACCCGTCTACTATATCACGGAGAGATTCCGGCGGAGGCATTGTAGATATATAGTGGATAAAGGATAATACCAGAACAAATGTTCGCCTCTAATTCTACTTTTTATAATCATCGCACAGTCGCCATGGATAGTTTATAACAATAAAACAACCATAAAAAGATCCGTCTCCTATGCAACCTGGGTCGATGACCGATGGCAAATAGCCGCAGAGCTACAAGGGATTGTTAATGAGATATGAGATAAGTATACAGAATAGAATATCAACCTTTTGTTTTTTTGGCAGTCATCGGCGGCACCGGCAACCAGTTTTGCGTGCTCTCACCTGAGCAGCATTTACGTTTCGATATCATGTTGTGAATGCATCTCTTCTTCAGCATAGGTACTCATGGTAAGGTTCCTTTATTCTTGCTGCCTCCACTAAGTGCAGCTCTACGCGAAGCAAGCAGAGCTCACAATTGCAAGGTTTCGCCTAACCTTCAAAGAACTTGCTATTATCTTTACATAAACAAAACATAAAGTAGGTACTAAGTTGATACAGTGCCCTCTCAATGGAGCAAAGAGGCAAATTTTGTTCCATTGAGTGCCATCTTCACTTCATCATAGTTGCCAAGAGTGATATTGTGATATGGCAAGCTTGTTGCTGCATGTCCAGCTCTGTCTACATCACTCCTAGTCAAATTACTAGGTCCTATACCCAACTCTCCAAACAGCATTTTCCATTCACTCACATCACTACTACTGAACAATTTCTCAAATGAGACTCTTATTGTTGGCACACCCATCTTATCAAGTAAATCATCCACTGCATTTTCCATGGCATCAAGTTTTGTTAACTCTTTAAGCAGACGACCATCGTTAACTGGCAAATGTATACCACTTCCAACGACAAGATGTTTCTTAATGCACTCCTTATCATCTTGCTGACAATGTGCATGAGTCTTTGATCCATGATTGTGTTTGTACCTGAAAATTATCCACGCAAAACGTTAAATTCCAACCATCGACACGCACAAGACGACATGAATGTGTTTCATAACTCTCACCTTGATATCCGAACGTCAAGCAAATTTCTTCTTGATCTAATCACTTTAATGGGAACGTCATGATTCTTCAATCTACTCAAAAGTGCCAGACCTTGTAATGCCTTTTCATCAGTAAGAGTAGTCATGAATGGTTTCCACTTTGATATGGATATGTAAGGTAGGGATGATTGGCATGAGTGTCACTACAGACAATACAACGAAACTGATCCTGTTCTTATTGAGTGTTTGTCTTTCTTACCTTGAAACCAACCAAACCAGTACGTTTATGTTGCCGCTGTTGTCGACACACAAACTTCACCAACCAATCTCCATAAATGTCCTCCTTTGGGACTTTCTTTTGAAAGAATGTCCTTGACTTGGCTGTACAACCGCCGGTATACTCGATGAAATATGGAGATGTTCCATCACCAGATAGTTTGGCCAGTACTTGATACATCGACGCTGTTCCACTACGACCTAATGACATCAATATGATTGGTGTTGGATGCTTTTTCAGCTGACATGGAAGAGGGCGGTCTTTATGCTGCTGCAGTAGTTGAAGTGTACTGTTCCAGTCCAAGGCATCCGCTTCCACAGAAGATGATACCAACGTACTTGTCGTGGCCGTGCCACCAGTAGCTGTAGCACCAGCATCATGTTGCTTGACCAAGGAGGATGAAACACCCGCCGTTTGGAGAAGAAAAGTATCACTGGTCCAAATTATTTGGGAAACTAATACCAACGCTAGACATCCTCCGACCACTGGAAGTATAACTTTTGATTGCCTGCCTTTCATTTTTGTTTTCATATTTGCTAATACCACTGCTTTGTCACCACCTACTTACTTACTAGATACTGCTTCCTCTAGATATTATTTGCCACGACATCACAGTACAACAAAAAGCCACCATATCACACATCTTCAAATCCTCTTCAAATCCCTTTCAAATCGACTCCTTTCTTAAATTTCGAATTCAAATGTCGGCGGCAAGTTTCAGATCACAGGGTAAACTTCTTGATAATCTAACCCTGCTTACCACACTTACAAAGAGGCAAAGGTCAAAGTCAAAGTCAAAGTCAAAAAGTCAAGGTCGTTGCATGCAAATGGCAATAGGTACTAAATAATGATAACAAAGATCATCATCTACGCCACCCTACTCGTGGCATCGGCTATCCTCATCTTCTCTACAGCTCGGATAGGTAAGGTAATCTACAGCTCTGAGATAAGCAATATTATTAGTGGTGGTATAACGGACACATATGATGATACGGATCAAAAAATATTAACGGTTTACAGCAGCAGCAACAACGACGATGATAACGGCAACAACAACAACGACGAGCCACCGATTCTCCCAATCAATCAACGAAAATTGGCAGTCAAGAATGAATTAACAGGCTCTGATGGAGTGAGTGATGTTTTACCACGTCTATACGAATTACCGCGACGGACAATCGACCCAAGTAAACTTCCATATAAATGTGGTGTAGTATTGATACAGCATGGTACCAGCGATGACATATCATCCACAGTAGATCAATGGATTAGAGGCTTAATTGATACCAATGATGACAGTGGCGCGACATATATCTCCAGTGTAGATGTAGGTTCAAAAGAAGCTTTCATGTCACAAATTGATGAACAAATCAATCTAAAGGGTCAGTTTTATTGGACAGTGCTCCATTCACAAGAACATGGTCTTTCACTTGCGTCAGATGAAAATATATTACGTAGACTACGTGAGAATATGGAAGTGAGGGGATGTCACCTTGCTGCCATATCTATCTTTTCTGAACCCCTTACCTTCAGTATGCAACAAACTAGAAAAATGTTTTCAGAACAATGTAACAAGAAAAAGAATTGCAATGTTTCAGAGTTTACAAAGACTTTGGAGTCAGTTTCTAGTCATGGATCATGGCGTGGTCAATTGGATTATTTCTTATACAATACTGGAAAGGTGATGGAAAGTGATCCCAAACTGAAAGTTAAGGATGCAATGAACAAACTTAGAGAGCATTATGATCTTGTATTATTGGATTCAAAAGATGATTTCACCAAGGAAATTCTCAAGATTACTGGATGGAAATCACCCGGCGGTGAGTTTAAGACGGCTGAAACGAGAAGTATGGAAATTGGTGAATTGCGTTACTCGAAGCCAATGGTCAAACAGTATACCAAATTCGACGCCAAGAATGGAGATGCAGACTTTTACGATGCTTTGAATCATGTCTACTACAATGACTTGGCTTTTCTATTTAATCAATAGAGATATAGTTGCAAGAAAGAGTCTATGACAGAATGAGGTTGTACAGGGAGTGGGAGGAGTAAATGGAGAGTGAAAACCTTTTCAAGCTGTGGCATACTCTTAACAAGGACGCACTATTCCAAATGAAACAATAGATCAATCGGAACTTACATATGTCATTATAAATCAAGTTAGTTGTATGGTTGTACTGCGTACTGACCTCCCCCTCTTCATTCAGTCTTCCTCAAGTGAGCCCTCTGTCAAAATAATGACGCCACAGTAGTGTGGCGTCTTTTATCTTCAACGTTTCACTTTTCGATTTTCGAGGCAGTAAAACCATGACAGCCGAAACTGCCCCACCAAAGCGTGCGTCGCTATCCGATGATCGACCCGTACTACCGCCCAAAGCACAAACTCTGACCACAAGAGGTATCGAATGCGCATTATACAAATGGATGCCGCCCAAAAGTGATGCCACAGATGAGAACATAAAAATCCGTGGTGTCGCCGTTGTGTATCATGGCTTTGGAGCACATAGTCTCTACCCTACTGTGCGATATGCTTCATGTCTATTGGCAGAGAATGGATTTGTGGTGTATGGTCTTGATTTTCCAGGTCATGGTGCAAGTCCGGGAACGAAAGGGTTGTTGTCGGGAGCTCAAGATTTGATTGAGGATGGCATTAAAGTTGCTAAAGTTGCGCAGGAAGAGGCAGAATCTTCTGGAGAGGATGGTAATAAATTGCCCTTATTTTTTGTAGGCTCATCTATGGGTGGAGCAATAGCGTTAACGGTGGCAGATTCCCTCCCGGAAGGAAGCGTGAACGGTGTAATCATGCTTGCACCCATGTTATCTCTTAAAGTTGGGAGCTCTGCAAGAACAGCATTGGGAGTATTGTCCAGTCTGCCCCTTATATCGTCTCTCCCACTGATCCCCCATTCGGCAACAGATTCTACAAAACAATACCGTGATTCAGAACGTAGAGCTGAATGTGATAGGAATACCATGACAAATAAAAGTGGATTGCGTCCCATCAGCGCATACACTTGCATAGAAGTTACAGAACAGATTCAAGAACGATTTGCTCGGATTAAAGTGCCATTTTTGTGCATGGTTGCTGAGGAAGATGTTGTTGTTGATAACACAAAAGTGGACGAATTGATGAAATTGGCACCATCAGAAGATAAGACTATGAAGAAATATGCAGCTCTTCATGGCCTGTTGTGTGAGCCAGCTCCATTGCTAGGGATTATAGAGGATGATTTGATTCAGTGGCTAAAGAAGCGGTGTCAATAATTATTTTAGATAAATTAAGATTTAGGGTTAGGGTTTCTTTCTTACTGCATGGCAAACAATTGACCTATAAGACCCGAAAGCTTTTCTGGAGGGTATTTGAGGTATGTCTCCATATTTTTTTTTGAGAATTTGATGTTGGCATACTTATCATAAAAAGCCTTGTACCTCCCCAAGAAGACGCGACGAATATCATTCTGTAACTGATCTCTCAACTTGTGATCAATGACTGTGAAGGTTCTGTGGACGAGATAGACGCGTTCAAAGTCCTCAATGAATCCTGAAAACCGACTCTTGATCAAACGCCCACTCTCGAGGGAGAGGATATCTTTGTTGTCCTTGTAACTTAATTCTCGTTCATCAACCTTAGTAAGATGATTGTTTAGCACCTCCCAAGAAGCAAGATATTTTGCCTTCTCACTCTCGAAAATCTTGTTCATTTTTTGATTGAACCACGGTGCCTTGATGCGATAGTTTTCATCGTCATCGTTGGCTTGTTCATAACCATCAGGTCCTAGCAAGTCGAGAAGGTAGTATGTATTGTTCATCATGAACAGGTGACTTTTCGCCTGAGCATCTGGATTTTCATCATTCTTGTAAGTTTGAGCCTTGCCTTGCAAACTAGCAATTAACTGCTTGATCAAGAAACGGACAAATATGTCGATTTCTCCTGCGTCATCCCCAATACTTTGATCCCATGGCAAGGCACGTCGTTTCGACACAGATTTGTACGCACTGATAAATGGGGATATCGAACGGATGGCATGGACAACATCAGAGCTAACTTTCGCAACGCGTGCGTCTGTGGGGACATGCTTTGGACCATCCAGCGGATCGAGTTGAATTGATCTCGCTAGGTTTTCAAGTGTCTTGGAACAATTCTTGACAGTAGTTCGATGCAAACTGATACAAAGAGCAGATGCAATGGAAGATTCACCACTCCCAATACTTGACAAATCACAAAGCTTTGACAGAGACGGACCTAGCATTCTCACCCCGTCTACAATGCGCAAACCAGCCGCAGCCGCTGATCCCGTCGCACGAATATCGACTGGTGCATCCCCGGTACTGCCGATCGCTCCTTCTCCAACAGTCCCAAGATTATTGGCGCAACCAGCCTCTCGAAGAAAGGTATACTCAATCAAATCTAGTAATCGATCTACTGCCGCGGATACTACAAACGAGTAGCTTGCGGCCAACGCACGTTGGTACTGTGGTCCAGCTTCATCATGATGTTGTTGATTCGACGAAGACGTGGGTGCGACAATACATCGATAGACAGACTTTTCACCAGAGACAACCACCATTGTGTGTTCAATGCAACGGACAGCATCTCGAGCTGCAGAATCAACAATTTGAGCCTGAGCAATAGCAGAGCCTACGGTACCCTCGGGAGGCATCAGTTTCTTTCGTGCATTACGCAACTGACGACAATATCCATCGACGGATGCATAGGCAACAGATCTTCGAGCCTCTCCGTAGGAATCCAATTGAGGATAACCCGTTTGTAACAATTGCATAGTTGCTTGTGTATAATGTCCACTGCCAACTTTTTCTGTCCTTAGGACCTTACCCCCTGGTGGTAACGAGGGTTCCGGAGGCGGTATGTAGGTCGGCACATTAGCCGATGAAAGCAATAGACCTTTCCCATCCGTTGGCATCCCACCTAAACATTCAAAAATGGCTCGTAATTCACGTACAACCCTCGTTGACAATGGTAAATACTCTTCATACTCTCCAATACTCTTCATCAGATCGCGATTTTGTAAAGCCTCCTGTAGCCTATCACGTGTCTTGGCTGCAGTTTCTTCAGAACGTTCTGCGGCAGTAACACGTGTCGATGATCTCCTTGCCGGTGATTTTTTGTTACTATCAGGTGCAGCAGGAGCATCAATCTTCCTCCTAACGGCTGCTCCCGCCCCTGTTAAATGTCCCGTAACAAGTAATCCCATGGCATCCACACCAATATAATGGACACGTTCCAAATCATCCATAGTTTCCTTCGTGGACTTCCATTCACGTCGTTTGGCAAAGTAGCCATGTGCATCTCGTACAATTTCCATAGCATCAGCACCTGCATACAACTCTTGTTCAGTTAATGGTGACGTCGTGTCACTATTATGACTACTTTGTCGTGGTTTTAATAAGGACATGGTCCCACCTTTCGTTTCCCCCCCATCGACTAATCGTTTCATACTTGCGGGCAGTACTCCCCCACGTCCCTGACGTTCGGCATGTAATGCAACCTCTTTGCATGCCTCCCGGGCACCCCAAAACAACCGTTCGACGGCCGGTTCACAATCGGCCACAGTATCAAATTTTTCACGTGCATCCTTCAGGGCACCAGATGTTGTTTGTAAGTTAGAACTAGCTAATGCCAATAATGCCGACGTTTCAGAGGCGGGTGAGGTTAATGAATCAAGATGACGTGATCGACGTGATAATCCATCGCATGAGCGACATGCTGAGTGTGATGTAGCCGACATGGTTTGGAGACTTGAGGTTAAGGCGACGATGTGAGGATACAGCTGTTGTTGTTGCTGCTGTTGGTCTGATGAATTGTTGGTTGATTGAAAGTGAAGTGGGAGAGGCGGCAGACCCTTTGGGAGGGCCAGTGAGGAGGCCGCCATGGTTGGTTTGATGAGTATTAGTTGCTACGAAGTGGATTTCATGTCAATGTCATTGTGATTGTGTTGGAGTTCAAAGATTCTGGTAGAAGAGTTGTCAACATTATGTAGACAAGTATCGACCTGATCGACAAGTTGCTTTGTTAGCTCAGTTGGGAGAGCGTCAGACTGAAGATCTGAAGGTCCTGTGTTCGATTCACAGACAAAGCACTCTTTTTGCATCGCTTCCTTTTTGTTAGAAGAAGTGGAAAGTGGCACTACCAGCGAGCAAGAAGGACTGATGACTAGCTAGAGGATTGGGAGATAATTCATAGGAGAAGTTGTATTAGTGGACACTGGGGACTGGGGACTGGGGACACTTTGCGTGCATCTTTTTCACCACACTGCTATACTTCAAGTTAGCAGTATCTTTCACAACATGGGTTCTTCAGGGAAAGTGCGAAGAAAGAAACATTAGATAGTTGAGCTATATAATTTTCTCACATGTAGGGGGTAGGCGTGGTTCATCGTAGTGATTTATCAGAAGAATTCCGTGGTGATAGTACCAATACCATCTCTGTGCTAGCTGAAGGTAGATACTTAGGGAGGAGGATCTTTTTTGTGTAGCGTGCCTCACGAGGCAGAGGAGCAGGGAGGTGTTGTTTCTGTACCCTGTACATGCGTAGGAACTAATACGATCCACAGGTGTCGAGAACGCCTTTTTTGCATGCAGCTTGCAACTTCTTCCGGCTTGAGCTAATGGCAGCGTATTATTTCAAAGCCAACTCACGATGTTTGCCTCGGCGCTGTTGTTGTACGCTGTAGTAGTAGCCACAGGTGAAGCTGTGGGGCGACAGCAAAGCAGCAGCAGTTTGCCGTCAACAATTATTTCTCCTTCTCCGCCGATATTCACCAAGAATGAAGAAGACGAACATGATCTTGTGTGGAAGGTGATGAAGAAAGCATGCTTTGGTAAATGGAGCGGAATAATGCAATGCTTTCGTATGGAGAAAGCTACAAACTCTCTTATTTTGAAGGATAACGAGCTGCCTCTATTAAACTTTCGTCTATGGGCAAAAGCAGATACCGACCGTATGGGCAGGGCAAAAGATACTGGCACTTGGACCGTATGGAATTTACAGCGCGGGGGAGATAAATTCGTTGTTCCTTTACGACGTCTACCAGGAAGTAGCAAACCAAGTCAATTAAAAATCGGTTTCTTACCTGGATGTGTGCTGCGTGTACCAAATAATTACAAACAGGTGCCACGGCCAGTAATTGAACTGGGTTATTGGGGGAGCAATGGCATCAGACGTACAGTTGTATTGGAGTATCAAACGCAAGCTAAACAAAAACAAATGGAGCTGAAGGATGTGACGCTTGTCATCCAAAGGGCTGTGCCATGGTATAAAAGTATCTTCTTTGTTGGGAATACTACTGATGCAAAAGACATCGAGATTCTAGAGCCCCGAAAAGTACCATCTAATGCGGAAGATCTCATAAAGAGGAACAGTGCAAGGAAACCTGTGCGAATCGAAAGAGTACAATTGCAAAGTATGAAACGAGTGGTAACAACTGAAGCATACCTGACAGCTGATGATAAAAGAGGGGCAAAGGAGGTATTGGAAAGTCTTTTACTGAGATTGAGCAATGATAAATGTGCTGAATCGTCTTCTTATGATGTAGTGTTGCCGATTGAGCTACTTTCCAGCTACCCAAAGGCACTATTGGGTAAAGGCAGCAGCAGCAGTGCAACAAAAAGATTTGTTTTTGCTCATGAGTGGAAAAATGTTGGGTTGAATTTAATACGCTCAGGGTCGAAGACATTACAAGCATTGGTCATTGATTTTGACGCGGCAACTGGAGAAGCACTGACGGCTACTATGTATTCATACATGTAACATGTCATCCACAATGTTGCGACTCAAGAAATCATTGTACCTCTCGAGAAAAACAAATTCCGTTCTCCATCAACAACATCTTCTCCTCTAACAAATAATGGAAGATTGCGCATTGCCTCAACAACATCTTCTTCGTGTGTCTGCGAAAATTCTGGTCCTCTTCGTTGTGCTTCTTTCCGATTGAACGTCTCTGACAATATAAAACATGGCGGAGGCTCATCAGCAGCAGCCTCTTCGTCAGAAAGAGTTAGCAACTTTGTGGCTGATGTAAGCACCTTTGCCTCCCACCCTTCAACATCAATATGTAAGAATCCAATAGGATATATTATATCATAAAAGTCATCAAGTTGATGCATATCTAACAGTTGTTGAGCACTACTTGATGAAGAAGTTGAACTTGAGCTGCATGATTCTTCATCGTCAGGTTTCTTCTTCTTGTACTTACAAGTAGTCTCCACCGCTGGCGGAACTGAGTCTACTACCAAATTATCAGTTGCCTCTTCTATCAATTGTACAGCTTTAATATATGACGTCCTCCCATCAAATTTGCACCATACATCATTCTTTCTCGCTTTTGCACCGCCAATCAATGTCTCATTCCCAAGCACACATGATATCACTCTCAGCGTCTTAGAATCAAATCCATTTGCTTTTGCGGTGTCTTGTATAAACTTTGCCTTACTATGATTCGGCTCTATAGCAACAAATCTAAGATCATATCTACCCAAAGTATCACGCGCATATAACGCCAATGTGATAACTGTATCTCCAAAGTGTGCACCCGCATCAACGAAGCACGAACCGTGCGGTAAACTACTAAGCAATGATGCCTCAAACCTTTTCGTTTTACGACAACGCCATAATTGGTCGTCTTTCCCAGAAAACGATCCCTTTTTTGATTTGATACTTGGTATTTTGGAAGTGTTCCATTCAATTTTGTTGCCGAGAACAGTCTTGGTGGACATTGCGCTGTAGATGCTTATTCAGAATACATTAGTTGTGCAATAGTCTACACGCGTAATCATCAACATAGAGTGATGCCAATCAAAGCTGAAATTATCAACCAACATAGAGTGATGCCAATCAAAGCCGAAGAGGAGATGAGTAATAAGTACCTACTATACCAACCAACTCATCTTCATCGATCTGCTTGGTGCTTGGTTGTGATCTTCAAGAAGGAAGAAGGAGGGGGAGGAGTTAGTACCTACATACGTTACGGTCTGATACTAGTAGGCTAAGTAGGGGTACTTTATTTCTCCTCATTTTTTTGGACAACAAAGAAAACCTCCATGAACTGCAACGGGAGTAAAGTAATGGTCTACTAAGTAACGATCCATGACTGGCTGGAAGGGCTTCAATCGGTTGAGAAGAAGTGTCCCTCTAACGTTTAATAGGGCTTGCTGAGAAGAACGTTGCTCTGAAACTTTTACTCAAAAGTCCTTTTGTCAGAAATTATTGCAAAATATTAGATTCAACGTAATTTGAAAGAGAGAATGCAATACCAATACAAACAATCACAGTACAAGCCCTCTGTGGTGGATACAGATGGATTTCCAACGACATCAGCTTCCTTTGTGCGATCTGGTACTGCTGCTCCTGCTCACCGTACTTCTACTACCGAGGAAGAAGATCCATTTACAATAACACGAAATAACAACGGCAGCGTTACACGAAAGTTGGAACCCACATCTGCAATAATGGTGGGTGACTGGGGTACTGATAGTACAGTTGCATCCAGCTCATATACACGAGGCAGTACTAGTCATCAAAATCATGATAGATTAGCCATGGCATTGGCAGTGGCTACCACGAGAGATACTAATTCTCAATCTATATCAACAAAGCCGCCTCAACCGACAACAACAACCACAACAACAACGGCAACTCTAAGAGATCAACAAATCTTTCGTCGTCCAGGTGTTGGCGCATCCCTCTCAAGATCATTTGACAGTAGTAGAGGGAGTGGAAGTAGGAGCAATGAGCCGGCACAGAACAATAATATTATTCGAACAGTCAATAGACAATCAACACCTCCTACTTCAACAAGCAACACTACCAACAAACCGGCAATCATATTTCAACCATACGATGTGAGTAATGACAATTCACCACCTCGTAGAACTAGCAGAAATGTATTGGATCATATTGTTGAAGCTGCTGCTTCTGTAACACCAGCACCAGCAACTACAGCAGCACAAGATCCTCCACAAGGAAGCAATATTAATTTCAGAATGAGTCAATCGAAATTTCAATCATCAACATCTATTGCAGCGTCACATATGGAATCATCATCCAAATCTTACGCGGCAAGAAGTGATTCCATCTCTTCCTCTACCCAACGGCAACAATCTGCAACACCAACACCAACAGCAGCAGCAGCATCATCAACGCCTAGTCCAACACTGTTGCGCAACAAGGCGGGAATGGTGAATAAGTTGAAAGATAGATTCGAAAAGAAATTGACATCATTACAACAACAGAATCAATCACCGTTGGAAATTGCAAAGGCTAAGTTGAAACAAACGATGGGTGTTCAGTTCCAAATGCCATCTCAGCAACAGCAACAGCAACAGCCAATATCATCTGAACAAAATCATACTACTGCTGATGGGACACCGAGTAATTATCCAGTCACATTATCACCCTCCAGATCCCACGCTCAATCAAGTGTAACCGGTTACTCTGGAGAATCATCATCCTACAATGGTGGATGGCCGGGTACAGTCGATAGACGTGGACGTGCCTATCATATGGAACCTAGCTATAGTGAAAGTGAAGATGAATCCAACTCTCCCACTCGGCGTCTTCATAATCATCATCAACAACAAAAAAGTAGTACAAATAATAATGGGGTGTATCCCTCCCAGACATACCGACCTGAGAATCACTTGCAACAACAACAACAAATGTTTGGTAACACATCATCATCAGCAGCAGGGGTAAATAGCAAGCCATCATTTGACGGTGGTGATTCAGCAATAGCAGAATTAGAAGCATGGATGTCAGGAGATGGTGATGGAGATAGTATTGCTTTTGGAACTACACATCATCAAGCTAGTAGTTCTCATAATGTTGAGAAAAGTAGTGGTCCAGTTGATTTGGATGAAGAATATGACAAACAGGATAGTGGTGGTCGAGTTGACCTTGACCAAGAATATGAGCGTCGCTTTGACAGAAGAAAGAATAATGATACTGGATGGAGAGAGGGAAGATATGGAATGTTGCAGGGAATTTCAGAAACGAAGACTGCTGCTGATTTGCATTTGGAATCAGCTTTGGGTATATCTCCCGCTGCTGCTACAAGTACACAACAGCGGTCATTATCAAAACTCAACAACTCCTACCCTAATGGGTCATCCTTCAAATCACCTTCTCCAAGGAATACCAAACTAGACAATGAGGAGGCTAGACGTCTCGGCATCGATACAAGTGGTAGCGAAAAAAGAGTCCGGGCCGCGGGTAGAAGAATACCAGATCATCATCAAACAGCATATGATGACGAGGTATACTTTGATGACCACCCTGAAGAAGACGACGACAATAACAACAATTCGTTTTTACCACAGCAATACCTATCGGGCCCACAACCAATGACCGAAGAAGCTCTTCGCAATTTAGATAGTCGCACTGCCCCACCGAGAAGTGGTGCATCAATGAATTTCCGAGGATATAGTGGTTTCCTAGACAAGACGAAGGATGTACCAAATCTAATGGACGATGAGTCAGTAGCAAGTACGTCTGCGGATACTGCTGCCTTCTCTGTTGATGGGAATCGTAATACTGCAGGCATGGGTCTTGTTCTACCTTCAATTACGGAGAATTCTTATCGGGGTGTTGTTTGCAGAACATCAACGCCGTCATCATCTAATTTTGGATCTGGTTCTGACGTGTTTGACGGATTACAAAGCTCGACGGGATCAATGAATCAACCTCCTACTTCATCTAACTTTGACACCGGTTCTGATGTGTTTGATGGAGTGCAAAGCTCGACAGGATCGATGAACAAGCCTGCATCTTCTCTTCAAGATGACTTCTCCAGGCTAGCTGCGATGAATCAGCGTGACATATTATCACACAATAAGTCATCAAGAAGAGGTCCTCAGCAGCAGGCATTTAGCGAACACCCCGAAGATCAGTTTGAACAATTTTCCACGCAATTCAATCCCTTTTCTGCTCATCGAGACTCGGGGGTTCAACACAGTGCCAGATCGGGTGCAGAATTTCTCGACCCATCTTTGGACATTTCTTCACTTCATGAAACAGATTCTGAAGTTGATTTCGAGAGCATCCCCGACCTCTCAATGTATTATGTTGAACCCGATTTGGTACGCAAAATGGTCAGGGCGTTTCGTAAGATTTGCACGTCGCAAATGGAGATCAATAGTTCCGATGATAATATGCTATCCGTTTTTGAAAGCCTAGTAGATACAAAGAAGGCATTTGCACTCTTTGAGATGAGAAGTCGGATTATGGAGACTGATATTGACCGTGGATTGGATCGAAGGGGTGGGACAAATGTTGTCGATGACATTGTACTGACCCCATACTTCCAAGCCGCGCATAGAGTTCGCGATGCTGTGATTGTAAGTAAAGCATGGAGGGACGGAGCTACACCGAAGGATGTAGTTACTGCTCATTTACTAACACGCCGCTCAGCCAAGGCATACTACACGCCAAGACTTATTGAGCGTATCAGACGCCCAGATAATCCCTTCTATAAGCAATATTGGCTCGAGGAAGTACGTTGGCTTGATGATACAGATTTTATGCTAATGAAATGCCAATCACTTGGAGCTGGTACCATGAAAGGGTTTGAGATGTTTACAATTGGAGATTGTCAATCAATCTTGTTGAAGATGACAAGTGATAATGCAACCGTAAGTGTTGTGTATGTATGCTTGTAGCTTCTTTCATATTGGTTTTATTTTTGTGCAACGACTTACAACAGCCGTTTTTATTCCATACCGTTTCTTGCATTGTTATAGCAACTGCGACGGGAGCTCAAATCAGCAATGATACGTCAAATACAAGCAGAAGAGCTGATGGAGGCGGAAATCGACCTAGATGGAGATGACAATGTTGTAGCCGAAGCAGAGCACATGTATCGGAAGGCAACATATGAGGTAAAGACACTATCGATGAAACTTGTACTTGCAGACAAGGCATTCACATTAGTACGAGGCCGAATGGAAAAGTTGGTTCAGACGATTGAGTCTCTCCTCGTTCAAATGGAAGATCAAGGTGAGGAAGGCTCACTAGCCGAAGGTTCGTTTTCATCAGTTATTGCAGAAGATGATGGCTCGGTTGTTGATGATGGCAGCTCACAAAGAACACACGAGATTGAGGATAGACAAAACCTCGAAGATAGGGCGAAGCGAGCAGAGTTAAGTACTGAAGTAGCTGTTAGAGAAGCTTTACTCGCAAAGGAAGAAGCTGAAAAGATAACAACGGAGAAACAGTGCGAAATCAATGTGCTCAAAGAAAAGCTGGCTCATATGGAATCCAAATCCATTGTGATGGCGAACGAAAATCGACGCTTGGTGGCACATAGCTCCTACCTAGACAAGCTCGATGCCAAGTCGATTATAGAAAGTTCATTTGATAGAGAACCCGAGGGGGCAAGAGCTGCAGCGAAGAGTAGGCTGAAACAAAAGTTTCGTGAGAGACAGGCAGCTGCCAAACCAGGAATGGTAACAGACCACCAGCAGAGTCGTCGGGGGAATAGCAAGAGTGGAGAGGAATTCTATCAAAGTCTGGATTTCTATTCACGATCCCTGAAAGCAGTGTCCATTAAAGAAGAGTAATGGTAATGTTGTCATGTACATTGATGATGTAGTAACAATGAGTTGGACTTGTAGTAATACACTGATTTGAATCTGTGTAGTATGTCCCTTTTGCATCACGATCAAGCAGGAAATAGAAGACTTTCTTTGTAAGAAGATCGCATATGGGAGGCATATGGGGCTGCTACCTATTTTCTTGAAAGCCTCATGGGCCCGATGTAGAATGAGCAATGCAGCCATTTTTGTCCAAAGTGACAGACACCACAGCCCCGCGGACAACCAGCCTTCACGCTCCACGCTCCCGCTTCATGCTTCATCTGATCTGTGTAATGAAGACGAATGAATGGAATGGCATGGCGATTACATCTAGACTGGGTTGGACAATAATAACATCTATTAACTAGAGAGAAATGGAACAACAACGACTTCGATATGTCGCAGTTGCAGCGACCTTTCTTTTGTTCGGAGGAGGAGCCATTTTTGCATCGGTAAAGCGGTCATCAACATCATCATCTCCCTTTCTCCGTGATCCATACACCGGTGAGCGCATCCGATATTTCCAAGGCGACTCACGTCGAAGGAGGAATCAGGAAACTACGACCACATGTGAAAATGGTGGAGATGAATGGCATCTGAGCACTGATGAAAGAAATAGTAATTGCGGTGAGGGTGGTAATTGTATATGGTGAGTTATATCTTCTTTGAACGCCTCCTCCAGCTGCTTTTTGTTGCTCTCCACTTTGACTGGATCCAGGAGATAATACGCCATACAAAACAAGCACAATTACTCACATTTGCTGAACCCTTTCTTCTTGTGTTCCATTTCCCTAGCACAAATACAAAGGATGATATCAACCCCACATGGAGAGAAGTAGATAAAAACTGCCCTCCGGGCTCGTGCCCAAAATATCTCAGCTCATCTGGAGAAGAATGCTGTGAAAAGTACTATGGCTTCCATAGTCAAGAACTCCAAGATACATGTGTGATTGAAAATGTATGCGATGAACAAACGGGGCAGCAGTATTGGCACATGTCAATAACACAAGGTTATACATGTACTAATTCGCAAGTATATCCTGCTGAGTGGGACTATCCCATCAATAGGCAAAATTTTCTACATGATACTGTTGAAGAATGTTGCAAAAGATTTGTTGACCAAGGACTGGAATGTAGTGTAGTTGATGTCAATGAGGAAGGAGAGGAATGGCCTTGCAATAAATGGCATCTTTCCGTCGAACTTGACTCTTACGGAAGACCAGTTGACGATAAAAACACGTGTACCAATACTGGAATGGTTCACCAAGCTTGGATAGATTACCCGCAATACTATATTCAAGACAGTCACGAGAGTTGCTGTGAACGGTGGAATATTCCCATTGAAGAATGCAAGGTGAACGATGCTTGTGCCGAAGAAACCACCACCACTACAAGTACAACGACGACGACGACGACCACCACCACTACTACTACCACCACGACTCCCACAACAACAACGACGACTGATCAGATGGTACCTAATTCGGATGAGATTACGCAAGAATGCGAAAAGTCTTCGAAGGAAGGGCATTGGCATATTGATAAATATGGGGATTCTTTATGGTGAGTATATGACCTTTTTCACCTCGACTTTGTTCTCCATTTATTTATTTATGCTCATACCATTGTGTCATTTCCTTTTTATTTATTATCCTCCAGTACAAACACAATTGATTATCCTGAAGCTTGGCATAACATTGTCGACAATGAAGGCAACCATGTATACTTATTTGATACGCCAGAAGAATGTAAATCCTACTTCACCAAACACAATATCCCACCAGAGATAATCAAAATTGTAAATGTGTGTGACTCAAATTGTTGTTCTTACATGGAGGAGCATGACATCACGCATACACATCATTGTCAAGAGGATTGTTCAGCAGTAGACGTCACCACCACCGCTGCCACAACCTCCTCCTCCACTGCTGCTACGACCACCACGACTGATGCGACGGTACCAAGCTTGGAATGCGAAAAGGCTGCGGAGAAAGGGTACCATCCTGATATTCATGAAGACAGACCTCTATGGTGAGTATGATTCTTTGCCTTTTGTCCTCCTTTTATTTAATCGCAGTCACGCTCATAATCTCGGATTGTTGTTTAACTTCAGTACAAACACGAAAGATTATCATCAAGCGTGGGATATGGCCCTGGACGAACACGGCAAACATATGTTCTTCTTCAATACTATTGAAGAATGTAAAGAATTCTACAAGGATAGCGGTGTCCTACATGATCATATTTTGAGCGTAAATGTGTGTGACTCGAATTGTTGTTCTTACATGGAGGAGAATGACATCAAGAATGCACATCATTGTCAAGAGGATTGCTCAGCAGCAGACGCCGCCACCACAACCTCCTCCTCAACTGCTGCTACGACTACCACCACGGTCACCACAACTGATCAGACAGTGCCAGACTCAGATGTGATTGAATGCGAAAAGGCGTCTCGGTATTATCATCCTCCCGTGGATATGTCTCGCCCATACTGGTAAGTATTATTCCATTTGGCACTCGTCTTCGAAAATTCATTATTTTGTCTCACACTTATGTTTCTTGAATTCCTGCCACTTTCGTACCAACAGCACAAACTCAGATGATTACCCTGGAGCGTGGGATGGTACAAGTTATACGCATGACTCTGGAGAAAATTGTTGCGCGGAATTCTTTAATGGTCACCCAGACTGCGAAGTAGTGAGCGTCTGTTCCTCAGACTGTTGTTCCAAGGCAAATGAATATGATTTTTCTGCGGAACTTTGTCAAGAGGATTGTTTTACGACGACAACAACTACTCGTCCTCCTACGTGTGACAATTATTCAAGGTACTGGCATCCAGCCAAGGATGGATCAATGGAGTGGTAAGTAAACAATACAGCTCTTCGGATATATTTCAGGCAATATAGCGATCTCACGTACATTATTTCTTTCATACTAGCACGAATGACATGAACTACGTGGAACAATGGCGTTTTTCCTCAATTTATGCCCAACAATAGATGGTGTACAACTGGCAGAAAACATAATGAAACTACACCATATATCATTGAGGCCTTGTCTACTATATAATAATCAACGCTGCTGAGCTGGACTGCTCCATAGTATCACATTGACTATCAAGACGTCCGGCTGCTTGGAGAGCTGCTGATTTTGGGATAATTGAGAAGCCCACCTGCAGTCACCTACACGAGTGTAGTGGGGTGATATTGGCATATCTTCAGCACACTACCGGGTCCCTATCGCTTCAATACATTAATAATCATCTATTGTGCGCCTGTTACTGTGTTTGAAGACAACGATACGACTGCTATGAGTGCGTTTCCTACAAAGTTTCATGAAATGAGAGCCGAATAATCGACATGAAACTTTATGTGGGGGTATAAGTTGCATGTTAATAATAAAACTGATCAACAGAATCAATCATTATAATACTTAGAATGAGTTATTACTGATCTACTACTACTATGTTGTCTAAATTCCACAAATATTAGCATCTTATTATGA
>JACLAB010016509.1_pt1 | contig 35026 bp, 27 predicted proteins | sample 8027921 | NCBI WGS metagenome assembly JACLAB01 (sample SAMN15725117, study PRJNA655200) | protist metagenome | isolation source: fluorescence activated cell sorting (FACS) single amplified genomes of... | place: USA: West Boothbay Harbor, Gulf of Maine | collected 2000-07-19 | reverse complement strand
CACAGTCTGTAATACTCGCCGTGGTAAGTGCAGATATAAGATTGCCTAAAGTACGTGAGCACCGCTTCATTGCTTCAGCTACTGGATCTAAACAGGTATATTTTGTTGTTGGACCACAAGCGAGTATAGCAAGAAGCTGGCCAGCAGCAACAAGATCTTCACGTTGTGCAAAACGAATTGTCTGGTCCCCAGCTAGCTTCGGATGCAGAACATCAGCAACACCTACGGCGGCAATACGTAGTCGGCGGGGTTCACTGAAATTCTCAGAACAAGAGGAGAGTACTGTCGGACACAGAAGTACCTTGCTAGGGTTGAGTGCTGAACTACCTCCAGCTGCTATACCTGCACTGTGCACAGATCGCAGAAAAGAGCAGATTTGAGTTGCATAAGCCCATATATCTTGCTCTGATGCACAGTGTCCACCTTTGCTACAATGTATCTCCTCCAGGGACGAAGCGCCAGCGTAAAAGTCATGTGCAAAGAAAAGTGCTGCCCTCTCCATCACATCAGCGCTTACAAATATTTCTCTTAAGGCAACGACGTGAGGATGTTCAACAAAAGGCTTCCATCTTTCGACTGCGCCTCTTGCCAATGTTATAATATCAGAGTTTGGAATGAGATGCCGATGATGGACACGCCGCAGAGCATAAGGCATGCCATTGACTGTGCTAATTCCCTTTAAGACCCACGTAGGACAACCAAGAGAACACCCGGTTGACTCTTTGTTGTGGTCCTCAAGAGGCAACAGGGAATGGTATTGATTCAGAACCGCAACGGAGGGTCAAATATCCCAGCGATGGAGTATAAGGCAAGGAAACAGAACATAGTTATTGCACACGATATCAGAGCTTCCCATGCCCGTGGAATGTCACTTCGTCCAACGTCAGAGTCAACTTGAGCGTTGTCAAGGTATGCCTTTTTTTGCAATTCAACTCGAAGCTGGAAATTTGCAAAATTTGGGGGCGAACAATTGTAGCCATCAACGGCCGACGTCGACTTCATGTGCTCTCTGAGCTGTATGTTCTCAAAATATTGAGGACAACCATTTCCTGGTAGGTCAAAAGGAGAATTTAAAACCCGAAAAATATACGAGAAACTGAACTACAAACAACTGTCGACTAAGTCCATAGACACAAGTTGGTCGACTTCAAGTCCAAACCGTAAAGAATAGGCTTACCAAGATGTTTACACGTATTAGTGGTTGATATCCTTACAGACTCCGATATGATTGACTCGGAAGTTCTGGTACGAGTGCCAGGTAAAAAAGGAACTGAATTTGCTGTAAAAGAAGAACTAGGAAGAGAGGTAGTCCTCGGGACGAAGGCTGGAGCCGACTTTCTTATTACACCAGTGGTCTCGCTGGACATTTCTCGGGGCAAAAGCGCAGTTGCGCTCGCTGAATATCCCTTCGGAGGTGTGGGGTCAGAGATCGAGCGCGAAGATATCGCACTTGAAGCCGGACAATTCGTTTCTGTGTTCATGTGCGTTCTACAGGCACTATTCGCTCATTCCTTGAGTGCTCAATCCTGCCTATGTTCGAAGCAAGTCGGGGCACAGACGAGGTGCCCTATAAAGTCGCGCTCAGTATAATTGCTCATATAAAGTACACAGTACATAAAACATATGAGTATTATGTGTGAAAGTCCCGCGACCCGAAACCAAATTAATTTGAGTTTTTTTAATTCCCAATACGTATGAGCGTCCGACAGACGCGCCCCCTCACGTCGGCGCTTCCCCATGCGCCGTTGCGGCGTGGAAGGATCTGCAACTTTCCGTAGGTCTACAGTACACGTACACACGTGAACACGAAACGTGTAACGGTGTACAGCTGTACTCGTACGATAGAATAGTCATAAAATACGTGTAACGCGTTGTACGTGTACAACGCATTACTGTACGAGCCCTACCATCGCGCATCGTGCACGAAGTTGTCTGGTTCCATAAAAGGTAAACTGTTTGCGACAAGCTTTCTTTGTTCTAACGGTGCCATGAGAACTTCACGCGAAAAAAATGACCAGCGCGATACAGTCAGCCCGTGCGCGCCCGTGCATTCCCCACAAATTCAACCTCCTCACGTACAATCCATAGGGGATGATGAATCGCTTCAATATCAAACCTTTACGACGTTTTTTTTTCTCGTTTACGTAGTCATCACACAACATCAATGCAGAGTCACAGAACGGTTTCCCGTGTTTCTGAAGAAAGCCTGTCGAATAAGCCCGGTTGTCTGTTTGCTACAGGTAGTCTTTATGTTGTTTTATTTACGGATGTTGTGCCTAAAATAGAATCGAGCTCCTGAACTTTTTCTTTTCTCACAGTATCCACTCCAAGCCGATACTATCTATGATGACGCCATAGTTGATAAAGTGCGGTTTAAACCAATGAGCGGGAAGCTCGAAATCGATATGCAGCGAGGATATTTCGAAAGTAACGCAAAACAGCAAACGCAAAACTATCGTGAAGTACTCACGTCAACTGACACAATATTGCAAGAACGTTACTGCGTTGCAAAGTTGCATGATGGCGCCCTTTATCTAACCCCTATTGAATCGGTTTATCAGTTACGCCCAACACTGTCGCATCTAGATGATGTTGACGATCGCCTGAAAGAGGCGGAAAAAACAGATTCCTGGATAGCTAGACAACAGCTGGTGCGCCATGCTTTTTATATTTTTTCAAGAATGTTTTATTGAATTTGTTCCACCCTCGCAGTCAGGGAACGAGGACATAGAAGATGAAACGTCTTACAATGCGAACACGAATGTTGCCCCAGCAGAAAATTCCTCCATAGATGCACATCGTTTGCCACTTAAGGTGCACGTTAAGCGACGGGAGACAGAGCGACAAACAGAAATTCGACTTCACTCTCATGCCCATCTGAAGCAGATCGAAGACGCTGAGGTTTGGCAGGAGCTTAAGACAGTGTGTAGTGAAGAAATGCTAGCTATAGAACGAGACTTCAGGTCGTAGTGCTAATCAACGCACTAGAGCGTATTTGCTAGCCTCCCGTTCTGTCTCCAGACCTATTTCAATAAGGTTCTCTTACTTCACAATAATTCCTCGAAGTCCACCGTTTTGAAGCCGACAGGAATTCCAAACTTCGTTTATTTTAGTCCCGGGTTGGCCACTATCAGAACGACAAGTAACGTTTTTTGTTTGAAGTCACCACTACTCGTACTTTTAATTTTTCTCAAATATTGGGACTGACCGATAATGACGTCTTTGCCCAGTCTTCAATTCAAGCGTTCTATACACAAGGTGAAGCTCCTCTGCTGCCGAACGCCACTCCGAGTAAGCAAAGTTTACTGCTGCCTTCCAACCGACACCTAAGTTAACCCCCCAGTGAACAGATCCGTAGTCTGTGACAATGTACTCTGACGGGCCTTGCAAATGGCGAAATATTTGAACTCTCTCTCCTTTCGACCCTCTCCACGCTGAAACAGATGATGGGTCAATCCATAACTTGCGCTGTTCCAAGCAGTCGAGTGAATACTCTTCTCCCAGTAAATCATGGAGATACTGGTGGAGGGCGCCAATGTCCTGCCGCGGCACAGAATACCAAACGACCCATGACTGTGAGGCACAAGGTGCAATGACAGTGTTTGCAGATCCAAATGCGTAATCTTCTATGTGGCAGCAGAAAACCGAGCCAAAGCTCATAAAATACAGCCAGGGCGATATGATTCCTGCTCCCCAAAGAGTGTTTCGGCTTCTGTGATCAATACTCCCGACCGCGTCCACAAAAGACACAAATGCAGCACTTGTGACCTGTTGCTGCGCCGATATGCCAGACACATTATTCAAAACAACAACAGCATGGCATTCACGATATGCCCGGGTGTTATCTCGCAGGCGAGGCCGGTTGTTTAGGGTATTTACTCTTGACTGGCTACGTTTTTCACACATTTCCAACATTTTTCGCAAAATTGAGTCCTGACCATCGGCAACAATGCTTGGCTCCCATGGATGCTCTTGCGACTTGAACTTTATCTGTCTTGCACATGATAAGACATCGCATTTTAGAGCATCTAGTGCAACTGAGGATAAATATGGAAAGCGCACTGACAAGCGCGCGTGAGCAATTGTCAAAAACAGTGACTCTCGGTCTTCAGGTCCAAGTCCATGATACGGAGCACATATAGTCTTGAAGGTCTCATCTGATTCAGTGATAAGCTCCCCAAGTGTCGTCCTGATCGACTTTTTACTCTCCTGTGCCATCTGTACTATCGGATGCGCACGGTGAGGAAGCGCCTGCTGCAAATATGAAAAATTCCCACGAAGAGACTTGGTTTTGACGCCACTTTGCTTCAACCACTTTAAATCAAGGAGTGCACTGCAGTCAGAACTGTTCCAGAACTCGTCGAAATGAATTTTCAGTGCTCCTTGCCGTCGCAAAAGGTCGAGCGCTCCGAAGTACCGCCCCTTCCCTTGCAGAACGTCAGAAGGCAACGAGGTGCCGACAGCCACAGATGCACTTTTAGATAAAAAATGACACTCAGCGCCGAACAAAACGTTCGAGATCTCTCGCCAAGAAGGCTCAAAGGAATTCGCGGCCGAACACGTGAAACTCATCTTGTGCGAAATTTGTGAAGTCGCTACCTCCTTCAGAAAACAAAGCGAGCTCTGACAAAAGTTATGCGCATGATATATCTGAACCGAGTGTGCGACGTGGCAATGAACTATTCCACACGCGACAGATCTGCCAGGCGCCGTTAACGGAGGCAGGCACGAAGGACGAGGTCTGAGAAATACGTGTAGTGGAAAAGGGGGTAGTCTCTCACATCGCATCCTATGGGCATTTTTCGTATGACTTTTTTGGCAGGCATGCAGTTTCATATTTCTCGGAATTCGCAGGATTTCGTCGATACTCAAAGGTTTTAATTGATCGGGTTATGGGCTGAGCTTACAACGATCCAATCGCGCAAGAGTTTAAAACTTCTCTTCAGGTGAAACTTCGCCTTATGGGTTGAAAGTTTTGATCGCCCCGATGAAAAAAAGAACTTTTTTTTCCTAGACTCTTGGACGTGGCGACGGCGACCAGCGGTCGCGGCGGCAGGACGTCGACACGTCGGTCATTTACCGATGCAATCGCTTCATCACGCGCGTCGAAGACCCGCGCGCATCGCGCACGTCGTTTCCGGCGTCACATCCCGCCGTCGTGTACCGCGTCGTTCCGTATGACTTTTTGGTCAAGACCACCTCGGTTGACGATTTGCATTTTTTCCAGACTAAAAAGTCTCGTGCCTGAATACGTCACATTTGCCCGGAAGGGCTGCGTAGTCTAGTCTTGCTGTTCGCGGGTCCTTATGAGCTCACGCGGAGGTAATTAAATTTCCCGTGCAAAAACTACGAAATTTGTATGCGTATTCAGTATAAATCGCAAAAAAACGTACTTTCGTTCGCGCCCACGCGCCGTCGCTACGAGTATCGATTTAAAACTTCGTCGCGATGTTGTCCATCACGTTGTTGATGCTTTCTCAAAGTTTCGCGTGTTTTAGCGGCCTGGAAAACGAATTTCGGACCCCTAAGGACCTCTTTTTAACGGCCCTGCACAAGTGGTCTTAGGTTCGGGTTTTCCCCCACCCCGCGCCACTTGGAGACCGTGCACGGCGCATTAACGAATTCATTGTCGCCGAAAATGCGTCGATCTCCTGTGATGACGCCCACAGTCGACGACCGCGATCTCGCGCGGTCTCGCGCGCATTCGAGGTCGCAGCATCGGCGCGCATAAACAGGAGCATTGACCTTCGAAGATATCTTACAAGGGTGCGACCGACCGCGACTAAACGCGGTGGGGCTCACTAAATATCCCAGATTGGAATTTGGGCCCATCCACAGGTTACGTATAGGCAATTGGTCAGTGTCACGTTTCTGTCACGATCTTTCGGGAAAAAAATACTATCCAGCTCTTTTTTTGGTTCGATCCAGCTCATCTCGCTTTTCGCTGCAAATACTCATACGCTTCCGCTGCGCGCGTACTCGTACTCGCAGCTCCGTTCAAACTTCAGTCGTTTGAAAGGGGTGCCCACGGGCGTTCGCGCGCTGTTGGAGTCGCGGGAGCGTCACGAACGCCGACGTCGCAAGCAAAGCATTTACTCAAAATACCACGATGCGTCGACTCATGCAAAAATATCACACCGCTCGCTGTGATGATCACGACGTAATCATCGCTCGAACAGGGCCGGACGCAACTTTCAACATCGCGTTTTCGGGGGCTGGTGGAAATAAAAAATCTCCTCCTTCAAGAAAGATTGCAGAGCCACCTTTGACATATAAGCGCCGCTGACGTCGTTTACTTTACGGGAAGTGGCACAATATTCTTAATTCAATCGATGCCCCGCGATGTGACGAAGGACTCTTTTCACTGTACCGAGGAATGTTACGGCCATTCCCCGACGCTATGGCCGCGCGAACAGCAGACCTCGCGGAGAGGTGTAAAACTGTCAGAACTCTGATCGTAGACGAAAGGGCGACTGAATCGTCAGACCGGTTAAGACGCGACCCTCGGTCAAAGCTGATCGGTCAAGCCGATCAACCGGAAGTACGCGAGAAGAGCTGGATAGAACCGAAAAAAGAGCCAGATAAATTTTTTTGCGATCTTTCGGATGGGCACTTCAGTCAGAGACTGGATCCGAGCTGTCGCGTCTTTCCGTATGGGCATTTCAGTCAGCGAGGTCGCGTTCGGAGAAATCTATACGAAAGATCGTGACAGAAACGTGACTCTGATAGATATCCCATACGTAACCTGGCGAAGGGCCCAAATTCCAATCTGGGCTATTTAGTGTGCCCCACCGCGGTAAAAGTTGAGTTAATAATTCCATAGTCAGCTAGTCATGGGGCTGGTACGGAAGTACTTTTACGAAAGTACTTTCGTACGAAAGTAAAAAAATAAAGTACTTCCGGGATATATATACTTCACGTTACGGAAGTACTTCCGCACATATTCTAATAATATCCTCGAAGATAGAGATTAAGAGACCTGCTAGTACGTGTTTGTACTACATGTAGCCATAACTTGCTGAGGGCCAACAGCCTAGCTAGCTAGCTAGCTAGCGAGCGAGCCTTGAGCCTCAACCTGGGCAACGTGTCTGTCGAGGAAACTAACATGCGGTTTAATTCCGTTTTACACATTCAAAGTAAACGTGTGTGAGGTATTTACACGCGAATGTTTTTATTTTTTTCGATTTGAGTACGTGTACGCGTCCTCCCTGCACTAATTTACCTTCACCTTGAACCAGAAAGAGACTGTTGTTTCAAATTCATGTCTTCACAGCAACTGAAAATACTTTTACCCTTCTAAACTGCTGTCCACCGTTCTGAATACGCGTATTTTCGAGCTTCTGGTAAATGACTTTGCTGTTTCATGCAGATCAGCGGAATCATGTGGTGAGCGGACGAGATGTATCTGCTGCTCTAGCGTTTTCTTGTCTCCACGACGACGATTGTTCTCTTTGCACTTCATTCTTTGATCGTGGAATCGCTCAGCTCGCCTTGCTCTCACGGCATCCACCTTGTTCATAGCTCGCAAAGTACGCTGTGTGACAATACGATCATACCGTTCTGGTCGGTTGCGTTTGCGCTCGAATTGAAATATATTGTCGATAGAAGCGTCTTTGCCGTGTAAAACACGGTAGGCCTTGGTCCACTTAACTTTTCGTGGATTGCGCTTCATCTTGAAGTTCTTGTGACACTTTGAACGGCAGAAATTGAAAGGTTTTGAGTCATTACGCACGAAACAAAGGCCGTGACCAGGATATATCGTGCTTGAACAAAACCAGCACTTTTCGAGGCGCATGCTTGCGGTGCAGAGGTGACTATCTTGAGGTCCACTATTGAGTGAAGTCACGGCGGGTGAAAGCAAAAGATATCATTGACCATCTTTTTTCTTCTACTTCCGTACTTGCTACAGGCAGGTAGTTTGACTACATGTACACCAGGGGATATACTAAAAGCTATACTAAAATTTCGACACTAAGTAAATACATGACTGCCGGAAAAAAAAGGTAAATAAATAAGTATTTCAAAGCACAGCAGTTTTAACCTACATTCGACGGTCTAATTTCGCTCGACCCGCAAAAGTCTTCGCCTTCGGCGTGTAAATAAATAAATACTTTCGAAAAACTACTTACACGTGTACTCATTATTTATTTTATTATTAAAAGATATCCCTTGCTTGGTGTACACGTACGTGTACAGTACGTGTACAACGGGCATGTAGCATAGACATGTACGAAAGTACCTCCGTACGAGCGAAGGATAAATTATTAGTCTATTTAAATATGACAAAGATAACATACTGTAGGTAGATTTCGATATTTAAATATTTTTCAGCTCGCGGAGAAAACAGCGTCGCAGGGCTGAACGCCGGCATTGGCGCCGCGCCGCGGCACCGCGCCACGGTCATGACGCGCACGAGGCGACACAATGGAAGGGAGAGAGGTCGTCCGTGCGTTCCATTGGATGCTATGAAATTTAAGCGTCGATGCCAGAATACCAACACTGTTATTTACAAGGGTGTGCCTCATACTTCCGTACTTCCGTAATATTTTATTAAACTGCTGTTTTATGATAAATACTGTAGTGTTCTATATCTACGAAGGTACGAAAGTACTTCCACTTGATTCTACATTATTATGTGTACTGTACTACTCGTAAGTGTACACGTACCCTCGAATGTGCTTCCTTAAAATATACTTCCGTTTCTATACCTTCGTAGTCCAGAAGAACTACAACGTACTGTACCAGTACACACACTATCCGATACCTTCATTCGTACGAAAGTACTTCCGGAAGTACACGTACCATATATGAAATACGAAGTTAAAATCAGAGAAAAATCACTGTATTCGAGTTTTCGAGGGTGATATCAAAAAAATGATACCGTATTACCAAAGGTACAACGTTGAAAACAATCACGGTAAAGTTTTTTTGTCGAATCCGCTACGTGTACACGTACGTGTATCCTAACTACGGTGTAGTCTTCTCAGAATATCCGCAACTACCATCATCTTCAAATAGCCCAAGGACCACTATCCCTAGGGCTACTATTTTTTTAAAAAATAATAATACAGTAATACAGTATTCATACATTTACTATCATATCTTCGTATTATCATATTATAATACCTTGCTTGGTAACATCATATCAGGGAAAATGGATTTTACCCTGGTTTTACCTTGGTAAAAAAATATCGATTTTACTTGGTGAAGTCAGGGGGAAATGAGGGAATTTTTTTACCTTTTCTTACCCTATTTTTTTCTATGTGATCGATGCACCGCGTGGTATGTGTACAACTACATGTACAACGCTGTACTCGTACTGTTGTGCAGTTTGTATAAAACATTGCTGCTGGTAAAACAACTTTTTAACAACCTGAGCAACATCTTGTGTAGCATCTATCAAGCCGAGATTTGTGAGGATGCCGAGAACAAACTTCTGGCTTTCGTATTCTCATCGACTCGTGCAAGTTTGCATTGCTTGTTGTCTCGGACAGGCCCTGATAAATTGAAGAGAAAACGCTGAGACTAAGTGATATTAGTGGCCAGATAGATCTCCTGCAGCGTTTCCGTGGATGATTAGAACAAGCCTCAGCTAATTGCAAGATTCCGATGATTCAGGTGTTTAGTATGTGTCTTTGGAGTGCACATGCGGGTCTCATACAACCTCAACTCTGACACAGATACAGGGACTTGTAGTAACTTTCGTGTTTCCTTGTGATAACCTCTGGCGACCATGTCAAAGTTTTACGGACTCTTTCACCATGCATCATGTTTCGCGAGAAGTTCGAATGTCTGCATCCTCTCCGTATTGCATCGCATTATCCAAGAAGTAGGGTAGTTTTCGGTAAGATAGAGAGTCAAAGTGAAAGCTAGTGAAACTTTACAGTTTTGGTGATCAGGGTGCCTTACAACGGTGTACAAAACAGCGGCGATGTTATGTTCATCACCGATATCGAGAGCTTGAAAACAAACCAAGCTGTAACCTTCCATGAGCTGTCTAATCGCTTCATTGAGTCTCATGAAACGTGACTGTGTGTTTAAAGATAGCTGCACATTGCCTTCTAGCAAAATGTGAAGGTCCAGTGAGTGCTTGTCGTCCATCAGATCCAGTTTGTTCAGAATATTAACGTGCGGCATTTCAAGGTGCATCATCGCCGCTTGACATTGCATGCACCCTGCGATGAATTTTGCACTATCTGTGACGAACTGCGAGTCAAGCAAGTATACCGCAACGAGGCGCCAGCCACACGATTGCAACTGGTTTGCGAAAGAACGTACTGCGGTGTGATGTGAATATAGTTCAATTTGGCCAGGACAGTCGAACAAAACATAAGAGTCGTCTCCAAAGCTCTCAGTTATTTCTGCAACCCACTCCTCGAGGTTATGCTCGAGATGTTCCATGCAGTACAACAAGGCGCCGTTTGGTCCAAGTCCAGAATCCTCCATGACATCTTGTAGTGAAATGAGATCGCGTATATCCGCGGCGACTGGGTAGGTAAATTCTTCAGCAGCCGGGTCTAGATTAACGATATGAACGGAACGCCCTATGCTCCGGCAGTGCTGGTTGATATTGTGACAGTAGGTGGACTGTGTCGGGAAAAAAACAGTCGAACCGGCGAAAGAGTCAAGGAAAAGCAGACGTTGAGAGAATAAAGTGTACCTTTCCGCTACCAGCAGGACCAATAACAAGTTGTGCAAACGTGGGCATCTACGCTGACCGGGAGCAACTGTATGCGTCGATGAAAACCCCGTTCGGGCGCACCGTTGCACACCGATCGGCGTTGGAAACTAATAGTCTTCAGCTGTACGAAGGTAGGCCCTACAACGTACTGTATTGTACGTGTACAATTTCTTTTTGATGTCGCACTAAAACAACTTTTACTTTGTACACGTACGTTAGTTGTACTCGTAGCTAGCACTGTACTCGTGGAGATCTATCTTCGAAGGTATCTACGAAGGTACTTTCGAAAGTACCTTCATAGAAGAGTTGCTATTTGTACAAAGTTGTAGATAGAGTGTACAACTGTGTATATCTGATTACAAAAAGACTGAGCTCTAACCCATCCGGGCAAAACATGTGATCTAAATGCGAGCAGACCACACTACGAACAATCCTCTCACGTAGTAAGCAACCCCACGACGGGATTCATGAAACCCATGTGAGCCTCACGAGTGTACAACTACATGTACAACAAACGTTCATCACAAGTACGAAAGTAAGTTGTTATTAATGATAAATAAAGTTGTTTATTGTACGAAAGTATGATGCGAAAGTACGAAAGTACTTTCGTACATATTATTATACTGTAGTACCTTCGCGTATGTACAGTACGTGTATGTTGATAAAATACTGCTATTATGGAAGTACTTCGTTCCGCTGCAGCACTTTCCTATTTTCGTTGTCGTGATCCTACATGGAGCCAACTGAGCTCGCGATCCATGTAATATCGGGAGCTATCGCTGGGACAGTTGTCGAAGCTGCTCTTTATCCACTGGACACGATTAAGACACGCCTTCAAGTGGCACGAAACGGTGCTCGCGTGAACTGGAACAATCTGTACAGAGGCCTTGGTGGAAATCTTGTTGGTGTTATACCTAGCACTGCCGTTTTCTTTGCAGTTTATGAACCAATGAAGCGCGTCATGATATCTGATGCCGACACGCATCTTGTCAGCGCCCACTTGTGCGCAGCTGCATCAGGTGGGCTTGCTTCGTCTCTCATTCGTGTTCCAACAGAAGTTATCAAGACAAGGTTGCAGACTGGACGTTTTCTTAGTGCACGTCATGCTGTATGGTACATTGCGACGACTGAGGGGATATGCCGAGGGTTATATGCTGGTTTTGGATCATTTCTCTTACGTGACTTGCCCTTTGATGCGATCGAGTTTACTTCGTATGATAACTTGAAGCTTTGGCGGAAAAGGTGTTCCGGAGAAAGTGAGCTAAAACAACACGAGACTGCGATCTTTGGTGCTCTAGCTGGGATGTTTACAGGTGCAATAACCACACCATTGGACGTGGTCAAGACGCGCCTTATGTCACAAGGACTGAACCAGGTGGATGTAAAGAGTCGTTTGAAGGGCATCAGGCTGGACGAGAAACGTTACCAGGGTTTTGCAGACTGCTTGTGTCGAGTTGCAACGGAGGAGGGTTGGGCAGCCCTTATTAAGGGAATCGGGCCACGAGTGACTTGGATTGGCCTTGGTGGCGGAATTTTTTTCCTAACTTTAGAAACATCACAGCGCTGTATGAAAATGACTGGTTTATGATATATTCATGCGCACGATGTTTCTGTGAGTGGATCACACTGAGGCAGCGCAGCAATAGTTCTGCTGAGTACCATCGTACCTTCGTACATGTACATCTTGTAGCCCAGGCTACCTTCGAAGGTACTTTCGTACTTTCGTACTTCTCGGAAGTGTTTCCGTACACGTACAGTACGTGAATAAAGTAGGGCTACAGTACGTGTACAACGTGTCACAGTACACGTACTGTAATGAACGTGTTTGAGTCGTGTATGTATTTATTGCGGAAGTACGGAAGTACGAAAGTACTTCCGGAAGTACAATAAATGTACTATATTATCGTACACGTACATACAGTACAGTAGACTGCCTTTGTACTGTACTCTGTACTGTATCCTCGCTCGAATTTGATATGTAGGGCTACGTGAAAGCACAAGCAATAATAGTTGTACAGCGTTGTATGTATGAGTGTTGTATGTACCTTCGAAGGTACGTAGCTAATACCTTCGTAATAAGTACGAAAGTACCTTCGTAGTGTACACGCCATATTTCCGTACTTCCGGAAGTACAGTACACATACAGTACACGTGCGTTTATTTCCGGAATTGATATGATACTTCCGGAAGTACAACTACTACACTATGATACTTCCGGAAATATGGAACAAACGAATATGAAGTACGAAAGTATATTTTCGTATCTATTTCCGGAAGTAAAACTACACGTACAAGGGCTACGGAAGTGCTTCCGGAAGTACAGTACTGATTATGTACGTAGGGCCAACCGTTACGTGTAGTGTATGTTGTACGGAAGTACTTTCGTACTCTCGAAAGTACGTTCGTACGAAGGTACCTTCGTACTTCCGTACTACCGTACGAGCGTACCACCGATAGCCGTGTACAGCTGTACGTGTACAGTACAGTACACGTACCTTCTAAACAACTTTTATTAAATAATCCCAAAAAAAAAAGTCAATGGGTACGTGTACAACGTTGTACACTGTAGTTGTACAGTTCACGGCTACAACGTACACGTACGTGTGTACACGTACAACAGTCGTACATTTACACTACGAAGGTACTTTCGTACTTTCGAAAGTACTTTCGTACAATGTTGTATGTGTACATAGATAGCTACATTCAACTATCATACAGTATTGGGTTTTTCAGCTTTTTCAGCTTTTTCAGCTTTTTTTTTGCTGCGTTCTAGCTAGCTTCTCAGAATTTTTGGCCAATCAGAGGCGAGATAGGGGCGTAGCCTCACTCCGATCAACTGATCGGCGTGGGATGAGTTTGGCAGTTTCTCCGGTGAAACTGATCGATTGAGTTTCCCGTTTACCGTGCAGCGAAGCGCACAGGCCAAGCCACCTTGTCGTATCAATCAATGTCTCGCGCTGTAATCTCGGATTCGTAGCTTTATTGTACGTTGTATATCTATCTTCGTGCTTCCGGAAGTAACGTTGACTACAACGTTGTACTGTACGTGTACAGTACGTGTATAAAAGTACACGACTTACACGTTCAGTGCGTGGTTAGCCCAGACACACTCTGGTCAGGAGGGGGGGAAATTTGAAGCCGGGAATTTGTTTTGACTCCCTTTCGCCCGCGGCTAATCAGGACGAGATAGCAACGGTGTCAAAAACCTGTCGAGACTTTTAGCTAGTCGCGCTGTGAGATGAGATAATATCGTAGTTACGTCTGTGGCTGTTTCACTTTCAGACAGTGCTTTTTTTTTGTGCCATTTCACCCGCGTGTACGATTTAAAAGAAGCCTTGTCTGGTGCAGAACTTAGGTGGGGAGACGATGGAATCAATATATCTGTTATTTTTCTTCAAAAGTCTGTGACGGATGCGGCGTGAGGCGGCCTCGATACTCTCTTTCTTGCTGCCCGGTTCTCGATTTTCCGTGGTTATGGGACTCCTCGCGGGTTTAAAGTTATGGGCGTTCCTTCTATTCACCTCGGGCTTTCTTCTAAACCGCAACAAGCTCCAAGACCGAAGTACCTGTAGTGAGTTTCCGCTCGACCAATCAACACACGTGAATCTGAGTTTGCTCAGTGAAAAAGCTGCTGGCTGCTGGACTGCGACCCCTGTAGACAAGGTGGTCCTGGTGATCATTGATGGCGCCCGATTCGATTTTGCGCACGCTGAAGTGCAGTCTACACAAAATCAACCAGATGTTCCCCTCCATTTCATAGACGCGCTCAGAAGGAAGGGAGCGTGCCAGACCGAGCTTTTCCGCTTTGTGGCCGATCCGCCCACGACAACTCATCAGCGCTTGAAGGGGCTGCTGACCGGTGGACTTCCAACCTTTTTGGACATCGGTGATAGTTTTGAAGCTAAATTACTCTCAGAAGACAACTTTATAGTTCAAGCTGCAGCAGCTGGTCGTCGTGTCAGTTTAGCTGGAGATGATACCTGGCTTAGGCTTTTGAATCGAGAGCATTTTTCTGCAGGAATAGAACCTTATCCTTCATTCAACGTCAAAGATCTGGATACCGTTGACCAAGGTGTTCGACAACACTTGCTGTCAGCTATAGCCCAACCACTCGAGTGGGACCTCCTTATCGGACACTTCCTTGGTGTTGACCATGCAGGACACACTCACGGGGTAAATAGTGCTGAAATGTCGCGAAAGCTTGATGAAATCGATACTGACGTAAAGAATGTCGCGGCGGCTTTGGAGGCAGATGAAATTTTTGATCGGACAATTTTAATTGTACTTGGCGATCACGGAATGACAGACCGTGGAGATCATGGCGGCAGCACTCCTGAAGAGACGGATTCTTTCATTGTAATTTATCACCCCCGAGCGGGAGCATACGCTGACAAAGATGACCACAGGTGCCCGAGGAACGGCCAGGTTGCTTCACCCGAGGTGATGCTTCAGACAGACTTTGCTTCGAGTATTTCACTGCTTCTGGGATTGCCTATACCCTTTGGTAGCATTGGTTCTGTCCCAAAGCGTTTTTTTGAAGTCGCAAGCGCGTGTACATCAACTCGTTCAGGAGAAAAGCTAGGATACTGGTCAACAGATGGCTGCCAGAAGGCAGACCTGATTGATCAGTACTTATCAATTTTACGTGCCACTGCTACTCAGGTGTGGCGTTATTTTCGCAAGTATCATGAAGTGGGGGGGTCGCTCACTGGACTTAATTGGCTTCATCTAGAACAATACTTTGTTTCTACTTATGCACGCAACATTTCAGACAGTGAGCGCACAGATCGACTTCTAGTTTTTTTATCCTATGCAGCTGAACTTGCTCGAGAGAATTGGGTAAAGTTCCAACTCTGGCGCATGGTTGCCGCTGTGAGTATCTTATGCTTAGTATTGGGTTTTCAGATCTTTCTCATTTGCATTACAAGCCAGATTTGCTGTACAACATCATGTGACAAAGGGAGACAACAGTTGCTTAGTGGACTTAGAGAAAAAGCAACTTTTGCTGAGCACAATATCTTTAAGGAAACGTGCGCTCGCGCTCAAAATTTTGAAACAACGTGTGTGGTCATATTTCTTCTAGTTGGTTTTGCGTGCAGACTATCAAATAGTTGTATCGCAGCAGAAGAAGATGTGATGTTCTTTCTCATGGCATCATTCGCAGTCAGTCTTGGCATACGTTCCTTCTCAACATTCGGTTCTGTCACCAGTTCAAGCTTCATGGCATCTGAGGGATTGGTTCATGCATCCACCTTGGGAATATTTATGTGTAATGTTCTACTGAAGGGGCTAGGAACCATGTGGATGAAGGGATGTTCTTTGAATGACACTTATTTTGACAGGCTGAGCAGTGGTATGAGTTCTCCGTTACAGTTATATAACATCTTATCCGCTGTTCCAGTTGTAGGCGTGGTTGCACTCTTTCCATGGGTTTGTCTTCATACAATTCCACCAAATGTCGGTTGGGGACAAAGATGCTCTGTGGCTTTGTCACTTTCTGCCATCTGCATACGTGTTCTATTTCGTGGAGCTCCAATCCGTGTGCTAAGGCTATTTTTTCGCTTCTCATCAGAAACTATCAATTACGCTTGTGACAGCTTGCTTCCATTGTGCACTTATTTCGCCCCTTTTATCGGCTTATTATTGTCTCATTACGATTTTACTCAGATGACTGGCGATCGCGCTGCTGTCGCAGTATGTGCCCATAGTAACGTCTGGCTTCTAATGCCAATCCTGGTAATACTCAGTGGGAAGTTCGGGCCATCTTTGGGCTTACTTGCCACCACGCAAGTATCTTTTTTGGTCCATGGCATTACATATGGCAACAAATGTACACACCCGATAGGAGTCTTCAGGGAGGTTACACTGTCTGTTGCTTTGAACTTGATGTCCTCCCATTTTTTCTTCTCTGGAGGCCAACGCTGCGTATTTGATGCTTTGCACTTCTCTTGCGCATTTACTGGTTTTCAGAAGTTCAATTTTTTTCTCATGGGCTCCTTGCTAACTATGAAAACTTGGTCGGGGGACATTTTACTTTGCACCAATCTCCCCGCTATAGCTGCTATGATGTGCCGCTATTCTTTCAAGCAAAAATATTCTGAATGCATCCAGGTATCCATAGTTCGTTTGACCTTGCTTTACAGTTTGTTTCGCTCTCTTGCTTTTCTTACAAGCGCTGTGGTCGCCGCTGTAGAGCGGCACCACCTTATGATTTGGGAAGTTTTCGCTCCAAAACTATTTTTTGATGCGTATGGGATGTTTACAAGCGAACTATTGCTCGTGTATGGCGTGCTGATCGGTTCTCGTGCAAGAAACTCCTTGAAAAGTCTGAACACAAGACAAAATAAATTAGCTCTAGACCTTCGGTTACGTGCACAATGTTGTGGGTAAGTTGCTAAGTACTTCGTTCCGTACTTCCAGAAGTATGTAATCCGATACTTCCGGAAGTACCTTCGAAGGTAATCAGTACGTGAGTACTTACTACTTAGCCACTTATTACGTACGTTATTATGTACCACTTATTACGTACGTTATTATGTACTTTAGTACTTATGACACGTATAAAGTACGGAAGTATACTGTAGATATCTAGCTATGATAGTCTAGCTAGTCTATCTAGGTTCCTTCGTTCGTAGTAGTCTAATAAGTACGGAAGTACGAAAGTACTTCAGTACGGAAGTACGGAAGTAGTACAGTACTTTCGAAAGTACCTCCATATCCATCCTATCCGTAGCTAATAATAGGAACCGGACGCGTACTATACTTCCATATTTCTCGGACATTATAATACAATTCAGGGCGTGCCTATCTAGACTGCGTTCAGTCGCGACATTTTCGAACGGTTATTGGTGTCTTTTTTTATGATATAAAAGTTGCCTTGTACATACGTGTAAGTACATAATATGTGTACTCGAAGGTACTTTCGTACAACATAATACCTTCGAAGGTACGAAAGTACCTTCGAAGATATGTAATACGAAGGTATGATATGATACTGTATGAGTAGTTAATTTAAATATGTTGTATGTATGTATGTAGAATATGTTACCTTCGTATGTACGTGTACATACACGTACACAACTACACATATCTATACGCACGGTCTCAAAGAAAAAATATTGAACGGACACTCGGAACCACAACCAACCTCTCGCGCGTGTACGGTCGCCATGGGCGCGGTCACGTACTACGGAAACGGTAAGTGTCATCTACCACGCATGTGTGACCGTGCGAGTCGCTGAGAAGGCTTCGCGCGCATCTCGCCGCTTGATGAGCGCTTTGGGAGACAAGAAACCCTACCTTGGTATCTATCTCTTCGCGGAAGGGCCCCCTCACGAGAAACCCACGACTAACCTCGCAACGCATGTCCATCATCCCGTGTGATCATCAGCGCAAAAAATTTACGTAGCCACGGAGGCTGCCATCGGCCTGGGACTTGGTCTCGTCGCTGGTGGAGCTTGGAAGGTGCGTGCGCGTCCGTCGATCTCCGGCCCCACGCAGTTCCCGTTTCTGCCGAGATCGCGCGTTCGCGTCCCCCCACATCATATCGCTGATGCACGCCCCCCCACCTCCTCCCTACTTCCTTCAGATGTGGCACTGGGAAACGCGCAAGAAGATTGAGATGTTCCACGTGAAGAAGTGAGCGCGCAAGACGTACGTGTCTTGTTGAGATAACGCGAATGTGTTAGAATTGGAAAGTTGTTGTGTGCACAGTTGAATCTGTTGGGCATCGATGAAGTTTACCCTTGTTCGCGGGCGTGTGCGGTACGGGTAGAGTGGGGCGCTTTCGTTTTGTAGGGTTGCCGAGGTTCGGACTGCTTGACTGTAAAACCCACCTGACCTGCTCACTGTCCTCGCGTCCTTGGCTCGTGACCAGTGCACCCCGTGCCGGTGCGGCTCTTCCCCTCATCAACGCACGCGAAGCGTATATTGTCGACATCGACTTGAGTCTAGTACCACCGCCATGACTTCGCGTCATGCCTTCAAGCCACCCCACGTTTCCGCCTCGCTTACGCCGAGTCAAACAGTCGCCTCACATTCTCGTATTTCGATGGAATCAGCGTTACTGGGCACGACTTTACTTGCTGCACATGCTCGAAAGCGCATTCAGAACACAAAACATAACCCGAGCACGCAAGCGTGCTCGGGTCGACGACGACGCATCGGCACACTGGACAGCGACCGCGCGGAGCGATTCCGACGCCGTCGAGCGCGGGTGGTGGGAGAGGTGGTGGCGGAGGCGGTGGCAGCAACGAGCCGCGTTCGACGACGCCTTCTGCAGTGCCATACCACCACTCTGCGAGCTTAAATGTGATGACTGCGATCGAAAGGTGGAGTCGATCCGGGTACGTGAACCTTAAATTTGAAAACAAAAAAGCCACAAAGCATACATACGCGTTATGAAGTGCATGACACTCTCGGGAAAGCCTTACCATAAGCCATCCTTGCGCGTGGTCAATCGCGACGTGCGCCGCTCGTAAGATCGCGGCACGGATACGCGCAAGCAACCCCCCCCGCATGCGCGCGGCGTTCAACGCGACCGCCCTATGCGCGCCCAACTCCGCTCTCATTTCTGAGGTTTCGATCGGGGAGACGCGCGTTATCTTCAAACCGAGCATACCTAAGATCGGGTCGTGCGTCTCGCCGCCGTCGATGAGGTAGGACAACCAGTGCGCAAACGTGACCGCCTCTAACAGTGCGTTGACGAACGGGTAGGTCTTCACGAACGTGCCAGACACGAGCGAGGACCGCGTTCGTACGTATGCAGAGATAGGACTCAAGAGAACGCCACTGTCTCCGTCCCCCACCTCCTCGTCGTCGCGTAACAGCGCGTGCGAGGTCTCGCGCGCGATTGTGTTCCCGCCGCGAGCGGTAAGCCGCTTGTAGAGCCGGTCGAGCTTCTCCCGTGCGTACGGCACCGCCACGAGTGTCAACACCGACAACGCGCGTTCCGTTCGCGTAAGCGCTCGCGTTTTCTTCTCGCGCGCGCCCCCCGTCACGCCGTGAACCGCATCCCGCTCTCCTCTTCTTCCTCGCACACGTGATCCTCGCCACCTCGTTCGTTGAAGCCCGTACAATCCTTCCGCCATGGACCCATTCGAAGTCGCGAACGCGTGCGTTTCCACGAGCGTCATGAACGCGGCGAAGCACTCGTCCTCTCGATCCAGGATCCACGAGGACGACGGGCGCCTGGAGACCAAGACGCGAATGGAGTGCACGAGCGCCGAGCGCAGGGAGGAGACGAGCCGATCCGCGGCAACGATCTCGAAGAAAGTAGGGCGCTGCTGACTCGCGTTCACGGAGAACTGCATCGTGGCACGCCGACACGGCGCGCAGGTGAAACTCATAACTACACGCAGGTGAAACTCTATCTACTGTAATACAGTACGAAAGTACCTTCGTACGAAGGTACGTTTTTTAACGTAATGTACACTACACGTACGTGTACCTTCTGAAGGTACGAAAGTACTTTCGTACGAAAGTACTTTCGAAAGTACAATAAAAGAGCTCTATCTATTTTTATGATACAGTATCATACATTATTGTACGCGACTTGTACACGTTACCTACCGTGTACACGTACGAGTACGTGTACGTGCAAACATACAGATATGAAGGTAAGTTGTAAACTTATTATTACCTTCGTACGAAGGTACTTTCGAAAGTACTTTCGTACTTTCGTACGAAATAAAGTAGTACTTTGTACTTTCGTACGAAATAAAGTACGTATTTTCGTACTTTCGTACTTTGAAAGTAAGGCCTCGGACTAAACCATCCGGAAGTTTGCGGAAATCTGCCGGTTTCAAGCACCCCCGATCGACCCTCGGACTAAACCGTCCGGGAGATTTTAGGGTGAAATCTGAGAGCAACCGACCGCTGTGACGATCGATCATCAAGCGCGAGGCCCCGAAAAAAAAAAGGGCGGCAAAACTGCCTTATTTTCGCTAAAAGTGAAACCACGCCCTTTCAAGCGCCATTTCTGCTGATTTCTTCGCAGTAAATGACATCAGATTCTTACATCTTACGACGTTCGACGATGTGTAGAGCAACTCTTCTCACTATGACGTTGCGATCCGTGGTCTTCCGGGGACGCCATGACCGCGCAAACACGCGCCTTTGAGAACGGTGCAAAAAATACATCTCGAGAACCAGAGTAATACGGGCAAAATAAATTCAGAACGACGAGTTAAAAAAAAAATCGGCGTTTTCCGGGGATTCCGGGCCAAAAAGTTCCGTACGGAAGAAAGCGCCTTTTTCCCGGACGGAACTTTTTTTTTTCCGTCCGGAACTTTTTTTCTTCCAGTCGAGCGAAATTTAAACCGTCGATTTTTGAGTTACCAAAAGTTCCGGATGGTTTAGTCCGAGGCCTAAGTTGTTACTTTCGTACTTTCGTTATGATACGAAAGTACTTCCGTCCGGAGTACGCACGTGTACTCTCGAAAGTACTTAAAGTACATGTACCTTCGTACGTACGAAGGTACATACGTACCTTCGTAGATAGACAATAATAAATAAATAAAATAAAATATGAAAGTTGTTTATGGAGTCAGGAACGAACGTACGTTTTGGTACCATTTCAGCGCGCACGTTTGCCCGCGAGTCCACACAAAAAAAAGCACATCACCGTGATCGTCATCATCAGGGCTCATCGCGGTCGTGATTTCACGTGTGGACTCACGGGCATTAGGGAGCTACGCGCGCCAATAGCCAATCTGCGGCGCCATAGGAAAAAAACCGAAAAAACGCGTACTCCAGCAAAAACTACTCCTAAAAAATCCCCTCTATGGGCAATTCGTTCGTCGTGCGCGCGCGCACGCGAGCGCTATCACGCGCGCGGCTGCGTGCGCCCGCGCGCACGGCAGCGTCCACGCCAGTTTACGAACGCGCCCGGCGCGTTTCGACTCGTTAGACACCTGGAGGACGCGGAGAGCTCGCGACCCTCGCTCCTTATCAAAGCCAGGATGTTGACCCTATCAAAGCAAGGATGTTGAACGTTGAGGGGAATGCTTGACCGGCGGTTGTAAAAATGTCGCTGAGGGGGCGTACAACCTATTCCCGACCTTCTTAAATCGCAAAACTTTGTGAGGGCATTAAAGGCGTGATAGACACTATTATGACGAAGTTTCATATCAATCGACGCAGCGACGGCGCGTGGGAGCGCACGAAAGTACGTTTTTGCGATTCTCACCAAATACTCATTTATTCGTACTTCAGGAAGTACTTTTGACCGACCGACCGAAAATTTTCGCCTCTCGCGAGCTCCTGAAATGGTACGAGCGCGATTTTCTGACCATTTCTCGTACAAAACGTACTACGCCGTTACCGACTCCCTATTTAAATGAAGGTATGATATGATAACAACTTATAATAGCAAGATGGCTATGATACTGCTATGATACAGCACGTACTGTATGGCAGTAGTTCTACATTATGGCTACACGTACGTTGTACAGTACAACGTTGTACAGTACGTACGTGTACAACTGTACATAGCTACATACTCATAAACAACATTTATTATCTACAACATAAACAACTTTAAGGTACAGTACTGTACGTTGTAGTCCTGTACGTAATTCGAAAAAAACCACCTAAAAAACGTACTCGTCACAAAAAACACGTACAAAAGTGTACGCGCGAGCACCCGCGCGCGAAACACTACTCCTCCGCGCGCGATGCACGTCTGCGCGCGAAACTTTGCGTGATGACAGTTCTAGGGCATGCGCACAATGTCAAGCTCGGGGTTTTTCGAATTTCGCGCGCGTCGCGAAGAAAGCGCAGATCTTGCCCGAAATCGCGCTTCGCGAAGATCGCGTACCCCACTCGCGGCAGAGAGCATAAACGCGAAATCCCCGAGCTTGGCAAGTTCGGCGTTGATGCCCGGAACGCGATGGTGCAAAAGAAAATCCGTTTAGATCTCATTTGAGGAAGGAGTAGTGTTTCGCGCGCGGGTGTTCGCGCGTACACTTTTGTACGTGTATTTGGTCACGAGTACGTTTTTTGCTGGTTTTTTTCGAATTACGTAGAGGACTACCTTAATACCTTCTATGTAAGTTTACTTTCGTACGAAAGTACATATGAAGGTACGGAAGTACAGTACCGTACGGAAGTACGAAAGTACTTTCGAAAGTACTTTCGTACTTTCGAAAGTACTTTCGTACTTTCGTACCTTCGAGGTACCATCGAAGGTAGTTGTAGCCCATAGCAGTTCGCGAGTCGCCCTACGGGCACGTTTAGTGCGCGCAAGGGGGCCGATTTGCCTTTCTAAATTCTCGCGCCTTGATCGTGAATCGACATGTCTCGATGAAAAATAATCACCGATGAAAATGCGATGAAGTTTCATCCCCCGGAAGGACGCGGTTTCAACGTTTTTTTATTCGACTATAAACTTGAAACTGGAGGTCAACGATAGTGTACAGCTGTACAAGTACACGCACATGTACATGTACAGCTCGCACCTTGTTTTACTTCATACTTCGAAGTACTACGTCATTTACTCATACCTTCAAAGGTACGAAAGTACGAAGGTATGTAGCAGTGTTGTACACTGCACACACGTAGCCCTACACGTAGCTAGCTAGTACGAAAGTACGAAGGTAGTAAGAAGGTAAGCAGGTAGAGAAGGTAGTACGTGTACAGTAGAGTGCTAGCTAGTAGCTGTCTATCTTGGTACTTACTTTCGTACTTCCGTACGAAGGTACTTTCGTAGCTACATATGTACGTGTACGTGTACAGAAACAAACAGTCTATCATTTGTATGATACTTCCGGAAATATTCTCATTTATACAAGGAGTATCAAAGTTTGAACCCAGGGAGTACGCGGAAGTTGTAGGATGGATAGCGTACAGTATGGGTATTTGCGATGAAAAAGCGAGAATCGCTGGATCGAACCAAAAGAATCTTGTTGGGCTACAACGTACTGTACGTGTACCGTGCACGTGTACACGGAGGGCTAAGGTATTTTTTTACCTTCGAAGGTACTTTCGTATTATTTTGGGTGCCCGATAGTTTCTTGCGATATGGAAGTACTTTCGTACTTTCGAAAATACTTTCGTACTGTAGTACGGAAGTACAATATTAGTAAGTACGGAAGTAGTACGAAAGTACGAAAGTACTTTCGTACTTTCGTACCTTCGAAGATACCAAGATAGATAGATACCTACCTTGCTTCGTACCAAGCTAAGTAAGGTCGGTAGAATAGAATCTATCTTCGGAGGTATACTTTCGTACACTGTACAGTACAACTACGTGTACTTCCGTCGAAGGTAAAACGGTGCACACATGTCACTGAGGCGCCGCACTCTACTGTCAATAGCGCTAGAGACTGTGTTGAAACTCGCTCAAAAGGGGTGCGATGAAACGTGCCAGCGCTCGCTCGGTGGAAAACTTCGAAAAATTGGAACACATCGGTGAGGGCACCTACGGGCAGGTATGCAAAATTGAAAAGTGTTTTTTTGGGACGATTTACATAACTTTTGTTCCGTGCCCAGGTTTTTATGGCTCGTACAACTGTCGGTGGAGAGATTGTTGCACTTAAGAAAGTGAGGATGGATAATGAAAAAGAAGGCTTCCCGATAACTGCGATACGCGAAATCAAGATACTGAAATCCCTTAATCACAAAAACGTGATAAAAATGAAGGAGATCGTGACTTCGAAAGTAAGTTTCACCTTTGTTTATTGGTCCAACTTGTTCCAACTTTCTTGTTACCGGTATTCGCTCATAAATAGAATAAGAACAGCATCTACATGGTTTTCGAATACATGGATCACGATCTCACAGGACTTGCTGATAGACCTGGAATGAAGTTCTCTACGCCTCAAATAAAGTGTGTACTGCACCTACCTTAGCGATCCTTTTTTCATACTGAAGAGTACTGCAGATGTTACTTGCGGCAGTTGTTAACCGGGCTCTATTACTGTCATCGAAATAATATCCTTCACCGCGATATTAAAGGTTCAAACCTGCTCATAGACAATAGCGGAATTCTCAAGTTGGCAGATTTTGGCCTTGCCAGGTCTTGTGCCAGTGAAAGCGCCAAAACCTTAACGAACAGAGTAATCACGCTTTGGTACCGACCTCCTGAACTGCTCCTCGGCACACAATCCTATGGTCCTGCAGTTGATCTTTGGTCGGCTGGCTGCATCTTTGCCGAGCTGCTCCTTGGAAAACCAGCACTGCCTGTAAGTCATTGTGGGTTTTTCTGCACCCCGTCATATTTGTCTTTTTGTAGAAAACAATTTATCTTTCCTTTCTTTCATGGAAACTATACTAAGGGGAAAAACGAGATTGAGCAGCTTGACTTGATTTTTAAGCTATGCGGTACTCCCACAGAGCTTGATTGGCCAGAATCATATGATCTTCCCTGGTTTGTAATTGCGTTACACATGCTGCATTCACATTGTTATACCTGTGAAACTTGAAAAAGTAAAGCTGGCAACATCAACAGGTCAAAATTACTGAAGGCTCAAAAGCCTTATCCGCGACGATTACACGAAGTATTTCGACACTGTTCTCAGGTTATTTTTTTTTCGTTCTCTTCCAACATGTTTCACCTGCTGCCTTTGCAGAGTGCTAGAAATCTACTGGACAGCCTTTTTACTCTTGATCCGAGGAAACGGACGTCAGCAAAAGATGCGCTGGATTCTGATTACTTCTGGGAGGAGCCATTACCATGCGTCCCCGAAGATCTTCCTAAATATGAGCCATCACACGAGCTGCAGACAAGGAAGAGGCGTAAAGTATTTCATCATTTTCACAAGTTCCTCCCCTCAGATGATTGAAGGAGCCTTTCGAACAGGGTCAATTGCAAACCGATGGTCACACACGGAAAGTAGCACAAAAGGTTGAACCCAGAGAATATACTTCGAGAGAACTCGATGTTGATACTGCCTTTCAAGGTATGACGGTCGATAGTTTCTGCAAGTTATACCTTTCAATACCTCGTTTGCAGGGTCAAATTGTGGCCGAGGGCAAGAACATAAAACTGCTTTGAAATTGAATTCAGAACCCAACCTGAGCTCATCAATAGGCAGATATGGCGATTGTCATGATACGTTGTCAAAACAACCTTGGGTATCTTCAGTAGCAACTCGTGGTTGGTCCTCGATCAACGCAGAGGAACCACAAGGCTGGACAACAATGAATGTGGATAGAGGTGAAAAGAGGAGTCCAGAAATGGTTTGAAGCACAAATGTTAATATTAAATACTGATACTTTTGAGGTTTCGAACACTCAGACCTTCGAAGCTTCCTTCGAAGCTTCCTTCGAAGGTAAGTTTCTACACCACAGGAACAGGCTCAGCGTTTGCCCAAAAGACTTTTCTTACCACAACCACGTAGGTTCGTCCTACTAGAAGTTCAGTTGTGTAGGACCATGGCAAACGCGCTGACCATGGCATGGCTAAATCAGCAATAAACTCCTAGGTATAACCTAGGTATAAAACTTTTGAGTGGGGAACTCATACACTTCATGAAGCAAGGTTGAGTTTGCAGTTTGAAAGCCCGGGGTCTATATTCCAGTGATCCACGAATTTTGGTGACCGAAAGGAATTCAAAATATACAGTTTTGTGACGACCTTTTGACGGGTCGGCAATTCAACTGGCCAATTTTGATAACAGGTCAGAAGATTTTTGATATTTTTGTTCCAAGTTGAGAAATTATGATAACGTGTTGTACAAATTGTTTGCCTTCGAAATAAATGCATATTATCCTCGTTTCATGGCAAGATGACCACTTTTCCACGGTGAGCACTTCCTTCCATGATCAAATGCGCCCGGGCAATATCGAACAATGGTAGTTTTGTTCCTAAATCAATTTGTAGCAATCCAGATCGAGCAAGCTGTCCTATTTCTGCGATAGCACTTGCGTCCTGGCGCGAAACTGACCAGTGATATTGCGTGTTCACATTTATTCGGTGTGTCACCTTCCTCCGTGCGAGCTCAAATGTTGCTTTTGTCCCCCCCGCGAAGAAACCATTCTCTTCTACAGAACTGGCAAGCATTCCATGCAGCGTGACGTACTGACCTGTACCTGTTCGCAACAATTCTGCTTTCGCTAGTGCCGAAAGGTGTGCCCCTGTAGTGTCGAAAACAACATCAAACACACCCGATCGCTTCAGATTGATGTTGTTGACAGCAGAAGCTAGGATATGATCATCATTACTATAATCAACCCACGAGCGTCGAAGATATTTATATGATAGACTATTTGGTCTGCGTGACGCCGCAACTTGACAACCACAAGCTTGTGCAAGCTGCACCGCAGCAGTACCTACTGAGCTGTCTCCACCTATGATGAGGATTCGGTCACCTTTCTGCACCCTACAAACGACAAACAGCGCTCGCCAAGCGGTTAGTGCCGCAAATGGGATCGCAGATGCCTCCTCATGGGTCAGGCAGTCAGGTTTCTCAGTCAGGTGCGCCTCTGGAACAGCAACATACTCGGCATGACTTCCGCGAGATGTCAAGGCTGAAAGAGCGCCGAATACTTGAGTGCCAATCGAAAATTTTCGAGCGGAGGACCCAGCTGAAACCACCTCGCCACTTACGTCTCGTCCAAGCACCAAAGGAAGCATGCGCCCGTAGAAATCTCCCCCGTAGCCAGCCCTGATGCGACAGTCAATTGGATTAATTGCAGCAGCCGCTACCTTAACCAGAACCTCATGTTCCCTACAGACAGGCAAAGGAATGTTTTCTAGAACCTTGAGCGCATGGGCTCCGCCAAAATTCGTTAGAACGGCCGCTCGCATCGAAGAAGACAGAGAGCATTAAGGAGGACGAAGTTCCTGTTTAACCACCGAAATCTTTCAGTTGATTCTTTCTTACTCGTACACGTACTCGTACGAGGTACTCGTACGTAGAATAGAGTTATTCTATTATTATCTTCATACAGTAAAATATGATATTATGTACGAAAGTACGAAAGTACTTTCGTACGAAAGTACTCTCGAAAGTACTTTGAAAGTACTTTCGAAAGTACTTTCGTAGTACGAAAGTATCTATTTTCGTACTACTGTAAACGTGTACGTGTACAGTAGTTGTACATATCTACATGCATATCATAAAATAAGTTCGTTCGTTCGTACGGTGAACCGAGCTGTACCTTCTCAAGATAGACGTCCACCGCGGATGTCCTCAGCGCTTGAAGTCGCTGTGACGTACGCCTTGGACCTTAGGTGCACGTCCGGTTCGCTCCAATCGAGCGTCGACGCCGCTCTGACATTCGACTCCGACCACGTGCGACTCTTCATATCGCAGTCCTACGCGACGGATGTCGTCGAGTACGCGCGGCTCGTAAGCTACACGACGCACGCACTTTTCTGTTTTAAAGCTGGGCAGATCTTATGTGGAAGCAAACCACCCGCACCGCAGGAGGAACATCTCAAATCGAGTAGCATGTGCGTGCTTCTGGACACCGTGCACGCATCGCAAAGCGCACATGCGGTAGTAGCTTCGACCGCGGAGGGTGCGGCGGGGATGGGGGTGTCACGAAAGCAGGGGCAGATATCAGAGTTGTTCTCGAAATGGGAGACTGGTGATCCGTGGCCTGCGGGGGTACCAGCGCCACCTCTTGGATGGAAACCCGGTGACCCGCTCACCGCGAATGTACGTGTTGTAGTTGACAAATTGAGCGATGCAAGCGTTGCTAGGCACGGAGACGTGTCGCTTTCGGCGTCGCTTCCCCTGCTACCGAGCAATTCACAAAACAGTCTCGTACCTTCTTCAAAGAAGATAGGGGAAATTCCGGTTCCATTCGTGCAACTAAACTTAAATCCTGAAATGGATGACACAGTCAATGACTTTGGACAATCTCGAGATGATTTTGAAGAGTCGAGTGAAGTCGAATCGTCGGATTCGGGCTATTGATTTCCGAAGACCATTCCGCGTGGTTGAGTAGTTTAGAGCGCGGGCACCGACGCCATTGCGCGCGCGTATATCCGAGTCAAGGACACGGGCAAGCCGCGCACGTGGTTCGTCGAGAATCCCGTTGGGCTTCTCCAGAAGCGACCGTTCATGCGAGAGCTCGAGTCGCTCCGGAAGGATTACTCGAACTGCCACTACGGGAAATCGTGCCGCAAGGACTCGCACCTCTGGACGAACGTCCCGGTCCGCCTGCGGCAATGCCGATGGTACGACATGTGCGAATTTCATCGACTGCATGGACGTCACGAGCGCACCGCGCAGCAAGGACCCACTGGTCGACACCACACTTCGGACATGTCAGCCATTGAGGCGAGGAGGATCCCGAGGTTGCTCGCTGGCGAGTGCATCCGAGCGGCAGCCAAGTACCTGGACTGCGTCTACGAAGCCTAGTTGATTTGTACCCGAGGACGGGTGCCCCTCCGTGCACGTTCAGATGTGTATTTAGTTACAAGTGCGAAATTTTGTTGGCTTTTCCCGAAGAGTATTTCACGACACGTAAAAGGTCTTACAGGGCACGTTCACGTAGGGCCTATAATAGTAGGGCTATTGCGAAACACAGAATATCACGATTTGCAAATCTGTTTTCCCCAAAAAAAGTTTAACTTTCACAGACCGGATAAACTCCGTCGGGTTTTCGGTCAAATTCGAAACCTCTCTTGTATGGGAATTTTTTTCAGGTCGCCATCAGGTGCGTCATTTCTCTATGAAACCGGATGAAAAAAGTTAAGGTTTGGGGGGAAACAGGTTGGCAAACCGTGATAGATGCTTCCGGAAGTATCTATACTCCCGGAAGTATTCCTACGCACGTGGACAACGAACGGTACGACAACGCTACATACAGAGTTCATACTTTCGAAGGCACGTATGAAGGTACTGTTCATACCTACATTTACAACACGAATACAACGTATTTATTTATATGATAGATGATAGGGCCTAAAGATAAGCTGTATGCTCGAAGTCTATATGTTGGGCGCTAGGGCCTATTTAGTCCCTAATCTAAAATAAATAGAACTACGAAGGTAATACATACAGTACTGTACGTGTACAGCTGTACACGGAGGGCCTGCCTAGCTAGTGCCTACTATTAAAGTTGCTTGATATTGTAGGCCTACCTACACGTACAAGAAACAACTTATCACGTGTACGTGTACTGTACGTGTACAGTACTACGCCCTTTAAGCCCTGAATTAGCGTGAATTGACGGAGCTTAAAGTGGGGTACACGTACTGTACTGTATGTACACTACTAAGTATGATACTTTCGTACATAATAATACTTTCATAATTTTAGATGACTAAAATATCAATAAATACTGTAATTGTACCTTCGTAGCACGTTACTGTACGTGTACACATAAGTCACGTGTACACGTACAGCTGTACACGTAGCACTCACGTACGTGTACAGTAGCCCTCTTCCGTGCCTTCATTTTTTAATCTTCGAAGATAGCAAGTCTCTAATTCGCGTGCGATGGGCCTCGCAAGTTTTTATGTCGTCGTAAATGAGTCGGCTAGAATTCTTACCGCGTTCTCTTGTCAGCTATTCGGCTCTGATGTGAAGGTGACTTGAACGTTTCATCCTATATCAGCATGTTCCACCTGTCGTTGCCGTCACTCACTTCGTCACGGTCTCTCGCCCCTTTGGTCTTCACAGTCGAAGCTCCGTCCGCCCGTTACTGAAGGTTATACTGATTTGCTGGTGTTCGCCCTCTTATCCATGCTCCTTTTTGTACTTAATTGGGGTTTTCGCAAAGCTGTCGTGGAGCCCGTCGCCGCGCGCCTTCTCGGCGTGAGCTCTACGCGTGCCAAGGTCCAGAAGTTTGCTCAGGTACGCCGTGTAACGATTCAGAGGCTTTGTCTCTTTCATCCTGAAGGCATAACTGTTCTTCCGTGCTATAATACCTTTACCCATTTCAGTATTTTTACTTAACTTTACGCAGAGCTCGCTCGAGATGATGTCGTATGGTTTATTCTCGGTTTTCGGAGCATTAATTGTGCCAGGTCAGGACTGGTTTTGGCCTCCAACGCTTTGGTTCAGGGATATTCACGCTGGTAAGATGTTGCCTGTCACTGACGCCCTGAAAGCATACTATCTACTCTATGTTGCACGCTACGGTCAAGGTATTGTGTCGCTACTCATCGAACATAAGCGGAAGGACTTTCGGGAAATGGCAATTCATCATATTGTCACAGTTTGGCTCATTGGGGTGTCTTATGCATATGGCTGGAATCGTGTTGGATCGGTTGTAATGGTACTCCTAGATCCTGCTGATGTCCCCCTGCACATTGCCAAACAATTCAAATATATCGGAGACGTCAGGGAGGGTTTCTTAAAAACATTTTGCCAGACTGCAGCAGACATTTTTTTTGTTGTTTTCATGCTACTCTTCGCCTTCATGCGCCTTGGGCTATATCCTTGCGTTGTCTGGATTGCACACACGGAATCAGCACCACACTGGGGGGAAGTTGCCGGTGGTTTTACGTGTGTAGTGCTATTATATGTACTGTTGGCGCTTCAAGTATACTGGTTCACACTGGTGCTGAAAGTGGCAAGTAAAGTTATTACTAGTGGCGCAGCAGAAGATGTACGAAGCGATGACGAAGAAGATGAACCCAAGAATACAAAAAGTGACTGAGCTTAGATCAGTCACAGCCTAGCAAGTTCCTGAATGTGAACAGAAATTATTTCCTCGGACGAAAGACAGAATTGTACGACCCGTATAAAAACTAACTTCATGTCAAAAAATAAGACCTTTCGAAGAGCATATTGCGTGTCCGGGACTGAATTATTGTCCGTGAAACTGTAAAGCCACCTTTTCTTTGGAACGCATACATCAATAATGAGGTTGTCAGCCCGATTGAACACTGGGAGAAGAAGCGCCTTGCTTTGAGCTCGTCACCGTACGAGAGCCGCGCATAGCTTCCACCTGTGCAGCTCTCATCGCAGATTTATAGTCCCCGCGCCTTATGTACAGCAAACGGCATGACCCCTGTGGTGTTGCCCGAAAGTCGGGAATGAAAGGTTCACATACTAAAGCCTTTTGACCTATATAGCACCAGGGCCCAAGCTCGGACACGAATTCATCAGAACCTGCGTATACCAGTACTTTTCCCTGGAGAATGAGTGTGAAGTAGTCACAAGAGGAACCCTTCTTATATAAAGGACTCCCCTCTGATATTTCATCAGTTTTGCAGAAGTCCTCCAAACTAGAAGAATAACCTTCAAGAGTAGCAGAAATTCCACCAGCAGACGTTGTAGAAACGGAGCGAGAAGACCGACTCACGGTCGCTGCTGCGCCTGACGACGCAAATTCGTTTCTCAAAGTATCCTTATCCTGTTCACTTGATATTACAGTTTTGCAACTGTAATTTGATTCGCTGCCTTCGCATTCTTCAACCTGTGAAGCCATGATGAGGTTCTTCAATACACCGCCAAAACGAGCCATTTTTTTGAACTCAGCAACGTTTAATGACAGAAACGCAGTAATCGCGGCTGTCTCGGATTCACTGAGCTTGGTGTAGTCACGGATCTTGTGTTCAAATAGTGTTAAGAAGTTGGTCGGGTCAGGTCGCTGATTAGTACCCCGACCTCGAACTACTGTCTCTATTTTATTGACGTCAACAAAGTTATCAGTTTCGTCCACTATTTCGTCTTTAATGACAGCCTCCAGCACGTCCTCAAGCGAAATAATGCCTGTTATCACCCGGCGATCGTTCGCCAACGGTTTTGTCATAGTGTAGTCGTCAATAGGCCTGTGCTCAAGAATTTCTTGGATGTAGCCATCGGTGCTTGCCAAATTATTGTCAGATTCACGAACATTCTTTCCTGAGGATTCAACTGCACCATATGCAACAAGTAGGTGCAAATAGTTGCTTTTGAATTCACGAAATACCTTATCAAGAGATGTGTCATCAGGAACACCACGCACAAATCCTCCTTCCCGGTTGCCATGAAAGCTTATCACCGCAGCTATCTCTACCTCATCGTCGGGGTCTATAAGAATGAGGTCTTTCGTAAAAAGAATACCAACAATATTTTGTCGATCAATCTCATAAACTGGGATCCTAGTAAATCCACTCTTGTATATATCAATAAGAACTGGAAAAGTTAGCCTCGTGTGTGTCTCTACCATGAAAACTTTATCGAGTGTTGTCATTACATCAGCGACTTTTTTGTCCTTGTACTCTAGTGCGCCAGTTAAGAGGTTACCATCCTCTCTGTTCAAGCCAGACTCTTCCTGGGCATCAGGATTTTCGACATGAATCCGAATTAATTTGTTGAGCTCAGCGGCAGAGTATACTTGCCCAATGTCGCGGCCAAGAACTCGATCTAAAATCATGCTTATGGGCCTAGCGACAACGTACATGAGAAAAATGAAAATCTTTACAATCCAAACAGTGTTAGCGCCGATAAAAAGTCCATGTCTTGAGCACGCCGCCTGAGGGATGATCTCACCAACCACTACAATAGACAAAGTCGACAGCGCGAGACCTACTAACCCGTCCGTTAAATCGGCCATCAGTATTGCTATCAGAGCTGCAAGAAGAGAAATAAAACAATATTTGAGGCGGAAAAGAGAAAAGGTACAGGAGAAAAAACAGGTCATAGAAAGCCTCTGATAAGTCGAAAAGAAACACAACTTTAACCTATAGTCTTACCATTTACCATGGTGTTTCCGAGTAGGAGAGTACACAGAAGCAAGTTCCCCTTCGCGCGTACAGGAATTATCTTCTTGGCGTATTCACGCTCCTGTTCATCCCCCCCTTCAGCAATGATTTCCAAGGAGACCATATCCAGGCTCATAAGGCCGAGTGTAAGGCCGCTGAAGAGGCCTGATAATAGTAGAAGACAGCATGCGAGAAGAATGTTGACTGTAGTACTTGTTGAGGTTGCGCTACCAGAGTCTTTGACAACCCAACCAGCACTGCGGAGACACAAGGTGCGGAACTCAGTGTGCTGAAAAGGACAGAAGAACGCTTGAACGTCCCGCATATTTACGCCTACCTCGTATAGCAGTTGTCGGTGCAGTTCACATCCACAGCACTTCCGGTAAAACATGAAAGTAGGCACGACTCGCTCATAGCCAGTAGAGCCAAGACGGTTGATGAAACTCGGACTAAACAGGCGTGCACAACGCGTTGTCACGTACGGAACCTGGAAGGTTTGTGTACAGTAACAACTAACGTGTACTGTACGTGTGCGTGTATGTACAACGCTCGCTATCTATTGTACGAAGATAGAATACTGCTACATACTACTGTACACGTGTACTGTAGCACGCAAAACGTGCGTACAAAATATTTTATTTTTTATCTCCGGAAAGAAACAAGTTAGTCTATGTATGGCTACGTACGTACCTTCGTACCTTCGAAGGTACGAAAGTACTTTCGTACGTAGCTACGTACTGAATGATAGTTGTACTTCCGGAAGTAACGCGGTAGAACTACTTCCGAGTACGAAAGTACTTTCGTACGAAGGTACGAAATAAAGTACAGTACGTGTATAAAAGTATGTACGGAAGTACTTGTACCTTTGAAGGTGCGTAAAATGTGTATGTAGCTAGATATGTAGATATGTAGTCTATGATACTCGGCGGACTCTCGGCGGCATATGCTTCCGGAAGTACCGTTAGCTACGTACCGTATGGAACAAAGTTCCGTACGAACGAACGAACGAACGAAGGTACTTTCGTACATAGCTACATACACGTACGTAGCCCTTCAGTATGTGTACAACTACAAGTGGAGAATAAATAATAAAAGCTGAAAGTTGTCTGGACGATGTAGCGGGATGGAAGAGGGGGCGACGGCGACGGGGAGGAGCGCGCGTCGACGCGACGTTCGTCGGCCGCCGCCGACGCGGACGGAAGGACGGAGGTCGTCGATCGAACGCACCAGTAGTCGAGCCCCGCGCGCTTGAGCTGGCTGTCCTCGAACGTGAACCCTAACGGCCCGACTAAGTGCAGTGGCGTCCGATAGTACGTAGCTACGTACCTTACTTCGTATGTACTTTCGTAATAATAAGTTACCTTCGTATTTATTAATAAAAACTAACTTACTATGTACGAAAGTAGCTAAATGTACTTTCAACAATGTACGTACGTGTACTTCCGGAAGTACTTCGTTCCGTACCTTCGATTCGTAGCTCTGCATAGTTGTACTTTCCGTTAATTCCGGAAGTACTTTCGAAAGTATTTCGAAAGTATTTCGAAAGTACTTCCGGAAGTATCATACCTTCGAAGGTACTTTGTACTTCCGGACCTGCTACCTTATTGGGCTCTCTAGCTACTTCCGGACGGACTTACGTCCGGAAATACACGTGTACCTTCGAAGGTTGTGTAGATAAATAGCTAGAAATGTGCTTATTAATATCTGTACAGTTCATCGACAGTACACGTACAGAAGTACACTTACGGAAG
>JACLAB010006760.1_pt1 | contig 35100 bp, 23 predicted proteins | sample 8027921 | NCBI WGS metagenome assembly JACLAB01 (sample SAMN15725117, study PRJNA655200) | protist metagenome | isolation source: fluorescence activated cell sorting (FACS) single amplified genomes of... | place: USA: West Boothbay Harbor, Gulf of Maine | collected 2000-07-19 | reverse complement strand
GGCGGTCGAGGCGGGTACGGCGGCGGAGGCGACCGACCTCGCGGCGAATGCTACGCGTTCAAAGAGGGACGATGCGATCGCGGCGATTCGTGCAGATTTTCGCATTAATCGCGTTCCCGCGAATTGATGACACGCTGACGATGATCACGACGACGACGCGTCGTATACTAGTTTTCGGTTGACGGATGGTGCGACTTTTGGTTCAACTTTTTAATACTCACTCGACGACGAATTTTTGTTTACTTTTTGGTACCTCACTCGTCGACGCGTCGCGGGATGGCGACGACGACAATGGCGACGACGACGACGGACTCGTCCATCGCCGCGCTACGCCGCGAGCTACGCGAGACGCAGAGCGCGTTGGACGCGTTGGACGCGCGCGAGGACGTCGAGCGCGAGCTCAGGCGCGCGCGCGCCGCGCAGACCTCGACTGCGGCGATGTGCGACGCCATGGACGTCGTGCGGCGGCGTCACGCGCGAGGCGGCACGCCTGTGCGCGACAGCGCGCCGCTCGCGGTGGACGACGACGACGAGGAGGAGGAAGAGGAGGCGAGGAGGAGGAGGCGCGCGCGGAGCGACGTCCCGTCCGCCGACGTCGAGACGCTCGACGCCGTCGCGCGCGCGTGTCGCGCCGAGCTGTCGCGGGATAGCGCGCACTCGAACGTGGGCGTGAGCGTCGCGCGACGCGTTCGCGCGGCGGTGGGCATGGCGCGCGCGGTGAAGACGACGGAGCCGTACGCGCTGTTTTTCGAGGCGTACGTCGCGCGCGAGGGCGGTTCGTCGCGCATGGACGCCATCGTGGATGCGTTCGATGGCATCCAGCGCGCGAAACGGGATGCGGCGGTACTTGTCGCCGCGGCGCCTCGCGCGGATGGGGCGAGGATAGCGGCGGCGGAATTGGAGTTTTGCGAACAGGCGCGCCGAGCGCTCGAGGACGCGTGCGTCGGGGACGAGGGCGCGTTGGAGTGCATCCGACGTTCGTATGACAAGTTCTGTGGCTAACAACACACACGTGGCTAGAATAGTGATAGTTTTTGTAGTAGGATTCCTAGTCTGTTTAGGACAGAATGACGAGATGCGCGTTTCCCGCGAGTTCTTCTAAATCGACGCCGCGGCGGAACTTCCCGTTGGCGTACAACAGATCAGCCTCAATGTGCGTGTCGAAGTCTTTCAGCTTGACGACGCGCGCGGCCCACCACACGTCTTCATCTAACACGCACACGTCGCGTCCTATGAGCGTGGTGAAATCCATGTTTTCATTCGCCGGCGTCCCGGCGTATGATTTCGGCGCGCCGTGCTCACATCCTGGATACCTTTCAATCCAAGACATCTCGTCCGCTGATGCAGTCACCGCATCGCCCGCTTTACGCTTACGCGTCGGTCGTGGCGAGGGCGAGCCGCCTTGAGCTCCAGCGACGCACTCTGCGACTATTCGCGACGCCGCGTCTCGAGTATCCACCTCGATGCCCGCCGCCTTGAGCTGTTCGATGCGTCCAAATTCGCCCTTCATCATGTCTAGCGACGGACCGTCTGGCGCACCGTATCGCACGCTTTTCCAACCATCATCCGCCTTTTTGGTCGGGTTTGTTATGCGTTTGGCAAAAATAGCCCACGCGCTCGGACTCGTAAACGTTTGCCCCTGAAACGCTATGTGCCCATCCGCGCTCAAATCCCCAATCCACGTATTATCTTGATACACCACGAACACGTTCGCCGTACCGGGTTGTAAAAGCCCGCATTCGAGCAAATCAAGCAAGTTTGCCGAGACCTTGCCGGGTTTTCTATCGCCGAGCTCGAGCAAAGGCTCGCCCGCGGCTCGGTTCTTCCGCGTCGCCTTTGGCTTCGCCGCGCCACCACTCTCTCGCGCGCTCGCGGCGGGTTGACCATCCTGTGATAATCCGAGCGCTTTCGCTCGCGCGTACATGCACGACCGGTGCCGCGCGCGCCAGCTGTCTTTCGCGCGTTCGAGCCACGCGGCGCCGTCGTCCAGCCACAACTTGTACATCTCTTCCGCCTCGTCTTCGCGGTCCAAGCGCGTCTGCATGATTTGCCACTCCGTCAGCACATCGCCTGTGCTCGAAGACGCCATGGCGTGCGAGGACGCGCCGCCAGACGTCCCAGCGGCGCTCGTGCCAGCGTCGCCGTCGGACGTTCCCAGCGCTGGGACACCGCACCCTATGCGAAGAATGCGCCCGGACGTGGCGCTCACGGCGAGAAACGGCAAGCCGATGGGCGACTGCGATGGCAAAGGCTGCAACGCCTCGTCTATGGTCATCATGGTGGCGCCGGCGTGCGCGAAGCGCGTCGGACGTGCCCTAAAGTGGCGCCTCGGAGGTCAACGCGCTCAACAGAGCTCAAAAAGAAGAAGAAGTGAGCTATACAATTCGTGTATTAAAATATCGACGATGCGATGCTTGAATGACGCATCAGTTGAACATTCGGTCGCGCGTTGTCATGTGTCGGCGTTCAACGGTGTGATTGAAATGTCATTGAAATGTCATTCCTCCTCGGCGAGCGCCGCCGTGAGACGCTTGACGAGCGCCGCCTTCAAACCAGCGGTGGATAACCCGCGTTCTTTGAGTAGATCTTTGAGAGCGACCACAGTGAGCTTTGAAGGATCGCCTTCGACTGGCGTGAACGACCCGCTGGCGGTGGCAGCGGTGGCTGTAGACTTGGATGAAGCCTTCGGCGCGGGCTCCGATTCACGTTCAACCGAACGCCGGCTACGACGCGGAGCGGGTGCTTCTTCAGGCGCCTTTTCGGGCTCAGCCGAGCGTCGCGACGAGCGTCGCGTAGGTGCTTTAGTCGTTTGTGCCGCTGCTGGCGGATCAGGAATGACCACGTCGATTACTTTCGTCGCCACTTTGGCCGCGGCTTGAATGGCTTCGATGTCGTCGTCGTCGTCGTCGGACTCGGACTCGGACTCGGGCGTAGGCTCGGGCGCGCGTCGTGGCTTTTCTGCCGAAGGCGCTTTCGCGACCGGTGGCGATGGCGACCGTGCTCTGGGCGGAGGTGGCGGCACCTGTTGCGTCACGCGCGGACGCGGCGGCTCAAATGTCCGTGGCTCGGCGTCGACGCGTCCGCTCGCCATCGGTGGCGGTGGTACATCCATGCGCTGTCTCGCCTCGGGGGCGTCAGCAAATCGATGGCTGTCACTCGGCACCGCTGGAGGTGGCGGTACACGCACGGTGGTTGCATGCGGCGCACCAGACCCCGGCGGCGCGCTCCCGCTCGTCCCAGCGCCGCCGCGCCCTCGACCGACGCCCACAGCGTGAAACCCAAATCCACGCTCTCCAGGCACAGGAATCTTCGGCTGTGACGCCCGCGCCGCCGCGCTGTGATCTTTCCGTCGCCATTCACCCTCACTTCGACCGGGTTCGCCTCCGAAACGACCTTCGTCTCGCCGACTCGAGCCGTCCCTGGCGCCGCCTTCGGCGCGTCTCAAGTGCGGCGGCACGTACCCTTTCGCCATCTTCGCCGGTGGACGATCATCATCTCGCGTACCGCGTCGTCTGTCACCGCCACCTATCTGTCCCTCCTCTTCATCGCTATCGCTATCGCGGCGCTTTCGTTTCGTCGCCGCGACGGTTGGAGCTCGCGTCGACTCCTTCGCGCGTCGCGCAATCTCTCGCTCCGTCGTCAGCGCCTCGAGTAATCGCTGGCGCTTGCGAAGTAATTCATCATCGGTCAACGCGCGCGCCGCAGCTGCGGTAAACGCGGTCGCGGTGCGCGCGGCGCCGCGCGGGCTAGAGGAGCGCGAGCGCGAGCTCGAACTCGAGCTCGAACGCGAACGCGAACGGCGGCGAGATCCCATGACGCGAACGCGGCGCACGAATGTGTTCTCCTTCGTCTCGACGCGATGCGCGGTCGTGAGCGGCGAACGACGCGCCCTGGATGCGCGCGAGTCGCGGGCGAGCTCTGAGGTTTGTTGGCTGTATTTGAACGGTTGGAGCGTATTACTACGCGCGCCGTCTATGCGTGGAATTACATACAGTATTTCTCAACTATGAATACGTGAGAACACTCACTTGGTGAGATTGCGGTAGCCGTCGAGCTCGAAGTGCGGATTGGGTAGGCGCGGACCGGTGCGGGAGCGCGCGTAGACGAGGGGCCGAATGCCGGCGAGCGGGTCTACGGGGACTTCTGGCGTCTTTGATGCCTTGGCGAGCGCTCTGAGGCGTTGTTTTTCGGCTTTGGCGTCTGCTTTTGCTTTTGCTTTGGCGTCTTTGGACTTTCGTGCGGCTTCTCGACGCGCGCGGCGCTCGGATTCGCGTTTGAGTCGGGCGGATTCGCGCGCGCTCGTATCACTCGCGGGCGACGTCACCGCGGCCCAGATCGCAATCACTACCGCCGCAGCGATAGACACTACGGGATTGTCAAAGTCAAGCCACCCAAGACGTTTAGACGAACGCTTCAGAGCGTCAAATTGTGGACGATCAAGCAATGAACGCTCAATTCGTACCGGCGCCGGCTTGCGCAATTTCGTCACGGCTGGAATGTCCCGGCGCAACGACCGTTCAAGCTGTTCAAGCGCACACGTGCGACGACGATGGAACAATCCAGCCATTGCGTCGACCGTAGGATGGTGCGACGCCGGAGAATCCAACGCGCTCGGTACCGCCCGCCGAATGACGTCGGGAAACTTGCTAGGATGCGACACGCCGAGCGCGACGACGGGCGCGCCCGCCGGTAATCCCTTCACCATATCTAAAGCCGCGATGGCTAACGCGGTTTGCGGGCACGGCAGGTATCCACTAGCCTCCTCACGCTTAATCGCGCGAAGGAGCATGGTTTCATCGACGACTGCCGATTTGAACACGGTTGATAACTCTCGCATCACCTTTGGCGGCAGCACCACTTCGCCGTCGTCGTCGAAATCATCCTGTAAATCACTCAAGATTAACGGATTTTCCCCAAGTGCATAGTACAACGAGCGCCAAATGTTCTCGGGAACGACAATATCGAGCGCGCTGCTCGAAGTGTGCACTAAATCAGTCTTGTACAACTCACCGAGTTCGATGACGCGGTGCGCCGCTCCGTTTGGATTACACGCGCACACGACAGCGATGGGCAATCCCATCATGCGCGCAATGTGTCCCGCAAACTCGTAACCAAACGCCGAACTAGGCACGCTAAACACAACTTCTCTTCCGTACTCTTCCTTTGACACCACGCGCGAATACGCATAAAAGAACACCGGAACGTAGCTCAACACTCTCGCCACGTTGCACGAGTTCACGCACACCAACCCGTGCTCCATTCGAAACTCCTCATCGCGCATCAATGCACCAACGACAGCATCGATATCACTCATCCCATCCGGGCACGCGCTCACCTTCACTGGATGCACGTTATCCTCCACATGGCACGTCATTTCCCGTTCTTGCGCCTCGCTCACGCCTCCTTCGTCCCCCGGGTACACAATCCACGCGTCCATCGTCTTCAACCCACTACTCGCGCTCGCCAACGCCCCCCCAGCCTCACCAGTCGTTGAACACACAACATTCGCCCGTCGTCCACGCTTCACAAGCGCGCGTTCGATCAATCGCATGGTAATTTGCATCGACGCGTCCTCCGCGCTCAGCGTCGCGCCGTGAAACAGCTCGCACACATGCGTCGATTTCCCGCGCACACGCACCACGGGCGCGATGTCCGCGTGCGCGTGCGACTGCAACGCCTCTCGCACCACCTCTCGCACGCACTCGCGATCGAACCCATCGTCGGCGTCGACGATGAACAGCGAGAGCAGCTCGGTCGCGAGCGGTTCAAACGCGAGCTCGCGCAGCGGCTTTATCGCCACCTTTGGAATCGCGTGCGGCACGAACGACCCGCCGTCGAGCGGCGCGCCCGTGAGCAGGGCGTCGACGAACGTCGCCGGCGGCACGCCGCCCCGGGTGCTGACGAAACGCATGACGGGTGCGCCGTGATTGGCGTCACTGGGTGACGCGCATTTCATTTTTAAAATTCATCATCATGCATTCGGACGCACCGCGTCCGTCGTCGCCGCCGCCGTCGACGTCGATGTCGACGTCGCCGCCGCCGCTTGGGTCGTCGAATGTGGCGTCACCGATGTCGACGTCGCCGCCGCCCGCCGAGGATGGCGGTGCGGCGCCGACGCCGACGAGGCTGCTCCAGGATTCTCTGGCGCGCATTAAGACCGCCGCGCACGCGCTCGATCGCGCCGCGCGGCAGGGCGCGCGCGTCGAGGGTGGGATAATGAACGCGTGCTTGCGCGCGCTCGAGGACGTGCTCGCGGTGAGCGACGCGTACGTGGAGGAAGATTTTCATTTGCTCACGACGCTTGGGAAACAGTTGGACTCGAACGCGGCGTTCGACGCCTCTTTAATGACGCGCATGAGCGGCATGGAGCGCGTGATGGAGGCGTTGGCGAGTGCTCGGGCGCTTGATGCGTTGTCGCTAGTGAATGCGCAGTCAGAGTCGTTGGAGGAGGAGTATGAGCTCGCGACGAGACGCGTGGTGGCCAAGGTGCTCGCCGTGGTCGAGCTCCACGAGGCGACGCGGGCGGATAGGATCAAATTGCTCGCCGATTTAGTCACCGCGAGTCGGCTAGAGTGAGTAGGGTACGTATACATAGATAGAGAACTAGCAAACTACCGGAACTAGCGGGCTATTGTAGTAATGATCAACACATTATTTTTGTTTTTACGTTTTACGTCTTTCCACCGCCGGGCGGAGGCGGAGGCGGAGGGCCTCGTCTCGGGAGACTTTGCAACGCCGCGAAACGATTGCCACCGGGCGCGTAGGCCGCGCCGGGATGCGTGACGCCCGGAATACCGCCGAGGGGCATGCCCAGAGGTGGCGCGGGCGGGGGCGCGCCGCTGTAGCCGCGGGGACCACCCATCGGGGGCGGCGGAGGCGCGCGTTGTTGCGCGTTGAAACGACCGCCGCCGAGCGGGACGCCGCGTCCGAGGCTCTGCTGTAACAGCGCGTGGATGCCTTGATTGGCGTTTGGTGGTGCACCTCGTCCACCCGCGAGTGGGTGTCCAGCCATGCCGCGACCATAATCCATACCGATTGGTCTCGGGTTGTTTCGCGCGTAGTCGTCTTGATGGAACAATTTTGGTGGAGGAGGCACGTCGTGTTCGTCGACGCACGGCGTTGGTAACACCGTCCCTGGCATCAGCACTGGAGGCACGAAACGGTCCGTCGGTAGCCGCATGCACGCGACGACGACTTTATTGTTTGTGATGTCCGGGCGGCTCGACATTGGGGATGGCATGACCGACGGTTGGGCGTCTCGCTTCACCGACACGAGGAGCGCGTTCATGCCCTTACTTTTCTTTGGATCCATCTTGAGCGTTTTTTCTTCATCTTCATCGTCGCGCTCTTCGAGTTCGAGTAACTGTGATGCGAGAGGGTGCGTAGCGTGCACGTAAATTTCCTCTTCGTTGATTGAGTTGCGACGCTTCTCTTCCGCGGTGAGCGTAAACTCGACCAATTCCGTTTGCTCGAGCAAGCGCTCGGCGTCGATCCAAGGAAGTAAAGCCACGGCTTGCCACGTGAAACGCTTGCCATTCATGTCCAGCTCGAAATCTTCGGGATAGAAATCGATGATTGGTGAGTCTTTATCGGACATCAAAGGCGCGAACGCGGCGGGCAACGCGTGGGAAGACGCCGCGGGGAGTACGCCCATGAGCTGCGAAAACGGCTTGAACGGTTTCCCGGCATCAAACTCGGTTGAAATCGATGCCAAGTCTCGTAAGTCAGATGCAAACGGGGCGTAGTGGTACGGATAAAACCAACTCCACGAGCAGCAGCCTTCAAAGTAGTATCGACACACCCAAATTAAGCCTCGAACGAATTCCACGACCATGCCTCGAACGATTTCGTTGCGCGTCGACGCCGTGGCGCCCATTTTTGATGAGTAGTAACGCTCCTTCCAACCATTCTCCCCGAGACGAACTTGATCAATTTCTTCCTCGCGCTCACTTTTTAAGTTCATAGTCGTCTCGAGCTGCTTGTTGAACGACTTTACGTCGATCGTTTGGCCGGCTCTGAACGTTTCAAACTCATTCGGTTTCGGGCACCCGCACCGAAAGCACGAACCTTTCGCCGCGTACATGGACCCACATCCCGACGGGCACATCCAGTCCCCGGGACGTGCGTCAGGCGCAGTCGATGCAACGAATGGATGCGACTCGACGCTGTCGAGTGTTTCTATCGTCGTCGCCGATTCTGTGGCGGAATCTGTCTTTTTCTGTTCCAGCTCGTCCCAGAATTCCTTCGCCTTTGCGGCTTCGTCGTCGCTCTTCTTTACTGCAGTTTCTGTTTTAGCCTTCTTCGCTGAATCGGGATCTTCTGCCCCGTCAGCAGTGGCCTCTGCTGCGCGTTTACCGCGGTTCATCAAGCGATCGCGCAGCGCATCCGCGGCGCTCTTGTTTTCTTCGGCGGTCTTTGGCGCCGAAGGCTTGGGCTGGTTTCGCCCCAACGCATGAAACGTTTCTGGTGCCGCCGGGGCGCGATCACTCGCGTTCCGCGATCCACCGAGCTCGCGATGGCGGGGTAACGTCGTTCCGCTGTTTGTTTTTTGTCGTTCAAAGTAATCTTTCGCCTTTTGCTTTTCTCGCTGACGCCGGCTGCGCATTTGCGCTTCTTTTTTCGCGCGCTTTTGAAAAATAGCCTCCTCGTGCGCACTCACGATGGCGACGAAGCGCTCAACGACGGGCAAATTTGGTAATCCATCAGCGCACAAGTATCCTCCCAAAGCGTGCAAATTTTGTCTGTATAGCGTCATGAGCAAGTCAATCGCGCCTTCGCGGATTTCCAACGTCGGCGAGTGCGGCAAGAAATCATTCCCAACAAAGAAGCACATAAAGATATAGTCATCGTACATGCGCTCGGGATCGTTCTTGAACGGCAAGGGCTGCTCAGGGCGCAAGTCCAACGCCAGGTATTCTCGCAGAACGCTCACAGACAACAACTGATACGGCTTGCGCGCGATGGACACCTTCTTTTGCGTTTCCGCAACCATCATCCCATCTGTTTTCGGAGCGTTATTATCTTTTTGCTGGAAAACAATCTCTCGCAAAATCCAAAAGTGCGGTTCGTGCGTCGCCAACGCGAGCATGATTAAATCCGCGTCTAAACCGTATACAACGTGTCGCGTATTCGGGTTCCAACCCGGAACGCCGCGTTGCTGACGAATGTAATGCATCGCCTTGTGCTCACCCTCCCCAGGTACGCTGGCATCGGAAAACACCACCTCAATGCCTCGCCAACCCGGATCATTGTTTAATCTATCGTGCACGTAATACTTTAACGCGTCTGACAAACGCCCCATAAACGGCGTCCCCGGCGTGATGACGTTGGAATCAAACACCCCACTCGCCGCCTTTGGCGGAACTTTCACACCATCCGCAATTAACTTTTCTCTCAACTTATCTTCCTCTTCCGCCTTCTCTTTCGCCTCTTGCGCGGCTCTAAATCGTCTCGAACGTTGCTGATTCATCTTCGCTCGAGGCGCCACGCCGTCGATCGCCATGTACAACACTTTCCTCGGTCTAATCATCGCAAACAACCTGTCGATGTAATCAAAGATACACTCAAACACCTCCTCCTCCGTCGTCGGCGCCGGGCGATCTTCCGGATGAAAACACGGGTGAATGATCCCATTCATGTCCAGGTACAAGTTGTCGAATTCCACGCCGTTCGGGTTCGGCGCGCTGCTATCGACGACAATCTTCGCCCCGACCTCGTCGTGCGCGAGGTCTTCGACGACATCGGTGATGATTTTCGGGTATTTCTGGCTCAGCCAGCGGTAGAACGCGGGAACGCCCATCGGCGCGCGCGATAATGCCGTCAGGAGGCGCGGTCGGCGCGTGGCGGCGGATAAAAACGCATACGTGGCCATGTACATAGAGGGTTTAGAATCTTTAATACGATACAACTCTGCACTCTGTCACTGGATTGCGCGCGTCCGTCGAATGCGCCACTTCGACGACGCCATCCCGTCGCGCGCGACCTCGCGCCGCACCGCGCCGCCGCCGACGACGACCGATCATGACCGACCACTCCCCGTTATCCATGCCCGCGATCGCGTCGACGACGACGCCGGCGACGGAGGTTGTGGTGCATCCGCTGGTGTTGCTCTCGGTGGTGGATCACTTTAGGCGTTGCGACGAGGTGCGTTCGACGGCTGGCGATGCGCGCGCGCGGCGCGTGGGCGAGAGAAAGACGCGCGGGGCGATGTGTGCGTTCGTGGTCGCGCGCGCGCGTAGCGATGCGGGGCGGTTTCGTGCGGCGTCGAGCGAGACCGCGCGCGCGCGTTGACTGTCGCGAGATCTGTTCAAACCGACACCGAAACCGTCGTCGCGGCGTTGCGCGCGCGCCGATGCGCGCACTCGCGCGATATTCGTGACTGACGATGTGTGTGATTGATTGCGTTCGCACGCGATGCAGGGTGATGAGGAGAACAAGCGAGTCGTTGGGGTTTTGCTCGGCGAGCAGCGACAAGGACGCATCGACGTCACGAGCTCGTTCGCGGTGCCGTTTGAGGAGGATGACGCGGACAATGGGATTTGGTTCCTCGATCATTCGTACATGGAAAATATGTATCGAATGTCGAAGAAGATTAGCGCAAAAGAAAAGGTGATTGGGTGGTACAGCACGGGGCCAAAGTTGCGCGAGTGCGATATCGACATTCACGAGCTCTTTTACGCGTACACGCCAGAGCCCGTGTTGGTGATTGTAGACGTCCGGGCGGAGAATGCGAACATTCCCACGAGTGCATTCGCGGCGACGATTGAGGTCAAGGAGGATGGCACGGAGAAGCAGCAAAAGACGTTTGTGCACGTGCCGAGTTCAATCGAGGCGTTTGAGGCGGAGGAGATTGGCGTCGAGCACTTGTTGCGAGACGTCAAGGACAACACCGTGTCTACGTTGAGTACGAAAGTGAGCGAAAAGGTACAATCGTTGCGCGGGTTGAAGGCGCGTTTGGAAGAGATTAAGAGTTACATGAACAAGGTGGTGGATGGTTCGTTGCCGGTGAACCATGAAATTATGGGCCATTTGCAAGACGCGTTCAACTTGTTGCCCAACTTGAACTTGGAGGACTACGTCAAAGGATTCGCCGTGAAAACCAACGATATGATGCTCGTCATTTACTTGAGCTCGTTGATTCGATCCGTCATCGCGTTGCATGATTTGATCAACAACAAAGTCTTGAACAAGGAACGCGAGCGCCAAGTTGACGGACTCGCCGCGAAAGATAAGGAAAACGCCGAGCCCGCCAAGGAGGGTGAGAAGGACGCCGCAAAGGATGACGCGACGGCGGGCAAATAAATATGTCGAGCCGCGGCGCATACGTAGAGCGCGAGCGCGCAAAGCAACAGTTAGACACAACTTTATAATCGCAACACACAGATTTAGTAGAAATATGCTCTCGCGCTACGCCCACGTGGCCACGACACCATCAGCGCTGGCGGTGATCCAACGACCATCGGCCGAGTCGCGCACGACATCGACAATATCGCTCTCCAATTTCTTCTCTCGCTTGACTTTACCTGTACGAGCATCGTACGCCGCGAGCGTATCGCCCGTGGCGAGCATGATTTCACGCTCCGCGGCGCTGCTCGCCGCGCGCTTCACCGCACGCGCAGTACGTATAACCTCAATCGCCGATCTCGAGCGCATGTCCCACATGATTGTTTTCTTGTCACCGTCGCTCGTCGCCAACAACGACGATGTTGCGCGCACGCGGTCCTTGATGTCCAGAGCGGTGGCTGTCGTGCACCCGCCAGAATGTCGCTCGCCGCGCGCGCCGAATTCCAACACACTTCCCGCGCATCTCGTATCGTGAATTTTGACCGCATCGTCGTCACCTGTCGTCAGCAACGTGGCACATGAAAGCCACTCGCAGTGCGTCGTGCTCGAGGCATGCGCTTGAATCTCGCGCGCCGGGACGGCGCGTTCGACGCCGACGTCCCAAATTTCAACCGTCCCGTCGCTTTTACCAATCGCCACATCGTGCGTCGACGCGAGCACATCCATCGAGCACACCGACGCGTGCGTGTGCGCGTTTTGAAACTCTGCGACTGATTCACGCTGATGTAAATCCCATACGCACACGACGCCGTGATGATTGACGGCGACGACGCTCGCGTTCGCCGCGAATGCGGCTCGAGCGCACAACTCAAACGAATCCACCGTCGCCATCGCCCCCGCGTCGTCATCGCTCGACGCATCCACGATCGCCCAACCATCATCACGCGTGCACAACACCACGTTGGCATCGAATACCGACGACACCACGCGCGTCGTACCGCATTGAGAGACGCGCCCGACGTCTCTCAACGCCTCAACCGGCGGCGTCCCGCGTCGCGAGCTATCCTTCGCATCCACTCGCGCGCTCGCATTCGCCCCACCCGCAATCGCACGCAACGCATCGCGTTCCTTCTTAAACACATTCCTATCGCGCACGGCGCGCGTCAGGCGCTGTCGCAACTCCACAAGCGTCGGTTCGTACGCCGCGAATTTACGCCGCTCGCGCGTCCAATCATCCAACAACCTCGCCTTCTCTTGCTCCAATCGCATGCGATGCGCCTTGTGCGCGTCTCGCTCGCGCACCACCTTGACGTGCGACTCGAACGGCACGCACGCCGTCGTCGTCGCGCACGGCGCACAGAGCGCGTCGCTCTGCGGCGCTACCGTCGACATTGGTGCGCCACAATGTCCACCACACAGCCAAATGTCCTCGCGTCACGCGCGCCCTATCGCCTCGCCTCGCCTCGCTGTGCGTCGCGCAACGATCGGCGTTGCGTCTAACGCGGACGTATGCGCGTCCCCGACGCGCCGCGCGCGACTCCAGCGCGCGCGTCGCGCTGTGCGGGCGCCACATGTCGCGCCACATGTGTCTGCGCTAAAAATAAAGTCAGTCGCCGCACCGACGGTCGTCGACGCCATTGTTACGCCGACGCGCGCACGGCGACGCCGACGCACGGACACGGCGAACGCGCGCGCGTGACGCACGTTCGCATTCATCGCGCATCGCCGAGCACGCGTTTGCGTCGCCGCACCGCGCGACAAAGGACGTAAAGCATGGTGAAGACACCTGCGGCGGCGGCGCATTCGACGAAAAAGCGCGCGGCGGTGCGTCGCGGTGGGGCGTCGACGCGCGATGACGGCGATGAGAACGATCGACGCGCGGCGCGTGCGACGTCTGCTGGCGCGAAGACGCCGCGCGCGGTAAAGGATGCGGCGCGCGCGTGCGATGAAGGTCAAGACGCGAATGGCGCGGTGGAGTTTACGCGCGTCGAGGCGCTCACGGGCCGACGGAAGACGGCTGAGGCGAAGAAGAAGAAGCAAACGGGTGGGTTTGAGTCGATGGAGATGCTTCCTGAGATATTCCGAGCGGTGAAGCGTAAGGGGTATCGGGTGCCGACGCCAATTCAGAGAAAAGCTATACCGCCGGCGTTGGAGGGCCGAGACGTGGTGGCCATGGCGCGGACGGGTTCGGGGAAGACTGCGGCGTTTTTGATTCCGGTGTTGAGTAAATTGCGCACGCATAGCTTGAAGGCTGGTGCGCGGTGCGTGATTTTAGCTCCAACGCGCGAGTTGGCGCTACAGACGTTTAAATTTGCGAGAGAGCTGGCCAAGTTTACAAATTTACGATGCGCCGCCGTCGTCGGCGGGGACAGCATGGAGGCGCAGTTTGAGGATTTAAGCCACAATCCAGACATTATTGTCGCCACGCCTGGTCGTTTATTGCACCACGTGGATGAGGTGCAAGCGTTTACTCTGCGTACGGTGTGTCACGTGGTGTTGGATGAAGCTGACCGTCTGCTCGAGATGGGCTTCGCCGACCAGTTGCGCATGATTATGAAGGGCGTCGCCGACGTTCGGCAAACGTTGCTCTTTTCCGCCACGTTACCCAGCGCATTGGCCGAATTCGTGCGCATGGGATTACGAGAACCCGAAATCGTGCGTTTAGACGCGGAAATGAAAATTTCATCAGACTTGCGCATGTCGTTCGTGTTGATGCGGAACGATGAAAAAGTCGCCATGCTCTTGTACATGTTGCGCGAAGTCATTCCAAAAGGACAACAAACCGTCGTGTTTTGTTCGACGCGTCATCACGTGGAATGGTTGCACACCGTGCTCGAGTACGAGGGGTTACGTGTGGCGAGTGTGTACGGGTCGATGGATATGATGGCGCGTAAAATGGCCCTCGGGAAGTTTCGCGCCAAGAAATCCGACGTGCTCATGGTGACGGATGTCGCCGCGCGCGGTATTGATATTCCGCTTCTCGATAACGTGATTAACTTTGACTTTCCCGCGAAAGCGAAATTATTTGTACATCGCGTGGGTCGCGTCGCGCGCGCGGGGCGAACCGGGAACGCGCACAGTTTTCTCGTCAAGGAAGAGCTCGGATACTTGGTGGACTTGCACTTGTTTTTGGGACGCAAAGTCGCGCCCGCGTCGCCGACGCCGCCATCTTCAACGGAAGAAGCGAAGAAACTAGCACAGGACGCCGATGAAAGTGGCACATCAGTCATTGGCACCGCCCCAATTGGCGCGCTTGACATGATTACCGATAGATTGCGCGAAGTCGCAAAGGAAAAGGATGAATTTTCTGGATTGGAACGCGCCGCCGCGAACGCGTACAAGTTGTATCAAAAAACTCGCGGCGCGGCGTCGAATGAATCCATGTCGCGCGCGCAACCACTTATACACGCCGGCCCGCACCCGTTGTTGTGCGCCGCGGGCGGCGTGGATGAGCACACGCAAAAGCTTGCGGAGTTTACGGCGAGCATCAAGGCGTACCGTCCTCAAGTCACCGTGCTCGAAGCCGAAGTCGCGAGCGCGAATAAGAGCGGGAGTTTATTGCGCATGACTGAAAAGAGTAGCGCTATGCGACTCAAACGTCAGCGCGACGAAAAGTTCATCCAAAATAGACGCGAAGGTAAGGATGGTAAGGCGAGAGCTTTGCGTCCGCTTGGCGCGGACGATCCCATTCTTAACGCCGACGCAGAGGATGTCGAGGACGGCGATGACCATGATGATGATTACGCCGCAGCCGCGCAAGGTAATGATGACGCGTTTGAGACTGGAAAGTTTCGAGACCAGGAGTTCTTCCTTGACGCCGCGCCTCGCGCGGTCGACCATACAGAACTTGGGCTCACGACGCGCGAAGGCGGGCGCGGATTGGAAGGCGCGCTCGACGACGCCACCATGGACATCGTTGAAGAAGACGGCGAAGGTATCACGCGCCAAAAGAAACTCTTCCACTGGGATGCCCGTAAAAAACGTTATGTACACATCAAAGCGGACGAAATTGACGTCAAACGTGGTGGTAAGCGCCTTAAGAACGAATCTGGCCAACGCGTCAACGCCGCGGAGACGGGCGCGACGTACAAAAAGTGGATGTCGAAAACGCACAAGTCTATCACCGCCACAGGATCGATGGAAGATGAAGCTTCTGCTGCGAGGCGTGGAAATGATTCGTCTGCGCGTTTCCGTCGCGGGTGGCACACGAAGGGCACAGAGACGAAATCTGATAACGCTTCGAGCGTATTTGGCATTGAAGGACCTGCGGCGCAGAACGAACTCAAGAATGCCGACCAAATTCGTAAAGAACGCAAAGACGCGAAATCTGGTCGCGGTCGTGGTGGCCGCGCTGGTCGTGGCGGTGGCGGTGGTGGCGGCCGCGATGGCGGTGGTCGAGGCGGTGGCCGAGGCGGCGGCCGAGGCGGCGGTCGAGGCGGCGGTCGAGGCGGCGGCGGTCGAGGCGGTCGAGGCGGACGAGGTGGTGGCGGCCGAGGTCGTGGTAGAAAATAACAATGTGTTAGATGTGTATATAAAACCGCTAGAGAAATCATCACTCTGTGGTGGGCTTCTTTCTATATTTAATCACTCGCGCGGGCACGCCGACGCTCACGGACCACGCCGGAACGTCTCGCGTGACGACGGCACCGATCCCAATCACCGCATGGTCACCAATGCTCACGCCATCCGTCACCGATACATTCGCCCCGATCCAGCAATCGCGCCCAATTGTAATCCCCTTTGATGTCACGCCTTGTTCGCGCACGAGCTCGTCTGGAGACTCGAACACGTGCTCAAATGCAAACGCGCTAAAATTTGGCCCGATGCGCGTATCATCGCCTATTTGCACGCCCTGCGAGCCGCCCTCAATCGTACAGCGACAATTGATCGATACATTCGCGCCGAGCACGCATGGACCGTGGATGTACCCACCCGCGGCGATGCACGACTCGTCCCCGACGACTATGGCTCTCCCGCGTTCTGCAAACAAATGCACGTCATCCGCAATGAACGCGCCCGCACCGAACGTGCACGTTTCTAGCGCCGATAACGTGGCCTGAAGCTCGCGCTGCCACGCCACGGCGTCGTCGGTGCGATGCTTGGAGGCGTTGTTGGACCACAAACGAGGCATCCAGCTCAGGCGGCTGCGCTTTTGTTGCGCATAGTCTGGTTTCGACGACGACGACGACGCGCTGGCACAGAACGCGATGCGGCGCGATGCGGGACGCGGTATTCGTGATGTCGACGCGACGTTCGACGCGCGCGAGAGAGAGATACACGACATGGCGCGTTATGGCGACGGCCGACGGTGGTGTTTCTGTGTGAGTGTAACTGTTTTTTACCAACGCAAAAGTCTACGTTTACGAACGGAAATCGCCCCCGTCGAAACCACTAAATCCAGCGAGTTTAAAAATCGGATAGTACGACTTCTTTTCTATTTTGGAGCACCAGTTCCATGCGGATGTCAAGCGGCCGTCGATGCAGCTCCCGGCGTCGAAAAAATTCTCCGCCCCGGAACCGTCAAACGCATACGAAAAGAAATCCTTGAGAATAGTTTTTTGCGCGTTTTCAACGCCGCCAAATTGGGCATCGATGTACGCCTTGAGCCCGGGATCTTTAGTGAGTACCGGAATTTGCTCGATGACCAGGACCACCGGATTCAAGATGCGCGAGACTTGAGTGTACTTGTCGATGAACATCAACGCGTTTGGAACGTTGTGGTCGCCCAAATGAATGACGCTCGAGCCGACCCAGTGTCCGAGCTTGCGTTGACATGTCGCTAAAATGCCGTGCATTGCTTTGCCGACTCTAGGCGCGCTTTGAACACGATTCAAGCCTTGCCCAGTGTTCGTCAAATCGTATCGGGACGTTTCACTTAAAAGATCGCTCTCGGCGAGATACCACAACTTGAACATGTCGTTTGACACTTCGCGCCACAACATCATCGACTGACTCGCGTACGTATACTGCTTCTGATGGTTGTGACTTAACCGTGCGCCGTGAAGACCCATGGTGATGGCTAATGAAAACCCACCCTCGATGGCGTTTGGGTTGAAAAAATGCGACAAATACCCGAGCATTTTGTCCACTGGGTCGCGGTTAAATCGCAAGTACGCGTTGTTGTCCGCTATAGAGTACAGGCACTGCAATATATCTTCCTTGGACAGCGTCGCACTTTGATACTTGCTTGCGATGTAATCTCTCGCGCGTTCTTTCTTCTTAATCATGCGTTGCACTTCGTGCCTCGGAAGTCCTTCATGCATGATTTCTCCCGTGGCTAACTCCATGTTTGCGTCGGCTAACAATCGTTCGCCGTTTCGCTCCTTTAAGAATGAGTACACCGTTTTTAGCGGCTTGACGAGACGAAACTCTAACAGTTCCTGCACCTGTGGGCTTTGGGAATCTTGAAGCAAGTACACCATCTTACCATACTCTGAGCGCATCTTTTCAGGATTCATAACCTTGTGACGGCGGCCGATTTCAAACACGTCTTGGAAAAATTCTTCGTTGTCCTTGAAGTCTCGATCGACACACAACTGCTGGCCAGTTTTGTAATCCGTAGCCACGACTAAACCGGTGAGAATGGCACAAATTTCTCTCAACTGCTTCGTGATGCGTTGCGTTTTCGACTTGTACGACACAATATCCACCTTATCCGTGTATTCGGACACGTGTAAAGCGGCTTCGAGGAGACGTAACCACTTTCGTTCCTCTGAAGTCAAACGCAACGGCACGTATTTCGCGCGCTCTACGAACCCCTGCGACGACGCGTCACTCGCATCGACGTCATCCAACCCCATGGACGTTTCGGCATCAATCATCTCGTCGTCCACCGGCTCGGCGCCGCGAACGTCCGCGTCGTCTGCGCTTCGCTTCTTCTTCGTCCCGGAAACCGTCGCAGCCGTCGCGTCGGCGTCGCGCGCGAGCTCACCCTCGCACGCCTCCGCCGCGCGCTCAGCATCCTCCGCCGCCGCGCGCAACGCTTCGCGCACGTCCTCGAACGACGTCCACATGTCCTCGCCCGCGGAAAACTTGTCGGCTGCCGCGCGTACGGCGGTTTCCAACGCATCGCTGTCGATGTCCCTGAGCTCCTCCGCGCGCGCTCTGGCGTACTCTGCAAATTGCGTTCTGGCGACGGTGACGCGTCTCGCGGCGTCTACGAGCTTGGCTTCGGCATCAACGAGCGCTTGACGATCGATGGAGACGTCGGGGGCGTCGGAGTCGGAATCATCGAGCGCGCGCGTCAACGCGCGAGACATGTCGAGGTGTGACGCGAAGTGAAACAAAACAAAACTCATGATGTTACATACACAGCTGTAGTACACGTGATTGGGGGTTGGCGTCGACGGCAACGCTAGGGATCTTGAAAATGTTGTACACACACACGTCGGTCACTTTGGCGCGTGATGTAACGCGGCGACGACGGTGGAGAGAGGGAAATCCGACGGGAAATCTGAAACTTGCGAGAGCACGACGACGGCGAAACCGAGAGGGACGACGGTGGTGAGCGCGAGATGCCACGCGCGACACCATGATGTCCTACGCAGCAAGAATGAAACACACAATACTCTGTCAGTTAACGCTTATCAACGACGGACGAGCGAGTAAGGCACGACACGACGACGACGCGCTTGATTCAAACGCTCGATGAACGAACGCACCACGCCTGTACGAATTGCTTCAAGCGCCACTTCATCATCCGCGCATCGCGATCGCTCGGAGCAGGCGTCAAACCTTCCACATTTGGTTCTTTCGCGCGTTTTGGCTTCGTCCACTTGACGTACTCATCCGAATCGTCGTAGTTTGGATCCCACGGACTCGACGGTTTCGCGTCGGCGTCTTCGAAACGCTCAAACGTTTCCCTCGCCACCGCCGCGCGTCGTCGACCGTCGACCCACCGAAACTCCTCCAACTCAAGAACCACGCCATCATCGATCTTCGCACGCAAACGTTCGTCGCTAAGCACGGAATACGCGCTCATGACTTCGCGAAACGCGGTGCCATCCGCGTCGCGCGCATCCACCGAGGAATCCGGATGCGTAGACTTGGCCAACGCGCGAAACGCCACCTTAATCTCCGTCATCGTCGCGTCCGGAGACACGCGCAAGACGTCGTACGGCGACGCGCGCTCGCGTCGCACCGCCGCCGCGACGACGCCAGCGCGAGCGCGTCGGCACCGCGACGTCATCGATGCGGTGCCGACCACGTCAGCATTCCACACACGCGCCTCTGTGCGCGCGCCCGTCGCGCGCCTCGCGCACACCGCGCGCGCAATCATGCACGAAAATTATCCTCAACCGTTCGCGCGCGCGCGCGCGACCCCGCACCGGTCGCGAGTGACGCCGCAGCGTCGCGTAATGCGGAAGATATTTTTAAAAAGCGAACGCACTGACCGCGCGTCACTGTTTGATGCGCGCGCGCGCGACGTCGCTCGCGCGCACCGCTCACCGTCAAACGACGGCGCGTCGTATTTTCTCCACCCATCGCGCCGCCGCCGCGCCCATTCGCGCATCGCACGCGATGGCGATGCGATTCATCGATGTCGGCGCCAACATGATGGATGACATGTTTCGCGGCATGTATCGCGGAAAACGCGCGCACGACGACGATACGGGCGCCGTGCTCGCGCGCGCGCGCGCTGTGGGGGTGGAGAAGATCATCGTCACGTGCGGCACGCTCGAAGAGGCGCGTTCGGGGGTGGATATGGTGCGCGAATCGCGAATGATTAATGCAGGGCCAGAGCTCTACGCCACCGTCGGCGTGCATCCCACGCGCGCGTACGCGTTTCGCGACGACCCCGAGGGCGCCGACGCGCACGTGGCGAAATTATTACGCGTCGCCGAAGACGGCGCGAGAGACGGTGCGATCGTTGCCATCGGCGAGTGTGGATTGGATTACGATCGATTAGAATTTTGCGACGCGGAGACGCAACGCGAGGCGTTTGCTCGACATTTCGAGCTCGCTCGCGCCGTCGGGCTCCCAATGTTTTTACACATGCGTGGCGGTGGCGAACACGTCGTGATTGATGACTTCGTAGATATTTTTAGTGCCAATACGGAGGGGTTGACGATGTGCGTGGTGCACTCGTTTGATGGGTCGTTATCGGACGCCGAACGCGTCCTCGCCGTCGCGCCCGGGCGCGTCTTCATCGGCGTCAACGGGTGCTCGCTTCGATCCGAGGCGAATATAGACGTCATTCGCGCCATCCCGCTCGATGTCATGGTGCTCGAAACCGACGCACCGTGGTGTGGCATCAAGCGCACGCACGCTGGGTACGCCCATCTTGACTTACCGCCAGAACATTTCCCGCTCGCGGTGAAAAAGGACAAGCACGTCCCGGGCGAAACGCTCGTGCGGGATCGCAACGAACCCGCGCACGCACTCGCCGTGGCGCAAATCATCGCCGGCATCAAGGGCATCGATGTCAATGTCGTCGCAGATGTCACGTATAGAAACGCACAGCGCGTGTTCTTCGCGCAGAAAAGGATAGAATAGCATTCGGAGCCGAGCCGTCGGTTGAAAAATCTTAGAAAAAATGGCGTTTGAGCCACCCTGGATCTTTGACTAATCTTTTCCACGTGACGCGTCACTTTTGCCGCCGCATACTCGCACGCGTGCGTCAGATAACGCACGTGCATTGTCCGCACGCGAAACCGCATCCGGATTCGAGTTTCTCCGTACAACGTCGACGGGTATACCGAGATGATTGCCGTCGCGCGCTCAGGCGCATCCATTCAGCATGCCAAGATGACGCATTCTCGCCGTTCCAGCGTCGTCGCGCGCGCGTCTGACGCGCCCAAGCCTGCGTCCGCGCGTACGTTGATGGGATTCACGACGATTGCGACGACGGTTGGCGCGTCGCCGGCCGCACACGCGGGTTCGGTGTCGGATAAGCTCTCGAGCGCGTTGAACGCGGTGGACGCCGCCGCGGACGCCGCGCAAGCGGCGTTCGATAAAGTCGCCGTCGTCGTCGACCGCGGGGTTGAGCTCGCGAATGAGGCGGCGCCAGTGGTGTTGCCTGCGGCGGAGCGCGCGGTGAAGGCGGTGCAACCGATCGGTGAGGCGGTGGGGTCGTACGCCCAACGCGAGTTGGCGCCGGTGGCGGGCGAAGCGCTCAAGGCGGCGTCGAGCGCCGGCGCGCAAGCGGTGTCGTCTGCGGGCGGTGCGTTGAAGGCGCAAGGCGTGGATGTTGCGCCGGCTGTGCAAGTTGTTTCGTCTGGAGCGAGCACGGCGTACAGCCTGGCGAAGCCGGCGTTGGACAAGACGGCTGCGTTTTTATCCACGGCGAGCCCGACGGAGCTGGCGCAAACGGGCGGGGAACTCTTCTTGGCGTACTTACTCTTACCAGTGGTGTTCAAGGTTGCGGCGGATATCTCGCGTGGGTACCGCGGTGACTTGCGCCCGATTGAGGCGTACGATGCGCTCATTTCCGGCGGTAACGTCGTCATCGTCGACGTGCGCGGCGCCGAAGTCACCGTCGCGCTTCCGGGCGGCTCGGCGAAGAAGGTGCTCGTGTGCGACGTTGAAAAGATGGGCGGCGCCTTCAGCGGTGATTCCGACGCCAAGGTTGCGGCGCTTAAAATTTCGTCGTTGAAGGGAGTGAAGAAGAACACCAAGGTGATCTTACTCGACCAATCCGGCGGCTCGGCGAAGAAGCTCGCGAAATCGCTCTCCAAGCTCGGCTTTGGCAAGGTGTTCACCGTCAAGGGCGGCTTCTCCGCCTGGTCCCGTCAAGGCCTCGCCACCACGGCCTAAGCGATGAATACGACGCGACATTGATTCGTTCACATTCATACACACCCGAATAACCCGCGCGCCGGGACGACGGGCGGATGACGTTCTTCGTCCGACGACGCGCACTCAAGATTTCTATTTGTGATACATATCCGACACATCCTCGTACACTATACATATTACGATCATCAGAGAATAGTAACGCTCGCGGACGACGATAAAAACGCTTATTTCTGAAATATTCGGACTCTCGTACCGCATACTAATAAACGAAATGTCTATGTCCGAATCGAGCTTTTGAAACGACGCGTTCACAAAACGCGTCTGTGTCAACGACGCCGCATTTGCCGTCGCGCGCGCCCGTCGCGTCGCCTCTCGCGCGCGCGAACACGACGACGATGACGACACCGACGCGCGGCGCGTCGCGCGCGGCGTCGGCGGACGCGGCGATGGGCACACCGAGGGCATGTGCCGTTCGGTGCGCTGAATTCATCGTGGATGCTAGTGAGGCGCTGGATTCGGTGATAGAGTCGCGACACGAGCGCCAAGGGCACGTGGAGTCGAATATATTACGCGCGCGTGAGTGTATGCGTGCGCTGGCGGCGGTGGTGGCGATGATGCTGAGGAAGGAGGATGAGGGCGAGGCGGACGCGGGGGAGGACGCGAGACGCGCGAGCGTGGAGACGCGACGGTTGGCGAGAAAGTGTGAGGCTTTGGAGCGCGCGGTGGAGAAGCTGAGACGAGATAATGTTGAACTCGAACGTGAAGTTGTTGAAGGGCGCTCGGCGTGGTTTGATGAGGCGAGGCGGGAGTTGGACGCGGCGCTGAGACGCGGCGCAAAGTCGGCGGCGTCGACGTCGGCGAGCGCGCGAGAAAAGGAGCTCGAGCGTCGGTGCGCGATGTTACAGACACAGAATAATGAATTGCGTTCGGAGGCGGTTGCTCTGGAGGAAGACGTCGTGCGCGCTGAACGCGTTGCTTCAAGATTGCAAAAAGAGAACGCGGTGCTTTTGCAGGCGACGAAAGCCGCGAAAGAAGAATTTAAACGCCTTGAGAGGTTCGGCAAAGACACGCATCGAAGCGGAAGTGATCGCGATGCCGTGGCGACACTTCAGCGTAAAGTAGAATCAATGGCGGGCACGATTGGCGATTTGTCGCGGATGAACGCGCACTTGGCCAGAGACGCCTCAACAAGGCCATCGGCGCCGCCAGCGGATAAAAAATGGGTCAGTGAAGAAGCTAGGCAAGCCAGCGCGACGGCAGCCGCTGCGGCAACGGTGTTTTCGGCCATGGCTAATCTTAAAGAAGTTGAAGCCGAGGAGGAAAAACGACAATCGACGCCATCTTCACCCATGCGCTGGATGAATGAAATCGAACGCGGGATGGCATCGACGCATCTCAAGTCGCCTGATAAAAACGTGGCATCACCACGGCTCCCTGCGTATCTCGGTTCGCCGTTTGGTAACAGCGTCGCGTCGATTGCGCGTTCACCACTCAGGTGATTTACGGGACGCATCGAGATGCTCGCATCGAGAGCCATTGTTGAACGCTTGTATTAAACACTTCCGTATTATTTATAAACTTTTTAAACACCTTAGTTGCCGTTTTCGCTCGCCCATTTTTGCGCATTTTGGAACATTTGCAACCACGGACCAGGACCTTTCGGATCGATGCCCGCATCGGCCGGCGCCCACGGCACTTGCCAGCCAATGAACGCGCGCTCCGGGTGAGGCATCATCGCTAAGTGACGACCATCCTTGGAGCACAAGCCAGCAATACCTTGCGGCGAGCCGTTCGGGTTCAATGGGTACTGCTCGGTCGGGTTACCCTCAGCGTCGACGTAACGAACCGCAGCTTGGCCACTGGCCACTACGTCCGGCATCATAGACTCATCAGGGAACTTCACCTTGCCTTCACCGTGCGCGCACCACACACCCATACGCGAGCCGCCCATGCCCTTGAACATCATCGCCGGCGTGTTGGCGTCGATGCCGACGGTGAGCCAGCGAGATTCGAAACGACCACTATCATTGTGAATGAAGCGCGGTTGCTTGGAATCCGGAAGCGCGCCAACACCGCCTTCAGATGGGATGAAACCCAAAAGAGCCATGAGTTGGCAACCGTTGCACACACCCAAGGAGAACGTATCCTTTCTATCGTAAAAGTCTTGGAACTGCTGCTTCAAAGATGCGTTGTAGCGAATACCACCAGACCAGCCCTTGGCGCTATCGAGCACGTCAGCATAGGAGAATCCACCGACGAAGACAATGCCGCGGAATTCGCTCAAGTTTGCACGACCGGCGAGAAGGTCGCTCATGGTGACGTCCCAAGCCTCCATACCCGCGGCGCTCACAGCGGCAGCCATTTCGCGATCACCGTTAGAGCCTTCTTCACGAATGATAGCCACCTTGACCTTTTTCGGTGCGTTGAGGACTTCTGGCGGCGTCGGCGTTGGCGTGTATGTCAACTTCCACGTCGGCGCCTTGCGCGACGCGAGACCCGCCTTTTCGGCAGCCACAGTGGTGTTGTTTGATTGAAGCTTCTCAAACTCGAAGCTCATCTCTTCCCATTTATCACGAAGACTCGCCGTGGATGCGTCGACACAGACGCTACCCGCGGCAGAGATCTTACATTTTCCATCCGCCGTCGTTTGGCCGATGCTTCTCGCCGTGACGCCAGCCTTGGCGTACGTATCCATTACAGCCGCTTCGTTTTCGGGTGAAACCTCGAGAACAATCGCGAGCTCTTCAGCGAAACACGCGGGCATAGCGTCATCGCCCGGAAGCGTGACGTTAACACCAGCAGTGGTGGACGGGAACGCCATTTCCAGGACGGCGGTGACGAAACCACCGTCGCTCACGTCGTGACCCGCGCTAATCTTTTGTTGGTCGACGAGAGTTTGCGTCGCTTCCCACGCAGCCTTGAAGTAGGCCGTGTCGTCCATGTCAGGACTGACATCACCAACTTGAGCGTAGGCTTGCGCGAGAGCGGAACCACCAACGCGACGCTTGCCATCCTTGCTGCCAAATTCCACGAGCACGAGCTTACCAGTGCCCGGAAGCTTTAAATCCGGAGTAACAGTCTTTGTGATATCAGGAACGGTGACGTAGCCAGACATGACGAGCGTACCAGGAGCCTTCACGACCTCGCCACCCGCGGTGGCAGCCATGGAAAGAGAATCCTTACCGCCATCGATGGCGACACCAAGAGACTTCATGGTTTCGCACAAGGCGTCGCACGCGTCGTACATGTGCGCGCCGTCGCCAGCCAACTTAGCGGCGTACATCCAGTTACCAGAGTACTTGATGTAACGCATGCCCGAAGTGTTGGCAAACACCATGTTCGTCAACGATTCACCGAGGGAAACGCGCGCCATAGCCTTGGGATCGACCAAGCCCTTAACCGGAGCTTCCCCGATGGACGTCGCGCCACCCGTGGTACCGAAATGCGTTTGCGAAATCACGGCGACATCGGCGAGCGGTATTTGCAACGGGCCGACGCACTGCTGCTGAGCAATTAAACCAGTGACCGAACGATCAACCTTTGTGGTCAAGAAACGCTTCGAGCATACAGAAGGAAGGAGAAAAACGCGATCGAGCGCCGCGCCGACGGTTTCACCAGCGGGCAATTCAAGCTTCTTGTTCACCTTGGGCGCCCGCTTGAGATCGTACTTCTTCTTCGGCACGTCACCGAGCACGGCTTCGAGATCGAGATCTTCAGGTGTCGGCGTACCCGGCGGAGCATCGGGATCGATGACCGTAACGCGGCCGCTACCGTTGATGCTTCCGAGCACGGAGAACGGGCAACGCTCGCGCGCGCAAATCTTTTCGATAATTGGGAGTGATTCCGGCTTGATCAACATCGCGCTGTTTTCTTGGTATTCAGCACCCCAGATTTCGAGCACGCTCATGGTGTTGTCGCCGAGCTTGACTTCACGGATGTTAATTTCGCCACCCTTGGGGTAAATGAGCTCCTTGACGACGTTGCAGTTACCGCCGGCGCCTTGATCGTGAATGCTCAAAATGGGATTCTTACCCATGAGTTCGACACAAGCCTTCACCACGCGGTTGAGCTTGTTGGACATTTCCGCATCCCCACGCTGCACCGCGTTGAAATCCAAAGCCGCATTGGCTTCGTCCTCACCACCAGCCTTGGAGGACGCCGCCCCGCCGCCCATACCGATGCGGTACGCCGGACCACCGATTTTCACGACGAGCATACCAATGTCACCCTCTTGCTTCTCCAAGTTCGTGTGATCGATTTGACCGAAACCCGCAGAGAACATGATAGGCTTGATGTACTCACGACGCTCGCCATTGGGCATGCGTTGCCCGAAAGTACGGCAGAAACCCAAAACGACGGGCTCGCCAAACTTGTTACCATAGTCAGACGCGCCGTTGGAGCATTCGATGAGAATTTCCAGCGGAGAAGCCAAGTTGGAGGGATACACCGCAGTGGTGTCTTCATGGGGAAGAACCTTACCATCCAGGCGCAAGTTACCCATCATGTAGCCGGCGGTACCAGCGACGAGCGTGGATCCTGTACCGGTGGCGTGCGTGTCGCGAAGACGACCGCCGGTACCAGTTTCAGCACCCGGGTACGGCGCAACACCAGAAGGAAAGTTGTGCGTCTCAGCAGTGAGTAAGAGGTCGAGATCGACTTCGGTCTTTTGCATCGGCGACGGTTCGCCAGCTCTGACTGGGCGAAGCGGGGTGTTCTTGAAGCCGCGAATCGCGGACGAGTTGTCCTTGAATTGAATCACGCTGTTGTGCGCCGCATCGCCTTCGATGGTAGACTTAACCATCTTAAATAAGCTTTGGTCGATAGGCACGTCGTCGACGGTGAGTTTACCGGCAAAGAACCAGTGACGAGAGTGTTCAGAGTTGGACTGCGCCATGTCAAAAAGTTCGACGTTGGTTGGGTCTCGGCCAATTTCGTCGCAGAACAAGCGCATGTAAAAGTCATAATCTTGATCATCAAACGCCAAGCCCATTTCTTTATCAACGCGCTCGAGCGCGGCGCGTCCTTCGGTGGTGATCGGCACCGTATACACTTGCTCAATCTTCGTGTTGAGTTCAAACGTCTTCAACGGTTCCTCGTACACGCACTCCGTCATGCGGTCGTGCACCTCCGCCGCGAAAACCTTCACCACGTCGTCATCAATCACCTGTCCATTCGCCGCAATCAACTTGTACCGTCGACTGCGCTCCAAACGACTGACATTGGTCAAACCACACGACTGGCAAATCGCCACCGCGTTCGTGCTCCACGCGCTTTGGTACGCCAACCGCGGCCCAACTTCGACGACGGGCCCGCTCGCATCCGCCACCAACGCCGACTGCGCACCGAACAACTCCGGTTCATACGTTTCACGCAATAACCACGTCAACGTCTCGCGCGACGCCGCATCCAACCCCCCGGCGCACTCGGCGTTGAAGCACTGCTCCGTCTCCACCCGCGCCAGCGCCGCGCGCCCCAACTTGGCGTTCACGCTCGCCACCAGCGTCGCCGCCGCATCCGCGCTCAAAAACGGACGCCGAAAGTAATGCTCAACGCTCTTCGCCGCCTTCACCCCCGCCGTCGCCTGCGCCTGCGCGCGCGGGCGCACCACGCAGCGCCGCCGACACTCGCCGCCGATGCGCGCGCCGCCGTACTCCACCGCCCGTGCCCGCGTCCTCGCGCCCGTTCGCGCGGTCGCGTCGGCGCGCGCGAGTACCTGAGACATCTCTCGCGCCCGTCGTCGATGCGCGTCGCGATGCGCGGCGCGTCGAAGGGCGAGAAGTGCCGCCGAGCGACGATGCGGTGAGGGCTAGAGGTTTGAAAAATTCAAACCTGCGGCGCACCGAATGTCCGAATTTGGGGACATCTCTGTATGGGTAAACAGTATACATGCGCGAGGTGGTTTAAACGCTGGCGTGCCAGCTGTCAGGCGTCACATCGAGGCTCAAATCGACGACGTCGACGACGACGACGACGACATCGGGTGCGCGGGCGTGCGCGAGGTTTCGCGCGTCGCGTCGGCGCGGCGTCGTCGCACGCGTTGAATCACTGTTTCATTGATTGAGTCATCAATCAATCAATCAATCAAATCGCGATGGACAAGTTGAAACATTCGATTCACACGGCGTTTAAGACGTCGGTGGAGGCGGTGATGCCCGTGCGTCGAGGTCCGGGATTTGAGTCTGGTGTGCTGAGTCCCGAAGAGTTCGTGCTGGCTGGGGATAAGTTGGTGCGGGTGTGTCCGACGTGGGCGTGGGCGGCGGGCGACGCGACGCTGGCCAAGGCGTACCTGCCTCGGGACAAGCAGTATTTGGTGACGAAGAATGTGCCGTGCGCGCGACGGGCGAGGGATATGGAGGCGTATGCGGGTGGCGAGCGTGCGTTGGAGGGTGAGGACGAGGGATGGGTCGCGGCTGGGGAGGCGCACGGTGGGCGTCGGGCGGGCGACGAGGCGGGCGACGAGGCGTTGCCGGAAATAGGCGCGTTGCGCCTGGATGGCGAGAATGAGGGCGAGAATGAGGGCGATGATGATGATGATGATGATATTCCCGATATGGAGGATTATGAAGACGAGGACGACGATGCGGTGGTGCTTCCGGCGGCGATAACGATTGCCAAACAAGCGGGCGCCGCGAACGGGGGCGTGGACGACGACGACATCGTGAAGACTCGCACGTATGACGTTTCAATCACGTACGACAAGTATTATCAGACCCCACGAGTTTGGTTGAATGGGTACGACGAAAATCGATTGGTGTTGAAACCGCAAAAAGCGCTCGAAGATGTTAGCGCGGATCACGCGCAAAAGACGGTGACCATTGATCCGCATCCACACACGGGCGTACCTTCGGCGTCCATTCATCCGTGTAAGCACGGGAGCGTCATGAAAAAGCTCGTGGTGATGATGACGGAGGATAAAGGCGTGCCGAACGTTGATTCATACCTGTTCGTGTTTCTCAAGTTTATCGCGAGTGTCGTCCCGACCATTGAATACGATTACACGTTGTAATGAATTGTTTTACTGCTGTACACAAAAAGAATGCTTCTAACGTTGCTAAACGTTCGCTAAGACGCGTCGTCTTCTAATACATTTTCGAGACGAGTGTACGCGACTCGTTCTTGCGCGCTACTTTTATCGTACTTGAGCTTGAGTGCCGTAAAAGACACGCCCATGAACAAATTTATCATCGCGATGCCCGCGAATAGAGCGTCGCCGCCGAATTTATCATACACCAAGCCTCCGCATACGGCGCCAAGGAACGCCCCAGACGCGTTCACGCCGCTAAAAATACCCATCATGGACGTCGTTAACCCAGACGGGGAAATTTGTTGAATAAACTGATTCGCCGTGCTCCAATACAGCCCAAACGTAATGCCGTGCAACAACTGCACGGCGAGGACGCTCCACGCCGTCGACCAAATTTTGAACATCTGCGCATAGTACATTTGTCGAACAAAGTAACAATATGGAGTTAAAATGAGCGACCAATCGAGCGAAAGACGTTTGCGAATCCAACTCGCATTGTAGAATATCCACACTTCCGTCACGCAGGTGAAGAGTAACGCCACGCCCATGACGGCGGGCGAGCCGCCGTTTTCCTCGAGCCACAAAAACAGAAACAAATCCGTAATCGCCATCGATGCCCCGCTCACGAAAAATCCGAAAAACCTAAACGCGACATCCATTTGACTGACGACTTCCCACAGTTGCGCGCGCATCGACTTCGCCGTCGGAGCGTGTAAGTCGTTCGCGCTCGCGATGCGCGACACGCGGCCCTCTCCGTCGCCCATCATCTGAAGCTCCTCACCCTCTTTCGCAGCATCACTGGCTGCTTTCTGATCACCTACCTCACCTAAACCGACGTCGTGCTTCAAAAGCCAACTCAAACACGCGCCGACGACGACAAAGAAAAAGTACCCGACGAACGGCGCGTTGCGTTTCACCGTCTCGCTCGAATAACTCATGATTATCCCCATCGTCGGCGCCGCTACAAACCCCCAGCTCACCGCACCCCACAGCCGTTGTCGCCCATAACTCGCGGCGTCCACATCGCCATCGGCAATGTTATTCGCGTCGTTCCATCCGCGACACATGAAACCAGTCGCCGCGTCTCCGAGAGACGTCGTGCACGACGCGAACGCCTCCGTCGTCGCCACCCACGTGAACAACGCCGCCGGCGTGCGACGCGCGCGTTGCAAACTCCCGTACCCAATCGCTTGCGCGAGTAAGCACGCGCAATGGATCACGTTGTGCGCGCGCGAGCGGTCGCAGAGAAAGGCCCACAGCGGGTTCGCGAGGGCGCCCACGAGCGGGCGTATCGCGCCCATGGCGCCGATATGCGCGCGCGTGAGCCCGTAGCGGGCGTAAATCAACGGCAGGAACGGGAGCAGGCACGCCAGACCCATGGAGGTGGTGAAGTAGTAGAGCTTGCATTGCCAGAGCGCGGGGAGCGCTGGCCCCATGGTTGGGCGAGGCGCGCACTGAGGCGAGACGCACGCGAGGTGTTCATGATTCCAATGGTATGCGTCGGGTGCTTTATGTGTGTGAAAGAGATCCATTACGTAGTGTTTGGTTCGCCTTTAAGTGTCGGCGTTCTATCGAGCGGGTTATGCTGACAATTCGCCGGCTTCAGTCTCTTCAGCCGTGAGCTCGGCCGCCGCGGGCGCCATTTCTTCGTCGCCAGAAGTTTGTTTATTCGAGTGCTCGCCAGGTACTCGTCTTTGCGCCTTTTCTAAGGTTTCGGCGACAAGTTTCTTTGCGATTTCGACATCCGCGGGCTGGCCGACGATAGTGACCGTCTCTGCCTCCCGGTTGACTTCGATGGAGCAACGCGAGTTTCTCTTCATCCATTTGATGTGCATACCTTGCTTACCGATGATCATACCAACGTGACCAGTGATGGGAAGGGTCTCTTCGACGTCGCCTTCTTGTCGAGACTCTGGAGGCCGCGTTCCACGCGGCGGCGGCGCGTCTCGTCGGTCGTCTCGTCGGTCGTCTCGTCGGTCGTCTCGTCGGTCGTCTCGTCGGTCGTCACGACGGTCGTCACGACGAACATCACGTCCACGAACTTCGTTCAACGCATTCGTTGTTTCGATGACTTCACGAACGAGCGCCAAACCTAGTCCAACCTTGTCCGCTGGTCCTTTGAAGCTAACCGTTGCTTCTTCACGATTAATGTTCATGGGAATCTCAACTATGGCTTGAATCTCCGCCTGCATTCGCCCATTCTTACCAATGATCAAACCGATGTAATTCAAAATGTTTGTGCTCTGAACCACGTGTCCTTGTTCGTCCACTTGTGATTCATCGACGTACTCTGGTGGGAAAGTCTTCGTCAAGCCCGCGTCCGCCGCCGCCGCTCGAAGGTTTTCCAGCAAAGAACCAGAGCTTCGAAAGCGCTTTTCATCACCACCGCGGCGATCATCATCACGGCCGCGCTTGCCAGCACCAAGCCTAGAACGCAAGTCTTCACCCCCAGTGCGGTCTTTATTGGCGAGTAAATCTGTAATCATGTCGCTCGCGCGACGCACGGCTTCCGGAGGACCAGAAATTTCCACCGTTGTTTTATCAGACAAACAGTTCACACGAGCACCCGTCTCTTCTTCGATGCGGCGAACGTTTGAACCTTTAGGCCCGACAACTAAACCGTTGTTACCGTTCGTGTCGATCACGCGCGGAGCTTCGCTAGCAGTCCCAGCGCTTCGAGGGTCGTCTCTCGGTAAAGGCGGCGCCCCTCGATAGTCGTAGTCTCTAGGTGGCGGTCGGCGGTCGTAGTAATCCCCACGCGGTGGCGATCGGTCGCGATAGTAATCACGGTCTCTGTCGTCGTAATACGCCCGCGGCGGTGGACCACGGTCATCGGCGTATCCTCGACCTCTGTCGTCGTAGTACCCAGGCGGAGGACCGTAGTCGTCGTACCCGCGCGGCGGCGGCGGACCCCAAGAATCTCGACGATCGCGGTCATCGCGCGGCGGCGGTCCCCAGGAGTCCCGAGGTTCTCGCGGCGGAGGACCACGTCCACGTGCGTCCCAATCATCACCGCGGTCTCCCCATCCGCCGGCGGGCGGAGGCGGAGCGCGTCGATCGTCTCTCGGCGGCGGTCCCCAAGAATCGCGTGCCGGTAACGGCGGCCCACGCGCATCCCTCGGCGGCGGTCCCCACGAATCGCGAGTATCACGATACGCCGGTGGAGGCGCTCTGTCATCGCGCATCGGCGGACGGTCATCGCGATACGCCTCGCGAGGCGGCGGACCACGCGGTTGCGGCGCTCTGTCACGCTCGTATCCGCCTCCTCGCCCACCACCTCCTCGCCCACCGCGTCCTTCGCGCGGCGGCATCGCGTGTGCGCTATCACCCCGCCCACCTCCGCGCGCGGCACCGCCTCCGTGCCCACCGCGTTCGACGCGCGTCGGCGCCGTCGCGGGTTGATCGACGTCTCTCGCCGCGCGCGCCTCTCTCGAGCTCCCACCCTCCGCGGGCGTCGGCGCCCACACATCGGCGGCGTCATCCGCCAGCGGACTCGGCGAACGTATCGGCGAATCCATGCGCATGAGCTCCTCCGCGCCGGACATCGTTATCGCCGCGCGGATGCCGGATGAGCTGCGCGATTACGCTTTCCGCTCAAGAATTCTGTCGTCGGCGTTCGGCGCGTCGCGTGGCGTCGCGCGCGGGCGTCGAGCGAAATGCGCGACCGCTGGCGGTTGGTTTCGCGTGCGTCTCGCGTCCGTGATGCGCGGTGCGCGTGCGCGTGCGATGGATTGTGGCGCGCGCGCGTGATCTTAGTAAGTAGTAAGTTGTTGTAGGGTATGGCGCGCTCGTCGACGAGACTGTTCGCGCGCGTTTGACCGCGGCGATGCGCGATGTTGCGACCGCGAAAGAACTCAGTGGATGGAGTGAATACAAGGAATAATGATAGGTATTGAAAGCCTAGCCGCGCGGCGCGCGCGCGTGATTGCGAAAAGAAATGAATTGAAATTTAAGACGAGCCCGTGTCGCCGAGGTTGAGAATAGCCATAAACGCGGATTGCGGAACTTCAACCTTGCCAAATTGTTTCATGCGCTTTTTACCCGCAGCTTGCTTTTTGAGAAGTTTCTTCTTACGGGAGATATCACCGCCATAGCACTTGGCGAGGACATCCTTGCGCATGGCGGAGATGGACGTCGAAGCGATGACCTTGTTGCCGATGGCGGCTTGGATGGGAATGCGAAACATTTGACGCGGGATGAGCTCTTTAAGCTTATCCACGAGCTTGCGTCCGACGCTGTATGCCTTGTCGCGATGGCAAATTGCGGATAATGGATCCGCGGGCTCGGAATTGATGAGCACGTCCAAGCGAACGAGGTCGCTCTCGCGGTATTCGTTGAACGAATACTCCATCGACGCGTAGCCCTTTGACCGCGACTTCAAGTCGTCAAAGAAATCGGTGACCACTTCACCGAGCGGGATGTCGTACTTGAGAGACGTACGCGTCTCGGACAAGTACTTCATATCGATGAATTCACCACGGCGTTGGCTCGCGAGCTCCATTAACGTGCCGACGTAATCGCTCGGGGCGATCATCTCGAGCTTCACAAAGGGCTCTTCGATGCGGTCGCGGATTTCGGCACCCGGTAAATCCGCGGGGTTGGATACTTGCATCATCTCACCGTTCGTGGTATACACGTTGTACACCACAGACGGGGCAGTGGTAATTAAATCTAAGTCGTACTCGCGCTCGAGGCGCTCTTGAATGATTTCCATGTGCAACAAGCCGAGGAAACCGCATCGAAAGCCGAAACCCATGGCGCTGCTTTGCTCGGGCTCAAACTTCAACGCCGCATCGTTGATTTGCAATCTTCCGAGGGATTCGCGCAAGTCGTCGTATCGATCGGTGTCGGTAGGGAAAATACCCGCAAAGACCATTGGTACAGCCTCGGCATAACCATCAAGCGGCTCAGCAGCCGGTCTCTTGGCGAGCGTAATGGTATCCCCGACGCGCGCGTCGGCGACAGACTTGATGCCACCGATAACATAACCAACCTCTCCGGCGCTGAGTTCTTGCACGGGCATATGCGTAGGACGCATGATGCCAATCTCATCCGCCAAGTACGTCGCCCCAGTGTTCATCAACTTGAACTGGTCGCCCACACGCAGCGTGCCATCCATGATGCGAAACACCGCCACGACGCCTCGATATGGGTCAAAGTATGAATCAAAAATCAATGCCCGGAGTGGTTCGTCTTTGGTGTCTGGCGGCGGCGGCACGCGCGCCACGATTTGCTCTAAAATATCATCCATACCGATGTTTGCCTTGGCGCTCGCCAAGACGGCATCCGTGGCGTCCAACCCGAGCACGTCTTCAATCTCCTTCTTCACCCTATCCGGTTCCGACCCTGGTAAATCAATCTTATTCAGCACAGTCAATATCTCCAAGTCATTTTCCAACGCCAAATACACGTTCGCCACCGTTTGCGCCTCGACGCCTTGACTAGAGTCCACCACGAGCAACGCCCCCTCGCACGCCGCCAAAGACCTCGACACCTCATACGAAAAATCCACGTGCCCAGGCGTGTCAATTAAATTCAGCACGTACAATTCCCCATCTTGTGCCACGTAATCCATCCTCGCACTGTTCAACTTGATCGTAATCCCACGCTCGCGCTCCAAATCCATGCTATCCAAAACCTGCGCCTGCATCTCCCGCGCCGCGACCGTCTTCGTGCGCGTCAACAGCGTATCCGCCAGCGTCGACTTCCCGTGATCGATGTGCGCGATGATGCTAAAGTTCCTTATGTTCTTCGCCGGCACCTGCTTCACCGCGCTCGTCGGTTCCGACGCGTCTTGCGCCTTCCCAGACGATGGCGCCGACGGCGCGGGTTTCGATGTCGTCGCCTTATCGTCCTTTGGCGACGGCGAGATCGCCGCGCGGCGCACGCATCGCCGCGACGTGCTCGCCGGAGGCGTCAGCGCGCGCGCTGGCGTCGTTCGCGCGGACATGGCGCGCATGGACGCGGGACACGGGCGCGCAAATGGCGTCGGCACCGCGACCGCGCGCGGTGACCTCGACGTTTTCTAGAGCCCGAAACGCACGAATGCGTCAGTG
>JACLAB010011767.1_pt1 | contig 35230 bp, 36 predicted proteins | sample 8027921 | NCBI WGS metagenome assembly JACLAB01 (sample SAMN15725117, study PRJNA655200) | protist metagenome | isolation source: fluorescence activated cell sorting (FACS) single amplified genomes of... | place: USA: West Boothbay Harbor, Gulf of Maine | collected 2000-07-19 | reverse complement strand
GCGGCTTAAATGTATCCGTAATGTTCGAAGATTCAACCCAATAAAATGAGTAAATTATCATTCTTAAATGATCTACCACTTGCGTGGCTACAATTAAAGCGACAGCCAGTCAGATATTTAGTAGCTGTTGCGGGAATCGGATTTGCTGCATTGCTTATGTATATGCAAATCGGCTTCCAATCAGGATTGCTAACAAGTGCTACCACTTTCTATGAAGCTCTAGATGCAGATTTGATCTTGATTAGTCCTAAGACTGTCAATAGTGGAAGCTTCAGCCAATTTCCTCAATCACAACTTTTCCGTGCAAAAGGGTATGAAGGAGTTGATAGCGTTGTACCCATTTACGTGACTAATATCACTGCTCAAAAGCTTGGAGGCGTACAACCAACATCACTTCGTTTGATCGGATATAACCCAGAACAAAAGGCCTTGAATTTAGAGGCAGTCAATACTCAGGCTTCAGAGTTAAAAACACCAGGTTACGTACTGTTTGATACTGAAGGCAATAAACGAACCGGACCAGTAACGAAACAAGTTAAAGACAATGGTTATCAATTCATGACCTCATTTGATCTTTCACAATCGTTTAGAGTTGTTGGGTTGTTCGGACTAGGATCAACGTTTGCCGCTGATAGCAATCTAATATCAAGTTCAAGCACCGCCATTCAGCTTTCTGCGCAACTTAATTTCGGTGAAATCTCATTAGGCGTAGTAAAATTAAAAGACAATAGTCTCCTGCCTCAGATTCAAGAAAATTTAAGAGGTTTGTACAAAGGTAAAATTCAAGTCTTAACCAAAGAAGAGCTTGTTACGCAAGAAAGAGATTACTGGAACAATGCTTCTTCCTTTGGAATAATATTTGGTTTCGGAACTTTTATGGGGGTTTTAGTCGGAGGTGTTGTAGTTTATCAAGTTCTCTATACAGATGTTACGGATCACCTTAAAGAATATGCGACATTAAAAGCTATGGGGTTCTCAAACAAATTCATCCTTGCAATCGTCATACAAGAAGCTATTCTTTTGGGTGTATCTTCATTTATACCAGCAACCATAATTAGCACAGGTATGTATGCATTTTTAACATCTGCTTCCGGAATCGACATTGCAATGACACATGAAAAAATTGTGTTTGTTGGATCGTTGACCATGGGGGTGTGCGCAGCCTCAGCTGCAATAGCCGTCAATAAACTAAGGGATGCAGATCCAGCGAGTGTCTTTTAAATGAGTTTTACTATCTCAGCCAAAGATCTTCGGCACAGCTATGGGGAAGGAGACTTGAGAACAGAAATTCTCCACGGTCTCGATTTCCATATCAAACAAGGAGAAGTAACATTACTAGTAGGTCCCTCAGGAAGCGGTAAAAGTACGCTCTTAACATTGGTGGGTGCCCTACGCTCTGTACAATCGGGGTCTCTAATGGTGTTAGGTACGGAGTTGAGTGGTACAACTGAACAAACAAGGACTGAGCTACGTAGAAGAATTGGATTTATTTTCCAAAGCCATAATCTAGTTTCATCATTAACAGTCCTACAAAATGTCAGCTTACTATTGCAATTGAGATATCAAAACGAAAACGAAAGAAAGCATAAAGCAATGGAACTCCTTGAAGCTGTTGGTCTCAGCAATCGATTGGATAACTATCCCGAACAGCTATCAGGAGGTCAAAGACAAAGGGTTGCAATCGCAAGAGCACTAGCACCAAAACCTGAACTTATTCTTGCAGATGAACCAACAGCATCGCTTGATAGCAAATCAGGCCAAGATGTTGTGGAGATACTAGGACGACTCAGCAGAGAGGAGGGAAGTTCAGTACTACTGGTTACTCACGATCTTAGACTTCTAAAAGATGCAGACAGTGTTTGGGAGATCGATGATGGCAAAGTAAAGTTGAGTGATTCAAACACTCACCATTAATCAGCAATCACACCATACACAGCAAATGAATGACTTCAAAACTAAGTTTTGGGAATGGAAGAACCACAGGATGGCTTACATTCAACAAGACAGCTCAAGAGACAGTGATAGAGCAATAGTTTTAATTCATGGTTTTGGAGCATGTAAAGAGCATTGGCGTTCAAATATCAAGCCTTTAAGTAAACATACAAATGTATATGCAGTTGACCTTATAGGTTTCGGAGAAAGTGACAAGCCAAACTCACATCTAAAAGATGAAGTTCCAAGCCGCAGCAGCTTTTGCTACTGCATTGATAACTGGGCCGAGCAAATAGTCGACCTTATAGAAAATAAAGTATCTGAGAGCAACGTTATAGTTATTGGCAATTCCATAGGAGCGGTCATTGCATGTCAGATAGGCAAGCTATTGGAGGAAAAATCAAAAGACGCTAGAAAGTTAATCCTAATTGACTGTGCTCAAAGACAAATAGATGATAAACGCATATCAGAGCAACCCCCGTTTAGGCAACTCTCAAAACCCCTACTTAAAACCCTAGTCCGTCAACGCTGGATAACAAAGTTAATCTATAAGACATTAGCCAAAAAAGCAGTCATCAAAAAAGTCCTTGAAATAGCCTATCCAACCAAAGCGAATGTAGATTCTGAGATTGTCGATATCTTGTATTCAGCCACACAATCGACCAATGCTGACGAATCATTCCGAGGTTTCGTTAACCTTTTTGACGACCGATTGGCTCCGGATATTCTAAAAAATCTGACAACCCCCGTTCACCTACTTTGGGGAGAAAAAGATCCGTGGGAGCCAGTCGAACAAGCTCAAGATTGGGTTGGGATTAATTGCGTTGAAAGTATCGACATTTTCCAAAAACTTGGACATTGCCCCCATGATGAAGCACCTGAGACAGTGAACTCTAAAATCCTCACACTTACTCTAAATTAAACACAATGTATAAGAAGTTATCCAATCCACTGGTCATAGTCTTCATCACACTACTTCTGGACAAGCTTGGGGAAAACATAATATTCCCATTATTGCCTTATATACTAAATTCCTATAATCCTGATGGTGTCACATTGGGATTACTAGCTGCAACCAGTCAAGCCGTGGCTGTTGTAACTGGCCCTATTGTTGGATCCTTGAGCGACTCAGTTGGTAGGAGACCTGTAATTGTAATTTGCATTGCATTGAACTTCATATCACTACTTATTTTTGGATGGGCCGGTTCAATAACCATTATTTTCACTTCCCGAGCACTAGGTGGATTGGGAAGCTCGACTATTGGAACATTACAAGCATATATTACAGATATTTCAACTCCAGAAACACGATCGAGGAATCTAGGAATAAGCGGAGCGGCATTTGGATTAGGAGCTATTGCTGGGCCAGCACTGGGGGGGGGACTGGTTGGTTTTGGAGCCACGGTTCCGATTTTTGCCGCAGCTGCTCTAACGGGTGTCAACTTGCTAATAGGCTATATCTTCCTTAAAGAAACAATTGAAAAAGAAAATAAGAAAAAGTTTGATCTGAAGTCAATCAATATCTTTCGCTCAATCGGTGGGATTTTATCAAAATCTGAACTTCGCGCTGTCTCTCTATCATTTGCATTTTTCAACTTTTCGTTCGCAGCATTTACAAGCATGCTTGTGCTTGCCTTAAAAGATCTTTATGGCTGGTCAGCTGGTCAAACCAGTGGTATTTTTATAATTGTAGGAGTAGTTGTAACCTATACACAGGTTGCAGTGGTTGGAAAACTTGTTAGTCGCTGGGGAGAAAAAATAGTGAATAAAAATGGATATTTATTTGTAAGCTTCGGAATAATTTTGCTGCCTGTAGCCAGTATTTCGAGCCAACTTACTGCCACTATTGTCGTAATATCATCTATAAGCTTGGCAATTGGTGCATCTCTAGTTCTCCCAACTGCACGAAGTCTAGTTTCAGGTCTTGTATCAAGTAAAGAGCAAGGGGTGCAATTGGCTAGCCTGGCTTCACTCGCTGGCGTAGCTAGCAGTATTGGTCCGATTGCAGGCGGATGGCTTTACGACATAACTCCAAATGCTTCGTTCATTGCAGAAGCAGTGGCCTGCTTGATCGGATGGTCACTCTTACATAACAATCAGAAAAAAGCGAATCAAGAGTAAATACTTTAAAGAGCATGCATAATCTGGGCTCTGAATAGCAGCTCTAGATATGCTATTCAGTGGAATAACTTTTCATCATACGCCTAAATTCTATTAAAATCCTATCAGATTCAACAAGAATTTCATTCGAACCTCTGTAGCTTACTTGAGACGGCAACTGGCTGACCACAATATTGTCATCTTCATAGGCAATCTTATCGCCCGTCTTAATAGTATATTTATCAAACCATTTGGCAAGGCCAGGGGCACTGCCCAAAAAATTTCGATAGTTAACATTAAGCATTAACGTAGAGTTGATTCCTGTTGGAAGAAGTACCTGAACAGAAACAATCGCAAATCGACCGAAATTAACCAAAGACAAAAGAAGATTAGGATATATATATCGATAACCTTTATAGATATCGCTGCTGTCACCACGAAGAAACCAACGGGCAAGACCATTGACTTTTTTCACTTTAACCGGCATCTGAGCATAGATCGCTCGGTCGGTAGTTTCAATCTCATAGCGTGGATAGCTAAAGTCTGCAGTCGAAGAAACTTTACCCATGCTTCCACCATGAGTAAACGGTGCATGGGTGGGATCAATACCATTCTCGATACAACGACTAAAATGTGCCTCGTATTGATATGTATTATCGGCACGTGGATGATGCTTCATGCGATCGAAGTCACATTCAGGAATGGGAGGAATCTCGTAGGATGGAGTTTTATTTTTTTCAGAAATCCAAACCCATACATAACCATATTGTTCTTTGGATGGAAAGACCTTAATTCGAGCTCTAGATGGCATTGACTCATCATCTCGAAGAGACGGGATAAAGACACAAACACCATTTGAGTCATACTGCCATCCGTGATATGGACAAACAAGATTATCCTCGTGATTCCAACCACCGGTCAAGGAACAACCACGATGTGCGCATTTTGCATCACGAACCAAAACAGAACCATCAGATTGACGAATGGCAACTAATTCGCCAAGTACGAACGGAATAGAGAAAGGGGAATCACCAATTTGACTACTTAGAGCCATTGCATACCAGCAATCAGTAGGGAATTCCTTCATAGGGCTCGATACAGATTGACTCATGAACTGGCGACCTCAGACTTGGTTGATTTTGCTAGAGCCTTTCGGTAGGCGAGAATCAATTGATCAGAGGATAAAAGAAGATCCTCACCTTGGGTGACCCAAGATGGGGTGAGAGGCTGCGATTCAACGACAGCCTTATCTTCGGCATAAGTATCAACTGTATTTTTTATAGAATTTTTATCTGCCCATGTGTAGGTGAGGAAGTTTCTCACGCCAATCCACTTTGTAAGTGTTTTAGTATCCGAAAGGGGAATGTTACTTGCAAAATAAATATATTGATAGCCTCTCCAGTTAAAATCAATCGCAATACGATTAACGCAAGGAAGATATCCGGTCAAAACAGAACTGGAGAAATCCCTTTCTTTTTTGATAATATATTTCAATAGCCCAAGGCGTTTAGGCGGCTTGAGTTCCACATACGTACTCACATGGTGATCCGAAACTTTCACATCGAGAGGATGCACGACAGCATCATCACGATTAACAAAGAATGGCTTATGTACAAATGGAGCGTGAGAGGTATCTAATCCAGACTCAACAACCCGGCTAAAATTAGCATCCCATGTATATTGTCCATATACAGGACGCCATCCATCTTGGCCAAATTCAGGGAAAGGTGGGATCAGATCTGGATCAGCAAGGTTTGCATTTCCTGGGAAGATCCATACGAAACCATTGGTTTCCCTAATTGGAAGAGAACCCATTTTAGCGCGACTGGGAATAGGGGTTCCTTCTCGATCTGCAGGAATACGAACACAGACGCCGTCGCTGTTATAACTCCAGCCATGATATGGGCAACGTAGACAATCTCCTTCAACCCAACCAGCTCCAAGGCTGGCACCACGATGCGAACAGCGGTCTACCAGTGCATGCGGAATTCCCTGACTGTCACGATAAAGAACATATCTCTGATCAAGAAGCTTGACTGATATGGGGCTCTGTTGAAGAGTGACACTATGCTCTACCGCGTACCAAAAATCAGCCAGTGACATAATGACAAACTTAGTAGATATAGTTATACCATTCTAAGGCACTCTGAAGTGTGTCTTCCATCGCCCCTGAACCAAAGAGATCCAACCAATTTCCTGAAGGTGACCAAAAAGTTGTATTGACTCATCTGAAGATGGAGAAGAAAACAAGTGAGTGGAAACCAAGACCCCCATTTCTTCCTCAGTGGAGCCTCGACGCAATCCTGCTTTGAGTAGTTTTCTTAATCCCAACGGTTCTAAAGACAATAGTTTTGACATTGTCAAGGAGCCTGTTAGCTTTGAATAATCAATTTCAACTTTCATTCAATGAGGTCTGAAGTAATAAAGCTAAATTCTTAACTCCCGAACTCCATTCGTGATCTGGGAATTCAAGAACGGCAATACCACCACTGGCCAGGTTTAACAAATCAGAGCTCAGAGGAAGGATGGCGGAAGGCACATAATCAAATGATGACTTCACTCGCTCCGTGACAGATTCGGGTTCAAAAAAGTCAGGGAGTTTATTGACTACCAAATTGATTTGGGGAACATCAAGACGTTCTGCCACTTCAATCGCAACAGCGGTGCCTAGATAATCCTGAGAATCAGGGCGCATCACCATTACAAGAGCGTCAGAAACTGCAGCCGACAACAAAGTTTCCTCATTGATACCAGGGTGAGTATCGACAATGACAAAGTCTAGATTTAGCTCATCAATTACCGTAAACATGGCATCATTTAGTTTTTCAACTTCATATCCTTCGCGCAAAATTTTTGCAATTTTATCGCTCTCCATAGATGCTGGTGCCAACCAAATACGCCCTTTTGCTGATCGAACTTGCTTTGGTGTGACATCGTGCATACATTTTTTTATGGGAACCCCTGCCTGCAGAAAATCATTTATCAGAAAATCCTTAGGTGAAGCGTGGAAATCAAATAAAACATGAACTCCAGGGGAAGCCAAATCAGTATCAAAAACAGCTACACGCTTGCCTGACATAGCTAGGACAACAGACAGATTTGCCGATAAGTTCGACTTGCCTGTACCTCCACGGAAGGAATGGACGGAAACAATTTTGACCAATGATTTCATTGCAATCGGATTATTTTAATACAAACAACCCAATAAGACCAGTAATCAAACTTGCTCACATGCTAGGTCGGAATGAAAGTAGAGAAAGAAGGCTGAGTGGATCACCCACAGTGTTGACAAATGTTTGATCGTGATTAATGGTGAGACCTGTATTTCGAGACAACTCTAATAATGATTTATTGTATTCCTGCAGATTATTTACGTAGGAAAGAACTGCTTGAGCCAAATTAGTCTGTGCCTGTACTAAATCCGTAACAGTTCCATAACCAATCTGATAACGTTCCGACTGTAGCTGCAAACTAATTGTAGATTGCTTAACTTGATTTGCAGTTGCTAAGACGATCTCACGCCCACCTAGAACCTTGGAATAACCCGAGCGGGCATTCTCATTCACCTCGTTAATAGTTTCCAAGTAAGATTGATAGGCAGATTCTGCCAACTTTCTATAGGAATTTGAGCGCATCCGTGCTTGACCGCCATCAAATCCGGTCCAAGAAAAAGTCAGGACAGCAGAAGGATTATCTATAAATTCTGCATAGGATTCAGTCCAATAACCTGTTTGTGTTCCATACAACTGAGAGACTAGTTGTAATGTTGGAAGATAAGTTGCCATCTCAATATCGGCATTGGCATTTTGAACATATGAATCTATAAGCATTTCTTGAACAACCTTTCGATGCTCCTCGCTCGATTGAACAGTTTGATCTAGCGAGTGAGACCAACCACCCAAGGGGATCAATTTCTCAGACAAAGAAATTTCAGAAGGTAAATCGACATTCATCAACTGTGCAAGCTGCGCTTGATTGACACTTACATCCCTGGAAGATTGCTTCAATAAGCTGAGATCTGAATAGTAGTTGGCCTGCTGCTTGGATACATCTAGGCCAGACGCGACACCAAGCTCATGCTTATCCTCTGCGACGCCAACAAGATATTCAGAATTAGAAACGATTAATTCATAAGCAATTTTCTTAGCCGTGGAAGACAATAGATCAACATAAGAATTCTGAACATTTAATGCATTGTCACGATAGGCAATGGTGTACCGATCGGCATCTTGAAGAGCTTGATATTTTGATCTCCATATTTTTAATGGCCTGGAAGCATCAAAAACGTTCCAAGTCAACGACAGATTTAGGGTTGAATAAAAATAGTTCCCATTTGGCTGACCAGATATTGAACTAAATGCACTCGAAATTGAGGAAGAATTAGACGAAGAGCCGGAAGAAGTATCAGAAGTAGCTTCAGAAGGAGAAGTTGGAGCAAACCCAGAGAACAGATTGGTTAATTCGGTATAATTAGTCGCAGCACCATCTTTCTTGGATTCATAATTATAAACACCAGACCCAACAGCCAGCGAAAGTGTTGGCCACCAAAGCGCATATGATGCACCTAAGAGATCTTGTGATGATCTAAATGTCCAATACGAAGATTTTAATTTAGGATTTCGTATAACAGATAATTCAACAGCTTCATCCATCGAAAGCTCGCGCAGCAATTCGGGGTTGATGGATTCATTGACTCCACGAGAGGAGAATGGGACTTTTACTGAAAGAGATTGCAGTACAGCCTCTGGTACAGGAGGTGCTCCCGCTAGAGCAATCCGATCAGAAGCAAGAGAAGAAGTAGCTCCAACAACACATGATCCCGCCAACACGCATCCAGCTGCTACGAGCCCCCTAGCAATCAATGAAAAACACACAGACTGGTCACGAGAGTAGGAACCGGGAGCCAATGGAAGACGTGTAAATATATTCCTTCATTAAAACACTGTAAAGCGCAAAATGGTGCAGACGTGCGCAAGCTTCTGATCTGGCTACGAAGCTGAACGTTGGCGACGCTGTTCACGCATTGCCTTAGCACGACTTGAAAGATTAGAGAATGAAGGATCACTCGTAATACAGTTCACTTGAGAGGAAACAGCTTTGCGATTAATTCGTATCTCGATTTGCTTAATTCTCTTGTTTAATTGAACGCTTTGCTCCTCTAGATCGCCTACAACATTGCCTAGAATCTCAAGAAGTGAAAATACTTTCAAATCTTCTGAAAAATCCTTTGAAAAATCGTGCAGAATTGCGCGAACACGTTGTAATGTGGATTGGAGTGACTGCTTGGAGGACTTTAATTTTTGATAAAGTACTAGCTCATCATCATGCCTCTGCTTTCGCTCTAAAGAAGAAGTTATCCGAGCACTAAGCAAGACTCTATTAAAAGGTTTTGAGAGATAATCTTCAGCGCCAGCTTCAATACATGGAACAACCATAGAAAGATCATCAAGAGCACTGATCATAATGACGGGAATATGAGACGTTCTCTCGTTTCGTTTTATATGCAATAAAGTTTGAAAGCCATCCATTTTTGGCATCAAAATATCGAGAAGAACAAGATCAAATGCTTCAAAAGAAAGCTTAGCAAGAGCCTCTTCACCTTCTTCGGCCATCTCTACAGTGAATCCTTCTCGATTAAGACGGGACTTCAAGAGTTGACGATTTTGCAGCTCATCATCGACGATCAGTATTTTTTTGTTGACTTGATTCAGGAAATTATTTTGCTCGTTGAGTATATGAGCTGACTCTTGAATAATCTTTAAACTTTCATCGCAAAGATTCGATATGGTTTTGGGGGCTGATTGTTCATGATTCAACTCTCGGCCAAGAGTAATTGAAAGTCCCTCTAAAGTGAGCTTCTCACGGACGAGGTCTTGAATCGAATTTGCAGCATTATGAACTTTATCAAGCGAAACAAGAAGCTCATCATCAAGCGAAACTTCTTCTGACAACTCCTCTGAGACTAATTCACTAAAGCCAATTATCTGGTTAATATGATTGGAGAATTCATGACGCAATACTCTTAGATAGTCATCTGTACGACTTAATTCAGTCCCTTGCAACCCTGTCAAATCCTTCATGACTGAGTTGGTGCAAGCAATATATTTATTTTTTCAAGAAGCCTTGGCAGATCAATCGGCTTTGTATCGTAGTCATTACATCCTGCAGCCAAACATCTTTCTCGATCCCCCTCCATCGCATGAGCAGTGAGAGCGATAATAGGGATATGTTCTGTTGAGGGATGTCTTTTAATAAGCTTAGTTGCCTCGAGACCATCCATCTCGGGAAGACTAACATCCATTAAAATCAAAGAAGGTAAATTTTGCTTAGAACTTTCTACTGCGGATAAACCATCCGTTGCAACGATCAATTCGAAGCCTTTGCGCCGTAAACGACGAGTGAGCATATCGCGATTCATTTCGTTGTCTTCGACCAAAAGGATCAAACTCATTTGTCTAAGGGCTCCCTTGCGGGTAGAAATGAGGCTATCCTTTCAGACAGCATATTGGTATCAAGATTATCAGATGATATTACTCCAGTAAAGCGACCTTGAAGACGTAATTTATCAGTTTCAGGAAGATCCTGAGCATTGATCACAATAATTGGCAAATGCGATGCTAAGGGATTACGATGCAGCGATTCCACAAAATCCACACCTTCAATACAAGAAATATTAATATCAATCAATATCAATGAAGGCCTGTTATGCGCAATTAAATTCAAGGCTGACTCTTCATCGCTTACGTTTTCAATGCGATAGCCAAAAGGCTTTAATTTATCATGAAGGCTTGGCAGGATATCTTTAGACTCTTCTATCACTAACACATAAGAATCGAAGTCATTAGATGCAGACGTAAACTGACGCAGTATGCCATTAAGTAAAGACCAGTCAATAGGCTTTGAAAGGCAATAGGCATTTTCGTAACTAGATTTAAGTCGACAACCTTCAACATCTTTTGAAATTAAAACAACGGGGATCGAAGCCAATCTTTCGTCAGATTTAAGTTCAGAAAGCACTTCCCACCCAGATTTACCTGGCATGTTGATATCCAATGCAATTAAGTCGGGCTTCCAAATTCGAGCACTCTGAACTCCCTCAGAGCCATTTTGAACCGACATAACTGCATAGCCATCTGCCTTCATATGCCTCTCAATCACGTCACAAGTAGCTCGATCATCATCAACAATCAAAACCCGTCCCAAAGGCGCAATAGGCGGATATATTTGCTTCGAAGATGCCGTAATTTCTTCCAGTTCACAATTTTCATTATTATGACTATTACGAACATCTTCTGTTTGTGGATCTGACTTGACATAACGGGGCAAGTCAACAATGAATTCACTGCCAGAACCAATTGCACTAACTACATTAATATCACCGCACATCAATTGACAAAAGCGTTTACTTAGAGACAGCCCTAAGCCTGTTCCACCATATTTACGAGTTGTGCTCGCATCGGCTTGAGAAAAATCTTGAAACAATCTGCCCAATTGTTCTTCATTCATACCAATTCCTGAGTCACGGACAGAGATTTTAAGACGTTCACCCCTAGAATCACTGGTGAATGCTGAGTCTATAGTTACTTTGCCGTTCTCAGTAAATTTAGAAGCATTACTAGCAAGATTCATCAAGACTTGCTTGACCTTTGTTACGTCGACATGCACATAATCATCTTCAGTTGCATGAAAATCCAGAACCAAGGTATTAGCATTGTTTTTCATCAACGGCCTTATAGATAAAACAGCTTCGTCTATAAGACTTCTTAAGCTAATGGTTTCCAAATAAAGGATCATTTTACCGGATTCTACTTTGGATAAATCAAGCACACTATTTATAAGACCTAATAAATGATTTGCAGAAGTAAGAACCTTCCCTAAATCTTCACGGATCTCGTCCGGCTCCATCTCTTCGCTTTCCTCTATTAAAATTTCACTATATCCAATAATTGCATTCATCGGCGTTCTAAGTTCATGCGACATATTTGCCAAGAAGGCACTTTTTGCTCGATTTGCTTCCTCAGATTGAAACCTAGCTTCATTTCCTTCAGCTAAGGCTTTGGCAAGACGCTGACTGAAAATCCATGTCATAAAGACAACTGCAATTGCAACTAGTAGTTGAATAACAAATATTCCAAGAGACATTCGAATAGCAATGCTGTTGGCTTCACCCTTAGGGCTTGCCGTAACAATTAGCATCCCCCAGGGCTTATACGGGATAAATTCATAGTCAATATTCGGCAAAGCCTTTGACTGCCTAATCGAACGATTATCAAGGCCAACTGTTTTACTGATATTTGCGACGTCCTTAAGAAGTTTTGAAGGCGTTCCCTTAGAAGAATAAGCAATTTGATTGTTATCATCAACAATTAACAGATGGGCATTACCTTTTAGCTGAGCTCCCTTAATGGAATCTTTCATTTTTGAACCTACAGATGCAATCTGATAACCCACATACCAGGAACCAACAACATCACCGTCTTTATTGAAAATTGGAGTATATAAGGTGTAATAAAGAGTTCCAAGAATACGAGCAAGTCCTTTATAAGGCTCACCACTTAACAACTTCGGAAGAACGAGACCCTCAGGATCTAAAATCGTCCCAACAGCTGAGGATCCATCCTTGTCTTGGATATTCGTAGCGAGACGAACCATTTGATCCTCGTCGCGCACAAAAATGGTTGCAGTTGTTCCTAGAGATTGTGCCGTTACAGAAAGAGTATTTGAAAAGACATTGGGCTGAACATTGCCAAACAATAGTACTGGAACTTTCTTGTTCCACTTAGACCCATGAATATATTCTGATTTAGCATTGTGAAGCCTAGGTTCTCCATAAGCGAGGATTTCTCTTTCTAAGTCATTGAGACTTAGATCTAATAAATCTCCAAGCAAATCTTCAATTATTGCAAACTTTTCAATGACTTGCTGAGCCTCTCCTTCAACTCTAGATTCAGTTAATTCAGAGATGACACTCCTTACACGAAATAAAGTGAACATGCTTGATGCAACTAGAAGAGAAGTGATCACTCCAAGCCACAGCAAGCCAGTTCTTGAATAAATCTTTGGGCTGGACTTACTCATGCTTTAATAACAGCCTCAGCACACATTTTGCCACTCAATACAGCGCCCTCCATGGAGGCCAAATAACGCTGCATTGTGTAATCACCTGCCAAGAAAAAGTTTTTAATTGGGGTTGTTTGATCAGGCCGCAGCTGCTGACAACCAGGCGTCGTTTTGTACACCGATAAAGGAGTTTTTACAACTTTAGACTTACGGAGTTTTGCAGGATTATCAGTCCCAAAATGCATCGGGAATAGCTTCTGTAGCTCTCCCATGGTGGCTTCAATGATGTCTTCATCACTACGACCAATCCAATCCTTCGCAGGAGCGAACACAAGCTCAAGCATTGATCGATCAGGATCTTCGTACTCCTTACAAGCGATGCTCATATCGGCATAAACGCTGAGCAAGGGCGAACGACTGAACAGCAAATGATCAATGTCAGTGAGCTTGCGGTCAAACCAGAGATGAATATTGATCACCGGCACGCCGCGGAGACCATCCAATTTGCGGAATACATCCATTTGCTGCCATGGCTCTGGGATCAACAGCTTGAAGGGATCCACAGGAAGGGCACTGACGTAAGCATCAGCAACGAGATCAAAACTTTCCTTTCCTTTCACTCCTCCAATATGGAAAGCAGCAACGCTTCCATCAGGGTTGAGCTTGATCTCTCTCAAGGGACTATCCAGGTGCACTTCACCACCGAGCGATTGAACATGCTCGACGATCGGATCGCATAGACGCTCTGGGGGTGCTCCGTCTAGGAATGCCATCCGAGAGCCATTTTTTTCCTGCAAAAACCGATTCAAAGCGGTGAGCAGCACAGTTGATGATATTTCATCAGGGTCAATAAAATTCAAAGCCTTGCTCATGGCAATAAAGACTTCGTCATTCACGCGTTCTGGAATGTTGTGCAGCTTGAGCCACTCGGTCCAAGAATATTTATCGCACTCCTCCACATAACCCTGCCCTCTGAGCATCGCTGGCACCAAGCCAAGGCCAAAACTGATCTTTTCAGGCCAAGACAACATGTCGTTATTGCCGAGAATTGCCGCCACACCATTAATAGGAGCCGGCAAGTCTGGGAAATCAAAGCGGCTGTAAGTACCAGGCTCCTCAGGCTGATTGAAGATCATCGAATGGCTCTTCCATTGGAGCCTGTCTTCAATATCTAGCTCTTTGAACAACTGCAGCATGTTCGGGTAAGCACCGAAGAAAATATGCAAGCCCGTTTCGTACCAATCGCCGTCTTCATCTTTCCAAGCCGCAACTTTGCCGCCAAGAACGTCCCTGGCTTCCATGAGGATGGGGGTATGACCCGCGTCCGCCAGATATTTCGCGCAGGAGAGACCAGCCAGACCTGCTCCTGCAATGGCGATACGCATGCTTCAAACCAGAATTTGAAGACAACCTTAAAAGGATCACGACCCCGTTCGCTTCCTAAAGTCGTCACCAACCGCAAGCGCGGTGTCCTTACGCAATACAAGCCCCCATGGCCGACACCCTGCTGAAGAGCACCACTCGCCACGTGCGCCTATTCACAGCTCGCGTAGATGACGGGCGGCTCATACCAGACCCCAATCAGCTCACTCTCGACCTGGATCCAGACAATGAATTCCTATGGAATGACAGCTGCGTTCAAACCGTTCAACAACGCTTCCGTGAGCTAGTTGACGCCCATGCCGGCCAGCCTCTGAACGATTACAACCTCCGTCGGATCGGCTCTGAATTAGAAGGAACGATTCGCCAGCTCCTCCAGGCAGGCCAGCTGAGCTACAACCCTGATTGCCGGGTTCTGAATTACTCCATGGGCCTGCCCCGCACACCTGAACTGCTGTGAGCCGCTCCCCCTACGACCGTCCACGGGGCGGAAATCCACGTCGGCCTGATGAGCGAAGAGGAGCTCGATACAGCCCCCCTCCACAGGGCAACAACGATGGTGGCGATGGAGGAGGTCGTTTCAACACCACCAGGATCGCTGTCCTCGCCGGAGTGTTGGTGGTAGGAATCGGCATTGGCAGTGCCGTCACGAGCACCACTGGGGGCGATCAAGGCAACATCGCCAGCAGCCAACAGTTGGATATGGCGGTGCCTGATCCGGAGTTTTGCAGGCAGTGGGGAGCGAGTGCTTTTGTGATGGACATAGAGATGTACACCACACTCAACCCATCCAGCAGCTTTGTCACACAGCCCACCCTCCAGCCTGGCTGCGTGATTCGCCGAGAAAACTGGTCTGTTTTACGCAAAGAAGGTGCCGTCACCGCTGCTCAGGAAAGGCAGTGCAAACAAAGAATGAACACCTTCGCTTACATCGGATCAGTGAGGGACAAACCCGTTGTTCGCTGTGTTTATCAAACCGACATCACACAGAACAAATTTCTAACCAAAGGGATCGCCGACGACACCGTTGGAATCACGCCGGAAGCTGATCAGTTTTAAGGAGAGTCGAGCTCTGCGACCATGGGCTCTGTCCCTATGGCCGCAGTCCTTGGCTGACGCAAAGGACTATCGGCGCTGGCAAATACCGGCAAAACGTCGCACCGAAATGCTTCTGCAGCCCGAGAGCAGTAGCGAGCGGGATGGGTAATCAGCCTTAATTGCCGCCGCACCTGCAAGCCCACCACTGATGGCTTGTGCAAACTGCCTGCTGTGAGCTCCCGCTCAATCGAAACCACAGGAAGGAAAGCAGCTCCCAAACCCGATTGCACAGCATTTTTGATGGCCTCAAGGGAATTGAGCTCCATCTCAATCCTCAACCTCTGCACATCCAAACCAGAACGAGCAAGGAGCTGGTCCACCATTTTCCGAGTGGTGGACTGAGCATCTAAACAAACAAAACCCAATCGATACAGATCTTCCTTGCTGAGTTCTGGCAAGCGAGCCAGGGGATGCTTCACAGGAAGCACAAGTGCCAATTCATCACTGGCGTAAGGAACCACCTGAAGCAACTCATTCAACTCAGCAGGTAATTCACCGCCGATGATCGCTAAATCGATCTGACCATTCGCCACGCTCCAGCCCGTTCGTCTTGTGCTGTGAACATGCAGCTGCACTGCCACATCTGGAAATTTTTGCCGAAACAGACCAATCATTCGAGGCATCAAGTAGGTCCCCGTGGTTTGGCTCGCACCCACCACGAGGGACCCTCCCTTCAGGTTGTGCAAGTCATCCAGAGCACGACACGCCTCATGGCATTGACTCAGAATTCGGTCGCAGTAACTCAAAAGCAAGTGACCGGCTTCAGTGAGCTGAGCTTTGCGACCGCCGCGATCAAACAAGGACACCTCAAGTTGCTTCTCCAGGTTCTGGATCTGCAAACTGACCGCTGGCTGCGTGACGTAAAGGCTGTCAGCAGCTTTTTTGAAGCTGCCTTCGCTCACGATGGCGCGAAGGATACGCAGCTGATCCAGTGTGAAAGGCAGATCGGCCATAAGCGACAGCCGACCCGGCAGGGATAGCTCCAAAACTTTAGAGGGGAGGAACCCACCGCCCGTCAGAATTACCCTTCATGCAGCAACTCTTTGGATGAGCTCCTAAGCGGCGGAATGCATCACTCCAGCTTGGTGATGCTGTTGCTGCTCTTGGTTTTCGCTGTCATTCACAGCGGTGGTGCTGCCCTTCGCACTCGCGCTGAAGCCAAAATAGGGGCCAGAGCCTGGCGCGTACTGTTCGCCGCCTTGAGCATTCCCTCAGCGATTGTCGTGATCGGCTATTTCCTTGCCCATCGGTATGACGGCATCAGGCTCTGGAATCTTCAAGGTGTACCTGGCTTGGTACCCGTGATCTGGGTGCTAACAGCCATCAGTTTTCTGTTCCTGTATCCAGCCACTTACAACCTGCTTGAGATTCCCGCTGTCCTGAAACCGCAAGTGCGTCTCTATGCCACCGGGATCATCCGGATTAGCCGACACCCTCAGGCCGTTGGTCAAGTTCTCTGGTGCTTTAGCCATGCCCTTTGGATCGGAAGCAGCTTCATGGTCGTGACCTGCATCGGCCTGATCGGACATCACCTTTTTGCGGTGTGGCATGGAGACCGACGCCTACAGGCTCGATTTGGTGATGACTTCTTAGAGCTGAAACAAAGCACCTCAGTGCTGCCTTTTGCAGCTGTTTTAGATGGACGCCAAACCCTGATTTGGAGTGAGTTTCTGCGGCCTGCACAACTCGGCATCGCGATCGCCGTGGGAGTTTTTTGGTGGGCTCATCGCTTTATCTCCTTAGGAAGCATCGCGTTCCTTCACTCACGACTTGAAGGGCTTTTGAGCTGAGCTGCCTACACTCAAAACACTCTGCTTCACTCGGATGCCTTCGGCTGCCGATTTTGCCTGGCTGATCCCAGTGCTCCCTCTCGTTGGGGCATTGATCACAGGGCTTGGTCTGATTAGCTTCAATCGCACCATCAACCGGCTTAAAAAACCCGTTGCCTTGCTGCTGATCAGCTGCATTGGAGCTGCAGCGGTCATTAGCTATGCCGTTCTGTTCGAGCAGTTGGGTGGAGCACCCCCCGTCGAGCATCTGTTCATTTGGGCGAGTGCTGGAGACTTCAGCCTTCCGATGGGGTACGTCGTCGACCCTCTTGCAGCTGTGATGCTCGCCTTGGTGACAACGGTGGCGCTGCTGGTGATGATTTATTCCCACGGCTACATGGCCCACGACAAGGGCTATGTGCGCTTCTTCACCTATCTAGCCATCTTCAGCAGCTCCATGTTGGGGCTCGTGGTGAGCCCCAATCTTCTGGAGATCTATGTGTTCTGGGAGCTGGTAGGGATGGCGTCCTACCTCCTGGTTGGCTTCTGGTACGACCGCGAAGGCGCCGCTCATGCAGCCCAGAAAGCGTTTGTCGTGAATCGCGTTGGCGATTTCGGACTTCTGCTCGGCATTCTTGGGCTCTATTGGGCCACCGGAAGCTTTGGATTCCAAGGCATTGCCGATGGATTATCAGCAGCGGTCAGCAGTGGAGTGGTGCCTGGATGGGCAGCGCTCGCTCTCTGCCTGTTCGTGTTTATGGGGCCAATGGCCAAGTCGGCCCAATTTCCTCTCCATGTTTGGCTGCCTGATGCCATGGAAGGTCCTACACCGATCTCTGCTTTGATCCACGCGGCCACCATGGTCGCTGCAGGCGTTTTCCTTGTTGCCAGGCTGGAACCTCTGTATAGCCAGTTCCCTGCTGTGGGCACGTTCATCGCCGTGATTGGAACGATCACTTGCTTCTTAGGCGCCTCCATTGCTCTGACCCAGATGGATCTCAAAAAGGGGCTTGCTTACAGCACTGTGTCGCAGTTGGGATACATGATGCTGGCCATGGGTTGCGGCGCTCCCGTTGCTGGCATGTTCCACCTGGTGACCCATGCCTTTTTCAAAGCGATGTTGTTCCTTGGCTCTGGATCTGTGATCCACGCCATGGAGGATGTGGTGGGTCACGAACCTGTCCTCGCCCAAGACATGCGACTGATGGGCGGACTTCGCAAAAAGATGCCGATTACGGCCATCACCTTCTTAATCGGTTGTGTTGCCATTAGTGGCATCCCACCCCTAGCTGGCTTCTGGAGCAAGGACGAGATCCTTGGCCAAGCCTTCAACAGTTTCCCGTTGCTCTGGGCAGTTGGCTTTGCCACTGCGGGCATGACCGCCTTTTATATGTTCCGCCTCTACTTCCTCACCTTTGAAGGTGAGTTCCGAGGCAATGATTCAGCTCTGCAACAAGAGCTCATGGCTGCCTCCGGCAAGAACGTCGAAGAGGGTCATGATCACCATGCCGCCGGAAGTGTCCATGAGTCGCCGTGGTCGATGACCCTTCCGCTCGCTGTTCTCGCGGTTCCCTCAGCCCTGATCGGTTTGCTTGGAACACCCTGGAACAGTCGCTTTGCTGGGCTGCTGAATCCCGAAGAGGCAGCGGAAATGGCCGAACATTTCAGCTGGGGAGAATTCCTTCCGCTCGCAGGCGCCTCCGTCGCCATTTCAGTCACCGGCCTAACAGTGGCCGTCCTCGCCTATGCACTGCGCCGCATCGACCTTGGCGAACTGGTTGCCGCTCGCTTCCCAACCATCAACGCCTTCTTGGCAAACAAGTGGTATCTAGATGCCATCAACGAGAAATTGTTCGTTCGCAGCAGCCGCAAGTTGGCCCGTGAAGTCCTGGAAGTGGATGCAAAGGTTGTGGACGGGGTGGTGAATCTCACCGGTCTGCTCACCCTTGGTAGTGGCGAAGGTCTCAAATACTTCGAGACCGGCAGAGCCCAGTTCTATGCCCTCATTGTGTTTGGTGGAGTGATTGCCTTGGTGGTCCTCTTCGGTGTCCTGGGCTGAGCGATCTTCGAATTCCGAGCCTTCAGGGGTGAGGGTTATGTGTGTCAACGCCTATCGAGTGGATGCGCGTTCGCCCAAGATTTCTACACTCCGAGCAGTGGTGAAAGACCTGTCCCGTGCTCGAGTTTGCCGTTAGTGCACCGTTTGATCCGGCATTCGACATCTCAAGCGGTATCGTTCCGGCCACGTTCCCCTGGTTGAGCCTTTCGATCCTGTTCCCCATCGTTGGGGCCTTCATCGTTCCATTCGTGCCAGACGAGGGTGATGGCAAACAAGTGCGCTGGTTTGCGCTCGGTATTGCCCTCACCACCTTCCTCATCACTGCTGCGGCCTATCTCACGGGATATGACCCCAGTTACAGCGGACTCCAACTGTCGGAACGGGTGAGCTGGCTGCCCAATCTTGGTCTCACATGGGCTGTCGGGGCTGATGGCCTCTCGATGCCGCTGATCCTGCTCACAAGCTTCATCACAGCCTTGGCGGTTCTGGCCGCCTGGCCTGTGACCTTTAAACCCAAGCTGTTCTTCTTCTTGATCCTGGCGATGGATGGCGGCCAAATTGCCGTCTTCGCTGTCCAAGACATGCTGCTTTTCTTCCTCGCCTGGGAACTAGAGCTGCTTCCGGTTTATCTCTTATTGGCCATCTGGGGCGGAAAGAAACGTCAATACGCGGCTACAAAGTTCATTCTCTACACAGCTGGCAGCTCACTGTTCATCCTCTTGGCGGCCCTGGCCATGGGCTTTTTTGGCGGTGGAGTGCCCAATTTTGAATACAGCGTTTTAGCCCAAAAGGGATTCAGCACTGGATTTGAGCTGCTCTGTTACGCGGGGTTGTTGATTGCATTCGGGGTGAAATTACCGATTGTTCCCCTCCACACCTGGCTTCCTGATGCCCATGGGGAGGCCACCGCACCAGTACACATGTTGCTGGCAGGCATTTTGCTCAAAATGGGTGGCTATGCATTAATGCGCTTTAACGCCGAAATCCTGCCCGGAGCACATGCCCAATTCGCACCCCTTCTGGTGGTGCTGGGAGTCGTAAATATCATTTACGCAGCGCTCACATCCTTCGCGCAACGCAACCTCAAACGCAAGATCGCTTACAGCTCCATCAGCCATATGGGCTTCGTGCTGATTGGCATTGGCAGCTTCAGCGAGTTAGGGACGAGTGGCGCCATGCTTCAGATGATCAGTCATGGACTGATCGGAGCCAGTCTGTTCTTTCTTGTGGGTGCCACCTACGACCGTACCCACACCCTCCAGCTGGATGAAATGGGTGGCATTGGCCAAAAAATGCGCATCATGTTTGCCCTCTGGACTGTTTGCTGCCTCGCCTCCCTCGCCCTGCCTGGCATGAGCGGATTCGTCAGCGAGCTGATGGTGTTCACAGGCTTTGCCACCGATGAGGCATACACCCTCAGCTTCCGCATCGTGATTGATGGGTTAGCGGCCATCGGGGTGATCCTGACTCCGATCTACCTGCTGTCGATGTTGAGAGAGATCTTTTTCGGGAAAGAAAACAGCGAACTGGTGTCTCACTCCAATCTTGTGGATGCTGAGCCCAGGGAGGTCTACATCATTGGTTGCCTGCTCGTTCCAATCATCGGGATCGGGCTCTATCCAAAACTGATGACTGACAGCTACAGCAACACAATCTCAGCTCTTGTGAAGCGGGACGTCGATGCGATGGAAAGGATCAAACGACCAACAGCACCTTTAATCCGCAGCACTTCCCTTGTGCCAGCGCTGTTCTCAGCACCAAAACTGACAGAGGCCACCCAGCCCATCTCGTAAAGATCTTCGTCCTTTCTCTGCGAATGCGATTCAGAGCCTGAATCGCTCCTTAATTTTCAGACGCTTGTCGCACACTCTGTTCGCCATGCGTCAGATCAATTTCAGTCTGATTTTCATCTTCGGACTCGGCACGGTGTTTTTCACGTTGGAAAACACCAACCCCACCACGGTCAACGTTTTGCCGTGGATGCACTACACCTTGCCTCTGGCCGCCCTGCTGCTGCTATCAGCGGGCATTGGAGCTGCTGCTGCCTGGCTTTTTGCAAGCTGGAGCGGAATGCTCAACACGGTGGAACGCTTAGGCAAAGCCACTGACTTCGAAGCCCAGCAGGTTCGCATTCAAGAGCTGGAAACCGACCTCGATCGCTACCGCTCAACGGTGCAGACCCAATTAGGGCTCCTGCCCTCAGCCAACGCTGAATCGACCTCAAGCTCAACGGTGAATCCGACCGTCGACATCGATTCCCAGTCCTAAAGGGGACTGGCGTCCCCGGGATTGGACCGATACCTTTCGATCAGATTGAGGTTGTTTGTGTCTGATGCCGGCCTGACCTCGAAAGCTGATGCCGGTGCCCGTCTCGCGATCCGTCTTCTTCAGGACGCCGCCCAAAGCGGCACGCTCGATCCCTGGGATGTGGACGTCATTTCAGTCGTAGACGGATTCTTAGATCAACTCAAACAACGCATCGAAGTTCCTAGACGCGTTGCCGCTCAGCTGGGCCAACAGGGAGGCAGCTACGAGCGTGATTTGGCCGAGAGCAGCGAAGCCTTTCTCGCTGCTTCCGTGTTGGTGGGGCTTAAAGCAGAAGTGCTTGAAGCCAGCACTCTCCCTCCAGAACCAATGCTGGAAGACGCCTTCGACGCTGACTTGATGGAGCAGGGTTGGCTAGATCCCCGCTTCAATTTGCCCAGACACCCTGAACGCCACCTTCTAAGGCGCCCTGTTGCTCCACCTCCCCTAAGGCGGCCCGTCACGCTTGGGGAACTGATCGAACAGTTGGAGACCATTGCCGAGCAATTAGAGACAGACGAACTAGACATGCGCCGGCGGCATCGGCAAAAGCGCTTCAGCAATCGCGAGGCGATCGCCCAAGTAGCAGCGTTGGCTCACCGAGAAAAACTCCCTGAAACCACCGCAGCCTTAGGAATTTTCTTGAAAGGATGGGAGCAGGCCCTGCACTGGATTGATTTCGAGTTTCTCGTCAGCCGCTGGTCTGAGGCGGCTGAACCTGACCTGGACACCGACCGCGTCGGGGTGTTTTGGGCCCTGTTATTTCTGTCCTCTCAGAGTCAAGTGGAACTAGAGCAAGTGGGCTCGCTGCATGCACCCATTCGTTTAAAACGTCTGCTCGTTGCCGGTGAAATCACTCAGTTGCCGATCAAAAGTCTGGAAGTGCCAGATATCACGCCGACCTTGCCCGCGATTGCCGCTTAATCACCCTCGTATGTTGAGGAACACGTTTTTAAGCTTGGTACGTCAATGAAGGCCATGATCCTGGCCGCAGGCAAAGGAACCCGGGTACAGCCGATCACGCATGTGATCCCGAAACCGATGATTCCGATCCTGCAGAAACCGGTGATGGAGTTCCTGCTGGAGCTCCTCAAAGAGCATGGTTTCACTGAGGTCATGGTCAACGTGTCTCACTTGGCCGAGGAAATAGAGAATTATTTCCGCGACGGCCAGCGCTTCGGGGTTGAAATCGCCTACAGCTTCGAAGGCAGTATTCAAGATGGCGAACTGATCGGAGACGCCCTGGGGTCTGCGGGAGGCCTCAAAAAAATCCAAGATTTTCAGACCTTTTTTGACGACACCTTTGTGGTGTTATGTGGCGACGCTCTGATCGACCTCGATCTCACCGAGGCCGTTAGGCGTCATCGTGCCAAAGGGGCTCTTGCCAGTCTTGTCACCAAAACGGTCCCTAAGGATCAGGTGAGCAGTTATGGCGTGGTAGTCAGTGATGATGACGGCAAAATCCAAGCTTTCCAAGAGAAGCCAAATGTTGAGGAAGCTTTAAGCGACACGATTAACACCGGTATCTATCTCTTTGAACCTGAGATTTTTGAGCACATTCCCTCAGGGACATCCTTCGACATCGGAGCTGATCTCTTCCCCGCTTTGGTGAAGCAAGGGGCTCCTTTTTATGCGCTGCCCATGGATTTCGAATGGGTCGACATTGGCAAAGTGCCTGATTACTGGCAAGCCATTCGCAGCGTTCTCCAAGGAGAGGTTCGCCAAGTTGGCGTCCCTGGGAAAGAGGTCAAGCCTGGGGTCTTTACGGGCCTAAACGTGGCGGCCAACTGGGACAAAATCAACGTTGAAGGCCCGATCTATGTGGGCGGAATGACCAAAATTGAGGATGGTGCCTCGTTGATCGGTCCCACGATGATTGGACCAAGTTGCTACATCTGCGAAGGCGCAACCATCGACAATTCGATCATTTTTGATTACTCCAGGATCGGGGCAGGCGTGCAATTAGTCGAGAAACTTGTGTTTGGCCGCTATTGCGTTGACAAAGAAGGCGATCACATTGATCTCCAGGAAGCGGCACTTGATTGGTTGATCACGGATGCACGTCGCCAGGACTTGGTGGAGCCTTCTCCTCAACAGAAAGCCATGGCAGAACTGCTAGGGACCGATCTCACCCAGGCAAGCTGACGCCAGCTTGTTTCAAAATCGCTGGGATGCGTTCTTCAGCTTTGATTGCCATTAAATGAACGCCTTGAGCCACTCCTAGGTATTGCTGAACCTGCTCAGCGGCAATTTGTATTCCCTCTGCCGCAGGGTCTGCCGCGGCCTCCAATCGGGAGATCAGGTTCTCGGGAATGCAAGCACCAGGAACCATCCGATTGATAAAACTTGCATTGCGCGCCGACTTCAGCAAGAACACACCAGCGAGGACTGGAAGCTGCATGGGTTCGGCTATCTCACGGCAAAACCGCTCCAAAACCCCAGCATCCATCACCATCTGCGTCTGAATAAAACGTGCCCCTGCAGCTTTTTTTCGCTGCATGCGTCGTACCAAGCCCGACCAGCTCGCACACTGGGGATCAGCGGCCGCTCCAGCGAAGATGTTGGTCGGGCCATCGGCAAGCTGACCCTTCACCGGATCATCGCCCCGATTGAAGGCCGTGACCTGCTGTAGCAATCGCACGGATTCCAGTTCATTCACAGGACGTGCTTTGGACTGATCACCAGCACGAACAGGGTCACCTGTAAGGCAAAGAAGATTGCGAATCCCCAAAGCATGGGCACCCAAGAGATCAGCTTGAATCGCAATGCGATTGCGATCGCGACAGGCCATCTGCAGTACGGGCTCGATGCCCTCGTCCAACAGGAGGCGAGCCAGCGCAAGACTGCTCATCCGCATGACCGCTCGACTGCCATCCGTGACATTGACGGCATGGACATGACCTTTTAAGCCCCTTGCCATCTCGAGAGCATGGGATGGGTCTCCACCCCGTGGAGGCATCACTTCAGCCGTAATGGTGACGGTCCCAGCCTCGAGGCTGCTTTGCAGCGCTGAACTCAAATGAACGATCGCTACTACAGAACACTATGGAAGATCAGGTTCTCCATACCTGCTTAAGATGCAAACCATGGTCCAAGAAGAATGGCCATCGGCTAGGAGCCCTGTTCAATGACTGTTTCCCTCTCCAGCCGCGAAATCGAGATCATCGAACTGGTGGCCGAAGGGCTGACCAATCAAGAGATCGCTGAACGACTAACGATCAGCAAGCGCACGGTCGACAACCACGTCAGCAACGTGTTCACGAAAACCGGCTCAAAGAATCGAGTGGCCCTGTTGAACTGGGCTATGGATCACGGGAAAATTTGTCGAGACGGCTTTAATTGCTGTGTCCTTCCCCCTGATTCCTCCGACGAGACCTAACCGGAAGAGGTTGAGGGATGGGGATGTCTGTAAGCGAGCAGCTCGCCAAAGAAAGGCCAAACAAGCTGGCGTAAGCGAGACAGGCTTCTCGATCTAAGCCTGTGAAACGCAGGATGCCATCAGAATCGTAAAGACCAAGCATGCCGTTTCCCTCGCGAGCCATGCTCCAAACCTAAAGGAAATCGAAAGAATTTTTAGGTTTGGAGGCGATATTGGTCAATCCAATCCTTGGGCCACATGGAAAGTGGTTGATAGGCGAGTGCTGCATTGCTCCAGCGCTGATCCCCTGTAATTTCAACGCCACACCAGTCGGGGATGGTCAAGGGGCTATCCGGGGTCTCGAGCTCAACCTCAGCGAGGATTAAGGGTGAATTACTTCCTTCAAAGCAATCAACGACCCAGTCGCCGCCTTCCTGTTGAAGGGAATAGCGCGTTTTAACCACGCGATGGGGCGTCAGTGCCCAAAGCTCCTCCGCATCCCTCTCCGGAATGTCGTATTCGAATTCATGGCGAGCAATCCCGGCGGCAGGAGCCTTCAACGTCAGCCATGCCCTGCCATCTGCGCGCAAGCGCATGCGAACAGTGAATCCATCGGGCGAGGCAGACAAATATCCCTGTCGTAGCGCTTGCGGGGGTCCCGCCAGAAGACGCCAACCGGAATTTGCAACCAGGAAGCGCCGTTCAATCTCCAATGCCATCTCAGTTTGCGGAGGGAGCACTATCCAGCAAACTCCCCGCCCAGTGAAGTTTGCGTGACAGCGTTCGGTAATAGGAGGGACTTTGCTCCAACTGCACCATCAGCGCGTGATGAGCGGCCTGCTGAATCACGCAGCATTCGCCTGGACCAAAAACCTCTCCAGCAGACCCATCTTTCCAAAGTTTCACCTGCCGGCTGGCATCACCAAGAGGCCAGATCACAACCCTGGATCGGGGAGGCAATACAACAGCACGACTCGACAGACTCATCGGACAAATCGGACTGACGACAATTGCATCGATGCCTGGATGCAAGATCGGGCCGCCCGCCGCCATCGCATAACCCGTCGAGCCTGTAGGCGAGGCCAAAATCAAGCCATCTCCGCGGACTTGGTCAACAACCTCTCCATCGATCTCCATTTCCAGAATGCAGGTTGGAGACAAATCCTCGTGATAAGGCTTGAGGTAAAGGTCATTCAGGGCCCAGTGAATCTCCTGATGGTCAGAAGGACCAACTTCCATGCCAGAGGCCCCCTCCGAACCATGCAGATCACCCATGCGCTGGATCACCGCCTGCAACATCATGCGCCGTTCCAAGGCAAAACGATCTTCCAGCACGCGCTGCCAGAGCCCTTCACTCCTGAGCAAGCCGGGATCATGCGTCAGAAAGCCAAGATGACCTCCCACGTTGAAACTCAGAATCGGGACATCAAGAACAGCGAGGTGTCGGGCAGCACCCAGCACGGTTCCATCACCACCGAGCACCACCGCCAGATCCGGTAGCCGAGGCTCAGAGGCCAGCAGCCCTGGGAAAGGGTCTGCCGTTAGGCCACTCATCGCCAAGACGCAGGTCACACCGATCGTCTCGAGTTCATCGGCGCAGCGACGCGCTTCTTTCAACGCCAGTGGGCTATCTGCGCGATATATCAGCCAGACCCGTTGAAGACGCATAACAGCGTGTCGCTTTTACCAGCGCAAAAGATTGAAGCGCTCCATGTCCACAGTGACTCTGTTCCGGTACAGCGATAACAAGATCGCCAGACCGACCGCAGCCTCAGCTGCTGCAACTGTGATCACAAACACCGAGAAAACTTGGCCACGAATGAGTTGGCCATCCACATAGGACGAAAACGCCATCAGGTTGATGTTCACTGCATTGAGCATCAACTCAATGCTCATCAACACGCGGACAGCATTACGGCTGTTGATCAGACCCCAGACCCCTGTACAAAACAGGACTGCCGCCAACAGCAGATAGGCCTGGAGAGGAACGGAACCGGAAAGAAGCTCAGAGAGCATCACAAAAAAGAAGAAAGGATTCAGGCGCGAGGCTGGTCGACAAGCAAAGGGGTACGTGCCTTCTCAATCAGGCCCTGATCAACCTCTTCACCAGTCACTGGATCCTCCGATTGAACGTCACGACGGGCCAGAACAATCGCTCCAATCATGGCCATTAACAATAAAACAGATGCCAACTCAAAAGGCAGCAAATAATCAGTGAACAAGTGCTCACCAATACGCACAGTTGCTTCCTCCCCGATCGGCGTTGGCCCCTTGGCCCATGGAGTGGTGACAACCACACGGGTCAAAAGAGCAAAGAGTCCCACACATACACCTCCGGACAGAAGACGGCGTATGAGGAGTCCAGGGATCGGAGCTAGATCCTCCTTTTTGTTGACCAGCATGATCGCAAACAGGATCAAGACGTTGACGGCACCCACGTACACCAGCACTTGGGCCGCTGCCACAAAACTGGCGTTCAACAGTAGGTAGAGACCTGCCACAGCCAAAAACACACCACCAAGAAGGAAGGCTGAATACACGATGTTGCTTAGGAGCACAACACCGAGAGCTCCGAGCACGATGACGGCACTCAGTGCCAAAAAACTAATGAGCTGCGTTGACGCGGCGATCGTCATCCTGCGCTCTCCTCCTCATTGGAAGCTGATGAAGATGATTCTCTCCCATCCTCGGCAACCTTCATGGATCCAGCTGCCTTGAGTTCCTCAAGAATTTGCTCAGGGAGCTTGCCCGCTCTTGGACGATCAGGAGAAACGCCATGGGGATGAACTTCTCCAGCAGGCAAATACACCAGTTCCCGCAACGGCTGGACCGATGGATCTGTCGTCACACTGGTAGGCAGGCGACCTAAAGCAACATTGTCGTAATTCAGGCTGTGGCGATCGAAGGCAGCCAATTCATATTCTTCAGTCATCGACAAGCAATTGGTGGGGCAGTACTCCACACAATTGCCACAGAAAATACAAACTCCGAAATCAATTGAATAGTTGCGTAGCTCTTTCTTCTTCGTCTCCTTGTTCATCACCCAATCAACCACCGGGAGATTGATGGGACACACACGCACACAGACCTCACAGGCGATGCACTTGTCGAATTCGTAATGAATACGTCCTCGATACCGCTCCGAAGGAATCAGCTTTTCGTAGGGGTACTGCACCGTGACCGGACGGCGCTTCATGTGATCGAAGGTGACCGACAGGCCTTGCGTGAGATTACGGGCCGCATCCACTGCATCCCTGGTGTAATCACCAACCTGTTTAAGGAAGCCGAACATGGTTTGGAATCGGGGAAGTGAACGATCGAGGAGTCAAAACCCGGCTTTCATGATGCCGCCGGGAAAGAAGAAGTGACGAGTTCAGCCGCCAAAAGCGACCGGGAAGGCCAGCTTGAGAGCTGCTGTGACCAGGAGGTTGACCAAGGCCAGAGGCAACAGAAATTTCCAGCCAAGGTCCAATAACTGATCGATCCTGACCCTTGGGGTGGTCCATCGCAAAAGGATTGCGATGAAGACCAGCAGGTAGGCCTTCAAGACAGTCATCACAATGCCCACAGTGCCTGTGATCAGTTGCACGAGAGGAGCGTCAATAGGCTGACCTAACCACGAAGCAAGCCATTCAACCGGGATCGGGAAGCCCCAACCACCCAGATAAAGGATGGAAACGAGGAGAGCCGATAGAACGAGATTGATGTAACTGCCCAGATAGAAGAGGGCAAATTTCATTCCCGAGTATTCGGTCTGATAGCCAGCGACGAGTTCTTCTTCCGCTTCTGGGAGGTCAAAAGGCAAACGCTCACATTCAGCGAGCGCACAGATCCAGAAAATCAAGAAGCCCACGGGCTGGCGCCAGATGTTCCAACTCAGAACACCAGCTCCAGTTTGTTGATTGACAATATCGACGGTGCTTAGGGAGTTACTCATCATCACGACGGCCAGTACGGCCAACGCGAGGGGGATCTCGTAACTGATCGACTGGGCTGCTGCACGGAGGCCGCCCAACAACGAATATTTGTTGTTTGAGGCGTAGCCACTCATCAAAAGGCCAATGGGCTGAACGCTGCTGAGCGAGATCCAAAGAAAAATGCCAACGCCCACATCACTGATCAACAGGTTCTGGCCGAAGGGCACGATCAACCAGGACAAAATGACTGGCACCACCACCAGCACAGGGCCAAGGGTGAAGAGAATGCTGTCTGCGCGATCCGGAATGATGTCTTCCTTAACGAGCAATTTGAGGCCATCGGCAAGAGGCTGAAGAACGCCCAGAGCTCCGGCGTACTCAGGCCCGACCCTTTGTTGCACGGCCGCAGAAATTTTTCGTTCCAGCCACACCGTGACCAGAACCCCAACAACGGCGGCCACAAGGACCAGCAACATCGGGAAGGGAAGCCAGAGCATGCGTGCAGCCTGGGCCGAGAGCCCAAGCCCCTCCAGTGCCTGACTGAAGCTCTGCTCAAGATCAAGACCCGGGCTCACCAGAGCCGGCGCGGTGGTGGCGAGGGAAGTCACCATGGTCAGAGAACAGATTGATGCAACTTAAGCGCCCGCGGCATTCACCCGCTCGTCTGCAGGGACCCAATGACGTGCAGACGAGCCGGTGTAAATCTGAGATGGGCGGAAAATTCGATTGGCACCTAGCTGTTCCCTCCAGTGGGCCAGCCAACCAGCCACACGGGAAATCGCAAACACAGGGGTGAACAGATCTCTTGGAATCCCAAGTTTCCGGTAAACAAGGCCTGAATAAAAATCAACGTTGGGATAAATCCCTTTAGGCCCGAGGCGAATGGCGGCAGCCGTCTCAAGGGCATGGGCTACGTCGTAGAGATCGTCGTGACCAAACCGAGCAAACAACTCCTCAGCCAAGGACTGAAGGATCACCGCCCGAGGGTCTTTGACTTTGTACTCCCGGTGTCCAAAACCCATCACTTTGCGCTTATTTGCCACGGCTGACTCGAGGTAGGAGTCGGCCTGTTCCGGAGTCCCGATCTCCTCCAACATCGCGAGCACATCTTCGTTGGCACCTCCATGAAGAGGACCCGCCAACGTTCCTACGGCCGATGCCACGACGGCATACGGGTCCGTCAGCGTGCTTGCCGTCACTCTGGCGCTGAAGGTGCTGGCATTAAGGCTGTGCTCAGCGTGAAGGATCAAACAGCGATCAAAGATTCGAGAGGCAAGAGGGTCGGGCTCTTGTTCCGTAAGCATGTACAAGAAATTGGCGGAGTACGCCAAGTCGTCACGCGGCTGGATTGGATCCTGGCCCTTACGGATCAACTGGAAGGCCGCCACCATCGTTGGGATCTTGGCAATCAGCCTGACAACAGCGTCATAGATGTATTGAGGATCATCAATGGCCCGACGGGAATAAAAAAGCCCTAATGACGCCGCGCTCGACTGAAGAGCATCCATCGGATGCCCGTTGGCAGGGAAGCACTTCATCATGTCGCGCACTCGAAAGCTGACGCGACGATGCATCTGCACTTCGTGCTCGAAATCACGAAATTGCTGAGGTGTTGGCAGTTCCCCCCAGATCAACAGATACGTGGTCTCCAGGAAACTGCTGTGGACCGCGAGGTCATCAAGGGAGTAGCCCCGATAGGAGAGGCGCCCCTGCAGGCCGTCAATGTCGCAAATCGAAGATTGGGTGGCCGGGACACCCTCCAGGCCGGGTCTAAACACCAACCCCGTGCGTTCATGCCTGATTTCGCTCCCGCCGGTCTGACTCACCACCACCCACAACGACAACTCATCAACGCAACTTAAACGCAGCCCGGCAACCACAGACGTGGCCTGAGTAACCCCTGCAGCTGCGCTATTCCACGGGGATCTTGATGGGATGGGTCCCAACGGAGATGGCAGAGCCCTGCCTTGCGCAGGCGCAGGGCATCCGATCGCGCACCTATCAGCTCCGCAGCCAGCTGGCTCAAATCAGGTTCGTGACCCACAAGCAAACACGAGCCTTGCAAGCTCTGAACCAAGGGCCATGGATCCCCTCCAGGCTCAAGACAACGGACGAGCTCAAGCTCAGGAGCCAAACCACTTTTCACCGCCAGCTCAGCTGTTTCACGTGCTCGGCGATAAGGACTGCTGTACAAGCGGTCGGCGATCAATCCGAGATCGCGCAGACGGCAGCACACCTTGAATGTGCGATCGACTCCCAAAGGCGTCAGACAACGATCTGGATGATCCACGCCTTGGTGGCGCTCAACCGCGATGCCGTGACGCAACAGCAGCAGGTCAACCAAATCGCAGCTGAGCGCGGAGTCGTAAGCGGTTAGATCCTCCTTGACCAGCGCCTTCCTCTTGGTCCGGACCAGCAGCCAAAGCAAGTTCCTGCACCGCTGGGAGCAGGGGCTGGCCAGCCACCGACTGAATCAAACGCCAGGGCCGCCACTTTTGGAGCTGAGCGCGGCTGGGCTCTGTCGCCAATGCCAACTGCTGTGCCAGAGGCGCCGCCCCTTCGTCCTGCAAGGCCCGTAGTTGATCCAAACGAGGCTCGAGGGCTGCGTGATCTTGACGCGTTGTTAGGGCATCTAACGTCTGCCCCCACCAGTCTTCGCCGGATTCCCGTTCTAAAGCCACCGCAAGTTGGGCCTGTAGAGAAGCTTCACCCCGCTGCCTCTGCCGAGCTAGTCGGGTCCACACCTCAAGGGCGGAGCCATCAGAGGGCAGGGCCGAGCGCACGAGACCCTTGGCCTGGAGGTCCGCATCCACGGCCTCCAAACCGGGCTGATCAGAGGATGTTCCCAACAGCCAACCCTCTTCTCCCTGCTCCCAGAGCAGTGGGCCCGCATCCAACCCCACCACAGCTGAAGCCCCCTCGGCTCCAAGGGTTTGGAGAGTCTCCTTAAGAACAGGCGCTAACCATTGAGCAACGGGGGCGTCACTTTGAGGGCTTAGGAGAGCGGCAGGATCCGAGAGCACAGCCAGGGCCGATGCCGACCCACCAGCTGAACGCATCAAGGAATGCGACAGGGTTATCCCATTTCCGGCACTTCCAAGTGGCTGACGGAAACGCAAGACTGCGTCCAGATTGAGCGCAGTCCCTTTGGGGTCCAGTGCTGCCACTAGACCGACAAGGTCATCGCGATCAGAGATGGAGCTCGGCATTCCAAGCCAGGTCGCCATCGCAGCGGGATCGGCAGTCAGCAGAGCCGCACCCCGACCGAGCCGCTTCAAATCAACTTCCAGAGCTGAGTCGCCCAGCTGGTGCAGAGCATCCAGCTGGGACACATCCAGGGACTGTTCCAACACTCCACGACTGGACGCAATCAAAAGCAGGTCATCATCGATTAAGGCTGTAGCGATGGGTTGTGGCTCTCGTCCGAGCAGCGCTCCGCGGCCGCTGATCACGCCCATTCCCCGATAACGACTGATTTGCAGATCGGTTCCAGCCAAACTGCGCGTTTGCCAAAAGCGTTGGAGAAAGCGCTTGGCACCGTCTTGATCGAGGCTGGTGAGCGCAAGCACCCAGCCCGCCGGCGCATCGGCGACGGGCGCAAACAAAGAGAGACTGACCTGAGGACCGATCCAATCCGCGAGTTCTCCCACAAAATCCAAGCCCGCCAACGCAAAGGCGCCATCCCGCAATTGCTGCGTGCTGTTCCGTGCTTGGCGACGGCGTGACACCGGTGCCACCGCTTGGGCATAGGCAGGCATGCGCACAGGATCAGAGAGCCAATGCAAACTGAGCGATGCGTCTTTCGGTACGAACCGAGCGGCTCGTGGCAACACCAGCGCTTGGCCAACAATTTTCAGAGGGCTCTGCTGTGCCATCGCCCACCACAAGCCCAATGCGGTGGTGAGCAGCACTAGCACCGCTGCAGCGACAGCTAAAAGGAAGGAACGCGCCTTCATGAAGCAGCAGGCGTGGGACTGGCCTCATCTTTATTCATGATGAATCCCATGACATCCTCTTCGCCCCAATCCATCAGCGCCAGAGACCTTCACGAGTGGCTGTCGAGCGGCAGCGCCCTTCAGCTCGTTGATGTTCGCGAGCACTCCGAACTTGAGATCGCGTCCTTCCCCGGACAGGTGGAACATCTACCGCTGAGTGAATCCAATCTCTGGCTTTCCGATCTACCCGCAAGGCTGACAACCAACAAACCCATCGTGGTGATTTGTCATGCCGGGATCCGCAGCAGAAACTTTGGCTGCTGGCTCTTAGAGCAAGGGCCGGATTACGACGTCTGGAACTTAGAAGGTGGCATTCATGCCTGGAGTGTGGAAGTCGATCCGAGCGTTCCTCGTTACTGAGCAGCGGTTCATGACAACGCCACCAATCCAAGAGAAAACCTCCGTACGATTGGTGAGCTGATTGTGTGCATGTGCAGCCGCTGCCCCGCCGACAACAGGAGGTGCTCAAGGCCACGGTGCATCACTACGTTGACACGATTGAGCCAGTAGGGAGCAGAACCCTCGTTCAGAGGTTTGATCTGCAAGCCAGTGCTGCCACGGTGCGTTCAGCCATGGGGGCTCTAGAGCAGCGAGGTCTACTGACCCAACCACATACGTCTGCAGGACGGGTACCAAGCCCCAGTGGATACCGGCATTACGTGGATTGCCTTCTCCCCAGACCCGGAACGATCGCCCAGCATCTCGATCAGGAATTAACCCAGCTCAGCCTTCGCTGGGCGGCTCTTGATGATTTGCTCCAAAACATGGCAAGACGGCTCACCGATTTCACGGGACTGATGAGCCTGATCACGCACCCCACCCAGAGGCAACCCGCGCTGGAAGCCATCCGACTGGTTCGCAGCGAGGAGCGCTTGCTGGTGATGTTGGTGGAGAATTCCAGCCAAGCCAGTCACCTCAACCTGCGGCTGCCCCACGGCAGTGAACATCAAATTGAAGCGATGGATCAGTGGGCGCGTCGGCAGCTCGACAGCAATGGCAGTTTGAATTGGAATTCACTCCCCAGGGAACTGCAGGCCTGCGGCAGGGCTCTCCGCGATGCCATTCACAGTCATCAGACCTTGCAAACCTCTCAAGAGACAAAGGCCTTGTTTCATGGAGTGTCTCGGCTCGTTGCCGAGCCTGAATTCAGCCAAAGCGCCAAGGTCAGACCACTCCTGGAGCTAATGGATCAGAGCCCCGCATCCCTGACCCTCTCCGCTCCCGGTCCTGGACATGGCGTGTGGATTGGCCAAGAACATCCCGAGCAAGCCCTTCACCACTGCTCAGTAGTCCAAGCCTCTTACACAAGCGCCACTGACGGAGTGGGATACGTGGCGCTTGTGGGTCCAATGCGCATGGCTTATGCCACAGCCCTTGCTGCTGTGAAGAGTGCTGCTCATCATCTCGACCATCTCCTGAACTGACATGCCGTCCAAAGGGAGAACAGCGAAAACACGCCTCGCCATCCTCATCGGACTGAGTGTGGGAGGGGCCTTATTTGCCATCTGGAGCGGTGTCAACCTGACCCAGCAACAGGATCGGCTTGACGTCCAACCCACCAACACGGTTGCTCCAAACGATGCAGCCCAGAACGTTTCCAGTGAGAACCTTGATTCACTGCTCGACGAAGAACCCCGCCCTTGGTTGCTCGCACAATCGCTTCCCCTGAAAGGACCCTCTGGACATATTGGAGAGCGCTTTGCTCTGGGAATCGACACGGTTTTACGGGACTTAAATAACCGCGGTGGCATTGCCGGACGACCCGTCAAAATCTGGCGGATTGATGATGGCTATGAGCCAGAAAACACCCTGAGAAACAGCCGCTTATTTGCGGCAGAACCCGAAGTTTTGGCCCTATTCGGCTTTTTTGGCACGCCCACGAGCAAGGCCGCCCTACCAATCGCCAAGAAGGCAGGACTCACACTCGTTGCACCTCTCACAGGCGCTAGCTCCCTGAGAGCCAAGGGTCAGATCGGGGTTTTGCATTTCCGAGCAAGTTATGCGGAGGAAGCCCGGCGAATCGTTGATCACCTCGTTAACGACGGCTTCGTGAGAATTGCAGTGGCGTATCAAGACGACGCCTATGGGAAAGACGTCCTTGCCAGCACGTTAGAGGCCTTGAAAACCCACAATCTCAGCGCTGTCAGCACAGCTGCTCTGCCACGAAACTCAACGGAAACAACACAAGCTGCCGACACGCTTGTCAAATCAAAGCCCGATGCCCTCATTGTGATCTCGCTTAGTAAAACGATGGCTTC
>JACLAB010006947.1_pt1 | contig 35232 bp, 25 predicted proteins | sample 8027921 | NCBI WGS metagenome assembly JACLAB01 (sample SAMN15725117, study PRJNA655200) | protist metagenome | isolation source: fluorescence activated cell sorting (FACS) single amplified genomes of... | place: USA: West Boothbay Harbor, Gulf of Maine | collected 2000-07-19 | reverse complement strand
ACCAACGGCGAGCATGCAACCCAACTCGGCGTAAAACTGATCTTCAGATTCTAATTGTTCCACCGTGACTGAGCTGATTACCGAACCGTCTCTGTGTAAGACGTTTCTGTAATCGATGGTTTCGTCAGCCTTTTGTTCCGGCAAATCACCATTAAATCTTTCAAACGATTGGAAATCTCTCTTTGTTTCGGTGAATTTGTCCTCACCGCCCAACTTTTCCGCACACGCCTTCATGCCGAGGTTCGCCAATCTCGTGCACGGTTCTATCTCCAACTCAGAGGCTTCCGTCAACGAAACACGAATCGTATCCCCTAAACCATCGAGCAATAACGCACCAATACCAATGGAAGACTTCATTCTACCATCTTCACCCTCGCCAGCTTCAGTAACCCCCAAGTGCAACGGATAATCCCATCCAAGCTTGTACATCTCGTACGACAACAAGCGATAAGCTTGAACCATGACCAACGGGTTCGAGGCTTTCATCGAAAACACAAAGTTGTGATAATCGTGTTTGCGGCAAATTCTCGCAAATTCAAATGCAGACTCGACCATACCAGCCGGAGTATCTCCGAATCTGGACAAAGTACGCGCAGACAAAGATCCGTGGTTGGTACCGATACGCATGGCGACGTTGTTCGCTTTGCACTTCAATACCAACGGCGTGAAGACCTCTTCAATCTCATCAATTTCCGCTTGGTATTCCTCGTCCGTTTCGTACAAGATATCCTCAAATTTCTTTCTGCCATCGGCAAAGTTGCCCGGGTTGATTCGAATCTTGTCCAAGCAATCCGCCACCGTCATCGCTACTTTCGGCGCGAAGTGGATATCGGCTATGATGGGAGTGGTATAGCCACTTTGCAACAACTTGTTCTTAATTTCTTGGCACGCTTTCGCTTCTTGCATACCTTGAACGGTAATTCTGACCATTTCAGCTCCAGCGTCGGCGCATCGCATGATTTCGTTCACCGTCGCGTCCACATCTCTCGTATCCGAAGTCGTCATCGTTTGTTTCACAATAGGGTGATCCGAGCCAACTTTCACGTTACCGATTTGGATAGTTCTGGTTTTACGTCTGAACGTTTGGGTGGTGTCCGGACAGTACAAACCGGTGGGAAGCAAAACGCCTCCTTCCGTCATTTCGTGTTGCTGAACAGCTTGAGCGCGGATGGCTCTTTGAACTTTCGTTCTTCTGTTGTTCGATGAAGAAGAAGAAGTAGATGATTTTCTACTTGTTGACTGGGATGAAGAAGAAGAAGAAGAAGAGGAGGAGGAAAATTGTCTGAGAACCACTCGGGAGCTCACCATCGAGGATGATAAAGCGGACATCATTTCACTGATTTAAGCGCGCGCTGTCGTTAAAGAGAAATACTAGTAAATTCTTCTTTTATTAAAGTGTGCAGGAAATCGCCGGCGCGTGCAAAAGAGTGATGATGATGATGAGAGAGTTGGATTGGATTTTTTTATCTCTTCGAGGACGACGAAAATCTTAATAAGACAACATCGATCTCTTCTTTTTTCTTCTTTTTGAGCAGAGCGTGTGTACGAAAAAACGCAGAGAGGTTAAAAAAACAAAGAAAACCTCCTCTCTCTCTCGCTCCAGCGATAAGGGTCTAAACTCTCTCTCTCTCTCTCTCTCTCCATTTAAACGCGCGCGTTCTATTATAACACACACAAACAAGTAAGTAGAAAACAAAAGATCATGGCATTCGTTGCGGGAGGCATTTCTACGCTCAGAATCAGCGCGGCAAACCACGTCCGCCCGAAAGGCGCCAAGGAGAGTCGCAAAAACAGACCGGTGAAACACCGCCCCAGCGATAAGAACCGAGCGCCGACCAATTACCCGACCGTGGATCCCGCCGCTGTGCCTCCGGTGTATACCATCGTCTCGGAAGCGCCGAAGAAGACCGATTAACCGCGTGAGTGCGCGCGCAACAATTAAATACATATATGAGAGAGTAGCATTCTTGTAGTAGTTTTATTATTAGCCTTCCTTGTTCTATATTATACATTTATCCGAGAGGGGACGACGTAATCCTCATTTTTCACTTTCGCCCTAATACCACTCGAGTCGACTAAAACCTCAAAAGCAAGAGAGAGAAGCTTTCTTTTACACACACAAATAATTTTCTCCCTACAAGCCTCACTCCTTTATTTATTTCATCGTTATTATTATAGTATTAAGAAGACGATTCAGACGAGGATTCAGACGACGAAAACTCTCCGTTCGTACGAACGAGTAGAAGATGTTCCTTCTGTCTCGATACAAATATGGGAGGAGTCGTCAAATACTCGGGAGAGTCGCGAGGACGACGATTGGATTGTTCGAAGAAGAAGAGAAGAAGTTTGCCGATGATGATTCTCGCAAATTCGTTTCGTTGAGCAGAAGCGAGAAGGAAAAAGAACGAAGGAGGAGGACGAACAATCGCGCGTGCTCGTCGTCGTCATCATATTCGGTGAGAGAATTTCAGACGAGCGCAATCGCAGAAGCCAGACCTGGGCAGAATCGTTCGCCATCCGGCGCTGGGAAACCGAAGAAGTTCAACAAGAAAAAACTGCCGCCGGCGTCTGTTGGCGCAACAGAGCAACAACAAAACAGAGGAGGAGACGAGAGAGGAGGAGATAAAGCACAAAAGACAGAAACAGAAGGAGCAGCAGACAAATCAAAGCAACCTTTCACGAGCGTTTACCGGAAAATCAAGGTGGTTGGGAAAGGAACCGTGAGGAAGAAAGTCGAACGCGTCGTAGAGAAGAAGGAAGTGAAAGCGAAAGCGGCGGTGGAAAGAAGACACGTGAGAATCAACGAGGGATCGACCGTGAATGAAATCGCCAAGGCATTCGGCATCGAGAGCGAACAGATTATCAAGCTTCTAGAAGCACTTGGAGATTCGACGTCGCTTTCGATCGAAGAGAGCGTGGCGGCGGATTCCATCGAGCTCATCGCTGCCGAGTTGGACGTGGATATTACCATCATCAATAATAATGATAGTAGTAGTAGTGGTAGTAGTAGTAGCAGTCGTGATAGTAGTGCGGTTATGAAAAAAAGACGACCGACGGTGTGTGTCATGGGTCATGTTGATCACGGGAAGACGAGTTTACTTGACGCCTTGCGCAATGCTTCAGTCGCGGATGGCGAAGCCGGTGGTATTACGCAACACATAGGCGCTTTCGTCGTAACGCTTCCAGAGTTTAATAATAGCGATAATAGTCTGGGAGAGTTGACATTTTTAGATACGCCTGGCCACGCAGCATTCTCGGCTATGCGTCAAAGAGGTGCTTCGATCACAGATATTGTCGTTTTAGTCGTAGCGGCGGACGACGGTGTCATGCCACAAACGAAAGAGGCGTGCGCGCACGCGCGCGTTGCAAAAGTACCAATCGTAGTTGCATTGACAAAGTGCGATAAGCACAATGCAGATCCAGATAGTATGGAAATGCAAGTCGCGAGTGATCTCGGGTTAGAGCTCGAAAAGTTTGGCGGGAACGTACAGGTCGTGCGAGTCTCTGCGCACACTGGTGAAGGTTTGAAAGAGCTCTCGGAAGCATTACTTTTAGAGTCAGAGCTTATAGATTTAGACACAAAAATGGATAAATCGCTCGTTCACGGAGCGGCTTTAGAGGCTCGATTAGATAAAGGGAGAGGACCAATAGTGAACGCGGTGTTGAAACGAGGAACGCTCGAAGTCGGTGACTTTGTTCTCTGCGGCTCAAGCTGGGGTAAAGTTCGTTCGCTAAGAAACGCGAAAGGAGAGGAACTTAAATCCGTAGAACCGGGCGATCCTTTCGAGATGATGGGTTTAAAAATAGTTCCAAACGCAGGAGATGCAATCCAGTCGGTACCTTCGGAAGAACGCGCGAGACGTTTAAGCGAAGCACGAGAAGAACGTCTCGAGCGAATACGTTTGCAAAGTGCCGATGTGACGGGAACGTCTTCGATTACATCGGTTTTGTCTGGAAGAGGAGGTGATAATAGTGGTGGTAATGACGAAACAATTGATGATGGATATCAAGAGTTGAATTTGATTGTCAAAGCGGACGTTCAAGGGACTGCAGAAGCTGTCAGAGATTCAGTCGTTGGTCTCGGTACCGGTAAAGTTGGCGTGAAAGTCGTCTTTACTGGAGCTGGGCAAATAACTGAAGGAGACGTTCAGCTCGCCGGCGCTATAAACGCACCTATTCTAGGTTTCAACGTGCGTGAACCAAACAAGAGCTTACAGAGCTTGGCAAAGTCGAAAGGCGTTCAAATCGTACGACAAAACGTAATCTATCGTTTATTAGACGAAGTCGGTGCCATGCTCTCGCTGAAAGCGCCGATGGAAGAATACGAAGAAATCGTCGGTGAAGCAGACATCGTGCAGATTTTTGACATGACCGGAACAAAAAAGAACAACGCTTCTCTCGTGGCTGGTTGCGTCGTCTCGATCGGCTCCATCAAATCGACGGAAAAGTTTAGGATTCTACGAGATGGCGTCCCTATACACGAAGAAGGTGCCCTCTTCAGCTGTTCATCCATTCGTAGACACAGATTAGAGGTTGAAAGCGTAGGTAAAGGTACAGATTGTGGCGTTTCGCTCGATGATATTACCGATTTTCAAGTTGGTGATACTATTCAGTGCATAACGATCGGGCGAAGACCAGTTGCTGCTGTGAAAGTTGCGACAGGAGGCGCAAAAGTACAATAAAAATAGAAAGAAATCAGCTAGCGGCGATAAGAAAGAGAACGTTGTTGTATCATATATAGCATACTGTGTTCAAATTTATTCGTCGTTGTTGTTTAGAAATACACGCACTACTTCACTCTTACTTACTACTACGTTCCTTTCCTTTGTTGTATAGATCATCAAAGTGTTATTTGTCTGTGAGAGTAGCGACCTATTTATAAATAATAGGCAATTCTGATGGGGTGGGCTTTTTGATCGCAAAGAATATAATTCTTTTTATATCGGACACTCTTCTTCGAACGCGGCTTGCTCCTTTCTGCACTTTTCGAATTGGTTCGATCGATAGTCCATGCACGCCGCGTATTTATTCATCGTTTCCGGGCATTTCCCTCTCAAGTCTTTCAGAACGTCCAACATGCAACCGGTCACTTTCGCGCCTTCCTTCAAACACATTTCCGGGTCTTGGTTCCCTTTTTTACACGCCAAGTACGCCGCGGTTTGGTTCGCGCACCTCTTCTGCAAGTGCTTGTGTGAAGCAAATAAAACGCTCGACGTCGGTGCGCTCTCGTTTTCTGACATGATCTTTCTTCTAAACTCTGCTACTAAACTCTATTACACACACAAACAACAACAACAACGAAGCGATTGATTGCGTTTTTTCCGACTCAAAAAACGTTATTCTTTTCTCTCTCTCTCTCTCTCTCCCTCTCTATTAACACTGGGGTACGATCACAAAACACCCTCTCTCTCTCTCTACACACTCTCTCTCTCTCTCTCTACACGCTCTACACTCTCTCTTTCTTTCTCTCTCTCGAACAGCAGCGAAGAAGATGTGATGATGATGATGATGATGAGTGCTCTCTCTTCCAGCCTTTTTTTGTCTCTTTTTTCGATCGAGTCGAAAAAAGTACGAGAAAGTTTAGGTTTCAGAAGGGCAGTTTTTTTAGAAAACAACAAGAAAGAAAACACAACGAACAACACACTCTTCATTCATCAAAACGACTTGTTGTTGACGTATTATTTGTTGATATGGGAACGAAGACGAAACCTACATCATCATCGTCATCAGATACAACTCCTCGTGCTGCTTCTTCTGCTGAAAAAACGTCGTCCAAGTCGTCCTCGTTCTCGTTGGAACCCATCGTGAAACCGAAAATCAAGTGGTCTGCTGCGGACTTGCCGGAGATATCACCAGTCGCTCCTTTTTTGATTTCCGAAGACGAAAGAGAAGCAGGAGCGGCATCATCGAAACAGAGCAGCTAAGAAGAAGAAGAAGAAGAAGACGAAGAAGTGAGAATACAGGAAATGACGGAGACTACGACGACTACTCATAAACATCAAACATTTCCAGTCGATGGGTTTGAGAATGACTTTACGCTGGAATTGATGTTGTTCGAACAAGTGACCAACGCGAAAGAGATTTCGGATTCGATAAAATCGGGAAGTTTTGACGTTGAAGTCGCGCTGATGAATCCAAAAACGATATTCACGGAAAATATCGTTCGATTAGCGACGTTTAAAGCGATCGCATCGATGGAAACGAAGTGCATGGTTACGAGAACATTACACTCTGAAATCATATTCAACGCGTCGCCGAAAACAAACATAAACGAAGCGTTTCGAAGGTTCGGGGCTGGACCAGACTCGACAGCGATATTAGTCGCGCGGGTGTGCGATAAAAAGAAGGAACAAATAGTAGTAGACACGGGTAATAGTAGTAATAGTAGTAATAGTGAAGAACACATCAGAGAAAAAGTTAGGAAATGGATCGATGGGAAAGAGATTGCGGCGACGAGAGAAAACTTACAACGCTTCGCGGACACAAACGCGATTAAGAAATATTATAAAATAGACGCGGCAGAGCTGAAAATAGCATCGCTGGAAGACGGCGTGCTCATGCGCATAGGTGCCAGAGAAGTAATTTGAGCTCCATGTAATATTGTTATTGCATAAAAAGCTACTAAATGCTATACTAGAGAATCTATTTACTGATATCGTTTATCGTGCACGTCTTCTTGCGCCAGCGGTAGTTTCTCGTCGAACGTACCCACAGTCGCTGACGCTATGTAATTAATGCCTAAATCGCCGGTCAATTTCCATTGTTTCGTCATGAGATTATACTCCATTCCCGCCATCGTGTTCGTTCTCAATCCGGCGCGTTCTAAAACAATCGCCAACTCGGACGGGTGTAAAAATTTGTTCGCGTCGTGGGTCCCAGCCGGTACCATCTTCGCCACGCGCTCTGCGAATACAATCGCGCCTAAAACACCTCTCATAGATTTTGATATCGTCGACACGAATACCAAACCGTCGTCTTTGACTAACTTTCTCAACGCGTTCGCGAACACTCTCGGATCCGTAACGTGTTCGATAACTTCTAAAGCGCACACCACGTCGAACGAGTTCGGTTCCTTCTCTCCTAAATCTTCCGCCGTGTCGCAGATGTATTTCACTTTACCGTTATTACCTCCACTATCATCATCGTCATCTAATTGCGATTCTTTTTGTCTCCTCTTCGCGGCTTCCACGTTCGCTTTCCCGGCGTCTAATCCGACCACATCCGCGCCCAGTCTCGATAAACTTTCGCTCAGCAATCCTCCACCGCACCCGACGTCTAATATTCTAAAACCAGATAACGGTCTGTTGTCAACGACTGTTGTTGGTGTTCTCCTCCTTGTTTTACTAAAATGTTCCGCGCACTCGTCTTTAATAAAAGAACATCGCACTGGATTCATCGAGTGCAACGGTCCAAACGGCCCGTCTCGTTCTCTCCACCATAACTCCGCGTCTTGCTCGAATTTTTTCGTCTCTCTCGTGTCCACCGTCGTCGTCGTTTTTGTCCTCCTCGTCGCCACGAAGAAGGATGATGATCTGTTGTTCTTGTTGTTAATAAAACGACTAAAATCATCCAATCTTTTTTTTCTTCCACTCTGAACTTGTTGTTGTTGTTGTTGTTGTCCGTGATGATTGTTCATCGTGCTTTTGTCTTCAACGGAGGAGGAGAATGAAAGAAGACGATTCACATCAGCTAAACCTCTCGTCGATAGTAATAATCCTCGTCGTCGTCCTCGTCGTCCTCCGAACGAAGCAGCAGCGGAGAAAGACATTTTAATACTACTATACTACTATATCTAATAAATGCTCTCTTTCCAAACAAAAAGTGACGTTTCCTCCTCAGACTGAGAAGTTGCGACAGAAAAATGGCGTGGGGGAAACCAACCCCTCGTGGTGTGTTGGGAGACAACGATGAGAACGAGAGAAAAGAAGGAGACGACGAAAACGTGATGAAATCCTCCGTAGTCTCCTTGATTGAAAAAAACGACCCGACTGTCCGCGCGATAACTATTTTCCGGGGAAGAAATTTCACGGGCGCGAGAGAAACAACCGCCGTCGGTCTCGCCTTGGAAAAGAATCAATTCGTGAAAGAGTTTTACAGCTCAGGACACGAGATGACGAGAGAAACGGCGGAGATTTTAGGGAGGAGCTTTTCGAAAATGAAATCGTCTCTGGAAAGCATTTGCGTCGGAGACGAACGGTTTGGCGGCGGCGGTGGGAGGGGGAATAACGATGATGGTGGTCAGAAAGATGATGATGCTGATGGTGATGAAGATGCCTTTGAAGTGTTTCTTTCATACGCGAAAGAACTCGACGGGTTGCGAAAGTGGGATTTAGAAAATAAAGGATTGACGAAGAAATCGCTGGGAAAATTATCAGACGCGTTTCAATCCGAGAAGTTTATAAGATTAGAGGAGTTGATATTGAATAGAAACGAGAGTCTGAGCGATAGAAGTAGGAGTAGCGACGATACGAGCGCGACGACGACTAATAAGTCACCGACGGCGATGGAAAGACTTTTTCAGAGTGGCGCGATACGTCAAAGAGTCAAGACGCTTGAAATTTCGGATATATCTTTGGGAGAGGCGAGCATATCTGCACTCGCGGAGGAGTTAAAAGGAAAGTGTAGCTTAGAAGTGTTCAAATTTACAAACGGTAGGCTGGAGTGTTTTCGTTTGAAGGAGTTGGATGACGACGACGGCGTCGAAGAAAAGAAAAATGAAAGTGAGACGGACGACACCGCTGCCGACGAGAGCGAAAAGAAAGAAAAAGACAAGAAAAAGAAAGAAGAAAGAGACAAGGCGACAACGGCGATGATGAACGAGCTCGGCGAAGGGTTCGTAAATAACAAATCTTTGAAACGAGTCACCTTGGATGGGACGAAAGTTGGCGCCTACGAACTTTTGAAAGGCATCTCGAGAGCAAAGAGAACGAATAAAAGTGAGAAAAGTAACGTCGTAGAAATCTCGCTCGCAAATTGCGCACTAAACGACGACAACAGTAAAACAAACGCCGTCGTGGGATTTCTCTTGAGCGATTTCGCAGAGTCGGTTGAGATTGTAAATCTGAATGGAAACGCTCTCGGCGACTGGAAAGTCGCGCAACTCGCAGGTGCTATTCAAGGAGGTTTTTGTCAAAATATGCTCGAAATAGACATCGGTGGTAACGACCTGAGCGATGCAACTATTTTGAAACGTTTGCTATTTGGAAAAACGAAGATTAAAAGACTCTCGTGTTTTGAGAACGTAAACTTACTGAAATCGAAAGAAAACGTCGGGAAACTCTTCGAGGACGCCGAAACTCTTTCAGCCGGCAGCAGTCCATGCGAATACCTAGACGTTGGTGCGTGCGGTATGGAACTCGAAGAGCTGACGTTGTTCGCAGAGTCCATCAGAAAACACAAATCAGCCTTCGTAAATCTAAAAACGTTAGTTCTCGGCGGTAATCCTGGCGCTTGCGCTTTAGGCGACGCTTTCGAAAACGAACTAAAGCTTTTAAAAGAGAGCATGTCCAGTCTCGACATCGCGTGGAAAGCGAACGATTCCGGAGATATCGATAAGTTCAAGTAGTCATAATCATCGTTTTAAAATCCATCTCATAATTATCGCGGCCCCCTCGTGCGTTGTCCATAGTTTTTCTCTTGATTTCTTGTTTTCTTCTTCACCTCGAAAAGAGGAGTGCGTGGAAGTTTTCAAAGCCGTCATCATTTTTGTTGTCCGAAATATAACCGGACAACTCTACTTTTCGAATAAAAAACAACATGTCGTTCCGACGACGACTGAAAGGAAAACAACCTCCGGATGGTTGGGACTTGATCGAAGATACCATCGAAGATTTCGAGGCGCAGATGAGAGACGCCGTCAGCGAAGAACACGAAGGAAAAAGAAAGAACGAATTGACGTGGAGAATCCATCGAATTCATTGGGAGAAGAATCGTTTTATATTCGATTTAATGTACAAGAAGAAGGTGATGGACCGTAAACTGTACGATTATCTGGTGAGAGAGAAGATTGCCGATCAACCTCTGATATCGAAATGGAGGAAACCTGGGTACGAGAACTTGTGTTCTTTGCTGTGCATACAAAAGAGTTCGACGAATTTTGGGACCACGAGTATTTGTAGAGTACCCATAGCGCAGCGCAGCGGGCAGGCGAGGTTAACTCCGAACGTGAAAACCGGATGCATCTCGTGCTTTTCCGGAGACGGAATAATGGGCGGACCAATCTGGTGGAACACGAACTTGTCCGAGAAAATCATCACGAAAGTTAAAGAAGGGAAGAGGAAAGCGGAAGAAGCCGGGATCGCTGACGGAGAGGAGGAAGATCCAGAAGTGGCCAAGAGAATAGCGGCGATGAAGGAAAAGTTTCAGAAAGATAAAGTAGCGGCAAGCGGATTAGATTAACATTAATATCAAATACAAATTCTAGGAAAATTCATGCTAATCGTCGTCGTCGTCATCGTCGTCTTCATCGTCGTCTTCGTCGTCCTTTTCTTCGATTTCCACTTTCCGTTCCTCTCGCACGAAATTGAACAACTCGACGTAATCTTCCATGAACAATTCTTGCGGACGAACTTTATCTCCTCTCCCGAGTATTTCTAAAGCCAAATCAATCGTTTCCGCGTCGCACGTCCCTCGTAAATTATTCTTTAACATTTTGCGTTTCTGCGCGAAACAGCTTTGAACGAACGTGAAAAACTGCTTCTCGGTACCGTTAATTTTTAATAAGTGTTCCTTCCGTTTCGGTTTAAATCCAATCAAACAACTCTCCACGTTTGGAGGAGGATCGAAACAGTCTTTCGCGACTGGCCGAATGTATCGAGATTCGGAATAATACGCCGTTCGTACTGACATGGCGCGAAAATCTGAGTTGCTTTTTTTCTTCTTCTTCACTTCGTTTGCGTTTTCAATCATCTTCTCACCTCTTTCCTCCGTAGCCAAGCGTCTGGCGACTTCTTCTTGGAACATGAACACTAAATCTTCAAACGTATCGCCCATGGGTAGTAATCGCTTCAATATATCTGTCGTAATGTTGTACGGAATGTTCGCGACAACTTTCGCTCTTCTCTCGCCGCCGTCTATCAAACCTACAAACTTCGTATCCAAGTCTTTCCACTTCATGAAATCCTCCTCTATAATTTCTAGCTCGTCTTCTCCGTACTCTTTTCCGAGCGTTTCGCGTAAAGTTTTTGCTAAATTTCGATCCTTCTCTACCGCGATGACTTTACATCCGGTCCGTAATAACTCCGCGGTGAGATTTCCAGTCCCCGGTCCGATTTCTAAAATAACGTCCTCTTTCGTCACGTCCGCGCTCCTCACGGCGTCGATTAAAACCGAGTGATCGATCAAAAAATGTTGCCCCAACCATCGTCTGGCTTTATGTTTCGCTCCAGAGACCCTCTCTTCCGGCGATAAGCCCTCGCCATCGAATGCTCGCTTCATTTCGTCTTTCTCTTCCTGCTTCGTTTTCTTCGCTTTTCGCTTGTTGTTGGAGAGACGAAACGCACTTTTCTTCCCGGCGTTTTCGATTTTGAAGACGCGATTATTATTATTCTTATTATTAAAATGCCGTCGAGACGATTCAGACGACGACGTGGAAGAGGAGGACAGAAGGGACGAAATCAATCGCGAGGAGAGCGAGGAGATGGATGTGCTCGTCATCGTTCTCGTCGTTGGTCTCTTGTCAAATGTCACCGATGGTGGCGGCTTTCCCCAAAATAATATTAACTGAATTATATAAATAACAGTATATCTAATTTCCGCCGCCCTTAAAGATTTTGTATCTATCGCAAGAAGGAACAAGAAGACAAACAGCGGCAGAGAGAGAGAGAAAAGAGAGAAACTCTTCCTCTTGACTTTTTCTTGACTTCTTCTTCTCTGTCTTCTTTCTACTCTAATACTACTTTAGAAGAGAGGAACACACCAATTTTTGTTTTTTTGTGGGCAAAATGTCTCCCCCTTCTTTTCCTTCTTTTCTTCAAAAAAGAAAAAATTCACAAGCTCTTGTGTGCTTTTCGAACACGATGTACAACCCAGGACAAGGAGGAGGAGGAGGAGGAGGAATGGGAGGAGGTCACGACATAAATCCGAGCACGACGACGACGAGCACTATGAACAGCGGTGGGGGAAATACTGGCGAAGCCTTGCACGCTTCTCATTTCACTCGTCAACGACGAGCGGCGGTGATGCATTCTCACGTTCGATCTTCCTCCTCCTCGGGAGGACACTTACACGATTTAGCAGCCGACAACAACAGCGACGATCATCACCGTAATCATCATCATCATCATCGCGGAGTGTACGGTGGGAAGAATAGCATGATGAGTAGTGGCAGTAATAACAACAAGAGAGATTTTTCGCACTCGAAGAGGACGTTTCGGAAACAAACTTTGTTTGGAATCGTATTCGGAATAGTCATGATGATTGCGTTAGCCTTGGGCGCTTCGCTGTTGGCGAAAGTCTTCGTGAATACGAATACGAGTAGCAGTCCTTCCTCGCTTTCAAAAATGAATAATAATAATAACAACAAAAGAGCAGAACACGCGGGCGTCTTCTCGCCAGTCGCAGAGGGAGATTCGAGAGTCGAACGGTTCATGGCGAAATCGAACTGTACGTTGAATTTCTTCCTCGCGTGGACGACGAGCGCGGCGAAGTTTAGTTTACGATACAGACGAACGGTCGAATCGACGTTAAAGTTTCACCCAGGTGCGTGTTTAATAGTTTACTCGCCGACGATGCAGTTGGATCATTTCCAACGCTTTTGGGATCTGGGATATAACATCATAGTAGAACGACCGGATGTTCCGTATTTGATTCGCGGCACCCCGGCGGAGGCGTGGTATCAAGGCATCGATAAGTGGAAGAATGGGGAATATTTCTTCTCTCACATCACAGAGATTATTCGTTTAGCGACTTTGTGGAAGTACGGTGGCGTGTATTTAGATACCGACGTCGTCGTCATGAGAGAATTGGATAATCTTCACAACGCGGTTGGGACCGAGTTAGCCGACGAAAGAGGCGAGGCGAAAGTTCTCAACGGGGCTGTTTTAGCCTTTCGAAAAGGCTCTACGTTTATCCACGAGTGCATGGTTGAATTCAACACCACGTACAGAATTGACAGTTGGGGTTGGAACGGTCCTCAGTTAGTCACTCGGGTCGCGGCGAGGTTCCCTCAAGGCCCGGAGTTGCAAATTTTACCCACCATCGGCTTCTATCCCATTCACTGGGCGAAGGTGAGAAAATATTTCACGGACGAGGACCCGGCGGATCAACACGCCGTCTGGGAACGCATGAAGAGAGAAACGTACTTGTTTCACTACTGGAATAAAATAACCGTAAAGTTAGTCCCTACCCCTGGTTCGTTGATGTATAAAGTTTTGAACAACTATTGCTTGTTCTGCGAAGAAACCGGCATGGATGGGTAACGCGAAAAAAATATCGCACGTAGAAGATGTTGTGCGTGCATTCGTTCGTTCGTTCGTGTGCGCTAATAAAAGTAGTATATTAGTACGTTTGTAGTTATTCAATAATAGTTTATGTAAATAGTGTAGTGTGGTTTCAAATGGAACCATCATATACCCGCAAAAAGCAGCTAAAAAGAGGTGCTCAAAAGTAGTATTTAGAAGAAGAGCAGAGGGGGCACCTTTTTTTTGGTCTTGCGATTTTTTTTGGACGATTTTTTCATTTTTTCCCTCTGCACATTTTCCACGCGCTGCTGCAGATCCGACCCAAAACCGACGACTCCTCGTACTCCTCGTCACCTTTTGGTTCTCGGCTGACGCGACGACGATTCATAATACTAGTGCGATCATCGAAAGAGACGACGACGCGCGTTCGTTAAAGAAGAAGTCAAAGAAGAAGAAGAAGAAGATCCAACCAAAACGAATTAAAAAGGAATAAAGGACAACAAACTTGAAACTTTGAGACTTCGACGTCGAAGAAGAGAAGAAAAAATGGGAGGAGGAAACGAGAACGAACAGACGACGACGACGACGACGACGAAAAAGTCATGGTTTTCCGCGCTGAGCGATTCGGTGAAGAAGAAAACGAACAACAACAGCGAGAAAGAATCCTCCTCCTCAAAAGGGTTTAAACAAGAGAGCGACCCGCCTTCGTCGGAGAACCTGTCGCCAATCACGTCGAAAAAAGCCGCAGCTGCGAAAGAGTACATTGAAAATCTGTATAAAAAACAAGCGAAAGATTTACGCGAGAGGCAGGAAAGAAGAAGCCGAATGGAACGGACCGCGAGTAATTCTTTGAATAGTAACAACAACGGTGGGACTCTGTCGTCGTCTGGGAACGTCAGCGCGGAGGATTTAGATAACAACGGGGAAGGTAGCGGGGATTTTAACGAAGCGCTGATGAAGGAGTTGGAAGAGAAGGAACGCATGTACACGAGATTGAAACGAACGAAACTGTCACCGAACGATTTCGAACCGCTGACAATAATTGGAAAAGGTGCGTTCGGGGAGGTTCGATTGGTGAGAGAAAAGTTGACCGGGAAAATTTACGCGATGAAAAAGTTGAAAAAAACGGAGATGGTGCGAAGAGGCCAAATCGATCACGTGAAAGCGGAGCGGAATTTGTTGGCTGATGTGCACGATCAAACCGTAGTGAAGCTCTTTTATTCGTTCCAGGACGATGAGTTCTTGTATTTGGTGATGGAATATTTACCAGGTGGGGACATGATGACTTTATTGATGCGAAAGGACACGCTGACGGAGGAAGTGACGAGGTTTTATATCGCGCAAACGGTGTTAGCCTTGGAAACTGTGCACCGACACAATTTTATTCACAGAGATATCAAACCAGATAACTTGCTGTTAGATCGCGAAGGACACATGAAGTTGACTGACTTTGGTTTGTGCAAACCAGTGGACCCGCAGGTTTTGTTAGGAAATAAGGACGTGAACTTGAACGAAAACTTTGACAAGTTATCGTTGGAACAACAAAATAAGAACGATTCGGAAACGTTAGCGACGTGGCAAAAAAATAGAAGGCGATTGGCATATAGTACGGTTGGGACTCCAGATTACGTCGCCCCTGAGGTACTTTTGAAGAAAGGGTACGGATTAGAGTGCGACTGGTGGTCCGTTGGAGCAATCATGTACGAAATGCTCGTTGGGTACCCGCCGTTTTACTCTGACGAGCCGGTTTCGACGTGTAGAAAAATTGTCCACTGGAGGCATCACTTGAAGTTTCCTCCGGAGGTCCACTTGTCAGACGACGCGAAGGATTTGATCGAGTCGTTATTGTGCGACGTGGAGGTCAGATTAGGAACGAACGGAGTAGATGAAATCAAGCAACATTCGTTCTTTAAAGGGGTTAATTGGACGAACATTTACGAAGAGCAAGCCCCGTACGTGCCGACGGTGACTGGGGAGTTAGATACACAGAATTTTGAGGACTTTGAGGAAGATCCTCCGGACAAGGCGAGCGAGGAGGAGAAGAAAAGAGATGAGAAGGCGGCGAAAGAATTAGCCAAGAAAGGTGGAAAGAAGGGCGGATCGTCTCCTGGAGGTCAAGGAGAGAGCGGCGTTCAGCAAAAGAAAGATTCAGAATGGATTGGATACACGTATAAAAATTTTGAAGTCGTCGGGGAAGAGGTGAAGAAGAAGACGTCTTCTCGACCGTCGATGAGCTCCGTGTTCCGCTCGCCTTGAGTGAAAGATAGCAGCAGCGGAGAATAAAAATATTATAGCATGGTACTTGTAGTAAAATAAAGTTTGAAGCATATTCGGCTGTCAGTAAAATCGTTATTATATTTACAAGTTTGACAATCTAGAAGCCGTCGGCTTTTTGATGATGTGTATTTCTTTCATACAGCTATGCGGTTGCAACTTTTCGTTTATTTCTATATATACATTTCTATATCGCAGAAAAGGTTGTACAGTATCAGCATTTGCACACTTTTAACACTACCTTACGACGTGGTAGTACTATTCTTTTATTAATGTTTGTTTGTTCAATCAAATTCTGTCTCGCTTCTTTGACGTCGACATCGACTTCAACCTCGAGAAGAAAGATTTTGAAGGCATCAAGTTCAATTTTGTCGCAGATCCAAGCATGTGCGATTCAAAGTCCATGACTAAATCGGTAAATCGAGGTCGGTTTTCCGGCTCAGATACCCAGCATCGTTCCATTGCGTTCATCATTATCGGATGAGAATTGTATGGCAAAATTGGCCGTATTCCTTTTTGTACCACCGCAACCGCCGCTTGTAAAGGCGTGTGCTCTGGGTACGGGACGTGGCCTTCGCAAACGATTTCCCATAAAACGATCGCGAAGCTGTACACATCGGCACTGAGCGAATACTTCGAATGGGCGATTACTTCGGGGGCCATCCATCGATAAGTTCCAGTTTCTGGCGTCATCGCGCCATCTTTCGTGACTTCTCTCGATAAACCAAAGTCGCAAATAATCGGTCGCAAAGAGCCCTGAGCGCCCGTGAAGGTCATTTTCCCGTCGATACTTTCGCCCTTCGCGGTAATTGGTGTCGTCGTGGATTGCAACAAAACGTTCGAAGCTTTCAAATCTCTGTGAACGAAATTTTTCGAATGAAGATATGCCATACCACGCGCGATCCCGCACGCGATTTCAACCTGTGCCGAAAGCTTCAAGCTTGAACCTTGATTTAAGAGATAGTTATTCAAAGGCCCGTTATCGACGTATTCCGTCACGATGCATAATCTTGGCATCTTGGTCATTGCACCTACTACTCGAACGATATTTTCGTGCTTGACTTTTGATAACACGGACAATTCCTGGAAGAATTCACGCATCGCTCGCAGTTGATTCTGGTTATCGTTGTGCGTCCCGGATGGAAACTTTGTGGCAACTTTCTTCCCTCGATATTCGCCCTTATACAAAACACCGAAAGACCCTGAACCAATTTCTCGGATTAATCTCAACTTTCTCGAATCAATCGCTGGTTCTTTGCTCTCTTTCCTCGATTTCTCCATTGCTTCCATAACATCTCGTTCGAGCGATTTCGTCGAGTCGAGCGCTGAAATCTGGTTCCGGTTCAAGTTATCTTTGATTTCTCTCTTCCCACCATCTGCGTCGTCGTCGTCGTCGTTATTCTTGATATTAATCATATTATAAGTACCACCTTCCGTGAGAGTAGTAGTAGTAGTGGGAGCGATATTCATTAGCTCTTCGCTGTCTGACATTTGATTTGAAACTTTGAGAGGATCTTCTCCCTCGTCGTCCGAGTGACTCTCCCAACCTTGTCGATGTTCGCTTTCGGGATCGATGTCGTATATTTCGCAGCCGTCCAACTCCATGCACACTTTATTCACGTCTGTTTTCGATGGAAACGGCGACCCACCTAACCCTCTTCTTTCGGGAACGATACCAGCCGTTAAAGCCTTCATCACTGCGTGCGACAACCCTTCCTCGTCGTCGTTCTTCCACCCGTAGACGGTAAAAACGTCGAGCACGTAGCCGTCCTTCAAGTTGTATATGTGCGCCTCGTGCACGTCCAACCCACAATCGTTCACAGCGGTACTAATCTCGCTCAAAACTCTTGGTCTATTTATACAAGCCACCGCTAAGGAGTAAAACGGTTGTTCGTTCTCTTTGAGAGCCTGCGCCGCTAAGTGGTCCTCGCTCCCTTCCTCGGAATACACGCTCGAGCTCGTCGACGCGCCGTAAAAAGTCAAGTTTCCACCGTGCATTCCTCGCCCATGATTCATTTGTTCTTGTTGTTGTTGTTGATTATTTCTTTTTTGGTAAAACCTCGACGTCGGTCCATTAACGCTCGTCGTCGCTGCGTTATTGTCAGGCAATATCGAGTCTGGTGAAATTTTTCCTTTTTCAAGAGTGCCTTTCCCAGTCAATAATTTCTTCAAGGGGCTGCGACTTTTGGGCGCAAAATTTGCTTTTTGTGCACCATCGTCGTCATCTCCACTGAACGCGCTTTGTCTCTGCCGACTTCTCCATCTTTTTGAATTTGACTCTGGTTCTTTCTCTCGTGTTGTTGTTGTCGTTGTTTCCAGGATTTCAGAGGGTGGTATTTCTTCGCCTTCTCTCCGTCGCTCTCGGCGATACGCCTCGAAGCTTTCTCCCGGGACTTTTTTTTCCGCAAAAATAATCTCATTTTCCTCCTCTCCTCTTTCGTTCGTTTGGTCTTCTCGGTTTTGAAGGGTGTTTTTTTCCTCCCAAAACTCTTCGTTTTGGTCGTCGTCGTTTCCTTTTCCTTTGACTAAGACGCTCCGAACTGCGAACGCACCTTTGTTCTTTCGACTGCAATCTAACGCGTCCATGTGTAACACAATCTCCTCTCTGCAGCTGAAATCTTTCACGTATCTCACCGGGACTAACTTCATGTGTTCTTTTATTTTATCGTCGCAATCGTCGTTTTCAAAGTCGTCTTTGGCGAGCGCAAAAGCAGAGGACATCATGATGATTTTTGGACGAGGATGGATGATTTTCGTGCCTCGTCAGGTCGAAGCGACGCTTGGAGGAACCCACAAGTTTTTTTACCGCAAATTCAAATATATGCTCTTCTTCTTCTTCGCGCGCGATGATGAAAAGGGACGACGATGACGACGATAAACGACGTACGATTCTCCCAAACTCTCTCTCTCTCTCTTTCTGGGCCCTTTCTTCGACTCTTTCTTCTTCTTATTAGTATTACTACGTCTACAATAGAATAACGTAAGAATGCGCGTCCGAAGTGAGGAAGCCCAGTGTGTGCAGCCGGCAAAAAAGAGATATTCTGGGCACAAAAGTACAGAAATTTTGCTTGCGAAAGGTCGCGAGAAGAAGATTTTTTTTTTTGTCGAAGAAGACTGAATGAATGCAAAGGTGAAACTGCGACGAACAATTAATTCCTTTCTCCTTGTTCTCTTTGAACGAGTTTTTCATTTCACCTTTGCCCAACAAACAAACAGAAATTGTGAATTCAAACGCACGCGTTTCAACACAAATTATTTAACTTTTACTTGAGGTACACCCTTTAAACACAAAGAAGAAGAAGCAACAACAACAACAACAACAACCGTATTATGGCTCTCTCTTGTGCTGCTGCTGCACGAACTGGAAGAATGGTCATCGGGTCTTCCTCTGCCTCTGCCTCTTCTTCCTCTTCTTCTTCGATGGGTGGTTTTAAACAACAACAACAACTTCAAAATCAAAAACAAACGATGATGTTACGAACGATAAACACGAAGTTTAAGAGAACAACAGCATTAGCAAAGAACAGTAGCAGATATAATAATAATAATAGAATAAGCAAAACCACTTTAACGATGGCGGCGGCGAGTAGTAATAGCAATCAAATGAAATATTCCGCCGAGAATGATGGCTTACCCAGAGACGCTAAGATTGGCATCTTGGGAGGAGGACAACTCGGACGAATGCTCGCCATCGCCGGCGCACCGATGGGGGTTCGATTAAACGTTCTCGACCCTACGGAACCTTCCTGTCCAGCCTCGATTGCCGCGGAACAAACGATTGGGTCTTTTCGAGATAAAGCTGCGGTGTTGGAATTTGCGAAAGATTGTGATGTTGTTACTGTTGAGATTGAACACATCGACTGCGACGCGCTCGACGAGTTGGTCAAAAACGGCATCGACGTGCAGCCGACGCCAAAGACGTTAAGAACTATTCAGGATAAATACGCGCAAAAGGTACATTTTCGAGACAACAACGTGAAGATTGGACCGTTTATGGACGTTCCGGACGAAGCGCAATTGCAAAACGCAGTCAACGCGTTTGGGTTTCCGTTGATGTTGAAGAGTAAAAGGTTAGCGTACGACGGGAGAGGTAATGCGGTGGCGAAAACAGCGAGCGATTTAGATAACGCAGTGAAATCTCTCGGTGGGTTTGATACTGGCTTATACGCAGAGAAGTGGGTGCCTTTTGAAAGAGAGTTGGCGGTGATGGTGGCGAGGTCGAAATCCGGCGAAGTCGTCGCGTATCCAGTCGTGGAAACCGTGCACGAAGACAACATTTGCGATACAACCTTCGCGCCGGCGATGATTTCCAACAAAATGGCTGAAAAAGCGCAAGCCGTCGCGAAATCTGCTATTGCCTCGTTCGAAGGCGCCGGGATTTTTGGCGTCGAGCTGTTTTTGCTCGAGGATGGCGAGACCGTCCTGTTGAATGAGTGCGCGCCGAGACCGCACAACTCTGGACATTACACCATCGAAGCGTGTAACTGCTCGCAATACGAGATGCACTTGAGAGCTATTTGTGGGTGGCCGTTAGGTGACCCGCAATTGAAAGTTGGTGGTAGCGTTATGAAAAACATCTTAGGCGATGGCGACGGCGAAAAAGCCATGACGAAATGCCACAGAATAATGGGTAAAGCGTTGACCGTCCCGGGCGCGAGCGTGCATTGGTACGAAAAACCAGAGGTGAAAAAAGCGAGAAAAGTCGGTCACATAACAACCGTCGGTGCGTCTTTGAACGAAGCGAAAGAGCGCATGTCAGAAATTACCGGGGATGATTACAACGTCCAACCGTCGATTGGGATCATCATGGGTTCTGATTCCGATTTACCAACCATGGCGGCTGCCGCGGACGTGCTCAAAGATTTTGGCATCAAGTGCGAAGTGACGGTCATTTCCGCGCACAGAACACCCCAAGAGATGTTTGATTACTCCAAAAAGGCGCACACGCGAGGTATTCGAGCCATCATCGCCGGTGCCGGAGGGGCTGCGCACCTTCCCGGTATGGTTGCCGCGATGACGCCTTTACCGGTTATCGGTGTCCCGGTGCCTCTGAAATATCTAGACGGCATGGACTCTTTGCTTTCCATCGTGCAAATGCCAAAAGGTGTTCCGACTGCCACGGTAGCCATAGGCAACGCCGCGAACGCGGGTTTATTAGCGGCTAGAATTGTCGGCGCGTACGAGCCGGAAGTGTTGAAAAAGATGGAAGAGTACCAGGACAACATGACGGAAGTGGTGTTGGGTAAAGCGGACAAGTTGATGACAAACGGCTACGAGAAGTATTTGAAAGAGATGTGAAAGAGAGTTCGAGAGTATTAGCGCTTTTCCTCCTTGTCATCATAGAAGCAATATTTGAACCGATTGACCTCTCTCTCTCTCTCTCTTTCAGTGTCTTTCTTCCTCATTTTTCATAAAGAAGATAGCCCCGCGCGACGACGAAGCACTGTTTATTACACACGACGCGGTACAGTATCGTGAGTTCATTCCCATTTCGCTTTCTCTTCTTTGAATGCTCCCGGGGCGCTCCGCTGTCATCTTCAGAACGACAGTGACAAAACTTTTCAACAACAACAAGAACACCGGGAACGTTTCAATCCACAGCCGCCGATTTCTAACAACCAACAACGACATGACATCAATAACATCGAGCTTTCGAACAACGAGAACAACGACTACTGCTACTCATAAAAAGAACAACAACAGCAGCGTCATCGTCAGACAATGCATCAGATCGCATCGACAAAAAACCGCATTCGTCGTTGGTACTAAAAGCAGACGACGAGGATTCGTCACCTCCACTCACTTTGCACTGAAAGCCACAGAAGACGACGACGACGAGGACGACGAGGTGGAGATGGATACCGACGACGACATTTTCGACGACCACGAAGAACAAGGAGAAGAGGAGAACAGTATAATCGCCGCATCAGATACTTTAGTTTCGAACGAGATTTGGGGCGCCGATTGGCCGGAATACGTTCAATTTCTAGCCATGTTGCAATCGCAAGGTTACGCGCAACCGTCGCCGGAGTATCAGAGAGGGTCGTCTTCGTCGTCAAAAGTAGACGAAGATTCGAACGTTCCTGCGTGGGCGCGAGGTGGTGTGGACTATAAGGAAGAAGTGCGAGATGGATCCACATCTTCTGAAGAAGAAGATGATGATGGCGAAGGCGATTTTAAATCGGCGTTCGAGGACGAGTTCGAGGATCTTACGATTACGGATTTAGGCGATAGGAAAAGAATGATCATAGCGTTTTGTCGCGACCGCCGCGATATTTTCGACAGCGCCGTCACGGAAGCGCAGCTGTATCAGCTCCTCGATTGGCCCATTCCAAAGCTTTTGGCTTCGAGGAAACTCGTATCTGCGATGTCGAGACTACGCAGCGCGTTCCAAGTGGATTGTTCGCACTGGAGAGGGAAGTGCGCGAGTTTAAACGGCTCAACTAAAATCCAAGCCGTGAACCCGACGTTGCATTTCACGGATTTGATGCGCATAATCATGAGTTTATCGTACATAGAAGACCCAGATCAATTTCGCGATTTACCGCCGAAAAAAGTAGCTTCGAACGTGCTCAGATCTATAATGGAAAAAGCTGTCGTTCCGAAAGATCCAAACTACAAAGAACCGGAAGTACCGAAATCTGTCCCGAGAGCACCTTCTTCCGGGGAATCCACGTTCGCAGTTCGCGAGAAGATCAATGCTATCGAGGAGAGGAATCGAAAGGCGCACTTGTTGCGATACGAAGGCGGTGCTGGACGCACGGATGGTATTACAACCTGGAACCCAGAAACGAGAGGACGTGCGCTTGGTAAACAACGCATACTGGAAAATCGACGCGATCGAAGAGGAGACTACGACGACAGCAGCAGCAGCAGCCGAGGAGGTTTTGGTGGTAGAGGACGGTTTAATAATTATGATAACAGGTCCTCAGGGGGATTCGAACGCAGCGATGATCGCGGTGGAAGAAGAGATTTTGGAGAACGAAGAGATTTTGGAGAACGAAGAGATTTTGGAGAACGAAGAGATTTTGGAGAAAGAAGAGATTTTGGAGGAAGGGGCGGTGGTGGAAGAGGTGCTCCGAGCGGTCCGTGTTTCAACTGCGGAGAATTTGGACACATCTCGCGAGACTGCCCGCAGCCGCGACAAAGAGATTCTGGCGGAGGCAGAGGTAGAAGTAATTTCGAAAACAGAGGCGGTAGAGGATTTGGTGGTAGATCGGGTGGAGGATACGGCGGTCGAGGAGGTAGGAGTGGCGGCGGACGAGGCGAACGACGGTTTTCAAACGAAGACCGAGCGCCGAGGCGAGATTTCGAAGACAACGACGATAGATGGATTTAAGCGATGTTTCAAATATACTGCCACACATACACGTAAACTATTATACAAACTGATGATACAACAAAGAGATTTATTTTAATCTTTCACACATCTTAACGCGGACCAAACTTGCCCTCAGCGTTTTCAGAGGAAATAGGAATGGCATTCATCGCTTCGAAACTTTCCAAGTCGATCTCTTCGTCGCCAAAGTGTGAAAACGTAGCTGGAAAGACGGCAAATTTATACGAAAAGAACCCAAAGATGGTCCATCCCAAGCAATGGTCGGCGCCGAAATGTTGCGCGGCGAGATATCCGAAATACGCCACCACGGACATTCGCACGGGCGTGCTTCCGATTACAATATCTGCGATTTTTTGAAGACGCGCGAACGGAGATTCCAACGAAAACTTCTTCTTTACTCCTTCTTCGCCCTCTCTTTCGCTCTTCTTCCTCTTCTCTTCCTCGTCATCGACTCCACTGAAGAACTGATCGATAGATTTCGTCAGCATTTGCATGTACAAAACGCCAATCACGCCTCCGCTCGCAAACGCTTTCGCCTGTTCGATGTCGCCTTTTGTAAACTCAAGAGTAAAACCCGCGGCGATGATACCCGCGGTGAAACAAAACAAACGCATTTTATACGCGTCGTAATTATGCATGGAAACTTCTCTTTCCATCTCAATCTGTTCTGGCGACTTTTTCTTTACTTCCCCTGGACGAAGTTCCAAGGCGCCCGCTTTCACCACGTCGCACTCGTAATACTTGGTTGGAAAATTAATTGCGTTTTCCTCCGGACGCTCATCGAAAGTATCCACGATGGAAATGCAATCCAACGTCCACGATTTCACGTGTTTTCCTTCAACGCTCACCCACAACGCGGTTGGTTTTCCTACCTCTCTCGCTCGGAACGTCACAATGTCCGTTTTACCGGGCACGTTGAACCTTCCTTCGCACCCGTCGGCGGTGAACGAATCGATGCGTTCCATCAACGCTCTCCCATCCGTGCCGATAATGCACACGTTCAGCGCGGACGGTTGTTCCCAGTCAAAACTGCTTTCTTTCTTCTTGTCCGGGAATCCCGAGCGAATGTGTAGCGTGTACGTTCGAAATCGAGCGTCTTCAATTTCATCCTGTTTGTTGTTGTTTCAAAGGTGTTTTGGTGAGTTTTGAGAGAAAAGATGAAAGGCAACCTTCCAAAAAAAAATTTAAAATTCGAGAGACGACTCGCTTTTGTAAAGGAAACGACGTACCGTGGTGAGATTTTCGGAGGACAACAACCTGTTCGGCATGGCGAAATCAACTCTGGAGGACTCGATAGTTTTCTCTTTCGCTTCTTCTTTTACCACGACCATACCAACCGGTGTTGTTGTTGTTGTTCGATCGTCGTCGTCGTCGTTCTCATCGCTTTTCAAAGAAGCGACGGTAAAATTTCGACTCGTCGTTTGACGGCAACGGTTCGTCTTCTTCTTCTTCTTCAATGTTTTCTTCTTCGACGACGATCCTCTCCAACAGGAGGAAAGCGACGACGAGACAGAAAAAGAGAGAGAAAAAGAACGCATCAGTACTCAAAGCGCGTTCAGATCAGAGACGATCGATGATCGAGAAAGCTGTTTGTTGTTGTTGTTGTTGAAGCGGGGTTGTTTGGGAGGGCGTCGTCGTTTTGGTCCACGTAATTTCAATTTTTATAACGAACTCTTTCTTGAAAGAGAAAAGAGACCGAATTTAATTAGAGAGACTTTTTGGTTCTTTTTGTGCGTGAAAATCGATCGAGTGAGGGGTGATGAAATTTTTTTTTTTTTCTCCTTAATAAGTGTTCACAAGACGAGAGACGTCACTGATGATGATGATGATGATGATGGTGATGCAGACGAGCAGCAGCAGCAGAGCGCACTCGTCCTCGTTCACGTCCACATCGAAATCGAGTCCGTCGACCCCCAGAAGAGCTACCACTGTAACCAATACGAGGAGAAGGAGACAGACGACGAGGAGGAGGACCGAAGCTGTTGCCAGCGTCGATGATGTTTTGGAAAGTTACAACGTGGTAGATGCAACAACTTTACCGCCGTTGCCGGCTGATTTTGAAGCGATAAAATACGCGCCATCGCCGCTGGAACCCGGAGCACTGAACGCACAATTTGCCGTTTTAGGTGTCGTCTCGATCACCGTGGCGTATTGGTGGTTCGTCGTCGTCCCGGCTGCGCGCATCAATCTCGCGGTGAACAAGAATCAAGGCAAACTGAAGACGTATCTGGAGGAGTTGAAACAAGACGATTCGCGAAAGTTGGAGAGGTGGTTTTTTACCGAGTGGTTGGTGAAGATAGACCCGGAGACGAAGTATTTATTGCGAGAAGATGAAGGAGAAAGAGAGACTGATAATAATAATGCTATCAAATTGGGAGACACTGAAGGCGGCGGCGATAAAACGAAGAGCGAAGACATCGATATTATCATTCAGAGAGCGAGAAAGACGCCGGATTTCTTCTCCCTCGATAATCCGGTGTTGGTGGCGTTTATAATCACGTTTGGCTTTTCTGCAGTCATTGGACTCTTAGGCGAAGTTAGCGCTGGCGTGTTAGAGAATTAGATGTATATTGTCGATATTATTCGTAGAATGTATTGATAAATTTTACAAGCTGTGTGTGTTGAACGGAATCTCGTGTTACATTGATCCGCTGCGCGCGCAACTTTGCTCTCGCCATCGTATTTCGTTTATACTCTCTTATTTTTGTTTTATCCCGACGTCGAGAGGAAGCTCTTCTGATAGTTTAACATGTACAACAATATGGTTAATTCTGATTGACTTTATTTCTTCTCATCTCTCTTTCGCATGTCATCTCTCGCACATTTCCCTCCCGATTTTTAACGAGGACCGGCGCCTCCCGTGGAAGACTTCGGGTTGGCGATGTTGGCTTTAGCTGCGGCCAATCTCGCGCCCAAAACACGGAACGCCGAACACGAGACGACGTTCAATCCAGCTTCGTGGAAGAATTCGATAGACTTCTCGTCGCCGCCGTGCTCTCCGCAAACCGAAACTGGAATCTTTGAATTCACCGCTCTGGCGCCTCGGACGGACATCTTGATCAATTCCCCGACGCCATCGACATCGATGGTGTTGAACGGATCCGTCTCGATGATACCAAATTCTTTGTATTTCTCCAAGAACGAACTCGCGTCGTCGCGGGAGAATCCAAAAGAAAGCTGCGATAAATCGTTAGAACCGAAGCTCATGAACGCGGCGCCTTCTTCGACCAAGTTGCCAGAGACGATGCACGCTCGCGGCGTTTCGCACATCATACCGATTGGAATCTCGCGGTTGTCCGGTCCGAGCACGTCGGCTCGACTGACTTCGGAAGCGCGAGCATTGAATACTTCTTGGATGGTTTGAAAAATCAACGCGCGTTGGTTTTCAAATTCCTCGGTGGTGGAAACGAGCGGAACCATGATTTTCCCGTTCGGGTGCACGCCAGTGGCGATGTACGCATCAATAATCGCGTTTACGATGGCCTTGGTTTGCATAATCGTGATTTTAGGTTCAAGAATACCCACGCGAACGCCACGTAAACCCATCATCGGGTTCTTTTCTCTTTTGGCTTCGCACATTTCTCTCAAAGCATCCGCAGATTCCAAAGAGCACTTCTTCGCCAAGTCCGCGGCGAACTTCTCATCCTTCAATTCGAGCTCGGTCGGCAAAAATTCGTGCAAAGGCGGGTCCAACAAACGGATGGTAACCGGCAAGTTACCAGCTTGCTCAAACAAAGCTTGGAAATCGTCTTTGAGCATCGGGCCCATCTTCTTGTCCAAGATTTCAACTCTCGATGCGTCATCCTTGGCCAAAATCATCGATCGAGAGATGGAGACGCGTTCCGCGCTCGCCAAGAGCATGTGCTCCGTGCGGCACAATCCGATGCCTTGCGCGCCAAAATACATGGCAAGCTTCAATTCCGAAGCGGTATCGGCGTTTGCGTACACGCTCAAACTCTTCGCTTCTTCCACCCAACTCATGAACTTGGCCATCTTCGGGTGTTGTTCGTACACGCCCTCACCGGCGGCGTTCATTTCAACTTTTCTGTTGATGACGAACCCTTCACCGCCATCAAGCGAAATCCAATCGCCGGATTTCACGGTGGCGATCAAGTTCGCGGGCGAGATGCTTTCGCTGCTGTAGAAATACGCTTCTTTCTTCGCCTCGTCCACTCGCATGGTCGCGACGCCAGAAACGCACGGCAAGCCCCATCCACGAGCGACGACGGCGGCGTGCGACGTCATGCCACCGTTTTGCGTCAAGAAACCATTTGAGGCGTGCATACCGGACACATCTTCGGCAGAAGTTTCAACGCGGCACAAAATGACGCCCTCTTTCGGGTTCGCTTTCTTCATCGCCAAGACGTCTTCGGAGGAAAACGCGACGCGGCCGACAGCTGCCCCGGGACTGGCGGCTAAACCGGTAGATATGTTCGCGTCCTCGTACTCTTCCTCGGTCTCTTTGAATGCCGGGTGGATCAATTGGTTCAAGTGATCCAATTCGACCATTTCGATCGCTTCTGCTTTCGTGATCAAGCCTTCTTCGTACATATCGACGGCGACGTTGATGGCGGCAACGCCGTTGCGCTTGCCGTTTCTCGTTTGCAAGATGAACAACTTGCCAGAATCAATGGTAAACTCGATGTCTTGCATGTTCTTGAAGTGCATCTCGAGCTTATCGAGCGTGTCTTGCAAACTCTGCGCGACGACCGGCATTTTTTCAAACAGCGTGGAAATCGGTTCCGGCGTTCGAATACCCGCGACGACGTCTTCTCCTTGCGCGTTGATGAGATATTCACCAAAGATGATCTTCTCGCCAGTATCCGGTCTGCGCGTAAAGCACACGCCAGTACCGGAAGTTTCACCAAGGTTACCAAAGACCATGGATTGGACGTTGACGGCGGTGCCGCCCAAGGAGCTCAAGCCGGCGATCTCCCGGTACGCCTTGGCTCTCGGCTTGTTCCAAGACTCGAAGACTGCTTCGATGGCGAGTTTCAATTGCATCGTTGGGTCCGACGGGAACGGCCTGTTCGGGTCAACCTTCAAATATACTTGCTCGTACGCATCGCACACTTCCATCAAATCCTCCGCGGACAACTCGGTATCCTTCTCGACGCCTTTCTTCTCCTTGACGCGTTCGAGTTCCATTTCGAATTGACTTCTGTCCATCTCGAAAACGACCGAACCAAACATATCCAACAAACGTCTGTACGCGTCGTATGCGAACCTCTTGTTCGCACCACCGTTCGCCGCGGCAATCTTTTCACAGACCGATTTGTTCAAACCAATGTTCAAAACGGTTTCCAACATCCCCGGCATGGACACGGCGGCGCCGGATCTCACCGAGAACAAAAGCGGTTCGGCGTCGCCTTCGCCGCCAAACTTCTTCCCCAACTCTTTTTCGGTTTCAGAGATGGCAAACTCGACGTCTTCCCAAATATCTTCCACCGCGTCCGTGCCTTCAACTCGGCACGATTCGTACGTCTCGCACATGGACGCCGGAATGGTAAATCCCGGCGGCACGGGAACGCCCAGTTTCATCATCTCCGCCAACAAAGCGCCTCTGTTTTGTTTGTTTTTCAAACGATAATATAATAAGAATAAACGGAATTGGTGGTTAGTAAATGTCATTCGTGTATCCTCGTCAATCGATCGTTCGCGAAAGAAGAAGAAGACCACCAGAAGAAGAAGAGTAGTATGTAAGAAAAAAATTGGTCTTGCATTTTTGCTCCTTCTGAATGGGCTCATATTTTTTTCCCCCTCAAAAAATAAAAAAAAACGTGTCCCTCTGTGAGTTCGTTTCTACGCACTCGGGAGCGGCTTAACCAACTCTCTCGTAATCAATGTTTGATTTAAAGAAAAAGATACGCACTTGTTCCCGAGAATGTCTTTCAATTCAGCGCCACCATCGCAGGTTTTGGAGTTGAAAATGTACACCACTTTCGGTTCTCCCGTGGGTTTCGTTGGGATTTGCACCGCGTTGTTCGTGATGACATCGCTTTGGGAAGACGAAACTTTTGAACTCGTGATTACGCCACGTTTTGACGAGTGTCGACGCGTCGTCTGAATCGTCAAAGAAGAAGATGAATTCTTCCTCGAAGATAAAGAAGAAGAAGATTTTTGTTGGTGTTGTACAAATACATGCTGCGAGGCAGACAAGGATGAAGACATCATCGTTATCCAGGTGTTCGCAAAAGAGCGAGTATTTACGACTGTGTTGTGTGTGAGAGCGCGCGTGCGTTTGTGTGAATTCGAATGAAGAAATTTCTTTTCTCTGTTTTTTCTTCGCGAATGCAACCGAAACGTCACGAGGAGCCACAAAAAAACATCTGCGTGCCTCTGTGTCAAAGCGCCACGTCAAGATATTTTTGACTCGCGAAAAAAAAAAAAAAGAAAACGACGAGATGAATTTGATCACGACACAAGCAAAAAAGTCAAACAACAAGAGTTTTATATACAGAAGTACAGAAAAGGGTGATACAAACGGACGTACGATTTCGGGTGGTTATGGTGCGACCGGTACTGCTACTCTCGCGATGACCACCGATGCTTTGCGCGCGTGTAAAGCGTGGGAAACGTTGTTCGTGCCTGCAAAGTAAATGCACGCGTGTGATTTTTTTTTTTTGGTCATCGAGTCGAGAGAGACCAACACCCAAAGGAACCAGAGAGAGGGAAAAACAAACATCTCTCTCACAAACCATCTTTCGTCTTCGTTGCCCTTGTGTGCGCCTTGAAAAATGCACGTTTGCAAGTGTCCTCGTCAGATTAAAAAAAAAAGAAGAACGCAATAATAACGAGAAAACACCAACACCAAAGAAGAAGACAAAGAGATGTTCTTCCGTTCGCGAGTCGCGGCAGAAGCAGCGGCGTTGATGACTTATTGGAGGATTTTACGTACTCGTCGTCCTCGTTCTCTTCCTTTATCTCCTTTATCTTCACCATCATCGTCGTCGTCTCGTACGCTTTCCTCGCATTCGGAATTCATAATGGAAAAAGAACGAGGCCAATGGAGTGCCTTCGTGGCAAAAAACTCATTTTCTTCTTCTGCCGCGACGCGGAGGGAACTCAACGCGGAAATCGAAGAAGAAGAAGAAAAGCACGCTCATCAATGGATGACGAACAACGATTTGAAACTCGAGTTACAACAACTGTTCAATCATCATCGTTACAACAACAACAAGAACAACAAGAACAACATAAAAAACGCGGCTTCGACTAAAAGTGAACCGACAACAGGTGCACAGAATTATACGACGACGAAGACGACGAAACAAAAGAAGAACGAAAAAAAGTGCGTCGCTGGAAACGTGCCAGAATACATCTGTCGCTCTTCCTCGTTCTCCTCCGGGGTTGCTACGAAAAAAGAATGCGACGATGCGACGAAGACTTTAGTGGTGGCGGGAAGAAACGAGAAGACACGCTCGGAATCCGATTTACTCGGCGAACTGGATACCATTCCAAAAAGCGCTTTGTACGGTATTGCCACCCAAAGGGCAGTGGACAATTATCCAATCACCGGAGTGAAACTGAGCCACTTTCCGGAGTTTATTCGCGCTTTAGCGTTCGTCAAGAAAGCAGCCGCGACGGCTAACTTTAAGGTTGGATTAATCTCGAAAGAAATTTTTGAGGCGATTTCCATCGCGTGCGATAGTTTGTTGGATTCGAACGAACATCACGGAGACTTCATCGTCGATGTCATCCAAGGCGGCGCTGGCACATCCACAAACATGGCTGCGAACGAAATCATCGCGAATTTGGCTAACTTGAGTTTGAACAAACCAATCGGATCGTACGAAATCGTCCATCCGAACGATCACGTTAACTTGTGCCAATCCACGAACGACGCCTATCCTACCGCCGCCAAACTCGCGGTTGGTTTACACCACGAAAAAATGGTTTGCGAATTGAAACTGTTGATTCAGTCTTTCCGCAAAAAAGGCGACGAGTTTAAATACATCGTCAAGATGGGAAGAACCCAGTTACAGGATGCCGTGCCGATGACGTTGGGTCAAGAGTTTAACTCCTTTGCCAATTCTCTCGAATCGGACTTGGCGTATTTAATGAAGAACGTCAACGCGTTGTATGAATGCAATTTAGGAGGCACCGCGATTGGTACCTCCATTACCGCGCACAAAGAGTTTTCCAAAGAATCGATCGACGCTTTGAAAGAGTTGACAAAATTACCATTCACAAGCGCGAAAGATTTCGTCGAGGCGTCGAGTTCCACCTCTTCGTTTTTGTTGTTTTCGAGCATTTTGAGAAGAATCGCTTTGAAAACGTCAAAAATTTGCAACGATTTGCGTTTGTTGAGCTCTGGTCCGAGATGTGGTTTCAACGAGATTGATTTACCCGCCGTCGCGCCTGGGTCTTCCATTATGCCGGGGAAAATCAATCCCGTCATCCCCGAGGTGATGAATCAAGTGTGCTTTCAAGTCATAGGCGCGGATGCCGCGATATCCATGGCTTCCGAACACGCGCAGTTGCAACTCAACGCGTTTGAACCTTTGATCGTGTACAACTTATTAAACTCGTTAGACTCCATGACCAACGGTTTAAAAGTCTTGCGCGAAAAGTGTATCGATGGTATCACCGCGAACGAAGACGTCTGCGCGAGCCACGTGAACAATTCCATCGGCATCGTGACCGCGTTGTTGCCTAAAATCGGGTACAAAAAAGCCACCCTCGTCGCAAAAACCGCGCTGGAAACGAACAAACCAGTTTCTCAAGTCGCCACGGAAGTGCTCAACTTCCTCTCCCAAGACGAGGCGGATACGCTGCTCAACATCGAAAACATGACCGGCGTCGTCGCCGGCGATAAAAACGCCGAGGCAAAAAGAAACTCGTATCCCAAACGAGGCGTAGACATCGAGTCGCCGCAATCCGCCGGAGGTGATAAGTGTAACTTCTGGAGTTACATGTATCCGCCGGAGAGGCAGTTGTTTCAATCCGCCGGCGCTATGTAAAATACTATTTATATAAGAGAGATGAAGAGAAACTCTTGAAAAAGACTTTCGATTTGACATCTCACATCCACATGCCACAACAAAAGTGTAATTAATTAATACTGAAAAGTTCCCTTTCCAATTGCCTTATAACGCACTCCTCCTTTCCTCGAGAGAAAAGAAGACAAAGACAAAGAAGGAGAAGAAGCAAAACATCACAAAAGTTCATCACAGTTCACGCGCCTAAACCTGTACATATAAAAGTAGTATCTTTTTCGCGCGTCGGGGTCGTCATCATGTCTGCGACGATGAGTACATTGAATTCAGTGGCGGTGTGGCGGCGAAACGAGTCCAACAGTTTCACTTCGTCCTCTTCATCGTCGTCGAGAAGAGGCGCTCGCATTCAAAGAAGCAGTCGCAGCAGAAGACAAAACGCGGGGTGCTCTTCGTCTTCATCTTCTCCTTCTGGACAGACGACGAGTTCTAACCAGCAGATCTTAAGAGACGTGACGAAGAAACTCCGCGATTGCGTCAAGAGGAAAGCGCCGTCATCCGCCGTCGATTTGCTCGTGTCTTTAGGGAGAGACCATGGGATCGAACCGGACGCGCGCGCGGCGTCCACGTGCATCGCGGCGTGCATCGCCGGTCGGGATTTAGACATGGCGGAAAAAGTGTTCGAACAAGTGTTTGAAGGCGGCGTGTGCGAACCGGATGAAATCGCCGTCGCCGAACTCGTGAAAGGGTATTTGACCATTGGGAGAGAGAATGTGCCCTTGTGGCAGAAAGCGACGAGTTTATGCGCCAAGATGACGAACGAGTACGGGATCACAAGAACTGCGGTGACGTACAACGTTTTATTGCAATGCTGCGCGAATACGAACGATTTTGAGAGAGCGGAGGAAATTATCGATACCATGTACGATGAAGAAGTCGCGCCGAGTCCGGAGACGTTTAAAGCGGTGGAGAAGAGGAGGAGCATTCGCTCGTACGCGAAGAAGGTGTTGATGTAAAAAAAACAGAAAGGAAAAGAGAGAGAGCATTGATGATTGCTTACTTGTTTGTATTTCTATGTATACTCCATCGAGAGGTGCTATTATCTCAGTTTGTTGCCACCGCCTTTGAAGGCGCTAAAGCCGTCCTTCTTCTCGGTCGTCCCATTTTTATCGTCAGCAGCGTCTGCGCTCTTCTTCTCGGACTCTTTTTGTTTTTTCCTCGCCATCGCCGCTACTCGCGCGCCGCCGCCAAACATGACTTTCCCAGCCGCTTTTCGTTCCGCTCTTTCTGCTTCGGATAAACTCTTCTTCTTTTCGTCGTTGGCGCCTTCGGCGTCGCCTAAAACGCCGCCTTCGCGCAGTTTCTGCCACTCTTTCGTCACTCGCAAAGAGGTTGTCGGAAGCTCTACTTTTACCGGTTGCGATTCCCCAACTTTAGGCGCTTTCCCGTCCAATCGGTTCCCGCTCCCCGCGAACGCTAAAAACGTATTTTTGTTGTTCTCTTCTTCTTTTTCATCTTTCTTTTCTTCTTTTTTCTCGTCTTTCGCTCGCGTCGATGTACTTCCGCCGGTCAAATCCACCACTCCGTTCTCATCCACGTCCATAAAACTTTCCTCTTCTCCATCTCCTCTTTTCTTCGTCGTTGTCGTCGTTGCATTACCACCACCACCTCCTCCTAAACCTCCTCCCTTACTATTATAATCCGGTTCCACGTAATCCAACGGCGCCGCGAAATCCACCTCGCAATCCGTCTCCACCACGCACACCCCGTCCGCCGGCTTCGCCTCAATCACGTCGATAAAATATCTCTTATTGTTGTATTCAATCATAAACGTATCGTTCACGGTTAAGCACGTGTAATTTCTCAAACACGTTTCCAACACCGCCTTCGGGTTGCTAATGTTCAGAAAATCGCTCGTTTGCGGTTGCAGCTTCACGAACGTCCCTTTCGGTAACCGCGCGTTTTTCACTCTCAGAACGTCCCCTTCTACCAGTCGTAAGTTTTGCATCATCCAGTACGGAAGATAGCACACGCCTTCATCGGCGATGAATTCTAAAACCCCGCAGTGCGTTTTTGTTTTCTCTTTCACGTTTTCAACGTTGAACAACATCGGGAAATCCAAGTCTCCGAGTTGCGACAATCTGTCCAACGCGCTCGGTGGTAGGATGATTTTGTCCCCTTTGTCCAACTCCGAGCGGTCGATGAACGAGACCGGGTAGGCTCTGTATTGCGCTTCGAACAAAGACGAAGCTCTGTTTCCTCTGTCTCCTCCTCCTCCAAATCGAAACATTCTGAGGATGAACTTCTTCTTTGTCTTCTTCTTCTTCTCTATATAAGAGCGTTTTTGATTTGCGTTTGTGTGTGTGTGTAAATCTGATGAAACGAGGAAGAATTTTTTTTCTTTTTTCTGAGAAAAAGAAATTCTTGGTGACAGCTCTCTCTTCATCTCTCTCTGCTGCAAAAGAAGCAAAAGAAGCAAGAAGCAAAAAGAAGAAGTCAAAAGAAGAAGAAGAAGAAGAAAACAAAAAAAGGACACGAAAGAAATGAAAATTTGTGAAACATCATCACAAATAAATAACTATAGTAATATATAAATAATGCCTTCTCCTTCTCCAAATCGAAGGCGCGGCAGAAGCAGCGGTAGAGAGACGACTCCTAGTGCTGCTGCTGCGGATTCAGCGGTAGAAATTGAAGAAGAAGGAAAGAAAACGACGCGAAAGAGAAAAGAAATGTCACCACCAATTCCAGAATCATCATCGCCAACGAACACCAACAACAAGAATAAGAAACGCGTGAAAGGAAGAGGCAAAGCGAGAGGAGGACTGCGGTCGGACGGCGGAGAAAGTCCAGAAGAGAGAAATGACGATGAAGAAGAAGAAAAAGAAAAAGAACCAACAACGACAACAACGGCAGCAAAGAATACTAACACTAACAACAACAAAGACGACTTGATAATACAGCAGAGGAAACGAAAGCTTCAAGAGTGGCGAGAAGCGCAGGAGAAGAAGAAGAAAATGAACGAGATTAAAGCGGCGGCTTTGCAAGCGGTGGTTGGGAAGAAGAGGTTTGAACGGAAAACGGTGATGATGGACGATGATGGGATGTTTGACGACGAGGACGAGGACGAAGACGCGAACGCGGCGATGAGGAAAAGGAAACCGCCGAATTTTCTCAACGACGATGAAGACAACGAGGATGATAACAACAAAAACACCAAGAAAGATGCCGACGAAGACGACGAAGATGATCCTCTGGAAGCGTTTATGAATTTGAACGACGAAGC
>JACLAB010004200.1_pt1 | contig 35233 bp, 23 predicted proteins | sample 8027921 | NCBI WGS metagenome assembly JACLAB01 (sample SAMN15725117, study PRJNA655200) | protist metagenome | isolation source: fluorescence activated cell sorting (FACS) single amplified genomes of... | place: USA: West Boothbay Harbor, Gulf of Maine | collected 2000-07-19 | reverse complement strand
CGCCTCTCGATTGATCGCGAGAATGTCGCAATCGATGCAGTCTCGATTGAACTTGGGATACGAGTTGTATAAAACGAACTGGACGAGAGAGAATAGAAAAGTGACTTTATTTTTAGTCGCGTTTACGTTTGCCGCGTTAATTCTCGTTCTGTTTTGGTTGTTCGTGCTCTATTTAGCGTGGAAAGAGTTAGGGAGATGGTTGACGAGTAAAGTTGTGATTGCGATATCGGCGATTATTGGATCCGCCGTGGCGCCGCCGCTGTTCCCGAACATTTTCGCGCACGTGTTGGCGTTCGCATTAGTCGGGATGGAGTTGTTTAGTTTGACGTTGAACTTGATATTATTAGGTGGCGTGCATTTGATCGTGTTTGCAAATCGAGTGTTGAGTTTAAAGTGGTTTTTTGTGAGTCGATTGGAAAAGTCGTCGTTGTTAGTCAACGCGGCCGGGAGCAAGACGAAGGCCACAACCAATCGCGTACAGTTGATTGAAAAATTACGTGTGGCGAAGGATTACAAGGAGTGGCTAGACATCGCTTTGCAGCTGGATGCATTACCGGTGGACACCGGTGAAGGTGGTAATGATTGGAAAAGGGACGAAACGTCGGACGCGTACGATTACGCGTTGGTGAGAGGATACGCGGAGACTATGATTGCGGCGAGGGAAAGGAAAGACGTAAACGCGATTGGTTTAGCGTTGCGAACGGTTTTACACAGGAATTTTGCTGGATTAGATAGATTGATGAAGTTGCAACACTCGCGAGTTGGCACAAAGTTACTCGCCACGCGGTTTAAAGATGAAACTGTGCGCGCGATTGAGTTCATCTCCTCGGACGAGTATTGCGAAGATGAAGATGTCGTGGATACGTTAAAACTCGTCCGCGAGGCGCACAGAAGTTTAGGAAGGACGGGATTGTGTCTCTCTGGTGGCGGCGCGTTAGCCATGTACCATTTTGGCGTCATTCGGTGTTTGTTAGAGGAAGGTTTGTGCCCGTCGGTGGTTTCCGGGACGTCCGGCGGATCTATAGTGGCGGCGTTCATTTCCATGCTTTCCGAGGAGGATCTATTGGGCACGATTAAGGACGATATTAGCGTTCGACACGGCGTTCGATGGTTCCCGCCGGTGTGGAAAATGATCGCGCACTTCCTCCAACATGGCGTCTTAATGTCCGAGGTTGACTTTGGAAACACGACCAAGAAGTATTTCGGCGACATCACGTTCGAGGAAGCCTACGCGATTTCAAAGCGACACGTGAGCATTCAAGTCAGCGTCGGTTCCGGGCATGGTTTCGTTTTGAACCACGTGACGTCTCCTCGGGCGTTAGTGCGAACCGCCGTGTGCGCCTCGTGCGCTTTACCGGGACTCATGCGTCCATCGCCCATTCTTTGCAAAGCCTCCGACGGCAGCTTGGAATCGTTTCATCCTCCGGGCGTTTCCTCGTTCGACGGAACCATCACTCAAGACATTCCGGCCGCGCGCTTAACCGAACTGTTCAACTGCAACAACTTCATCGTCTCCCAAGTGAACCCACACTTGAACTTTGTCTTGCACCTCGCCGAAGAGTCGCACGGTCGACGAAGATCCACCTACGCCGAACGAGGTAAAAATCGCCGCGCCGCGGTAACGAAACTTCTCCGCGTGGCCAACTTCCTTCTCTTGAACATCAAATACTCCATCCAGAAACTTCTCGAAGTCGATTTACTGAACCTTCGAATCTTGCGAACGTTGCAAGGCATCTTAGTCCAAGACTTCCAAGGCCACATCACCGTCCTCCCATCGCTCACGTTCAAAGACTATTGCTCCATCGGCGCCCAACCGAGCGAACAAGACATGCACCGATTCATCCGACGAGGCACTCAAACCACCTGGGCGCACATCGAAACAATCAGGCACACCATGGAAGTCGAAACGGCTTTGAAAAAAGCCACCGCGCGGTTAACCGCGCGAGCGAAAACGTTGAAAAGAGCCGCCAAGAAAACCCCGGGGCCTCCTCTCGCGAACGCGACCCCGCCTGCGAAAGTTCGCGTTCTGAGTACGAGCAACAGTAGCAGAAATAATACCCCCGTGGCGTCCCCGAGAGTCGGTTTAGAAGACGACATGATGCTTCACGATTGATTAGTTTTACTTTAAAATAGAATACTAATAATTTTAGCGATGAAAACTAGGAGAAAAAGGATCTCATCTTTCACACACAAAAAATCTTTATCCAAAAAGGCATCACATCGTCACATCCTCGTCCCTCTAAACTCGAGTGCCTCATTCCTTGAAGAGAAGACAAAACACCTTCAACACCTTCAATAGCAGTCGCTTTGGTATATCTTTGTCGCGGCACGTCACGAGACACGCATATTTAAAAATGTTTTCTCTCTCACACCGATGCCATTCCGCAGTCGCATCGTCATCCTTCCATGTAGCGTCCTCCAAACATAGCTCGTCGAAAACATCGACCATTCATCATCAAAGAGGAGCACACCTTCACCCGCACGCGACCGTCGTCATCAACCACGAAGGAAAAGATTACACGGTGGAAGTGCAAGACGGAGAAACCATCCTGGACGCCGGTTTAGACGCCGGGATTGATTTACGACACGACTGCAAAATGGGCGTTTGCATGATGTGTCCGGCGAAAAAAGTGACCGGAGAAGTCGAGCAAGCGAACGCGATGTTATCCGACGACGTCTTGGAGCAAGGGTTCGTCTTGTTGTGCTGCGCGGAACCGGTCGGGGAAGGCGTGAAGATTACGACCGTGGACGAGGACGAGTTGTTGGAGGTACAGTTGAACGCGTGAGTGAGATGATGTGGGTTGCGTTTTAATGGTATTCTGTTAAATCTGCGTATATTTTAAACTATTGACGAGAGAATCTATCATCGGTCGAGCTTTGGACGCCGCGGCGTCGACGACTTCTTTTTCTTTTTGATCGTACTTTTTCTCTCCGACTTGACGTCTTTTACTTTCTTAAGTTTCGACCACGGTGTTTTCGACGGGGAAAGTTCCGGTTGCGGCGTGCTCTCCCCGGCTGCTTTGACTTCCTCTTCTACTTCTTCTTCTCCTCGCTCGTAAAATTTCTTCATATCGAGAGAGTGCTGCCTTCGAACAGGCGAGCGAGGAGAAATATGAGTGGAAACCATCACCGCTGGCGAGACGTACGGTTCCGGAGAGGACGTCGAGCGCGTAATTTGTGGTGGGGACTGCGCGGCGGCAGCTGCTTTCTTGGCAGCTTCATCCGTGAGTTCGAGCGTATCGGTGATAATCTTGCCCATGAGCTTTGCGAAAATAGACAACGGCGACGCGGTTGGTGGAGAGGAGGAGGAGGGCGCCGGCGCTACTTGGTCGCCAAACTCTTCTGGAGCGTCTTGAGATGCAGGAGACACGCGGAACGCAAACTCTTCGTCGGTTTGATTAGTCGCAGTAGCTACTGGATCTGGCGTCGTCGTTGTCGTCGGCAGAGGTGGCGTCACGCCTTCGTACTCCAGCGTTCTTTGACTTCTACTATTATCCATGGACTGGCGTCTCGGTACTTCAGTCGTGGGCGACTTGGGCGACTCGCGAACAATCATCGCCATCGCTTCGGAAACAATCAACTTGTTTTCGTGTTCGATGGCTGCTTGCGCGAAATCAGCCGTATCTACTTTTTGGATGGTTTTGAACTCAAACTCTTCCGAGGACGAGGCCGAGCGAGGCGCGACTGCGTCATTCACAGTTTCTCTCGTACTTTCTTCCTCTTTCGGCGTCTTCACTTCTACTTCTTCTGCTTCCTCGATCTTCTCCGATGCCTCTATCGCTTCGTTCATTTTCATCGTCACCAACTCTTTCAACTTCTCTGACAATTCCTCCGTCGGTTGCGCCTTTCTCGAAATACCTGTGCGTAAGGCTAAACACGCAGCCTCCTCGTCGCCTCGCGCGAGCGCCACGTTGCACTTCTTCAACCAAAACGCCGATTGATTTGCATTTGGAAGTGATTTAAAAGACTCCTTCTTGGAACCGAGCGACTTGAACGCAACCGCTCTGGTTACCGCGGACGGTGGAGGCGGTGGTGCTGGAATTGGCGCAACGACTGCTTCGTCTTTCTCCTTCTGTTCCTCCTCTCGCGCTCTCATCTCTACTCCTACTTCTTCGACTTCTTCGACTTCTTCGATTCTCTTTCCTTCGTTTTCTACTAGTGCTACCATTTCCAATGGTTTCGGCTTTGGCGGCGGTGCGACGACGACATCCTTTTCGGCAACATGCGGCTTCTTCTTCTCTTCTTTTTCTTCTTCTTCTTCTTCTTCTCGGCTCGCCGACGCGGGAGGAACTACTACTCCGCCAACGTCAATAGTATTACAATGTACTTTCGCCTTCGCCGCCGCTAATATCCTAGCCACGCGTTCGCTCGTACTGCAACTAACGCTCGTCGTTGCCTTGTTCGTCTCCATCATTCTGTGCCTCGCGTACTCCATCGCTCGTTTTACTCTCGGCGACGCCGCCGGTTTCGTACTCTCCGAGGCGGCGGTTATAACTCTCGACACGCGAGAGTGCTCCCGCGCGTACTTATTCGTGTATTTCGGACTGACGTATTCCATCGAATCTCGTGTTATCGTCGTCGCAGTGCTATTATTAGTAGTAGTAGTATTCGCCGGTGAAGGAGACGATGTTGTTTTCATTCGCGGCGAAGCCGACACGTTTGGCGAAGCGACACCCATTTTTCCCTTTTCATTCCTCATCATCACGGGAGTTGTTCGTCCAAACGCGACGACGGTCGTCGTCGTCGATTTTTTTCGTCGACCGGATAAAGTCACGCTCGCCCCATTCGGGGAGTCTTTCGCCACGTTCTGCGTTTATGTGTTTACGAAAAGAACAGAGAGAGATGTCAGTAAACAAAACAGGTATTCGGGAAAGCAAATTCATATCTTTTGTTCCCCCCCGATGATGTGATGGAACGAACTATGAGTAGTACCTTTACAGCCGGAGAAATGAAGCCCAAATCATCGTCGTTCTTCATTCGCAGAAAAGACGGAGATTTGGAAAACGATCGATGATGCTCTTCTGTCGTCGTCCCGTCTCGCGGCGATCGGGTCGAGGAAGGCGTTCGTTCCATTTCTTTTGTTTTTTAGGGGAAGTTTTGTGGCGATTTCCTTGAAAATTAAACAGAAGGTATTGTACAAGACGGACGAGCCGTCACGAGCGCGGTACGACGACTCGCGACGATCGATGCTAAAAATCCTCCTCCTCCGAACACGCGCCGAATATGTCCCCGTCGTTGTCGTCGTCGTCCTCACCATCATCCTCTCGGAGTCCTTTTAACAAATCTCGAATCCCGGACGCGAGCTCTAACACGTCTCCTTTATCGCTGTTAAAGACAGAGAGAAGAAACGCTTTCCCGTTTTCGCGGTACTCGCGAAGGACGTTTTCGCAGCACGCGACGCAATTGGTGAACGGGGGCGCTTGGAAGATGGTTTGGGTGAATTGACGGAGTGAGCCTCGGATTTGGTGAGGGATTTCGCTCGCTTCGTGTTCGGCGAGATCGTCGTGAATGCCGAAGATGGAGGAGGAGGCGTTTGATTTTTCATCTTTTCGACGAGCCTCTTCGCTCGCGGTGACCCAAAGTTCGACGGCTAACGCGCCGGCAATTTGCGCCAATCCTGGACGCGTGACAGTGCACTGTTGGTCTAAAGACCGGTCGCGCGTGGAGTCGATTGGAGCGACGACGTCGTTACAGAAGTAGCATCCTTTGCGGTTGGAGAGGGCGTCGGTCGGGACGCCGTGGCGCATGGCGAGGTAGGTATCGAAGCCTAACGCGCAGTTGTAGCACTGAATATTGTGCACAGCGCATAAGACAGTTGGTAACCATCGCGATTCTCGCGTGTCCGTCAATAAAAAGACCGCGTCGGCGTTTCGAATCTCCTTTTCGAGGGCATCGATCGATTCGAGAACTTCGTCGCGTTCAACCTCGGCGACCGCGTGACCTGGCATCGGTACCCGCATTTCTATATAGTTTGCGTTAATATCTGGCACGATGTCCTTTAAACGCTCCGCTGCCGCTCGAGCTTTCGGTTTGCCTCCATCTAAGCAGTCTTCAAACGTAAAGAGACTTTGCCGCGCGGGATTTGAAAAGGACACTCGTCCGTCGTCGATGAACGTGATGTTTCGAACGCCCCAACCGAGAAGCGTTCGCGCGACTGAACATCCCAAAGTGCCTGCCCCGACTAATACAATTTTCGATTTCGAAATAGCGTCGACGTGTAATGTGGGTGCTTGTCTCCATCGCATGAGTTTCAAGTTCAAATCGACCGCCTCTCTGGCTAATTTCTCCGGATCCATCGCGCTGGACAAATCTGCTTTCCTCGGTTTCAGTCTGTTCTTATCGTCGCGCTCCCATCCTATGCATTTAAATCCTATCGTGTTAATATTTTCGAGAACTTCGTTCTTGAGCGGTTGAACCTGCTTTAAAAACAAACACGTTTTGAACTCGAAAATACCTTTATTGTTTGCGCGAATACACGCGACGTCGATCGGTTTCGTTCGTTGGAATCGAACGTCCAAAAATGTGAGCACGTTGAGAAGAGAAATGCTCGGCGCATCTCCCGTCGCGGTGTCGACGAAACAAATCTCCAGCGTTCTATCCGTACCACCTTCTGTTAAGGTAACATCTTTACACAGCTCCATAAACTTGGACAACGCGTGATTGGAAGAAACGTAGGTATTGTTCTCTTTTCTGATGGTTTCCACACACCACGCGAAATCACTTTGCGGCTTATCCAGCCACGATTTCATGCACTCCGCTCTGCTCTTCGCATTCTCATTCCCGCACAAAGTCTCCTCCTCGTCGCCGCTCCTCTTCTCCACAAACTCGTACGGCGCAAACATGACGCTCGGGAAAAAGAACCAATAGAAAAACTTCCATTTTTTCAAATCCGCGTGCATAAACACTCTGAACGTGTTCAATCTGTTTACGACTACATCTGCATCCATCGTTTTCATCGCGTCCAAGAGATCCTGCCCTATCCTCTTCGCCTCCTCGTTCGGTTTCATTTCAAACAAACGTTCTTTCACGTTGAAGTTCATCGCGTCGCCTCGAGCGCGCCAACATCCAATAATGCCGTCGTTCTTGTCGTTCTTGCCACCATAAGCACCATTCGCATCATCTTCGTCCGCAAAAACGTTCCCTCCGTTCACAAACATCGGCACGTCCACGCCGTCGTTTCTCGACATGTGAAACTCGCTCTCGCACTCGATTTCTTTCTCGGACAGGTGCATTCGATTCAGTTTTAACTCGGCAATTTTGTGCCAAAACGACGGGTCCACCGCTGAACTCCACCCGGTAAATTGAAGAAGAAGCATCGTCTGCGGCTTCCCCTCGTCGTCGCTCTTTTCTCCTTCTCCTTTCCCTCCCAACGTCGTCCTCGTCGCGGTGAGATAGATGCTTCTTCTTCTCTCTCTCTTTCACCCAAAAATCATGTACAAAACGCACCCGACGATGCACCCACACAACGCCGCGACGATGGTTTTCAAATCCGAAGACGACGAAGAAGACGAGGACGATAAAGCGCTCGTCGTCGTTTTTGCAATTTTGTCACGTCTCGCCCCGATTGGCATTTAAAAGAATACGAATCAAAGCAACAGAATATTACTTTTTAAGAAGTGGGGGAAAAGACGGCACAAATTGAAAGAGAGATGATGATGTGTTCACGCGCGGCTGTCGTGGGACGACGAAACGTCGTTTTGAGAACGAGGACGATTCAGAGGACGACGACGAAAAGAAGCGCTGCGACGCGTATGACCACGAAAAATAACAGCAACAAAGACGACGAAGTCTATCGAGTGATGAGCAAAAACCAAGAGCTCTCCGTGATTTCGGTGACGGCGACGAAGATGGTCGCGGAGGCGCAAGGGAGGCACAAAGCCGCCCCGACGGCCACGGCGGCGATCGGGAGAAACTTAATCGCGTCGTTATTACTCGGGTCGTTCAAAGGAGACGAAGAGACCGTGCAAGTGACGTTCCGAGGGGACGGACCTCTGGGGCAACTGACGGCTGTCAGTGACAACTTAGGAAACGCGAAGTGCTTAGTCGGGAACGCTTTAGCGGATCCGCCGTTACGACCGGACGGGAAGTTGAACGTCGGGATGGCAGTCGGGAAAGGGATACTTTCAGTGTCTCGGTCGCATCCGAGCTGGGTGCAACCGTATAACGGGCAGGTGAGCATTTACACCGGGGAGATTGCGGAAGATATCGCGGTGTACATGCGCGACAGCGAACAGACGAACAGCGCGATTTCGGTCGGCGTGCAGTTGGATAGAGAGTTGACGGTAGTGGGTGCGGGGGGATATATGGTACAGGTGTTGCCGTTTGCTAGCGATGAGACGTTAGATTATTTGGAGAAACATATCCCGACTTTGGATTCGCCGAGTACGATGGTGGAAAGCGGGATGACGGCGGAGGAAATCGCCAAAGCCATCTTGGGAGATTTGGGTGCCTTCGAAGAGGTGGAAACGAGGTTGACGCCAAAATATGGGCCGTGTTGTCGAGAGGAGTTGGAAGGTAGAATGTTGAAAGCGGTCGCCAGTCTTGGACGAGAAGAAGCGATGAAAATTATAGAAGAAGATGGTAAAATTGAAGTGACGTGCGAGTTCTGCAAAGAGGATTTGGTATTCAACGAAGAGGAAATAGAGAAGGCATTGCAAGGGATTTGAAACCGGGTTAATCTCATACCTACTACTACTATGACATGTTGTAAATAATAGATATAACTACGCACCCGGTACATGGTACCATGGTACCTTGCTTTTATTACATATTATCGTTCATTTTCACCTCGGCGCTTTGACTCCACTCCCATTGGAGGCGATTTTGTTACTATTGGAGCTCCCCGTATTATTCGTAGCGGTCCCGGTGTTGTTGTTGTTGTTGTTGTTGCTCTTTCTTTCGCGGAAGTTGGTGTATAAATCGTCGAACATGTCGTTCAAATTAACTTGTTGCGGCCCGACGTCCATGAGCGATTTGACCTCGTCGCGGTACCTCACCATTCTGTGACATTCCAATCGTCTCACGCGTTCTTTTTGGTCAAACTTTTGCAAATCTCTCAGTCTTTCGAAAATCGTGGGGCCTACTGTCATCTTCGATTCCAAGCGTCTCTCTTTGTTCGATAAATCCACGATGTCCATCTTGCTCGGCTCCAAATCCGTCTTCATCAACGTTGAATCTTCCTCGTCGAACGACCCCGAGCTCGCGTCGGACAAATCCTTGATCTCTTCTCTGCCTAAAGCAGCCGCTAAAGCGTAGTCTTCGCTCGCCGCAGTCTCGTTCGCGAACGAGAACAGAGTCTGTCGCGCCTTCAAAAATCGTTGTCGTCGAATGCGTTTCACCCACTTTGCTATTTTCTCGTTTCGCGGTCCAATCCCGGGCACGTTAATTTTCTCCGGTTGTAACGGATCGTAATCAATCGATTGCAACGCTTCGTTTCGTTTCTTCAACGAACTCTTGTACGCTTCCGTGACGATGGCTTTTTGCCTCCACAAAATCCCGGACCCGCCGTACCATCGCGGCAATTCCGCAAACTTCCCGGGTTGGTCGCTGTCTAAATAAATACCCTCGCCGCAGTGCACGTACGGTTGCGTCACCCCTGGTCGAGACATGGGCAAAAACGGGAATATGTCGTCTTTTTGCACCACTCTTAAGATTTTCAACCCGGCTCTTTCTGCGGCGTCTTGCGTATCTTTCGGCCCGAGTTTTGGACTCCCAAACGTCACCACTCTTCTCACTTTCGTCTTGCCTTCGTGATGATAAAGCAACGCCAAGGCTAAAGAGCACGCTCCGCCTAACGAGTGGCCTTGTAAATCAACCTCGTACCCGTCTTTCAGAAACTGGTCCACTTCTCTCTTCACGACCATCGCGATCGTTCGGTACCCTCGATGCATCTTCACGTTAAAATCCGGAAACTCTTCAAACAGCTCTTTCCTCCTCGCGTCGGTGATTGTCGGAAACTTAATCGTCGGGAACCGCCTTTGTTGTTGCTGCTGTTGCTGCGTACCATCTATGTTACTACCGAAACTACCACCTAAACTAATGTTATTCCTAAACGTCGGTGCTGACGTCGTCAATCTTAAATTCTGAGCCGCGTTCACCAACGTCTTCGTCCCTCTTAAACAAATCGTAATCCTCTTCTCCCGATCGTTCACCGCCAAAACCACTCTCTGATCGATCGACGGTACTTCCAACACCCTCGCATCCTCCCCTCGTTTCTTGAAATACTCCTTCACGTCTTCCTCCTTCCAATCGTTCATGGTTGCGATTTCCGCGTGTCTATACAGCTCCGAAAACGTCCCGACGACCGGGACGGCAATTTTATCCACCCGTCTCGATTTTATCGCGCGCGCGATCGAACCAACCACCGGAACTTCGTTTATTAGAGATAACTTATTAGTACTCGTTTTCTTCTTCTCTTTCGTTTGTTCTGTTTGTCCTTTCGATGATACAGATGATACTTTTCCCCCTGACAAAAAGCGGGAGAAGTTCGACTTTTTGTCTTCTTCTTTGTCTTCTTCTTCTTCTTCTTTATCCTTCTTTTTCTTACTCTCATTGAAAAACAAATTCCCGACGAACGAGAGCGACGATCTCTTCTTCTTCAAACCCCCGTCCTCCTCCTGCACCTCGTTCTTCATCTTCATCTTCTTCGTCTTCTTCTTCTTCGAGAAAAGAAGATCAAACGACGACGACATAGAAAAGTCTTCCTCTTTTTCATCCTCTTTTTTTGCCTTTCCCAGCGCGGAAAAGACTGTGAAAACGGCGCCTGTTCCTCTTCCTCTTCTTCCTCCTCCTCGAACGACCGCAAAGCGCATTCTCCCTCCTTTTCCTCCTCCTCGAACAACTCCTCGGGAGGAGGGATGCGGGGAAAAAAGTTGCGCTTCCGCCGCGAGAAGCGACCAACGCATTTGGGATGTGTGGTGCGTCGATGAAGCAGCAAAGAATTTGTGGCGGAAAGAGGAATAAACTTGTTTTTTATTCTTCTTTTGTCTGTTTTGAAGATCAAAAGATGAAAAAGGTCTCATTCAGACAGAAACAAAAGGACAAGATGCAGGTATTATGTATTTTCGTGTGTGTTGTGTATTAAAATCTCGCGTAATATTTCTCTCTCTCTCTCTCTTTCTTTCACTCTCTCTCGCGCTTCTTAAAATTTTCTCTCTCCCTTTACTTCTTTACTTCTTTTTTCATCTCTTTCTCTCTCTCTCTCTCGCTTTACAATGTCATCTCTCGTTCGTACTTTTTTTATTTACTCTTGCTTGGCTCTTTTTCTCGCTTTCATTTCGCTCAACTTTTGGGCCATCATGAAGGACAACTCGATCGCTTGGCTCGCGTTCAAGCGCGGGTCGCAGTGGGTTAAATAACGCAACTCTAAGTCCGTCTGGGAGACGCTCGCGTTGCCGGAACCTCCCGTGCATTCGGTGACGTTTTGGCCAGTCATTTCTAAGTGGACGCCGCCCGGGTGCGTTCCCATTTTTTCGTGCACTTCGAAAAAGGCCATGACTTCTTCGAGGATAGATTCGAACGGTCTCGTTTTGAAGCCGTTGTCGGTTTTGATGGTATTGCCGTGCATGGGGTCGGCGACCCACAAGACGTTCAAGTTCGCATCTTCGATGGCGGTGATGAGTCGGGGGAGGTGTTCTCTTAACGCCTTGGCACCCATTCTCGAGACGAGCGTGATTCTACCCGGAATGTTGTCCGGATTCAAGTGTTTCACTAAAGAAACGACGCCGTCGCCGTCGGATTTGTCGGAAATTTTGATACCAATTGGGTTGGAAATGCCTCTAAAGTATTCCATGTGCGCACCTTCCGGTTGGCGGGTGCGTTCGCCGCACCATAAGAAGTGCGCCGAGCAGCCGTAGAAATCATTCGTCGTCGAATCCAATCGAGTCAAGGATTCTTCGTAGCCCAAGTGCAAGGCTTCGTGCGCGGTGTAGAAATCGGTCGAATTCATCACCGAATGGTTCTCATCGATCCCGCACGCGTGCATGAACTCGATGGCTCTGTCCACGTCCGCGGCAAGCTTTTCGTACTGCGCGGATTTCGGCGAGCCTTGCATAAACTCCAAGTTCCACTTGCTGACTCTTTGCATCGCCGCGTAGCCGCCGTTGGAGAACGCTCGCAACAAGTTCAACGTAGACACGGATTGGTCGTACGCTTTGATCAATCTGCTCGGGTCCGGTCTTCTCGCTTCCGGAGTAAACTCGCACGAGTTGATGTTATCCCCTCTGTAGGACGGCAAAGATACGCCGTCGATGGTTTCCAAATCCTCCGACCTCGGCTTGGCGAATTGCCCAGCCATTCTCCCCAACTTCACCACCGGCATACCAGCCCCGTACATCAAAACCACCGCCATCTGCAGCAAAACTCTGTACGTATCTCTCACGTTATCCGCTCTAAACTCTTTAAACGACTCCGCGCAATCGCCGCCGAATAACACAAACGCGTTTCCGTTCGCCGCGTTGGCCAACTGGCTTTGCAACTTTCTCGACTCCCCGGCGAAGACCAGCGGCGGTAAATCTTCCATGTGCCTCAAAACCGCATCGATTTCCGACTGATCCGTGTAGTTCGGCTGTTGCAACGCCTCTCTCGCTCTGTACGAAGACGGCGTCCAATCTTTCAAGTTTGCGCCCGTGGCGGATATTTTTCGCGTTCGGCGTTCCGCGATCTCGGAGAGGTTGCTAAGGTCGAACGACGGCGATTTCGACGGCGGGTCAGAAATCGCTCGAGATCTGATGTTGTTTTTTCAGAAGAAGTTAAAGAGAAGAAGACGTCGTCAGCGCGCGTTTGCGCGAAAGAAGAAGCGCGAAAGAGAACGAAACAGAGAGAGGGATGATCTTTCTTTGCATCGTCGAAAGAGAAGGAAAGAGAGATGACTCTCTCAGTGCTATTATTATGAATCTCCGCGTTGTCCGCTTTTTATTATCCCCTTGAAAAAAGAACACGGAAAGCGCTCTTCACGCGCGGAGAGGGCGGCGGCTTTACCACTTGAAGTAAAACGAGGCGACGACGACGACGCAATAAAACGCGAAAACTCGAGCGGGAGGAAAAGGAGGAGAGAAGACCGAGAATGGTCCTCGTTTACGTCGTAAACCCACGACAAATCATCATCTCTCGATGATGGAGCCGTCAAAAACCTACGAAAATCCTTCCAATTATTGTCTCTCGCGTACCTGATGATGCTTCTTTGTCGACGATGCCGCGCCGCGTTGATATTCTTCTTCGTATTGTTATTATGTGATCTAGTGGTGTTTTTTCGTGCTATTAAAGATGATGTCGACGCGCTCGTCGGGGTCCTCTGACTCCCTCGCGCGTTCATGCCGTGTAACGCCACCGCGTGCGTAGAGAGGACGTTCATTTGAGTTTTGTGTGTGCTTCTTTTTTATGCAGAACAGAGCCGAAAAGAGCACTCTCGAAGGAACTTTTTGACGCTCGATCGTCCCCTCTTTAAGCGAGGGAGTGAAAAAGTGTTCGTTTTTGGGTTTTTTAGTTGAAAGAGAATGGCCCCAGAGCCACACGTGACATGAAATTGAAAAAATCTCAGAAGAAAAAGCACTTGAAAAACTCTGCATAAAAAGCAAAGCATATCTTCTCGTCATTTATATTCTGCGAGACTCTCGCACATATACACAGAGAGATATATTTAATCACGTCTCGCATCTGAGAGCAATATACATAACACGCAGTCGCAGAGCACTCGCGGAACGATAACTCGAGATATAATACGTAAGTCTCGCGCGCGCGTTTGCGGAAAGAGCAGAATATACATTTTATTCGATGACGATGATGATGAGGACCGTTAACTGCGTCAATAATCATCTTCCCCCGAATTTGTTCTCTTCCTCTTCCTCTTCCTCCTCTCGAAAAGGAGCGAGAAAGAACGAGAACTGTGGAAGAACAAAAGTCACGAAGACGACTCCGACGAGAGCGTCCTCGTCTTCCCTGAGAGGTATCGATGTCTCCTTCTTTGAATAGATCTGCTTTTTGAAACGCGCGAGAGAGAGAAAGAACGCGTCTTGGTTTTATGCGCCCAAGCGACGTTTCGTTTAAAAATTTTGTCTGTTTGTTTGAAAAAAAACTCAAAAAAATATTCCTCTCATCTCTCTCTTTGTTGTTTGAATAAACTAAAAATTTTAACAGACGAAACGACGAATAATACCATCGGCAAAATGTCCGAAAACGTCCACTTGAACTCGCAGTTTACGAATTCGTCGGGAATATCGAACAAAAACGACGGCGATGTGGTCATACAGGACGATTTAACGGAAATGTTATCCATCGTCCCGGAGGACGTGCGCGAGAAGATTTCGAAACACGCGCACAGGTCGAAACTTTTAGAGATTGTTTTGGATTTAGGACGGCAACCGGAGGCGAGGTTTAGCGGGATGGAAGATGTGAAGAAACAAAGTGAGACTTTGAGAGACGATGTGGTGACGCAGGAAGAGTTGGATCACGCGGAACGAGTGGTTGGAGAGTTTGGTGGGGACAACCGCGCGGGCGTGACCGGGACGTTGCATAGGATTTCGTGCATACGGAATCGAAGCGGGAAGATTATTGGTTTGACCTGTCGAGTTGGTCGAGCGGTGACTGGGCACGTGGATATGATTGCGGACGTGTTGAACAGAGACAACGGTGAGTCTGTGTTGTTTCTCGGAAAACCAGGGGTTGGGAAAACAACCGTCATTCGCGAGATTGCGAGAGTGTTGTCGGACGATTTGCAAAAACGGGTGGTGATTATCGACACGTCCAACGAGATTGGTGGTGATGGGGACATTCCACACCCAGCTATTGGAAGCGCACGACGGATGCAAGTGCCGAATCCAAGCGAACAACACAAGGTTATGATCGAAGCGGTGGAAAATCACACGCCGGAGATTATTATTGTCGATGAAATCGGCACGGAGATGGAAGCTTTGGCGTGTCGAACGATCGCGGAAAGAGGCGTGCAGTTGATCGGTACCGCCCACGGACGACTTTTGGAAAATTTAATCAAAAACCCAACATTATCGGATCTGGTTGGTGGCGTGACCACTGTGACGTTAGGCGACGACGAGGCGCGATCTCGCGGGTGTCAGAAAACCATCTCGGAAAGAGCGGCGCCGGCGACGTTTCCGATCGTCGTCGAGATGCACGCGAGGAGCATGTGGGTCGAACACGACGTGGAGGTTTCCGTGGACGACATTTTGGTCGGGAACAGACCAGTGGTGAATTTAAGAACTCGGGACAAAGAGAAGCGAGTGCAAGTGTTTCCGTGCGTGTACGATATGGATTTGGTCGCGAACGAAAGCTTGGATGAGCAGGAAAGTAGTAGTAACGGCAACTTTCGCGCGAATCCGCAACCCGGGTTCGCGGTGTCGAAAACGACCAGCGGTCGAGACGTGAGCGAGTTGACGCGAATCGGAGAGTATAATAATAATAACAGTAGAAGCAATAATAACAGGCGAGGCGGCAGCAGCAATAATAGTAGGTACGGCGGCGGTACTTCCATCGACGATCCGTACGCTTGGGCGCAGAGTTTAGGACAAATCCCCGACAAAGACGCGCTCAACGCCTTGCTGTTTGAGAATAATACAATGAATGGAAAGAAACAAAAGAAAATAAAAAAGAATTTGGGTGCAAGATAATAACCAATATATAATACGATCGATGATGAGATACTGTACATAAATATAAATGTTTGTATATATAGCGATTATTTTAGCAAGGAAACAACAGACAAAAAGAAAAACTAAAGAGAGAGTGCGTGTGTGTTTATTAGCGTATATTTATTATTTACGGATTGAGTACTTTTGCGTGTATTTTACCTTTGGTTCAATAAATGTATTACATCTCGCGCGGCGCTTTTGCCATTCTCTCCAAAATACTCTCCCCTGTTCGGGAAAGCGCTCTCGTCAATCCGGTAAAAAGTAAATATAGAAATAAATATGAATCATCCTCTTCTCTTCTCTTCTCTTCTCCTTCGTTTATCCGCGCCCGTACGCTCGTCTGAAATCTTCCCCAGACGGTCCTGGCTGGACACCGACTTGATGCGGTCGTAAAACGACCGTCTTTTTCACGACTTTGTTTGGCGTGCGTTGGTAAACAACCGTGGGCGTCAACGTCGGCACTTCGTCAGTCACGCCGGGTATCAAGTTCTTCGATATGGACTTCCACGTTTTACCGATGAACATGGCCACAGATACGGTCGTCTTTTGCACGTTTCTGGCGGCTCTTTGCAAGTCACGAACATCTCTCGCGCCAGTGGCGTAGGAACCAACCGCTGAAACGATGACAAAAGACGCGCCAATCGTGGAGGCGGCTTTCGCGACTCGCAGAAGCGCCGGGTGAACGTTCAGCGATCTCTTGTTCTTCTTCTTCGTCTTCGTCTTTTCTTTCTCTTGTTCATTCGTCGCGGCAATATCGGTAGCTTTTTCGATTGGCTTTTTGATGTAGACCATTTGTCCAGGCGAGATCATCTTAGCAATCATGACGTCGCTCTCCGTCGCGTCTTCCTCTCCCTCGTCCTCTTCCTCGTACGACGACGAAATGCCTCTGTTCGTCTCTCTGCTTTCCACTGGCGTCAAAATTGTCGAACGCTTCTTCGATTCTTGCACTGGAGTTTTGTACGACGAAACGACAGCGGAAGGTCCCGTGGCGTTCATGGAATTTTCGTTCGGCTCGTCGATGGCGATGATCGAACGCCTGACTTTCGGCTTTTGTTTCGGGTTCTCGCGGCTTAACAAGGCGTTCTTCGCGCCGACGGCAACGTTCGTGATCGTCTTGAACGGGTTAAAGAAAGACGAAGGACGCGTCGTCTTGTCTCTCTTCGAACCCATAGCTCCAGCGTTTTCTTTATCTTCCTCCATGTCGCCGCCGTTTGTAGTAAACTTCGGCACGATCCTCGTCGGCGTGACCGTCCCTACGCCGCCGCCTCTTTGCGCTTGCCGCGCCGGCGTCGGATTGGATTGCTCCGACGCTCTCGCATTCGCCCCCATCCCGCGTCTCTTATTCTCCGCGCTCACCCAATTTGCTCTGCCATTCGCGTGTGCCACTCTCTCGCTTTCCAATCTCTGTCTCTCTCTCTCCGCCGCGCGGCTCGCGCCTTCTCGTACTCTTCGTAAACTCTCCTCCTCCGCTCTCAATATCTCCGCCTCTCTGGCCAATATCGTCGCTCGATCTCCGCTCGCCAGCATATCTAAAGAAAACTCCGGCGAGTCTTTATCCAACTGTCTTCTCAATTCCTCCGCCGCGTCGCGTTTCATTCGATTTTCTTTCTCCATTAAATCCCGTTCCAATCGAGACGCCGAGTCTTCGAACGTTCCGTACGCTTCTCGAACAAAGGTGCGTGCTTTTTTGGTATAATTCTCGTTGGTATTCGTCGGGCTTCGTTCTGCCGCTTCCAGCATTTGGTTCATTTCTTGGAGCACGTCCAGAGGTTCGTCCGGGTCGTAGTTATTGTATCCTTTTCCTCTTCCTCTTCCTCTCCCGGCTTGCGGAGACGGGGAAGAAAAACTCTCAGCGACATTCTTCTTAGCCGTTGGGGAAGACGACAAAGAAAAAGAAGATTTCGATTTCCGATTCGGACTGACGTATTCTTCATCGAACCCGGATAAAATGGTCGAAAATGCCGCGAACTCGTTCGCGGAGTTATCCAATATTGTCGTCGTCGTCATTTCCTCTCAAACTCTTTCGTCGAAAAGGAGCTTTTATCTCTGTGTGTTTGAAAGTGTACGTTCAAAGCGTCGCAGTAAAGTCAAACGCTTTCGTCTCCTCTTTTGTGTTGTTGTAACGGACTAAAAGCTGTCGATGCCACTTTCAAAAAAAACCTCACATTTTCTGAACCCTAAATACACCCTAAACATTTCTGGTGTCTGTTTTTTTTTGGTTTCTTTCTTCTTGAGAGATTTCTACTCTCGCGAGAGAAAGAGCGGCAAAACACACACGTAAAAGTAGTAAACGCTTCTTCGCTTTGCGCGTGTGCGCGTGTAATAATAATTAGAGATGGCAGAAAAAGAAAAGAATATTTTTGACAACGTGGCGTTACTCTCCGCTCTTTTGGCGTTACTCGTCGCGCAATTGTTAAAACCTTTAACGCATTACGTCGGGACGAAGAAATGGAAACCTTCGTTAGCGATCGGGTCCGGGGGATTTCCATCCTCGCACGCCTCTTTCGTCGTCGCGTTAGCGACTGGCGCAGGGGTGGAGAGAGGCACCGCGGATACGTCGTTCGCGGTGGCGGCGGTGTTAGCGATTGTGGTGATGTATGATGCGATGGGGGTGCGACGGCAGGCTGGGTACCACGCGTCCGCGATTAATAGTTTGATTTCAGGCGCGTACGGGAGCAACAGTCAGAATAGGAATAGCAGTAGCGGGAATATCGACGCGACGCTCGAGTTGGAGGACGAGGAAACGCCGACGCCGAAATCGCCGTTATTTAGCGCGGACGGGTTCGATCAGTTCATAAAGAATATACAGAATCAACCTTTGAGAGAGCACATCGGGCACACGCCGGTGCAAGTGTGCTTCGGCGGGTTGACGGGGTTAGTCATCGGTTTAGTCGTCGGCTTGAACGCGCAAATCGAACATCGAGGGTTGTTTCATTCGTAAATTCATTTCTTATTGTTGTTGTACATCTATTATAAAACTGCTATAAATACTAATTTTGAACTGCTACTACCAAAAACGTATACGTACTACTCTTTGTTGTTGTTGTATCATCATAGCTTTTGGAGGATTATGATGATGGTCATCAAGACGCACATGAACATGAGAAAGTATATGCAAATGATGAGCCCGCCGGCGCGTTGAGTGTGCTCGGCTTTGACCAACTCTTTCCTGCCTTCGTCTACTTGCATGGCAGTGGTGGCGCAGTTGTATTCGATGGAATCTAAAATCGTTCCTTGGTCGATGATGAGTTTGGACATGTCTTGCATGACCATCGCTAAATCGGTCACGGACTGTAAAATTTTCTTCACCTCCGTGTCTCTCTCTTCCGCTTCCAAGGACATGACGTCTTGATTCGCAAAACCTTGTCGTTGTTGCATTTGAGAACTCGTCGTACCACATCCGTCGCTTTGCTCTAAAAAGCCACTGTGACTTCTCGCCACTCTGTTCCGAAACACGTCCTCCAAGGCGTCCACGCCTTCCGCGCCCGGTCCTCGGTCTTGCCTATTCTTCAACTCGTTCAAATACTCTTTCTGTCTCTGTCTAAACGCCTGCGACAGACGACTCAACTCCATCGCCAGCTTCCTCGTCGCGTTCTTTCTCATTTTCGTTCCTATATCGTCGAACTCGTTCGCTGTATTCGTAACCTCCGCGTCGCTCCCTAACCTCTTCAACTGCGCCTCGCACCGTTTGAACAACCTCCCGCACTCGCCCGTTAACTGCTCCACGATTTTCTCGTCGTTCACATCGTCCACATCAAAAGTTGGCAACAAAGCTTTCTGTTGCGCTTTCTGTAACTGTTGAATTTTCGCTTTCGCTTTCCCCACGTCTCTTTGAATGTGTTCGCAAACGTCCACCCACGCCGGCGGTAAAAAAGACGACGACGACTGAAGCTCATCACCACTTTCCCCTAATCCTCTTTTCCCTCCATCATAAGTTGAAGAAGAAGAATCAATCGCGGCTTCGAGCAATCTCGACGTCCCTTTCGTGGCCTCACCGTCATCGTTCAGGTTGATGTCGTTCCCAGAGTTCCTCCTCTTCCCGCTGGGAAAGGAGGAGGACACGTATTCCTCCCGGTAACTCTCGTATCGTTTCGTTTGGTTTCGAAACGTGCCTTGGAATCCCACCGGGGCGAGATTTTCTTCATGATTTTCCTCAAAATCGTGGTCGTTCTTCATCATCATATCGAGATCGAGAATTTTCGCGAAAAGCGATTATTCGCCAAAGCGCGCTCCGACAAAGTGTCCTCGGAATGATTTCCGCGCGCGCGACGATATCAATTTATATGTGTGTGTTTATAGCGATGTGATGTGTGGTCGGTCCTTTTCCCGAAGAAAGTTTGCTCTTCCTCTATTTAGGGTTTTTAAAAACCCTAAACAATTCGCGTTTCGTGTTCCTCCTTCGTTTTCGAACAAAACTTTTCAAAAAAAGAGTTGCCGTTTGACTCATTCTTCCAACCGATAAAAATGGCAAAGAAGAAGACGACGACGACGAAAGGAGGTGCAGGTTTTGGTGGCACTCAAAACGACGACGACGAGAGCGGCGTGAAAGAGACGACCATGAACGACGAGAATTTTTCCTTCGACGTGGGCACTCCGGTGTGGGTGAAAGATGCGAACCACGCGTGGGTCGCCGCGTCGATTTCGAAAGTTGGTTCCGGTGACCTTTCCTCCGGTGAAGGCACATCGTCTTTGTTTTTTGAGTGCACGTTCGCGGAGGACGAAGACGACGGACGCGAGGAGAAGAAGAAGAACAACAGTAACGGAGGAAACGGTGGTGGTGGTAAAGGTGGTGGTAAAGGTGGTGACCTGTCGTTGGCGAGCGCGCAACCGACGACGATCGTTATCGCCAAAGAAAACGCGAAAGAAGATCTCGCCTTGCGAGAACGGAACACGGAAGAGGACATGGTGAAACTCTCCTATCTTCACGAGGCGGGCGTTTTGCACAACTTACGAAGACGGTACGCGAGAGATGAGATATACACGTACACCGGGCAGATTTTGATCGCGGTGAACCCGTTTCAAAAAATCCCACACTTATACGATCAAGCCATGATGGAAATGTACGGCGGCGCGGAGCAAGGCGAGTTGAGTCCGCACGTGTACGCCGTCGCCGAGGCGGCGTATAAACAGATGTTGAGCGAGGGGGGGTCTCAATCTATTTTAGTTTCCGGAGAGTCCGGAGCAGGGAAGACTGAAACCGCGAAACACATCATGCAGTACTTGGCGCACTCGGCGAAGCACGAAGACGGGACCAGCGGCGTGGAAAAGCAAGTTTTAGAGACGAATCCGTTGTTAGAGGCGTTCGGTAACGCCAAGACGGTCAGGAACGACAACTCGTCCAGGTTCGGGAAGTTTACGGAAATTTTGTTCGACGAAGAGGATAAGATTAGCGGGGCAGCCATACGGACGTATTTGTTGGAGCGCTCCAGAGTCGTACGCGTATCCGATCCGGAGAGAAACTTTCACGTGTTTTATCAAATCTTAGCCGGGGCGTCGAAAGAGGAAAAAAGTAAGTGGCGTTTGGACGGTAAGACGTTTGAAGATTTTTATTACTTGAATCAATCGAAATGCGTGAAATTGGAACGTATTTCCGACGTGGTCGGGTACGAGGAAACCCAAAACGCCATGGAGGTGGTCGGTATTTCGGAATCGGAAAGAGAGGACGTGTTTGGAGTCGTTTCGGGGGTGTTGCATTTAGGTAATATAGATTTCTCGCCTTCGCCAGAGGACGAAGACGCGTCCGTCGTCGCTTCAAATGCGAAAGGAAGCTTAGAAGACGCCGCGTCGGTTTTGAAAGTGGATAAAGATCGCTTAGAGAAAGCGCTGATTTCGAGACAGATTGTCACCGCGGACGGGGCGATTTTGAAACCTTTGAGCGTCTCGGACGCGAAGCACAATCGCGACTCGTTGGCGAAGATGTTGTATTCGCGTTTGTTCGATTGGCTCGTCGAAAGGATTAACCAAGCGATTGGGAATAAGAAAGAGGACGAAGAAGACGCGGAAGATGGAGAGAATATCACTGGCGACAAAAAAAGTAAAAGACGATTCATTGGCGTGCTCGATATTTACGGCTTTGAGAGCTTCAAAAAGAACTCCTTCGAACAGTTTTGCATCAACTTTGCTAACGAAAAATTGCAGCAACATTTTAACCAAAAAGTGTTTAAAATGGAACAAGAAGAGTACGAAAAAGAAGCCATCGATTGGTCGTATATTGAGTTTGTGGATAACCAGGACATTTTAGACGTCATCGAACGTAAAGTTGGCGGTATTATCAGTCTTTTAGACGAGTCGTGCATCATGACATCGACGACGTCTGAGCAATTTGCGCAAAAGCTCTTCTCCGCGTTGGACGACGAGAAACGATTTTCGAAACCAAAACGGTCGCAAATAGATTTTACGTTGAACCATTACGCCGGCGACGTCACGTACGAGAGCGAAAACTTCATCGAAAAGAACAAAGATTACGCGATTTTGGAACACACGGAAGTTTTATCCACCTCGGAAACGAACATTTTGCGTCTCATTTTCGAGGAGAAGGAGAACGAAATCTTGAACGAAGGGAACAAACCGCCGCCGCCGCGCGCGAAGAAATCCGCCATGAAGTTCACCTCCATCGGGAACTCGTTCAAGCACCAACTCAATGATTTGATGAAAAAATTACACGGAACCGAACCGCATTTTGTTCGATGCGTGAAACCGAACCAAGCTTCCGTGCCGAGCACGTTTGAGAACGCCAACATTTTGCAGCAGTTGCGCTGCGGCGGCGTCTTGGAAGCGGTGCGGATTTCCTGCGCCGGTTATCCGTCGAGGAAGCCGATCGAGTTATTTTTGACTCGATTCGGTTTATTAGCTCCCGACGAAGCCGCAAAGTTCTTTACGCCCGGGAAAGAGCGAGAGGCTTTGGAAGGTATTTTGAACGTTGCCAATTTACAAGAGTGGCAAATCGGCAAGACGAAAGTCTTCTTGCGTTCGGGGCAAATGGCCGTTTTGGATACCTTGCGATCGAAAAAACTCGGGTGGGCCGCGGTTGAGATTCAAAAGCATGTCAAGCGACGCGTCGCGCAAAAGCAGTACAAACGAACGAAATCGGCGGCGGAAACTGTCAACAAATACGCCCGGGGTATGTTTGCTAGAAAAATCGTTCGGGAGATTCGCCAAACGAAGGCGGTGACTGCCATCCAAGCGTTTGTGAGAATGTCCATCTGCAAGAAGCAATTCGCGGAGACGAAAGAGGCGGCTGTAAAGATTCAAACGCTCGCGCGAGCAGTCAAAGCGAGGAAAGAGTTTTTGGAGCTCAAGGAAAGAAACTTGGCTGCAATCAGAGCGCAAAGCGTGTACCGAGGCCAATTGGCGCGCAACCGCGTCAAGGAAATCAAAAAAGAACAAAGAGACGTGGCGAAAATGTTGGAGGCGAAATCAGAGTTAGAAAAGAAATTAGAAGCCGAACGCGCGCGAGCGAAGATGTTGGAATTACAACGCGAGGAAGAAAAAGTGAAACGCGAAGCCGAGGAGGAAGAGAAGAGGAAAAACGCCGAAAAAGAACGCGAGGAACGAGAAGCCAAGGAGAAAATCGAACGAGAAAAACAACAAGAAGAAGCGGCGTTGGCGGCGAAGAAAGCGGAGGAGGAGCTAAAAGAACTTCGAGAAAGAGCCCAGAAAGAGGAGCTTTTGCGGCAAGAAACCGAGCAAACGGTCAAGAAAGAACTCGAAGAAGCGAACAAAACGGCAGACCAGTATGAAAAAGCGTTGCGCGAAGCGTTGGAGGAAAACGAAAAACTTCGAGACCGGTTGGCGGTGGCTGAAGCCGAATTGGATTCTTTCCGAAACGGTTTGAAAACGCCCGGAACGGCTATGATGACTGGTGGTCCAGGAGGTGGGAAATCGAGAGCTCGAATGATGAACGGCACGCCTTTATCTGCGAGTTCTTTGAATACGCCCATGTCCGCCGGCGGCGGCGAAATGGACCAGTCTGTGGATAAAGAGGTTCCCGATTCCACGTCGCCACAAACGATTTCGTTGAAGGAAGACCACGAAGCGTTGAGAGCTCTGTTGGGTCACGAAAGAGCGCACGAAATCTTCGCCACTCCAGACGGGTCCCCGGCTTTGGCAGTCATCGTGTTCAGATGTTTACTGAGATGGAAGGCGTTTTCGTTGGAGAGAACGTCTTTGTTCGAACGCATCCTCGGAGCGTTTGAAAATTCACTCAACAGGAACGCGAAAGATGACAATAAAGCCGTGGCGTTTTGGTTAACGAACGCGTTTGCGTTGTTGCACTTGCTCCATCGAACTTTAAAGAACAGCGGGAACAGAAATAGACGAGGGGGCGTTGGGATTTTAGACCGCATCAACTCCACCATCTCTTCGAGATTAAAGAGCCCGCCGACGATGTTTAACCAACAACCGTCCATCAGCGGCTCTTCGGATAAAGAAAACGCGGACGCGAATAAAACGCGACGAACGAGTGTTGATGGTAATGGACATGGAAACGGAGGAGGAGGAGGAGGAGGAGGAGAGGAATCCGTGACGGCTATATTGGGCGTGAAGCAAATCGAGGCGAAATACCCGGGCTTTCTCTTCCGCCAATCGCTTGGCATGTTTTGCGAGAAGGCATACGGTATCTTGCGCGATAACACGAAATCAATGATCTCTCCGCACTTGGGATCGTGCATTCAAGCGCCGAGACAACGAACGGGCGCCATCGTCGGCGGTAAATCGACTAACGATAAAGACGGGAAGCACATGCAACTCTCTTCGCACTGGATGTCCATCCTCGAGGAGTTGGATACGATTCTCCTCGCGTTTACGGAAAACAACGTTCCGAAAGCGTTGACGTCCAAGTTTTTCACTCAAATATTTTGTTTCATCAACGTCAACATGTTTAACGCTCTGTTGTTACGAAGAGAGTGCTGTTCGTTCTCCAACGGTGAATATATCGCCGCCGGTTTGAGCGAGCTCGAAAACTGGCTCAACAAGAACGCCGCCGTCGTCGGCGAAGCGCCGAAGAAAGAGTTACGGTTTATCAACCAAGCCGTTCAATTACTCGTGATTAACCAAAAACCGAGGAAAACTCTGAACGAAATAACCTTGGAACTGTGTCCGGTGTTATCTATTCAACAGTTATACCGCATTTGTACCATGTATTGGGACGACAAATACGGCACGGAAACGGTCAACCAAGACGTCTTGAAGCAAATGAAAAATTCCATGATGGACCAGCAATCGAATAACCAACACAATTCATTCTTACTGGATGACGATTCGAGCATTCACTTCAACGTGGAGGAGATTGCGGAAAGTTCGTTGGAAATTACTCTCGATTTCCAATCGAAAGACGATTTACCGGAGGAGTTGGCCGAGAATGAAAAGTTTGCGTTCTTATCGACGCGATTGACGGCGGGCGGAGCGTGATATCGGTATATATAAAACGACGATTATTAAATACTGCATAGCCATTTTTTATTTACAACAAAAGGATATATATCAACTTTTTCTCTCAACCAGACTCTTGTATCGTGCGCGCGGGATTTCCGAGTAAGCTCCCGAACCCTTTCCTCCCTCCGCCGCTTTCCCCGGCATCCAATCCACCGCTACCACTCAACGCTAATCCAGAAAACTTCCCACTCCCACCTTCTTTCGTCCCAGCTTCGGCGTCCATTACCTCGCTCAAAGCCAACGCGAACTTGGCGGCGTCGCCGGCTCTCACGCGCATCTCCATAGACGCCTTCTCGCCGCTTTTCGTCGTGTATTGAAAAATCGTCGTTTGCAATTCCGTGTACGCTCGTCCAAAGTGTGTGGAATGGTCTAACCCTTGACTTTCGACGGCGGACGCCACTCGCAGTGGAACTTTCACCACGTTTTCCAAAAAGACAATCGAAGCGTAAATCATCGCCGCGGTGAAAGAAGTGACCACGAGAAGGCCAACTAAAGCCGCAGCTAAAACGTTCCCGGCGTTCTTCCCACACCCTATAAACGCACCGCAGTACGCTCTCTGCGAATCAGGCGTGTTATAGACTAGATTGTAAAAACTTTCCTTGGTGAACAACGCGGTCGCGATGAGCCCCCAGACGCCGCCGAAAAGATGGATCGGCACCGCGTCGACGACGTCATCGATTCGTCTCCTGAGCAATAAACTCGAACTCAAGCTATACACGATCCCGGCGACAATGCCGATCAACACGGCGAGCGCCGGGTGTACCAACGCGCACGATCCGGAAATGGATACCAACCCAGTCAAAATCCCATTATTCATCCTTTGCGGGGAAATTTGCTTTTTGTTTCTCGCCAAATCGAACACGACGACGCTCAACCCGCCAAACGCCGCCGCAATCGTCGTACAAACCGCCGTTCTCGCCACGATATACCTCGAAGCGCCTTCAAATTGATCGCCTCGGACATAAACTCCAACACTTCCGGTGTTAAACCCGTACCACCCGAACCACATTAAAATTGTCCCAAACATTTGAAACACCGGCGATTGCATCGGCAACTCGTTTATCTTCCCTCCAATCCCGAACCGTTCCGATCTCGGCCCGATGTACCAACACGCCACCAAAGCAGCCGTCCCACCAACCACGTGGACGACTAAGCTCCCCGCGAAATCCACAACCCCAACCCCGAACAGTCTGCTCCCCGCATCTACTTTAAACGCAGACATCCACCCTTTCGACGACCACACCCAGTGCGCGACCATCGGATAAATAACCGAAACCGTCAACACCGTCAGCGGGATGTACGCCTTAAAGTTCATCCTCTCCGCGACAGCTCCACTCATAATCGTCGCCGCCGTCGCGGCAAAACTCAACGCAAACGCAAAGTGCGCGTAAAAAAACGCCGCGTCCGCTCGCAAATGGCCTTGCGATATCGACCCGGCGAACGAATTCTCCCCCGAGCTCCTCCTTTTCTCCATGTCTGACAACGCGAATTCCGTGGTTCCAATGAACCCTCCCGACGAGTCGTCTCCGTACGCGAACGCGTACCCCCACAAATAAAAACAGCACGCGGAGATGCACACGTCGAAGGCGTTTTTGAACAAGATGTTTTTCGTGTTCCGGATGGACACCGAGCCGACTTCCAGGAGCATGAACCCGCCTTGCATGATGAACACCAAGGTGGTCGCCCAGAGGAGGAAAAAAACGTTGAGGTCGATTTCAGTCGATTCTAAAGTTAATAAATTACGACTATTAAACAAACGACTGCTCTTTTCTCGACTTAGAATTTGGTTCATCGTTGTCATTTTACGCTCTGAAATGCACGCGAGCGCTCTCTGACGCTCTGTCTCTCCAGTTTCAGGCGAGGTAAGAACTATACTGCAGACGTGTGAAGAGATTTCCCTAAGGCGCAAGCCGCCAACGCAACCCATATTTTATGTTTAGGGTTTTTATTCTCTAGGGTTTAGGCACATAGAAGGATGAAGAGAATTTGGAGAAAAATCAGTCAAAAAATGGCAACCACAACACCATGATATGATGGGCGACGACGAAGAAGAAGAGAGAGGAGGAGGAGAACGAGGCGTGTTTACGTGTTTACACGTGGCGGAGAAACCGTCACTGGCGAAATCTATCGCGCAGCTTTTATCGTCGTCGTCCGAGGAGAAGAAGTTGGATGATGATGATGATGATGAATGCGACGAGAGTTCGTTGGGGAACAAAAGAGGATTAAAAACGAAGAAAACAACCGTCGGTTCGATCGAGATACACGAGTTTTACCGACCGTTTTTACGGAAGAAATGTTTGCATCGATTCACCTCCGTCGCCGGGCACGTGTGCTCGATCGATTTTCCGGACAAATTTCAAGACTGGGACCTCGATCCGAAACTGTTGTTCGATTGCAAGACGGAAAAGAAAGTCACCGCTGGGAGAATACGAGGGAGTTTAGAACGAGAAGCGAGAACGTGCGACGCGCTGGTGTTGTGGTTAGATTGCGATCGAGAAGGGGAGAACATATGTTTTGAAGTCATGGACGCGGTCGTGCCTCGCATGAGAGGAGGAGGAGGAAGGTATGAGAATGTTTACCGGGCAAAGTTTAGCGCGATATCAAAACCGAGCGTAGAAAACGCGATGAAAAATTTAACGAAACCGAATAAGAACGAAAGCGACGCGGTGGACGCGAGGCAAGAACTGGATTTGAAAATGGGCGTCGCGTTCACGCGGTTTCAGACGAAGTATTTTCAGGATAAGTTTAGCGGGTTTGATTCGAGGTGCGTGAGTTACGGGCCGTGTCAAACGCCGACGCTTGGATTTTGCGTGAAGAGACATTTGGAGATTATACGGTTCGTCCCGGAGAGTTTTTGGCGGTTAAAATTGAATTTACCAACAGTTGCGGCGGCGAGTTTAAAACAAAGCGATGATGACGTCGTCATCGTCGACGACGATAACGGAATGGCGACGAAGACGACGAGTTACGAAATAGCCGAATGGAAGTGGCATCGCGAACGCGTTTTCGACGAATCGAGCGCGATATCTTTAGAAGCGTTGTGTTCGGATTTTCTGAAAAAGAAGGACAAGAAAGGCACATTGGTCGGTACGATCCGTTCGAAGCAATCGAAACGGCCTCCGCCAGGCATGAATACGGTTGAAATGTTGAAAACGTGTTCGAAAATGGGCATCGGCGCGCACCGAGCGATGCAAATCGCCGAGAGATTATACTTGGACGGGTTCATTTCCTACCCGCGAACGGAATCGTCGGCGTATCCGCCCGGGTTTGATTTCAAAAGCATCGTCGCCTCCCAAACGAGCAATGACGAGTGGGGCGACGTCGCGAAAAAGATTTTAAGTTTTTCTTCGATTCGAAAACCGTCCGGTGGACAAGACGCCGGCGATCACCCGCCGATTACGCCCGCGGGAAGATTCGGGAATCGAAATTCCATGAACGGCGAAATGTTTCGCGTGTATGAGCTCATATCTAGACACTTTTTAGCGACGTTACTTCCGGATCTAGTATTGGAAAACATAGAGAGCGAAATTGTGATTGCCGAAAGCGAACGGTGGAAAGCGAAAGGGGTGAAAATTCTCGATTTCGGTTGGACCGAGGCGTTGCCGAGACGAGCGCCGAAACTTAAAATAATCCCAGACGCGTATCAATTGTCCGATAACGAGAGTAAAAATAATAAAAGCAGAGACGTGGACGTGATTTCAGTCACAATTGAGCGAGGCGAAACGCAACCGCCGAATTATCTCACGGAATCTGAACTCATAGGCACGATGGAGAAAAACGGCATCGGCACCGACGCTTCCATTCCAACGCACATCAACACCGTCGAGGCGCGTAAATATTGCGAAATCGTCCCAAGAGACGGACGAAGAGTCATACCAACTGATTTAGGAATCACTTTATGTCGAGCGTATGCGTCCATCGACGAAGAGCTCGCGTTGCCGACCGTTCGCGCGCACATTGAAAAACAACTCGATTTAATCGCCGAAGGTAAAGCGGATAAAAACGCCGTCGTTTCGCAGGCGTTGATGCAAATCAAAGCTAAGTTCATACATTTCGAGAAGAACATCGCCATCGTTGACAACTTATTCGAAGCCTCGTTCGCGTCTCCGAAAGAGCTTCAATCTACCCCACACACCGTGTGCGGTCGATGTCGAAGGTACCTGAAACTTCAAGCGTCCGGGAGACGCCACGGACGGAAAACGTTTAGATTGTTTTGCGAAACCGAGGCGGAAACGTTTGAGTGTCCACGAAACGCGAGCTCGATTAAACCGTGGTCGGGAAGATTTTGCGAGATTTGCGATTTCGAGTTATCCATATACGAAACATCCGACGGCGAACGCGCGTATCCGTTCTGTCCGTTTTGCTATAACCATCCGCCAGATTTTGGGACTTCTTCGAGTAAAAGCGGCGGGTGTCCACATTCCGTTTTACACCCGATCGTGAGCGAACGCGCGATTGCTCCTTGTCCAAATTGTGAAAAAGAAACCACGAAGGATCCGTATTACTTGGCAAACGCGACTTTGGGTGCCGCGGGATCGTCCTCGACGGCAGCCTCCATGGTTTCTTTACCGCAACTCTTGCTCGACCCGATTTTACGCAAAGGCGGACGATGGCGCTTAAACTGTACCAAATGCGACTTAATCGTTGGCTTACCCAAAGGTTTAAAAAAAGTTGAGGTTTCTGACGAGCACGAGTGTTCCGCGTGCGACGCGAAGTGTTTGATCATGACAAAAATCTACGGCGAGCGAGACGAGACGGAGGAGTTTGAGAAAATTGCTTGTTGTTTCTGCGAAGACGACATTCGAGAAACGTCGACTGTTCAATTCGCGAGTTCTCTCTCTCTCGGAGGTGGAGGTGGTGGTAGAGGAGGCAGAGGAGGCGGAAGAAGATAGAATTGAGCAGCAAAGGAACGTGGCAATTGTAACAGATGTACTAGTAGTAGTAGTAGAGATAATAGAGATAATAGTAATGATAAGAGCTAAAATTTACGTTTTGTTGAATTAAAAAAATCTAAGTGTGTTGTGTTTCATCTCAATTAAGCCATCGCCTTCTTGACAATCGCGGATCTCTTCGATCTCGCAATCGCAACCTTAAATCTATCAAAATCAGTCAACGCCTTTCTCGCGCTTTGCCTCGCGATCTTTTGCCCCCACTTAGACGCCGCGAATTCCGCCGCCGCGCCTTTGTGCGCCGCCGCCAACGCCGCCGCGTCCGGACATCTCCCCGTGTCCAATTTAATCGGCGTGATTGCTAAGCGTTTCAAGTTGATGATGCATCGCTTGATGCCCGGCGCGTCGACTAAAACTCTGTTTTGGTCCACCAAGTCGACGACGACGACGAGCTTGCCGTACAGTTTGTCCGCTTTCAAGTTGACCAGCGCGACTCGGCCTAATTCGATGTTTCTCTGTTGTTCATATTGGTAGGAGAGGAAAAAGACGTTTTGGTAAGTATGCGTTGCCAAGAGCGAGCAGAGAAAAGTCATCGAGCGCTCTCCCCCGGATGACTTTACGACGACGACGACGAGTGACATCGAGAGGCTTTCGCCCCGAGAGACGGAGAGAAAACAGAACACCATCGCCGCGAAAGAGCGACCGCGCTCTCTCTCAATGAGAGCGGAAAAACCCCATCCGGTCGCAAAGTCGCGCGTAAACGCGCGCAATCGTACGAAAACCCTCTCGCACATCCAACCATCCGGTTCGAAAGCATACGCCTCGAACGAACGAACGTTCGCTGCACGCGACGAGGCATCCCAACACGCATTCAAATCCTCGCGCGTGCACCGTCCGCCCCGATTTCCGACTTTCAAAGCGCAAAGAAGCGCAATTTTCTCGTTCGCATCAGGAGACTCGTCTTTCGCGCGCAAAATTAAAAAAATCCAAATCCATGCGACGACGTAGAAAGGACGCGACCGTCCAATCCGCCACGCGTCGAGCGCATCGAATCGCTAAATATCAATACAGAATACAGAAACACAAAGAGAGAGAGAGAGAGAGAGGGAGAGGCGAATGTGTCTGTGCGCACCTGGAACGGCATGTTTTTTCTCGACTAAATCGTTTTGTGGTTTTTTTTTTTATGAGGAGGAAAAGGACAACTCTTTTGGGGAGAAAAAATTGGCTTCAAAAAAGAAGCACGTTTGGACAAAATTGGGCACTTTACGAAGAGCGTTGCTATAGCATTCGAAACATTCATTCACACACCGAAAGAGAGAAAAAGAGAGAGCACAGAAAATGACGATCGATTACTCGAAGTGGGATGCGATCGAATGTTCGTCGTCTGATTCAGAAGAGTTTACCAATGCCGACGCGAAGGATGATGATTATGATGATGATTTCGAGGGTGAAGAGGTCGTTGAGAGAGATACGGGGAAGAAGAAGAATGATGAGAACGAAAAAGAACCCATGAAACAGAATGACGAAAAACGAGACGTGTTGCATAAGAACTACGACGTCGTCGTAGGCGAGAGACTCTTTAAGGAGGATGAGAAACTCAATAAAATGAAGGAAATGTTTTACGACTACACAATCGAGCGAGATATGAAGAGGGTAGAGAAAGAGTACCGGGAGAAACAGAAGAGAAATCCGCAGGATTTTTCAATGACGTACGAACCTTCTGGAGAGAAAGAATGGCGAACGATCGGGACGAACATATTCTCAGTCGCTTTGTGCGAGTTTCCTAAGACCCTGCGGAAGTTTTTGAAACGAGTTGGACGGGAGTGGGTGGAAACGTTCGCGTGTACGGTGAGACGAGAGGAATTGAAAAAAGAAGTATATTTGCCAAAAGAGGATTCGTATCACGTGAGCATATGTTGTGTTCAAGACGTGGCAAAAGATGATGAGAATGTCGGTGTATTAGGGAAGCCGGATGACGCGCTCGACGACGAACAGTTGATTGCGATTATGAGAAAACTAGTTACAATTACGAAAGAAACGAATGGTTTTATTGAACTGAAACCAGTCGGCGTTCGTCTCGGAACGGATGGAGGTGTCGTCCTGGCGTGTGAAATAGATAAAACGATACAAGAACTTAGAGAGAAAACGATCGAGGCAACGATGGAAGCAACAAATGGTCTTTTCACGGGACGCGCGAAACCAATGGTTCTCATCACCATCGCGCGAACGCTCGAGAATCCAATCGTCACGTCTTTTCAAAGCAAAGTTATTAAAATTTTCAAGGAGAAGTACGAACGCGTCTATTTAGCGCCGATTCGAATCAAATCAATATTTTTCTCGCACGAGACTCGATGGATGCACGAGAAGATAGATTATCGTTGCGAATTAATGTTAGGCAAAGAGAACGGCGAAGCGCTGGAAGATTTCGACGAGTATTTAATACGGAGACGAGAACGGAGAGAGCGAAACGATGATGATTCAGATGATGATGATTCAGATGATGACGATGATGATTCATCTGGGTGGGACTCGGACGAATACAAGAAAGCGTGCGAAAAAGATAAAGTAGGTCTACCCGGAGATCTTATGCGCGTATTGAATAACTACATCGATATCCGCAGAGAGGTGGGGGATGAGGGATAAGAGCCAGTTTTAATCTCCAAAATAAAATACAATAACACATCTCTCTGTAAACTGCGCGTAGTAATCAGCATGAGGCTTTGCGCTTTGACGACGATTCAGACGACGACGACGCGTTGTTGTTGCTCTTTACTTCTGTTTTTTATGGTGACTTTTACGAGAACGATGCATGCGGAGGCGTACATGGCGGCGATAAACCCGGCAAAAGTGTATAATCAGGCGGCAACATCATCATCGGATTCGTCCAATGATTTCGATTTCGAGCCGCTCGGAGAAGGGACGGCGCCGTCGTTAAACCCGAACGATTACAAAGAGTTTAAAGAATCGTACTCAGAACAGGCTTTGATGAATAGAAACGGAGAAGACGAGACGGAATATCACGCGGAAAACGACGTGGAAGGGAACTTGGATTTGTCTTCGAAAGCGACGACGCACGAGATTTTGGAAGCGTTGTCCGATCAGTCCATCGCGGACGACGCGGAGGAGCAAATAGAATCGATCGCGGATGGAGAGGAAATCGCGGATAAAGATGGGTTTGTGGTCGAACACGATCACGGGGACCCGAACGGGCACAGGTGTAAACCGTTAGTCGGGTTGAGAGGTTTGGAGACGCTTCGTAAGAACGAAAAGAGATTGAAGGAAGCGCACGAACGCGGGTTGAATCGGGACGAGTTGAAGAAGAATCCGGAAGGTTTATTAGAGAGAGAGGCGGCATACATCGACGCCGAGGAGACGAGGATTGGGTACGAAAACTGTTTGACGACCGTGATGCCGACGTTGTTAAAAACGACGGATTTTACGGCCACCATACGGTGCGAGACGAAAACCGCGCACGAGAATTTTAACAAATACCGAAGAGACGCTTTGAAGAACAAGCAGTGGTACGACGAGTTACCAGAGCGAGGACGTTTTTCGCACACCCGAGGCACGGTCTCAAAAAAAGCCGGGAAAGTCATCGCGTTATACAACGGGTACGCCGTTTGCGTCAAAGAAACCATCCCGACGTTACATTTACATCTCATGGATTTACACAAGGTTGCGAAAAACAAAGACGACACGCACCATTTAATCGAGCGCCCGAAGTACGATCCGAGAGGTATTTATAAGACCAACGGGAAACCAAGCGGAGGGAACGCCGGGTTGGAGAGAAGCGTCAAAGAGGCGTTTCATTTGTTCAGCACGAGAGATGAAAATGGGAATAAAAAGAAAGGCAATACTAAGAAAGGATCGCGGCGGATGAAATCGTTGTAATCGAAATGTGCTTTGCTTTAGACTCTTATATAGAAAAAGCAGTAAAAAACACCGGTGTTGTAAAATTTTCTCGAGTCGAATTTTCTTCATTTTTCTTCTCTCGACTAATCGAACGAAAGAGAAGAGCGTTAGTAGAGTCGTATTCCTAAATAAACTGCGAGTATTATTCGTGAAGAAGAAGAAGAGGAGAAGAGGAGAACCCGTGTATAGATACATATATACATATAAGCAAACTCTGTCTTCTCGCTTTCGCTCTCGTGAGTTGCGCGTAACGCTCGGACGAGGAAGAGGAAAGGAAGAATTTCGATCGATCGGAAACGCAAAACTCATTGAATTCAAATCGGATTGAACGCAAACCAACGCCGCGTTCGCGTTGCTTGCGCTGCCGTTGAAAAGTCGCCATGGCAGAGGCCGAGGAAGAGGAAGCGCGAGAGGAGGACGTCGACGATGGAGAAAACGGATTGAGAGGAGGAGAAGAACCAGAAAAGGCGGCAGCGAAAGGCGATGACGACGACGAGGAGGAAAAATTCGACGCCGGCGTTGGTGCGGAAGAAAACGACGAGAAGGATTCAGACGACGATTCAGACGACGATTCAGAGGATGATTCAGAGGAGGAGGAGGAATCTGGCGACGAGGAACCGTCCGATGCGGAAGATCTCGAGGGTGACGAAGAAGAAGAAGAAGAAGATGAGAATACTAGGAAAAAGAAGACACAAAAGAAAAAGAAACGCAAAAACAAGTTCATCGACGACGTCGCGGACGAAGACGACGACGAGGACGACCGACGAAAAAAGAAGAAGAAACGAGCGAGAGGTAAAGATGGTAAAGCGGTGAGTCGATTTATCGACGACATCGCGGACGCGGCTGGATCGGACGACGAGGAAGACGAGGAAGGCGACGAGGACGAACCCATCGACGACGCGGAAAGAGAGGCTTTGGCGAGAGAGATGGACACGAGGTTACACGCGAGAGTCGAACAAGCGCAGAGGATTGATGCCGCGGACGATGAAGAGTTGGAGAGAATGGTAAAGGAGAGGTACGAGTCCAGACGGTACGCGGACGCCTACGACGAGGAAGGTCAGAGACGAGGTCCGATCGTGAACGAGTACGTCGATCAGCAGTCGTTGCATCCAACCGTTCGCGATCCGAAATTGTGGATGGTCGCGGTGAAGCAAGGTAAAGAGAGAGAAGTGACGATTTGTTTGATGCAGAAGATGATCAACTTGCAAAAAACGAACAAGCCGCCGATGAAAATCATGTCCGTGGTGACGCAAGATCATTTGAAAGGGTACGTCTACGTCGAAGCCATGCGCGACGATCACGTCAAGAAGGCGTTGCAAGGGTTGAGGCACGTGTATCACATGAAACCTCCGAAATTGGTGC
>JACLAB010006759.1_pt1 | contig 35252 bp, 23 predicted proteins | sample 8027921 | NCBI WGS metagenome assembly JACLAB01 (sample SAMN15725117, study PRJNA655200) | protist metagenome | isolation source: fluorescence activated cell sorting (FACS) single amplified genomes of... | place: USA: West Boothbay Harbor, Gulf of Maine | collected 2000-07-19 | reverse complement strand
TCGCATCAAGCGAGGACGTCAAAGTCGACGACTCAACAGTCTCGATTGATGATAGCGTTTACGATGTCGTAGACGTCGGCGGCGAGGGTGATTGCCTATTCCGATGCCTCGCGCATATCGCTTTGAATGACAAGGAACGACACGGCGAGGTTAGAGCGCGTATAACGTCGGAGATGGCGAGCAATCCCGACAGGTATGAGGCTTTTATTACGACAGATCGCAGTGTCAGTGAGCGAGTCGAGCGTATGGCGAAGCGTGGGGAATGGGGCGACGAGATTGAAATCGTCGCTTTTACGAACACGTATAGAGCAAGCATCGGCGTAGTGACGCGCGGCGAATTGGTCGACAATCCAGCGCCACCGAGGCTGCAGAGATATAAGCCCGAATCGTCTGCAAACGGTGAACCTCCGACCGTGACTGGTTTACTCTACCATTCACAGCTGCATTACCAGGTGTTACTCGCGCGAAGTCAAGGACGAAGACGAAGACGAAGACGAGGAAAACGGCGCCGCAAACGAGCGGAAAAATCCAACGGCGCGACGCCGTCGCCGCCAGGCGCGTCGCATCCGAATGGAGATATGTCCGGGCTCAGCTCAACATCCCCGTTGAGCCCGCAGAAGCGCCGGGAAAAGCCTCGCAAAACACCATCATCGTCGTTGAAGACACCCGCGATCGAGGAAAATCATGCGCCACGTCGCTTGAATGGCATGCTCAGCCAAATGTCCATATCGGACACCAACGGAGGTTCGAACGGAGGTCCAAATGGAGGTTCGGACTTCGAGCGCGGCGAGTTGCCGAAAATGTTGATGGAACGACAACCAGAGGCGCTACTCGACACTGACGCGATATTATCGCTCATAATAGCCGAAGACGAGGACGTGGACGATGACGAGGATGCCGAAGACGAGGTTGATGAGGAAGGCTTGTCTCGTATGGCGCGCATGCGTTTGTATGACGCGAGCACCGAACGCGGCGACGGCGCTGGCGACGAGGTCGAAATATCCGACGATGAAGACGCTGACGAAAAAGATGCCGCAAAAGACGATTTCGCGGCCGACGCGCGGTCGCGATTGGGTAAGCAACCGTACCATACGTATTTTCAGAAGCGTAAAAGTAAAGAGATTTTGAAGGCACGCAAGAATAGCCTGAATTTTTACCCGCGACAAAGCGCCTCGGCAGAAGAGGCGGCGTATTTGCGTTCACTGCTCGAAGGAAACTCAACCGTGACGAATCGTGCGAATAATACTCTATTACGCATCATTTCGGAAGACGCGTCTCGAGGCACAGGCCCGGTAGCGGCATACGTCAGAAAAGCAGGAGGAACATCTCGATTCTTGTCGTTTCTAGTCGAAAATTGCCCCATGTGGCCGCCGTGGATTTTCGGAGTTAGGACCAAGAATCCTTCGATGGTTCTCGACGAGATGGTGACGGATGGTACCATTCGGTGGTCGGGTGATGGACGACCATTGCTGGCAAAAGAGGAAGTCACCGACTTGTCGTCAATGCAAACGACGATCAAAGTTGCGCGAGAAGTTCTCATGAGTTTCCAAAATGGAAAAGCGAAGCGCGAGATGAAAAAAGAGGCAATATCGGCGATCGAGTCAAGGTTACAGGCGGCGTGTCCTAACGACTTTTTAATCCCCGGCGCTGCGTATGTTATCGCGTACGGTCACGACTGTGCCGACGCTAACGCGGGTCAGTCGCTCGCCAGGTACCCGTACGTCGGGCAAACGACGCAACTGGGTGCTCGAATCGGTCAACATCTCGCTGGCGTCGAAGGCTGCTGGCGATTGTACCCGCAAGGGTCTACAAAAGATCAGCCTCACGTGTATGGCAAGCTGCACGCACTCGCGAACCTCGACATACGCACGCACGATGAACGGGATGAATTTTCTAGAGATGCTGCGGATCGTGCCACGTCCAAGAACGACAAGAGAAGAGAGACAAAGATTAGGCGCCAGCGGCGTCACATTCTCGTACAGGAACGCCACTTCATCGTGTGCACGGCGGGTGTGTTCGTCGAATCCGCTCAGAGAGACATTGTAAACGCGTACGTGAATCACTGTCGTGAAATGGCGAGTGGCGACGAAGGCGAAGACGCCGCCGCATCGCCAACTGTAGACGACTGTGTTCGTTTTATGGGATGTTTAAAATGGATACGAGAGATTTTCGAAACGATGGCGCTCAAGTCTCTTCACGCGCTTGACCCAAATAGAGGTTTGAACTTCGCCCCACCAGGCGAACCGTTCCGGTGGAGAGCGCAGCGCTGGGAAGACAAGAGTCCTTGGACAGACGAAGAAGACAAGACTGTCTTGAAGATGTTCATGAACAACTCCACTGCGAGGGGTCGCATGTGCGCAAGTGGCGCGGCGAGGAACATGGTGGCAGACATGCTTCGTCACACTGGCACGCGGCGGTCGTACAACGCCATCGAAGCGCGATTTAGATGCTTGTATCTCCAAGCTGCACGCACGCCAGAGCGCGAACGTTCGCGCTTTCAACGCGATGTCATAGTGACGTACGTGCAATTTCATCCGAGTCCAGAACAGGTTCTAGACGAAGACATTCGCAAATTTCGTTTACTGGCAGAACTTTTGGACAATCGAATCCGAGAAGGGAAGGAGATAGTAGCGTTCACCCAAAAGAAAACGTTTCAAATTACAAATTGGTCAGCACCGGGCGCCGACGCCGAAGATGTTAATCCATACAATTGGTGTTACTGGTTTATGACCAAAGTATACAAGGATGGATCGACGCGCGAGGAGAGGCTGCGCAAATATGCAGGTGACGACCCCGAAATCAACGAACTACTCGACAAAGTGTTGTCGAAAATGCCATCGGCCAGCAATACTGCAATCGAAGACATTCGCAAATTTCGTATATTGGCAGAACTTTTGGACAATCGAATCCGAGAAGGGAAGGAGATTGTAATTTTCGACCGAAGGGAAACGTTTCAAATTACAAATTGGTCAGCACCGGTCGCCGCCGCCAAAGATGTTAATCCATACAATTGGTGCTACACTTTTATGAACCAAAAATCCGAGGATGGATCGACGCGCGAGGAGAGGCTGCGCAAATATGCAGGTGACGACCCCGAAATCAACGAACTACTCGACAAAGTGTTGTCGAAAATGAGTATTTACAGGAATATGCAAAGATGAAGACGAAGATATGCGTTTTTAAATCACGGGAATGAGTTCCCAGCCAACCGCGATGCGTAACTCCTCGGCTCACAACGCCGCCGCGTGCGCGAAGAAGAAATTGCGTTGACGAATGCGATGCTACGTAGATTAATTCTAGTGTATGTGATTGGTTTCACAAAAAGCTAATAAAATGGTGGGTGATATCGACGTCGGCTCGCGAAAGCGTCGTCGATCAACGCGCGTTGTTTTTTTGTGCATATCTCACGCCTCGGCTTCCATCATAGGCTCATCCTTGGGTATTTTGAGCGGAGCTACGGAGAACGTAGATGCTGGCGGCACGCCTGCGCGCTTCTTCGTCTTCGTAACTTTGCGCTGGGCGACGGCATCAGCGCCCTCGGCGGTGACCTCTGGCTGTCGAGGAATCTCCGCCGCCGTCGGCTTTTCTTCGGCAACATCCATCGCGTCTTCTTCGTGTGGCCGACTCTCTTCATACCGACGTCTAATCTCTTTGAAAGCCTCAATCGTGGCGTACGGCTGCTCCGTAAGAGGGTCTTTGTACTTGGCTGGTTGCCCCGTAATCACGCACACGTGACCGGCGTGCGGCTTTGGAGGCGCTTGCTTCAACGGCGCAGGCGTCTCCGCCCCGCGTCGCAACTCCACCACGCCCACACCACCGTTAACCTTGGTCGAACTCCTATACACAATCGACGGTCCATCGTACTTGGGCTTATCCGTCGGAACCTTTTTCTTGAGCTCCGCTTCGAGCGTCAACAACCGTTGCAAATCGAGTAAATTCCAGTACTCCGTCTCCTTGGCTTCTTCAAGCAATTCCTCCTGGGTATATTCGCGATGCTCAACTTTTGTACGCTCGGGCGCGGGTTTCGCCGCGCGTTCCGCGCGCATGCGTTCGCTCTGTTCTAAAATCATCTGCGCCGTCGCGCGTTTCGTTCGTCTCGCTTCAAACGTCTCAATCGCGCCGTCCGCCGCCGCCGTCGTCCCGCTCGGTCCAGCCTCAGCCGCGGCCGCCGCGACGAACGCATCCGCCCCGTACCCAGTCGGCACGCGCGCGCGCCCGCTCGCTTTACGCCCACCCACCGCCGCACCGCCGCTCGGTCCCGCGTCCCCGCCCGTCGCGTCCCGAACGCGCTCTGGCGCCTTCAAACTCTTCCCCGTCCGCTCACGCGCCACGTGCACCTCCCCCTCGCTCTCACTGCTCTCCTCATCATGAAAATCATCATCCACGATATCCTCCACCTCCTCCTCGCTCTCATACTCATCGTCGTCGGATTCACTCGCGAAGAATTCCTGACCATAAAACTCATCATCCCCTTCATCCGCCAGCAGCGCATCGAGCCGTTTCCCGCGCGTCGACCGCGACGGGAGCGCGCTCACGTACTTGGCGTCATCGCTCGCCATGTCGCCGACGTCGCTCGCGCACCACCGCCGCGCACCGCCCCCGCGCGTCGTCGTCTCACGCACGAGCTCGACCTCGAGCTCAACTCTCCTTCTTTCAGATAGTGGGGACAAAACGACCACAAACCATCGCCGCCGCACACCGCGACGCGCCTTTTCGCGGTCGCCGTCGCCCGTGTCGCGCCGCCGTCGCGCGCATCATGAGCGCCGCGCGCGATGACGCCCGCGTGATCGCCGACGCCCTGCGGCGCGCGCTGGATGCGCTGCGCACGGGCGTGGATGGCATCGGATGCGCGCGAGAGACGAGTGGCGGCGGTGCGCTTGAGACGACGACATCGCGGGCGTCTTCGGCGCGCGCGCGCGAGGTTGTGGATGGCGTGATGGCGATGCTCGATGCGCATCACGCGCTCAGCGCGCACGCGGAACGCGCGTGTGGGGGGGGCGTTGGAGGCGTATGCGAGGCATTGCGCGGAGGGCGCCGAAGCGAGCGCGCGCGACGTCGGCGAGCGCGGCGTGGCGTACGCGCGCGTGCTCGGGCATTTGAGCGCGTCGTGCGGGACGCGTGCGTTTGTGCGCGCGTTGGGGGCGTGGAGTGGGATTTTGGCTGAGGGCGTGCGCGCGGATGGGGATGGGGCGGCGGGCGAGCGCGCGGCGTCGGCGAGGCGGGACGCGTTGCGTACGACGTTGACGCGGGCGGCGGGATTAGTAGATGTGCCCGGCGTGCGGAAAGATGCGTCGAGCGCGATTGCTGTGGCGATGCCTGGGGTGCTTAAAGCGCTCGCGAGCGGAGCGGTGGATGCGTTTGCGTTGGTGACGACGTGCGCGCGGTTGCACCCGAGCGCGTTGCGAGCGCACGCGGCGGCACTCGAGACGCAATGCGTGACGACTTTGGCTAAGTCTACGAGTGTACGCGTTCGCGAGAGTGCGGTTGTGCTTTTAGCGTCGCTGCCGCGCATCTCAGGCGATCCCGCGACGTGGAGCGAGCACGCGAGACGGTTGATGTGCGCGACGCAGAGCGCGCTCAATCGAGCGTTTGAAGGCGCCGAAGACGGTGATTTGAAGCGTCAGCTCGACGCCATGTTGACGCCGCAAAACGAGTCACTGCCAGTGGCATTAGGTGCGCTCGGCGGCGACGACGTCGAGGATGCGATTACGAGCATGCGGTGTTTAGAAGAGATGCTTCAAACGCGCTTTTCGACGCCGGTGTCATTGCCAAACGCCGCGGTGACGACTCTCGCCGCGCGCGTACTCAACGTGGACGGCACCGCCGTGGCGTCCGTACCGGGTTTACCGCCCTCGCCCGTATCACCGGAACTCATCATTGCGTTACCGCGCTTGCATACTGCGGCACTGGCGCTTTTAGAGGCGCTTTTGCGAACGGCGTCGACGACGGCGATTCCACAAGCGGGACGCGTCGCGAGAGCGTTGGAAGGTATACTTCGGCGAGGCGCACCGACCGCGAGTCACTTTGAGCAAGGAGAACCTGTTCGATTGTGTATGCACGTACGAGCGTGTGCGCACGATGCGATAGCAACCGCAGCGTACGCTCTTGGAGGCGCGAGCGCGAGCGGCGAGCTCGCCGCTGCCGTCGCCGCGTACGTCATTCAGGACGCAAAGCCGTGCGGTACCGGCAAGAGCGCGATGGCAAATGTCGGGGACAAAGCTAATGCGAGTGGGAAGAAGCGTAAGAAGGGCGGCGCCTGGGGCGCAGCCACGGCTGAGGGTTTGAATGATCTTACCACGGCGGCGATACTCGACGACATGAGCGGACCAACCGCGGGCTCTGCGGCGACAGAGGCGGTGAAATTGCAAACGTCTGCCCTTCGTGCGCTCACAGCGTTGTGCAATGTTGGTGGTGCGATGCTTTCACCGAGTGTCAGAACAAAGCTTGACTCCGCCGTGGCGCAAGCGACTGCACAAGTGAATGAACTGACGTTCGCGGACGACGTCGACGACGTCATGGCGAATCGCCGAGACGCCGTCTACGACGCTTTGCTCGCATCTGTTCTCGCACCGCGTCCATTTAGGTCACCGAACTTGCCACTCGCCGTAGCAACGTTTTCAAAGGGCGCGGAAGATCCCGCTACGGCGAAGAAGTGCACACAGTTGGCCATGGCGCTCAACGCGTTGCTGCACCCATCGGCGCCGCCTTTGGCCCCTCAAGCCATCGCTCCACCGCGCGAAGACGCAGATGCCCGGTCAAACGGTGCGGCACCGCAGTGGTCGACATTCGCGGCGTATCATGAGGCGCCAAAAGACAACGTCGCGTCAAACGCGTTGCGCGCAAGCGTGAATGATTATTACAAGGCGAATGAGCCGATAAAGGCGGCTGACATCGCCGCGGTCGACGTCGCGCCGTCAGCAGACGCGCCCGTGAACGCCGCGACTGCGGATGATCAAGACATGGACGTCGATGCGGCTGTTGAATTCACACCAGCGGCACCAGTAGCCGTACCAAAAACCCAAGAGACGGCCCGGGCGCCGTTTCAAAGCTCAGCCGCGGCGTCGAGCGGATTTGCCGCCGCCGCGAAGAGCGCGCCGACATCGTTCGCACAATCCTCAACTGCTCCACCGAATGACTTCATTTCATTTTCCGCCGCGCCGACCAAGAGCGCGCGTACGCGCGCAGATATGTGGGAAACCAATCCTGAACCAGTCGGACTAGGGAGCGGTAAATCAAAAGTCGCTGTAGAGCTCTCAGACGATTCCGACGGCGAGCTTCCTGAAATTCACACCGGGGACGACGACGACGACGACGACGACGACGACGACGACGACGACGACGACGACGACGACGACGACGACGAAGATGAGGACGATGAATAAGTAACACACTAGCGATTAGTATTTCATATGCATTCATAGCGACGAAAATAAACGAACATCATCGCGATTCGCGAATAACTCGCGACGCGTATCCAAGAGTCAACCGTCTGGCATCCTCAAAGCACGCCACGCTCGTTGACGAGATCGACGCAGCGACGCAAACAATGAGTAGCGATGAGGCGATAAACAGTATTCGAATCAAGACCGGCTCTTTGCGTCGACTGTTCAAGGAACGCGCGATGTATGCCGATGAAGTCGTCGCTGGTCAACGTAAAGTTGCATCCATGCGCGAGGCGAACGCAGAGCGCTACGATGTCGCACAACAGGTACGCGTGCGAGCGACGGCGCGAGTGGTAACGGTCATGCAAAACTCTCACTCGCAGTTGGAGGTTCAGGCGCAAACGCGCCTTGAAAGAGCGAGCACTGACGATTTGAGCTGTTTGTCCTGAGCAGGAAAACGTTTTAAAGGAGAGCGAGATGATGGTGCAAGACAACGCGACGCGATTAGAGGATGCCTACAATTCATTAGCGGCGACGAGCGAACATTTTGCGGGAGATGGCCTAGTTAAATCGAGCACAGAGTACGTAGCGGCTGTGGCGTTGTTGAAGGAAGTTGAGGCGGTGTTGAAGAGATGAAGGCGAGCGACGACGTCGCGTCTGTAATATTTAATCTAATCTCTCTGTGTCTATCTATGATCTATCTATGGTACGATCTAAGCATGTCTACTAGGCATACGCGTTGACATCCATGAGCGGCACGACGTCATCGTGCCGATTTCGACGGTTTTGTTGCGTCAACGCTCGGATTTTCATCGCTTCGATTTTGTACTTGTTGTATCCGACGACGCCCACGAGACATAGCGAGAGACCCAAGACGTTGTCCATTCCAAACTTGTCACCGAAAACAACCATACTTAGAATGATGGCTACGATGTCTTTCACGACGCCAATCATCATGATGGTCAGCGCCGAGGTTTCTCGTAGCAGCTCAAATTCGCTCAATGTGAGCAAAAACGCCATTGTCGCCCCGCACCCGACGACGACGATATCAATCAACAAATCTATAGGGCCATTCAGCCAATCCGAACGCGGTATTGAAATCCACCACCGCTCCTTGATGCACGAAAACACAAACACTACGCCACACATCACTGGCATGACCTGGTACACGAAGACTACCGGGTGCTCTAAAATGTGTGACTCTTTAATCCCTGGCGCGCTGTCTCCTGGATCATCCGGATTCCGATGCATCACGCGCTGCGAAAGCGTCCAACGTAAGCCGCTCATGAACGCCGCCGTGAGACAGATAAAGAAACCCGACACATTAAAGCTAGACTCGCCCTCTACGGACATGATTTGACCGACGCTCACCACCGCCACGACGGCAAACAAGTACCAACTCGGTCGCTCAAACCGAAACCAAAACGCCAGCAACAAGGTAAAGATAATAGAACTGGTCTTCACCACGGTATAAAACGATACCGAGATGAACACCAATGATAAATTACTCAAAGCGATGTCTAGTCCCATCGTCGCGCCCACCGGCGCCAGGGCTCGCCAATACACGTCGTACGGCACCTCCTCCCGACGCCCGTGCTCCCGCTCAGCGCTCTCAATCACCCCCGCCCCGATCGCAATCTTCGCAAACACAAACTGAAACGCAAACTGCATCGACGTCAGGAACAACGGCGCTGGGAACCCACCTCGCTTTTGCCCAAACACTTGCTTGTTGAACAACGCCAGACCAGTGCTAAAGCTAAACCACGCCAACGCGAGCAGCGCGCACTTTAGCGTCTTGCCGCGAACTTCATCCATCACCACCTCTGTGGCGTCCATCGGCGCGCGCGCCGCGCGCTTGCGTCGGATGTACCGCCGTATGGAGGTTTGAATCTTCACCACGGCGCGGTGCTTCGCATCGAGCGCCTTGCCGTCGCCGCTCCCGTCGCACTCGAACGCGTTCGCGTTCGCGCTCGCCGTCGACGACGGCGACGACGACGACGCCATCTCGCGCGCGTCCACCGTCGCGGGCGCGAGCGCGTACACGGCGACGCCTGCGCGCGCACCGCGGCGCGTCAGACTGTGCCGCGGAGATGCACGCGAGGCGCGGGAGCAAGTTTACGATTGACATACCGCCCGATGACGACGACGACGTCGGCGGCGGCGGCGGTGGCGTCGAGCGCGACGCATCGTGCGCGTTCGCCGGCACCGCGTCGCGGTCGAGGGAGGACGTGTGCGTATCGTCGCGCGTCGCGAGTGTTTGTGCGAGTGTGTGTGTGTGTGTCTCGCGCGTGTGTTTATTGTGTTCGTACGTGCGCGACTGACGCCTGGAATCGTTTCGTGCGCGCGAAGAACGCTCAGCGGAACGTTTACTGCGGATGAATTTCGTATTTCCAAGCGCGGGTTAGGGGTGTCGTCGTTGGATTTGCAGGCTTTGGAGGCGTCGGAGGCGGAGCGACGAGGCGAAGCGAGCGCGAGCGCGAGTGCGCCGAATTTAAACAGCCTTGGGGACGATGAGTTTATTTTGGGCGTGGATGACTTGGATTTTGTCGACGTCGTAGGCACTGGATCGGGAGGCGTCGTGCGTTTGGCGAGGCACAAGCAAACGCGCGAGGCGCTGGCGGTGAAAAATATACAACTGTCGTTTGCGAAAGATAGCGAGGCGCGAAGACGAATCATCACCGAGCTTAGGACGTTACACACGTCGTCGTGTGCGTACATCGTTCGTAGCCGAGGGGCGTACTTTGATCAAGGATCGATTAGTATTCTCATGGAGTACATGGATGGCGGCACGTTGAGCGACGCCACCCAAGCGCTCGGACGTTGGCAGGAGGAAGATTTAGCAGCGGTGACAGGAATGTTAGTCGACGGATTGCACTACTTGCATAGCGTCGTCAAAGTCGTCCATCGCGATATCAAACCGAGCAATGTGTTGCTGAACACAAGCGGCGTGGCCAAGTTGAGCGATTTCGGCGTTAGCGGCCAACTCATGGACGCGAGTAAGTGTCATTCGTGGGTCGGTACAGTGACGTATATGTCCCCTGAACGCATCCAGGGTGAATCATACGAGTACAGCGCAGATGTGTGGAGTTTCGCGCTCGCCATCGTCGAGTGCGCGCTCGGAAGGTTTCCGTATAATCCTCCAGACGTCAGTCGTCGATTTAGCTTTTGGGACTTGCTCGACATCGTCGTCAAAGAGCCCGTACCAAAGCTCAGGTCCGAACTCGACGTATCGGAAGAGTTTGCAAATTTCGTCGAGTTGGGATTGAACAAAGATCCCGCCGGGCGCATGCTCGCGCGAAATATGATTGCGCATCCGTGGATTTTCGGCCGCGACAGACGCGCCGATACGCAACGCGTCGCCGAGCTCGTCGCTCGCGCGCACGCAGTGCGCACGCAGGCGCAAAACCCGTAGTGCTAGTAGCGAAAACACCATGCATATGTATTACCATCACGTATAGATCGCGCGCTCCTAAAAATATGTAGCCCGCGTAACGCGGACTACATTTTTAACCAACTCTGCTCGCCTCCTCAGACGCCCGCGCGCGCGGCATGCGCCTCGAGCTCCTCCCCGGCGCCGTGCTCCCGCGCGATGCGAGCGACGACATCGACCTCGAGCGATGCGTGCGAGACGCGTCCATCGCGCTCGCGTCTCGAGACGTTCCAAACGCCGCTCGGGCGGTTGAAGCGCTCGCTCGAGGACGTTTTTCGCCCGCGCTTTCGCATTCGAAGCGCGCATTCGAGCTCGCCCTGGACGCGTGCGCGCTCGCGAGGGATGCAATACGCGGTCGAGACATCGCCGTCGTCGCTGACGCGCATGGGCTCGCGGCGAGCGCAGGGGCGATTGTCGCGGCGGTCGTTCGAGCGACTGAGCTACGCGCGGACGCGTACGCGCTCAACGTCGCTGGGCGGTGCGTGATCGATCTCCTTCGCGTCATCGCGTATGAGGGCGATGCGGAGATGTCTCGACGCGTGCCCACCGCGCTGACGGCGCAAGTGCTGGCGTTAGGGGCGATTGGGACGTCGGACGCGTTTGCGTTCGTGGCGAGCTCGAGCGCGGCGTTTGGACATCGAGGAGCGTTTGAGAGCCCGCAATCGGCGTTGGAGTACGCATACGCGTGCGCGTACGCTCTTGTTGGTGCACAAGAAGGTGGAATGAGCGCGTTTGGTGCCTTACTTGAGGCTTGGGAAACGTTTGACGAGGGGGCCGAGTACGCGGCGGTGAGGCGAAGCGTCTTCGCCGGAGGCGCATTGAAGCTTGTTTTAGAACATGCAGTCATATCTGGTGCTGCATCTCGCCTCGTAGCGCTCGATGTCGTACGAGGTAGTGTGCGACACTGTCGCGTGGCTCATGCGTACGTCGTCGGCGCGATGTACAAGGCGAGCGTGGTATTACGAGACGCGGAGCTTTGCGCGGCGTGCGTTGAAGCGTTTGGCGAGCAATCGAGAGATGTTGTGTCGTGGACGACGAGCAGCGGGCGCAGAGACGTTGCCGCGGAGGCGCGTGCATTTGCATTCGTAGTGGCGATGACGACGTGCTTGGATGTCGACGAAGTCGATAGCACATTACGATTGATGACTGGCGTCGCAGCGCAAGCGGCGTGTCGCGTCTTTTCACTCGTTCATGGTGTACTTTTACATTCACGTGCGCGAGGAGCGTCACCGCACGACGCATCGCGTATATTGCGCGATTTAATTACGTCTCCAGTGTTCATTAATGCCCCGTTCATCGCAACCATCGTATCGAAAGATGACGGGTTGGGCCTGAGCGGCGCGTTGGTTACGCTCGCGTCGTACATGTACGACACGGCGCGCGACATCGAGTCGAGCGAATGGGCGAAGGCATTAGATGAGATGACGTTGATAAATGCTCGTTCAAGCGCATACGAGTTTTTGCTACTTGCGCTTAAAAACGCTACTCAAGGTCGAATGCGCGCGCGTGTCATCGAAGCTGTGCACGTGCTGACGCGCATGGAATTCGCCAGGACCACCACCGTGGAGTACGCACAGATGCTAGGCGGAGTGGCGTCGGCGCTCAGTTTACCGGAAGCACAACTGGATTCCTCCACGAGTGTAGCGTTTCTGAGCATGCTGCCTGACGATATATCAAACGAATTCTGGCGCTCGGATGGCGTCTTGAGCGCGAGAATACATCTCACGCTGAGATTTCTACCATTCATCACGTCAAAGCTATCGTCAGAACGCATCGTCCACGCCGTCGTACCATTTGTACACGCGTGTTGCACGCACGAACTCAAGCACGTGGTAAAGGCTGCGCATGTAGCGTACGTTGGAATTTTCCACGCGCGCCCAGACTTGCACGTCTCGCTCTTTCCTCCGTACCTACGCGCGGCGCTCGATGCTTACCCTGCGATGACGCCCATCGAGCCATTCATCGCCGCCGTAGGTATCGTGACCAAACTTGGTGACGCTGGCAACGACCTCGGCGTCGTCATCGCGCAGGAAATCGCCGCGAAAGTCCAACGCATGGACGTCTCGCCCGACGCCTCGTCATCCGGCGACGCGACGGACCGCCGCGACCCACCTGTGGAGCCTTTACGCCGCCTTCTGTTCCAGCTCATCACGCTCGTGGACTTCTCTCTCATCACACCAGTCAGAGACATCATCCAACGCGCCGTGCTCGAGGCGCCAGACCGCTCAACGCGCGCCGCGCGTCACCGCGCGCTCGCCTTCACCGTCCTGCGGTGCCCAGACTACGCGCGCAAACCATCCATCGTCGATTGGGTCGTCGCTTTATCGAGTAAACTCTGAGTCAACGCGTAATTCTTAGATAAATATAGCCTAGACGACCTTTTGCGCCGTTGTTATAGATAGATATAGACCCGCACGCGACGGACGCGAGACCCGCGCCCAGTCGACGCTGATGCTGACGAGGCAACGACCTTTCGGACACATTCCTCACAATCACCCACGCGAGTGCGACCACGACACCGACGACGACGCTTGAACCATGCCAAACACCGCGAACAAACGCCCATCGTTCGATATTTTCCACCGCCACAAGAACGCCAAGCCCGAAGTCGAGCTCCCGGGGTACTTGAAGGAGCTCCAGCGCGCACCGTCGGCAGATTCTCGACACGATTTATCGGCATTCATCGGCCGCAAGTCCGTGGACGAAGGTCGAGGAGGCATGCCGAGAGACAGCGTGAATGAGCATTCGAGCTCGAATGTGCCAGTGAAGAAGTGAGGCGGGCGTGTGGGCGAGGGGTGGGGCGGGCGTGTGGGCGAGGCCGCGTACGCGTTCACGACGCTGACGAGGACGCCGACGCTCTCGCTCGTTTTGGAAAACATTTCTTAATATGTTGACGCGGGACAAGTAATAGCAGCAGAGTGCCGTAACTTTTGTACATCTTTGTAATTCAATGAATAATCGTTGACGATATAATCGCGCGCGGGCGCTACGGAAACGTCGCAAAGGGATTGGGAAGGCGCGAGAGGAACGCGGCGGGGTCTCGAGCGAAGTCTTCGACGCCGTCTTCGAGCCATCGTTGCGCGACTTTGATGCGATGTTCATTCGTGGGCATGCGGTAGAGGTACGCGACACGGCGTAAGGCTGCGGCAGCGGGACCATCGATGGTGATATCGCCGACGGGGAGCGCGACGGCTGCGTCGAGGGCGCCGAGAACCATCATGTCGCCGATGTGTTGGTAGCGAAACGGAAGCGCCGCGCGCCCGTTGATGGACGCCCATACGTTCCACGCCGCGTAGTCGGCTTGTTGGAACGCGACTTGTGCGGTGGATGGTAACACGTCGAAGTTGGTGTCCATCAAGTCCGCGGCGCTGGACGAGGCATCGCCGACGGCATAGACGCGCGAGTGACCGTTGACGCGAAGCGTGGCATCCGTCTTCACCTTGCGCGTCGCCGTCATGGATAACGGCCAATCGCTTGGCGTCTCCGCGCGTTGGCCCACGGTCCAGCACACGAGATCGTACATTTGCTCACTTTCTTCACCGTTGGCGTCGTTCATGGTTACTTTCGTCGCCACCGACGGCGCGCCGGCGTCGTCTGCGGCTTCAACTCTGTCCAAACGCGTCACTCTGCCGCCGACGACGTTTACGTTCGCCTTGTCTAAAACCTTCATCGCCGCCTCGCGCTGCCCAGGCGGGGCTCCCGCCATCACCCGACCACTCGGTGTAATCATATCCACAATTCCACCCGCGGCTTTGCCCGCGAGACGCTCGGCGATGACTGCCGACAATTCCACTCCGGATAAACCGCCGCCGATGACGGCGACGCGCGGGCTCTTCCCATCGCGCTCCAAATCTCCTAAAACCTTCGCCATGCGCTCAGCATCCTCCGCCGTATTCAACGCAATCGCATTCTCTTTCGCACCAATCACCCCACCATCACTCGTCGATGTTCCGAGCGCCAACACCAAATAATCGTACGGCACCGTTCCGCCGTCTCGCAACGCGCACGTCCCTCCATCCGTACTGCACGGTGTCCCATCCCTCGCCACGCTCGCATTCTCCGGCTCAAACCCAACAACATCACCCTTCACAAACGTCACATTCGTCGGCGCTAACAACTCCGCAAACGTCGGCGCAACCTCCCACGACGCCAACGTCTCGTTCACGAGCTCGTACAGCAGCGGCTTGAACACAAACCTCTCCGCGCGGTCGACGATCGTAATCGTCGGCTTCGGCGCCCCCGCGCGCCACTCCAGGGCGTCGAGCTTCAACGCCGTGTACAGCCCGCCGAACCCGCCGCCGAGGACGACGATGTTCGCGCCCGCGGCGCCGTCGCGAGCGTCGGTGTCGGGTGACGTCGTCGCGCGCGCGACGGGCGCATCGGCGCGTCTGCGCGCGCGTAGGCGCGCCGCGCGCGGTGCGCGGGGCGCGGACGACGACGACGCGCACGCGATGGACGCGGTGTGCGCGCGCGCGAGCGACATGGCGGCTCGTGCGGCGACGCGCGCGGCGGGGAATGGCGCTGGAGCGAAGGCGTGACGTCGCGTTTTTGCTCGGCAGTGTGCGACGCGTTACGGCGCCGTCGCGCGTCGTCGACGATCGCGCGAGTGCGAGCGTAAGGACGGTGGTACGACCGACGCGCCGACGCGCGCGCGCGCGACGTCATGGGTGCGGACGACGCGTTCGCGCGCACGATGATTGTGTCATCCAGTTTGAAGGATTCGCAAATCGGTATAGCTCTCGCGGTGTCGAGCGCGCTCGCCATCGGTACGTCGTTCATCGTGAAGAAGAAAGGGTTGCAGGCGGCTGCGGCGAACGTGGGGGGCGTGCGTGCGTCTGCGGGTGGGTACGGGTACCTGAGCGAACCGCTGTGGTGGATTGGCGTGGCGGCTATGGCGAGCGGCGAGGTGTGTAATTTTGCCGCGTACGCGTACGCGCCGGCGACGATAGTGACGCCGTTAGGGGCGTTGTCGATTATCATATCTGCGGTGCTGGCGCATTACGTATTACGCGAACGCTTGACGATGAGTGGATGGGTCGGGTGCGCGCTGTGCGTCGCCGGGAGCGTGGAAATCGTGCTCCACGCGCCGGAAGAAGCTCCCGCGGTTGGTGTTCAAGCGCTCGCGGCGCTGGCGATGAAGCCATTGTTTGTGCTCTATTCGTTAGTCGCCATCGGGAGCGCGACGTGGCTGGCGATTGAGGTTGCACCGAAACACGGGAACACGTACTTGTTGGTGCCGATTATGATTTGTTCGTTGATGGGTTCGTTATCCGTGGTGTCGTGTAAAACACTAGGCTTGGCGCTGAAGATGACATTTCATGGAAATAATCAATTGTTCTACGTCGAAACATGGGTGTGCGTGTTGTGTGTGGTGATTTGCGTGATGACGCAGATGAACTATTTAAACAAGGCGCTCGACCGGTTCAACACGGCAATCGTGACGCCCGTGTACTACGTGTGCTTTACGACGCTTACGCTCACAGCGAGCAGCGTCATGTATGAAGATTACATGCGACAAAGTACGCGCGATGTGATTGCCTCGTTCGCGGGATTCGTGACGATCCTGTGCGGGGTATACGTGCTCACGACGTCAAAGGATGGTCCAGACGTAGCAAAGCAACTCAAGCGCGCCGGGACGACGCCGCGACGCGAGTCGGATGAAGAACTCGCGAACGTCGCGTCGCCCGGACGTGAGCGGGACGAGTGATGACGATAGTATTAGATGTACAACGATAGCACGCGCGTAGTAGGCATAGAAGGTAAAAATACAGTCAAATCTGTCGTTGACACGGAGCTACACAAAATGTCCTTGTTAGCGGTACAGCACTTGCGCGTCGTCGAGCGCGATGTGTTTGAAACAATGACTCGTCAACGCCATCGGACAACGCTCGCACTCTTCTACGGCACACACGCGAGCGTACCCCGCGCGTTCTCGCGCGTCGTTCACCGCCGCGCCCGCGTCTCGAGAGCCGTCGTGCCCGTGTTTCAGCACGAATCGCCGATGCTTCGCGCGCAGCTCCTCCAACAACCTCCAATACTGATCTCTATACAACGTCCGAAGCTCGCGCGCGCGCTTCAACCGACGCTCAACAACGTCTCGCTGCGTCAGCGCGCCCTCATCGCCCTCATCGCCGTCGCCATTCGTCGTCGCGGTCGCGTTGTCCTCGTCGCGCGCTTCAATCTTCAACGACGCGTTCGCCTCATCCGCATCGCCGACGCCGTCAACCCCGCACCCGCCGAGCTCGGTGTCGTCGTCCGAATCCAACTCTAACATCCGCGTCATCACCTCGCGCGCGCGCGCGAACGACGCGCCCTCATCGACGCGCGCCGTCGTCGCGTGTGGTTTTTGCTCCGCCGCTTGCGCATCAGCACACATCGTCATCGCCTCGCCGTCGCCGCGGTTCACCGCCGCGTCATCCTCCGTCATGCCGCACGACGCGTCGTCGTCGTCGTCGTCACCGTCGTCACCGTCGTCGTCGTCGAGCCGAGCCGCGATGCGCGTCACGTCGCGGTCGCGTCGTAATCTGTCGTCATTGTCCGCGCGCACGTCGCTCCTCGATGCTCGCCACGCGCGCGCATCGCGCGCCTCTGCCGGTGCGCCGAGCGCGACGCGACGCATGGCATCGTCCGCGCATCGTGCGCGCGCGCGCCGCGGCGGAGGCGCGCGCGGCGTCGCCGTGGACGTCGCTGGATGTCGCGCTCGAGCGCGCGAGAGAGGCGGCGCAGCGCGCCGAGTCGGGCGCGCTGTGGGGCACGGGCACGCACCTCGGCTTGCCCGCGAATTGGTACGTGCGCTATCGCGATGAGGCGTTCGTGGAGGAGACGATGAATGCCGAGCTGTGCTACGTGAGCGGGCGCGCGAGGGGCACGAAAGGAGAGTGTTGGGAGGAGGATTTTAGCGGGTACGCGCAGCGTTTGGAGCTGGATGATGCGGAGGCGTTAACGCTGAGCGCTTGGACGCGCACGGGGTATTGGTGCGAACACGCATGCGTGGAGGAGTATTTAGATTTGGAGTTTCTGGGCGAGAACGCGGGACGGGTGGAGTTGAAGATGAAGTTGAAGCGGGGACGGGTGACGGCTACGTTGACGTTGGACGCACAGACGTCGTTGCCGGCGAAGCTCGCGGTGGCGGTGTGTGGAGACGAGGACGTGTGGGTATTTGATGATTGGCGTCGAGATGCCGCCGGGGCGGCGTACGCGTCGAAGACGCAATTATTCGGCACGAATGGAGGGGTGCAGGAATTTTACGTCACGGGCGTCGCGAGCGGGCGGAGTAAAGAGGGGTGGGGAATTTTCGACAAACCGAATAAAAAACCGCGTACGGTGACGGTGGATACGACCGTGAGTTCTGAAGTTCCCACCGTGCGCGCGTCTTCGTCGCACGTGTTGGTGGAGCCGATAATTAATGGTAAAAATGTGGGGCCGTTTATTTTAGACACGGGTGCGAGCGGGCTCGTCGTCACGCCTCGCGCGGCGCAGCGCTTAGGCTTGCGAGCGTTCGGTGAAGTGCACGTATCTGGAGTGTCCGGACGCGTGCCTTGCCAGTTCAGACGCGGGGATGATTTAAAGCTTGGACCTCTGACTTTACAACGCCCAGTGTTCATGGAAATGGGATTGGACGGCATTGTTTCGGGAGCGAAAAAGCCCATCGCTGGCATCATCGGTTTCGATGCGTTCAAGAATGCAATTCTGAGCGTGTCTGAAGGCGGTACGCACGTAGATTTATATCCCGCAGATCAAGTGGATAATATTGACGAAAAGTGGGCATGGCAGGAATTGCGTTTGGTGTCCAACGTTCCGCACATTAGCGCAACGTTTTCTGGCGCAAACGAAGAACATCAAACCAAACCCAATATTTTTATGATTGATAGTGGTGCCGGTGGCGCTGATGTGATTTTTCACTCTAAAGCTGTCGAAGAACTGGGCTTGACGCAGTTACTAGGACCAGAAGGTAATCGTGTGTCGAGCCGGGTGCGTGGCGTAAGCGGTGCGAATGGCGAAAGCGCCGGCGCTACGATGACGTATCGAACATCCATGGACTGGCTCGAACTTGTTAGCACAGGATCGGATGGTGACAACGTGCGATTTGAAAACGTAGACACTTTACTAGCGTCAGGACCGGGTTTTAGCCTGTCCGAGCACAGTTGTGGAATGATTTGTGCGAGATTACTGGGAACGCAGCGCATTGTATACGACGTCCCGCGAAGGAGAATAGCTTTTGTCGCAAAGTGAAAGAATCGTTGTGTGTTTTATTATACCGGTAATAGCATTTACTAACACTAATTACTATACTTCCGGCACTTGCGGGAGCATCATAATCTGATCTACCGCTTCGCGCGGGGCCATCTGCTCGTCCAATATGGAAGCAACTGCAGTGAGCACCGGGAGGCTGACGCGGTGTTTTCGAGCGAGTCTCACGACCGCCGTCGCCGTTGCCACGCCTTCCGCAACCTGATTCATCGAGCCGAGAATTTCTTCTAAAGACTCACCTGCCCCTAAGCGTACACCTACTGTGCGGTTACGGCTCAAGTTGACAAAGCACGTCAACATAATGTCCCCGGTGCCACTCACGCCGGCGAGCGTTTCGGACCGCGCACCCATTTTTCCCGCGAGCCAACGAATCTCGGCCACACCCTGCGCTACGAGCGCCGCCATGGCGTTGTTTCCTAACTCGAGGCCTTCAACGATGCCTGCGGCGATCGCCAACACGTTCTTCATCGCCCCGGAAAGCTCCACACCAGTGACATCCGTGCTCGTGTTTACCCTCAAACATGAAGACCCGAAGAGCTGCTGCACGCGAATGGCCAACTTTTCATCCTCACTCGCGGCGACGATAGATGTCGGTAAGCCTTGCATGAGTTCCACGGCAAACGTAGGGCCAGATAAAACCGCCAATGGTTGGTTTCGTCCGAGACCTGCCGGAATGACCTCGCTCATCATCTGGCACGTCCCGACCTCTAAACCTTTGCTGAGGCAAAGCAGCGGCGTCGCAGGATCGATGAAATCCTTTACACCGTTCAAAAATATGCGCGATTGCTGCACCGGGACGGCATGAATAATGTAATCACATCCTGCCAATGCTTCTTTGGCATCCGTCGAGGCGCGAATATTAACCGGCAGCTCATACGTGGGCAAATACTTTTTGTTTCTGTGCGTCTCGTTCAACGCCTGCGCGTCGTCTGGATTACGCATCAGAATCACCACATCCAAGTCGCTCTTGTTCCGCGCTAATAATGTCCCCATAGCTGTGCCGAATGACCCACCACCCATGATCGCCACCTTCTTCGTGCTCGCCAACACGCTCTCATCCGTCGAGTTCGACGCCACAAACGATTTCCAACGCATAATCTTATCCCAAGCTTCAACGATCGATTCGCGATCTTCCTCCGTCACACCTTCCCGAAACGTTTCATACGCACACGCGTTTGCGATGACACATCGTCCGCGCGCACTCATCGCGTGCGCGCGTGCCTCGCCGCCATCCATTTGTCCTTCGCGCATCCCTGCTGTGCCATGCGGGCGCACATTACTCGACCTTTTCGCGTGCGCGTGCGCGCTCGCCGGCGCCGAAATGCGCACGCAGCGGCTCAAACCACTCGTCAACATCGCGTGAAGCTCGTGCGCGGGCGAACGCGTGAGGTCGAAAGGGACCGGTCGGTCGCTTTTTTTCAATTGCGCGAGGCGTCGAGTGCGGTGGTCGCATTCCGCATTGTCGCGCACGGCTGGGACGCAAAAGCGAGATATATGCGTGCCGTTCGGGCGCATACCACGCCGCAGGCACTATCGCGCGCGAAAACGACGAGTACGTCTCGTACACGGGCTGTCGCGCGCGGTGATTTACGGATGAAGCCCGCGCCAGGTTGGCAACAAGATTTGAACGCGCGAGCGAGCGAACGCGGCGCGGCACCGACGCGAGCAATCTCGGACGAATCCGCCGTCGACGCGGATGGCGTCGTGATTGATGGCACGCAAGCGATCGCCAAAGATGCGTTGCTTGAGCCTCATCGCGAGCATTTGAAGTACCGATATGAAACGTTTGAGAAACGTAAGGCTGCGATTGCCGCGGCGGAGTCGTCGGTGGAGAAGTTCGCGCTCGGGTACGAAAAGTACGGATTTACGGTGGACAAGGCGACGGGAGATGTGACGTACCGTGAATGGGCGCCCGCGGCGGCACATTTGGCGCTGATTGGTGACTTCAATGGCTGGAACGCTGGCGCGACACCGATGACAAAGTCTGAGTTTGGCACGTGGGAGGTCACGTTGCCGAAAGGTACGATTGCACACGGCTCTCGCGTGAAAGTGCGCGTGTATGCGGGTGACAGAGGTGAATTCGATCGCATCCCCGCCTGGTGCCGCCGAGCGACTGTCGAACCGGGCGTCATGGGTGCTGGTTACGACGGAGTCTTCTGGGCACCCGAGGAAACGTACGAGTTTAAGCACCCATCTCCTCCGAAGCCCTCGGCGTCGCGAATCTACGAAGCACATGTCGGCATGAGCTCGAACGACCCCAAAGTTTCCACCTATCGCGAATTCGCGGATGACATTTTGCCGAGAATCGCGAGTGGTGGGTACAACACGGTGCAGTTGATGGCGGTCATGGAGCATGCGTACTACGGTTCATTTGGTTACCACGTCACCAACCCGTTTGCGGTGTCTTCCAGAAGCGGTACACCCGAAGATTTGAAATACTTGGTCGATAAGGCGCACGGGCTTGGCGTTCGCGTGTTGTTGGATATCGTGCACTCACACGCGTCGAGCAACGTGAATGACGGCATTGCTGGTTTCGACTTTGGCCAAGGTGCGGAAGATTCGTACTTTGGTGCGGGCGCCGATGGTTATCACTGGTTGTGGGACTCGCGATTGTACAAATATGACAACTGGGAAGTGATGCGCTATTTGCTTTCTAACTTGCGCTACTGGGTGGAGGAGTACAAATTTGATGGCTTCCGCTTCGATGGCGTGACATCTATGTTGTACCACCACCACGGCTTGCAAATGGACTTTACTGGTGACTACGCCCAGTACTTCTCCATGGCGACGAACGTTGACGCCGTTGTGTATTTGATGCTCGCTAACGATATGTTACACACACTGTACCCTGAAATTGAAGTCATCGCGGAAGACGTGAGCGGCATGCCGACGTTGTGCTTACCCGTCAGCGAGGGTGGTGTCGGCTTCGATGCTCGCCTGGCGATGTCTATTCCTGACTTTTGGGTCAAGTACCTCAAAGAACGTCCCGACGAACATTGGAGCATGTCCGAGATGGTGAGCACTTTGTGCAACCGCCGATACACTGAAAAGGCTATCGCGTACGTCGAATCGCACGATCAGTCCATTGTTGGCGACAAGACCACCGCCTTCTGGTTAATGGATGCTGAAATGTACACTGGTATGTCTACATTGAACGAGCCGTCGTTCGTCATTGAGCGTGGTATCGCTTTGCACAAGATGATGCGTCTTCTCACCGCGTCGCTCGGCGGTGAAGGCTATTTGACATTCATGGGTAACGAATTTGGCCACCCAGAATGGGTCGACTTTCCTCGTGAGGGTAACAACTGGAGCCATGATTACTGCCGTCGCCGTTGGGACTTGGCTGACGCCGACCATCTTCGCTACCAATTCTTGTTGGCGTTCGACAAGGCTATGCTCGCGCTCGATGAAACTCACCAATACATGAGCGCCGCGCACCAGCACGTGAGCTCCGCTGATGACGCCCGCAAGCTCCTCGTCTTCGAGCGCGGTCCATTGGTATTTGTCTTCAACTTCCACACAAACGAAACCTACGAAGGCCTTGAAATCGGCGTCGGCGAGCCTGGAAAGTACCAATTAGTCCTCGACACGGATGCCGGCGAATTCGGCGGCGCGTCTCGATGCGGCTTTGGCGTCGACCATTTCACCACCCCCGACGGCCCGCCGTCCTGGGTTGGACCGTGGGAACAAACACCACGTCCGTGTAAAATGTTCGTCCTATCTCCCGCCCGTTCAGCGCAGGTTTACCGTCGCGTGGACGCTGCTGAAGTCGCCACCGAAGTCGCCACCGAAGTCGCCACCGAAGTCGCGTAGACGTGCAACGCAAAATCTCCACATACCCTATCTTCGCAGCTCACGCCTCACTCGTCGCCGTGCGGTCGCGCACACGCGCGCGCACGAAAACCACGCGTTCGCACATCATGCGCCCATCATTCGCGCTCGTCGTCGTCCTGAGCGCGGTGCTCGTCGCCTCGAACGCGCCCTCGGCGCTCGCCGAGCCGGCGCCCGAGAGACGCCTGCCCGAGACCACCTTGCGCGCGCTCGCGTCTGGTGACGCCGACGACATCGTTCGCGCGGCGTTCATCGGCGTCGACGCGCCTGGTGCGATCGTCGTGCGAGATGTGTCGGCGACGTACGCCGCGGCGCGCAGGCGTGGGTTGCGAGCGTTGGCGAATTGTGCCTCGAGCGCGAGCTCGAGCGCTTCGACGTCGGCGTTCGCGCGCTCCTCTGCGTGGTCTGTCGAGCACGATGGTGCCACGCGGGCGACTATAGCGGCGAAGACGTCAGAGAGATTGCGGTTTTCGATCGATTCGGAGTGCGGCGATGGCGGGGCGGTGCGTGGAGACTTGGAAATCATGCGCGAGGGGGCGGATGTCGTCGGGCGCGCGACGTTGCGTAGGTTGGATGCGGCGTTTCATAACGCCACGCGAGGGTTTTATGAACGCAGCGCGGCGTCAGATGCGAGTTTAGATCATTTTCACGCCTATGGCGTCAGCGGGACGAAGTCACGCGCGCACGACGAGGGTGCGAGCGCGGAGGAGGTTACGGTCGCGAAGGAGGACGCGCACGGGAAACACGCGCACACCGACGTTGGTGTCGCCATCATCATGACTCCGGCGTTGCTCGCAGGTGAAGAGCCAGGTGCGCGAGGCTCTCGCGGGTTGTTTATTGGTGATATCGAACCGGACGTGCCGGATGACGGTTTGATTGTAATGTTGGGAGAGGCTGCGCGCGCTTGGGCGCCTGGTTTGAGCGAAGAAATGCGCGCTTTATTAAAGGTACCAACGCACGCGATGAAGCTCGTGGGAGAACGCGCATGGTTTGGACGCATGGTGCTTCCTGAGACGTCTACGACGCACCCGATGCGCGAACATGCGGGATTGACTTTTGGGACGTGGCACGACGGCGCCATCCACGCGGCGATTCGTTCGCGCGAGAACAATAGGGATGATGATGACGACAAATGGGCGTCCGCGGCGTGTGCTGCGCCGAAGATCTTGGCCCACGCATTTGACTCCTCGCCCGTATCGTCCAAACGACGAAGAATTTTAGCGGATGACAACTCTTGCGACGCGGGGTACATTTATTGCTGGTTATCGTGTCTCGAAGCCCCGAGCGAGTGCTCGTCGACCGCGCAGTGCATCGACCAAACCAGCGGTGCGGAGTGGACCGGTGATGACGATGGGCACTGCTCAGCGTGCGCTGCGACGTGTCCAGCGACGTCGTCGACGACGCGAACGGGATACTGCAACACCGATATCCCGCCGACGACGATGTTTATGGATGGATTCTCCTTGAATGGCGGCGGATCTAATGCCCCGTGCGTGGCTTTGCTGTTCAAATCGTGGTCGCTGCACACTCCCGCACTCATGGCGCTCGGGTTTTTGGCCACATTCATCATGGGTGCGAGCATCGAAGCCTTGGCGTCACTTCGTCGTAAACTCCAGTCTCCTGGATTTTGCAACTGCCACAATATCGCACCGCCGAAATCGCGCGCGTACTGCGTGGCGCTGTATTCTATGCAAGTTACAATCGGGTATTTGCTCATGCTCGTCAGCATGACGTACCATTTCGTGTTGTTCTCTGCCGTCATCTTAGGTTTAGTGTTTGGCCACGTCGCGTTTGGCGCCGCGGCGCCAGTGACGGCGACCACCACCGCGTGCTGTGCGTTCGCCAGTCCCAGCGACAAGCAAGACTGCGCCGGGTGCGCCCCTGACGCCAACGGCGCTCGCGCCTCATGCTGCGCCGCCGGCGCACCACCATCGCCTTCCCGAGACGACGTCGACGTCTCCGGCCTCGCGCCGTGCTGCGCCGCTCGCGTCCTCGCCGAACGCGCCACTTCCTCCTCCGACGCCTCCGACGCCTCCGACCCAAGCGCGCGAAGTTCCCCAACCGGCGGCAGCCAATCAAGCGCGGGCGGTGACCTCGAAAAACCCCTCTACGACGTCGAACGCGCCGTTCGAGCCCGTCGCTAGACGTAGACACCGCCTCGTCAGCGCGCGCCGGCTCCGCAAAACCTACGCACCAACCATCCATCGTTTAGTCGCCCCTGCCCGTCGCGACCGGCGGCGCGGACGTTGTAATCACCACGCGCACCACGCGCACCACGCGCACCGCGCACGCGACGACGCCGCGACGACGCCACGCGCACGGTCGGTTACCACGCCCGGTCGGTTGCCACATGCGGTCGGTTGGACCATAAAAAACGCGTGAAATCATCCGCCGACGTCGCGCCATCGCGCCAGTTCGTCGCCCGCATCGCTCGGTCGACGCAAGGTATGGACACGCTCACGCGCTACGATGACGTAAACGTTGAACACGACGCGTTCGCGCACGCGGATTTGAAACGCGCGGCGATCGCGGTCGAGGTACGTATCGAACAAAGGCGCGCGATTACGACGCGTTTGAGGGTTCGCGGGGATCGCGACGCGGTACACGATGGTGGGCGCACGCGACGGCGCGCATGCGTGCGTGGGCGGGCGTGCGTGGGGATATGTCGAGTGAAAAGTGTGCCGTCGTTTTCGCGCGCGTTCGACGCGGTCGCGCGCGGGGAAAGGGGCGAGACGTGTGCGCGAGGTGACTGACGCGCTTTTCGTGTCAATCGTCACGCGGTGAAATTGTGTTAGGACCATGTGGGTATTCCTGGTGCGGATGCGACGATGATTACGTCCAAGCCGCGTTTTCAGCGACGATTTCAAGCGCGTTATCGGCGCAGCGGGACGTCGTTCTCGGTGCAGGACCGGGATTTGGTTGCGGCGCTCGAACAAGTCAAGTCGACGCGAGGGGCGGCGACGTACGGCGTGGCGCACCACGAAGGGCACGGCGCGAATGGGCTGAACTCTGCGCATCGCGCGACGGATGTGCCCACGGCGCTCGGGGTCATGGTTCGTGGTCTCGCCGACACCGTTGGGTTTAAGGATTCTTTGATGAATGATAACTGTGAGCTTGAGCAACGCGTCGCGACGCGCGCCAAGGCGCTCACCGTGGATTCGGTCAAGCAAGCATTCGCGGTGAAGCCTATCGCTAGCCGGAGGCTTGTGGACGTGCATGCGCGTGCGGCCGAACTTGTTGAAGAGCACTCGTTGGAGGAAAACTTTTGCATCGTTGATCTCGCCACCGTCAAGGCGTTGTTTGATCATCACGCCAAGAAGCTTCCGCGGGTTCGACCACACTACGCCGTCAAGTGCCTTCCAGATCGTGGCATCATCTCCATGCTCGCCGCGCTCGGTGCCGGTTTCGATTGCGCGTCCCAAGGCGAAGTGGAGTTGGTGACGTCTCTTGGTGTGCCCACCGAACGCATCATCTTGGCTCATCCCGTCAAGCGCCCGTGCGACTTGCGCTGCATCGCCGAGCACAACGTGCCGTACACCACCTTTGACTCTGTCTCTGAATTGCACAAGATCTTAGCGTCCAAGGTGAACGTGAAGCTCGTTCTTCGCATCCGTGCCGACGATCCGATGGCGCGCTTGCCTCTTGGTGCGAAATACGGAGCGCCGCTGGATAAGGTGAACGAGTTGCTCTCCGTCGCGGCGTTGCTCAACTTGGATGTCGCCGGCGTTTCTTTCCACGTCGGGTCGTCTTCGCGCAACCCGGACGCCTATCGCAACGCCATTACGTACGCGCGTCAAATCTTTGATCAAGCGGTGAGCATGGGATTCAACATGCACTTGCTCGACTTGGGCGGCGGCTTCACCGGCTCCTTCAACGCCGACGGCACTGTCAGCGAGGCGCCGAGCGATTTCGACCGCGTGCGCCAGGCTTTGGATGAAATCTTCCCCGATGATGGCACCTTCCCTGGCTTGCAAATCATCGATGAACCTGGTCGTTACTTTGCTCAAGCTCCCGTTACGATGGCTTGCCTCGTGTACGGCAAGCGCGAAGGCACCACGGATGAAGGTGAACGTCACGTTGACTATTACATCACCGATGGCTTGTATGGCTCGTTCAATGGTATCATTTACGACGGCCTCGATTTGCCCACGTACTTTTTGCAGCCGAATAAAGTCGCTCCGCTCGCGTGCGACGGAGAAGATTACGAAAAGCTCAAGATTTCCTCCACCGTCTACGGCCCGACGTGTGACTCGCTTGATTGCGTGATGCGCAACATTCCTCTTCCTGAACTTTCCAACGGTGATTGGTTGATGTTCCCTGACGCTGGTGCATACACCATGGCTGGCGCGTGTGACTTCAACGGCATCTTGTGCTCAAAGTATCACTGCTTTTACGTGTACGGGGAGGAGATGGCGCGCACCGCCACCGACCGGCAACTCCAAGAGATTGTTTTCTCTAACGATCGCCCTGCGTGCGAACTCGTGCAAAACCGATAAATCACTCATCGTCGACGTATTATTTCGTCGACGATGTGTACACACATCGGCTTCATCGCGCGGTTGTCAAACCGCGCGATTATTTTTCTGAAAAGAACCACCTGAACGCGACGCGATGTCAACATTTGACATTTTCGCGCGCGCTTCGTGCGACGCACGTCAAGGACGCAACGCTGCTGGTATTCATTAATATCATTGTGTTGTTGTTGTATATTTTAGTCTAGAAAATGCGCATTTTGAGTTTGTCCGTCTCTTGATTGTTTGTAATGTTAAGGTCCAAGGCTCACTTGAAAGAACGCCCGACTCTCTCGCCTCTCGCGTCCTCCTGATTGATTGTTTTTTGTACGCGCCCCGACGCACACTCGCGCGTCATCTCGCGTCGCCCGTCGTCCGCGTCGCGCGCACACATCGCGTCATGGACAGTCGGTGCGTGAATCGCGTCACCACGGGCGCCGCGCTCGGCGCCACGGTGGGCGGCGCCGTCGGCGCGTGCTACGGCACGTACGAAGCATTCGCGTACAAGCTCCCGGGGGCGTTAAAGGTGCGACACATCGGACGGGCCACGATCGGGTCCTCGGCGCTGTTTGGGCTGTTTTTAGGCGCCGGGTCGCTGCTGCAGTGCGGACGGCGGTGATGTGCGCGCGAGTGCGCGCGGAAGGTGATGGGGGGATTGTCCCGCGCGCGCGCTCGAGGCGTCTGGTCTGACGGCTCGCGCGGGACGGCGGGTGTAATAGAAGGACATCGTAGTAGCGCGAACGCTCGGGGCGCGCAGACGCGGACACGGATGCGAGCGGTGTGTGTTTCATATGCGTTTATAATACAAATGGCGAGGCTGTGTAGTAGTAGTTACTTGCCGTCGAGCTGCCGCGCGATAAACTCGGCGTTTATTTCCCTACACTCTGATTCCACGCACCCGACGACGACGTCGATGCCGGCATCGAGCAACGTTTGAATACCGCCACCACTCACTCTCGGATCGGGATCGACGAAACCCACGACGACGCGACGAACGCCGGCGTCGACGAGCGCGCGCGAGCACGGAGGCGTGCGCCCGAAATGATTACACGGTTCCAACGTCACGTAAGCCGTCGCGCCGCGCGCGAGCTCACCCGCGGCACGAAGTGCAAACACCTCAGCGTGAGGCTCGCCCGCTTTTGGGTGATACCCTTGACCTACGACGTCGCCGTTCGCGCCGACGATGACGCACCCGACGAGCGGGTTCGGAAACGTCTCGCCTCGCGCGGTAGCCGCGAGCGCCAGCGCCTGGCGCATGTACGCCTCGTCGCGCGCATCGGGCGACGCAGACGACTCGCGCGCACCGCCTGACGGCGCCGGTGCGGCGCTGTGCGCCGTATGGCGCGACGCGCGGATCAAACGTCGCGCGTTCGGGGCGCGCTGCGTTGACGATGTCGCTCCTACTCGACGCGAACACGACGACGACGACGACGACGACGACGACGGCACACACGACCCATCAGCGCACGCACGGACGCAGGAGACGCCACGCGACGTCGCGTGCGCGGCGAAAGACATACCGCGTCGACGACGACGACGACGACGACGACGCGCTCGTGAGTGACGATGGGCACCGCTGGTGCACGTCACAACGCGCCTTGTGCGTCGAGAGTCTGGAGACGCAGCGCGAGAGCGATGGCGGACGCGTTGCGTGCGAACGCGCGCGATCAAATTGCACGGTTGCTCACGCAGTTGGCGGATCTGGAAGACGCGCGCGAGGAGTTTGATGACGACGAGTACGAGGAGACCAAGGCGGAGACGTTGGCGCAGTTGGATAGTTTTAAAACGTCGCTGGCGAGGATGACGACTGGGGACGTGACGCTGACGAATGAACTGGAGACGATTAAGTCAGCGACGCTGGCGGCGATATCGGCGGCGTTCAAGACGCCTGAGATTTTAAAGTTGTTTGCGCTGAAACAACCAGAGGCGTTGCGGGAGCGTTTGCGCGCGTGCGAAAGGGACGTGTTATTGGGCAAGATGAGTGACGCAAAGGGGAAAATAGAGAGAGTGGAGATTTTGACGGCGTTGAAAAAGTTACAAGCGCCTTTGGAGGAGTCGGAGCTGACGTTTTTGCGCGAACACATGACGGCTGGTTTGGCCGAGTTTGTCGCCGTCGCCAGCGACAACGCGTAGCGGTATTTAAAGTTTTTAGCACAACGTAGCGGCAGCTGGGCGATTGTAATCACAACATACCAGTAGTACAGTAGTCTAACGCATATTATGTTTGCGGGAGCCAAGCGCGCACGCGAGAGGCGCCTGTAGATATCATTACTTTACGGTTGCGGCCTCGCCTGCACAATGCACAATTCGCCACTCGGCAAGACGCAGCCTTCGATATCTTGAGCGAGAAGCTCAGCCCGTGGACTCAACTCGTGCTCAAGCATGAGACCAATGGCGAGAATACGCGCGGCAACGCTTGAGCGCTTCACAGCGTCGTTACTCAGCCAATGCGTGGCGTAGTCGGCGGCTACAGATTTCATCCCCGTGGGCGATTCGTCGTCGCGCACGAGCGCCGCTCCAAACGACGCGAATGCGTTTACAGTGACATTCTTCGACGACTTTTCGATAGACATACGACACGGAGTTCCACGAATAGCACCAGACGCAAGAGTTTCGCCCAAGCCGAGCGCAAACTCGGCATATGCCGAGTTGACATCACCTGTAAGCGGGTGCGTGGTGTGCAAGACAAAACTCACCTCTGGCGAGAGCATTTCTTGCACGAGCACACACATATGCGCACTTAGTTGACCAACACCCGAGGCGTGGCGGGAAGCAACTGCGCGCGTAGTGTACAGAGATGTCCATACCTCGCCTACAGCCGTAGCAAATGCCTCGCGATTGTTCGGGTCAACGTTTGGAATGGAGTCGTACAAGCCCGCCGCTGACATACCTTCAAGGTCCTCGACGTTGGCGCTACTCCGGACCATCACGCGAGCGTTTGGACCAAATTTGGACGAAATTGTATCCATAGCGCTTTCAGAAGGTTTGAGAGAGCGAATCAAGTTCTGAATGTTATCGCACAACTTTTTCGTTCGCGCCGCGTCAGACGCGCACTCTGGAGATTCGAGCTCTACGATTAAAGATTCGAGGTGCTCGAGCTTGCCAATATTCGCACACGCAAACTCCATGGCGCCAAACGGGAGAACCACACCCTTGGGTGCCAAAAATTGTGTTTCACCAGTAGATTTCTCAGCAATGGCACTCAACTGTGCGCACATTGCCGACTTGGTCCCCGCGATTCGTGTTGACGCATCAATGCCCATCGCGTGCAAATCGACGAGGTCTATGACGGTCGTAGCCTTGGATAAATCAGCATCCAACTCTTGCTTAAGAACTTTGGAAGTCGACGTTGTCGACGGCGATGTCTTCGATGTACTACCAGCCTCATCCGTCTGTTCAAGTGTGATCCCGGTGGATTCAGCGCAAAGCTTTACCGACCCTTGGTTCATCAACGAGCGAGCATAATCTACAAGCTTATCGTCCTCCACTGCGATCAAAGGCACGTGCGCTTGTCGCGCTCGAAGTGCCAAGTGGCTCAAATGCGGCAACGCGTGACACAGGACAATGCCCCTAATGTTCTGCCCCAGCGTGGAGACCTCCTCGTCGCCGTCGGCATTCGCGACAAGCAACACAACTGGCTCATTGAACTGTGCGCACGCCCCCGGAGTGAGTCGATCCACATACTTGAATGACCCAATCGCGGTACCTTGTACGACACAATCCCAACCTGCCGCGCCTGTGATCTGACGACTGACGCGTAAGAGCAAGGATGCGAGCTTGGCGGATTGAAACACGACGCTCGCGCGAATCTGTCCCTCAGTGAATACGTTGACAGACTCTCCGTCGATACCGAGCGCATTCCCGAGACTCGACGCCCGACCATCGAATAGAGATTCGAGTAACTCGCAAAAATCGACAGCACTGCGTCGCGCGCGCTCTGCGATTGCTTGCACACGCAAACCGCCCTCTTCGCCATTCGGCAAACCATCGCGAGCGAGCGTCGCCGCTTCAGAAGCGATGGCTTCCATTTCTTGATCCCCTCCAGAGCTTAGAGACAGCGTGCGCGATGTCAAAGCGAGTGCCTCTAGTGTGAGCTTCAACTCACTCGCGCTTATGTCGCTTCGCGGCGGTTCACTTTCGGCGCCGAGCGTGTTCAACAATCGGCTCAAGAGTACAAAAGCGTAATCTTCCATACTTACTTCAGCCAGTCGCCATTGCTGGCGCTGGCTACTAGGGGCATTTTTGAGGTCACCAGCATGATCTAATGCGCCGATTATATCGCTGCGTGCATTGTGAATAGCCTTCAAGCATTCAACGAGTGTACTCATGACGGTTTGATCACCCAGCGCGTCGACGTTAGAAAGCGCGTCGACGTTGGCCTTGGCTTGCAGGAACTTCTTCGAACTTTCCGAAGCTGTCCCCGGCGCACCCTGCTCGTTCGCAATTCTATCGATGCGATCCGCCACTGAAGAAGCGTTAAAAAATTCCTTCAATTCGCGGTAGAAAATCTTGAACTCGTTGACGAATTCTTCAGGATAATCAGTACCAGGCGCGGTGAGCTTAGCGAGCATGGCCTCGGTTGCGACTAAATCCTCAGGACCAGCGCATCTGTGAAGCTTGTTTTGAATTGTATGCTTGATCTCTTGACGCACTTCGCGACACTTTCCGTGCTGGTCACCCTTACCGTGCGCGATATCTCGAATGCGCGTAAGAGGTACGCTCTGCGTAAATTCAGCTGTAAACGCCGGCAATCGAGGATGCAACCTGCGAATGAGAGCGCGAAGCTCACGCGCACGATGATGGTCACCGCTCTGCGCTATTTCACTCGCATGCCGCTCTGCGGCTTCTATGGCGCCATACATGCGTTCGGCTGATCCAGCGTGGTGGTTGGGGCGATAATGCGTACCGTCTTCGACGCACGCGATGGCTCCGACAGAAATCCAAAACAAATACACCGTGGCGTACGCCATCGAATCCACATCAGCGCCATTATCACACAGAAGCTTTTCTACCATTTGAAGTTTCTGACGCCACGAGGAGGAGTCTCGATCACCGCCAACGATGCTCGCAGCAGCCGGAGCGAGATTATCCGTGCTCCATCGCAAATTGCGCTCGCCGCCGCCACCCTTGTGCGTTTGCAACTTCACCTCTGATCCCCGCCATTGATTCAACGCTGCGAACTCGGGTTGTTGGTCTACTTTCTGAGTTTGCGCAGGTTCTCGGGGTGCCGCCACGGGCGGCGGTGGCGGTGGCGGCGGCGGTGGCGGCACAGAAGCCACGGACTTCTGTTCCGTTCGCGTTCGCTTCTTCGGCGCCTCTGGCTCGCTTCGCTGCGCGGCGGGCGTCGCCCCGGTTGACGAATCTCGAGCACGTGCGGCGTGCATAGCGTCACGCACGTTGATGACGATATCCCCATTTGTACTCGCATCCTTGAACCACACCTTGCAATCCTGCGTGCGCACCAAGAACACAACCGCGCCCACTCCGTCGTCCTTGGCATCCAGCGTCAGCGTCGCCGTTTCTTCGCCCTTCGTACCGGTACCTACAAACGGTGATTCGCACGACAACGCATCGGGCGCGCGCGAGTTCGCCGGCACCTCTCGCAACGCATCGTACGGCGACCGCCAAGGTGCACCCGCGCGATCGAGAACGCCCCAGTGTAATAACGCGTTCGCGCCGTCGCTTCCTCTCGCTTCCACCCTGTCGAGCGCCAGCGTCACCGTCACCGCAGACGCATGCGCCGCCGGCGCGATGGCGTACCGCAAACGCGCGCTGGACCCATTATCACTCTTTAACATCATCTCTCTCCACGTCGCGACGTTGCCGCTCGCGGCGACGACACTAGGCGCCTCGTCGACGCTCGGCGCGCGCGTTCGAGTCCGCGTCTTCGCCGCGTTCGCCGCCGCCTCGCGAACATCGTCCGCTAAAACCCCCAACACGCCGCGCGCATCGTCCGCGAGAAACGGGTTCTTCACCGCACCGTCGTCTCTCGCGGCGCTCACCTTGATGGTGCGCGCCGCGACGACGGAGCTGCGACGGCGATGCGGCGCGGACCCGCGACGGGCGCACGCGTTCGTGACGACGACGCCGCGCGCCGCGAGCGTCGCTGTCGCTGGCGATGCGCGCATCGACATCGTTGGCGTTGACGTCGTCGGTATTCGCGATCGCGCGCGGTGTCGACGACGATGACGACGCGCGCGAGAGTGAGGTTGGGTGCGCGTCCCGCTGAGCTGTCGTTGAAGATTTTAAACGCGCGACGCTTGGCGACTTGAACGATGGTTGCGTGTATTACAAAACTGGAACTGGAATAGTAGTGTATTATTGTTATGGAATACTTAGACCGCGGCGCCGTAGTTTGCGACGACGGTGGATGTTTTCGCCGGTTGAGCGGCGACGTTGAGCGGCTCCGACGCGTAGGCGTCGTCGTCGCGAGAGCGCGCGAACCGACGGCGGCGGTTGTGCACGAGGAAAATGCCCAAGGCGCACGCGGCGCCGAGGATGAATTCAATGCCCAAAGGCGCTCGTCGAATGGCGTCGAACGTAGCGTTCGTTCGCGATGCGGAAAGCGCCGCCGACGGCGTCGGTGCGCGACGCTTGGGATGGTTGATTTCAACGCGCGCCCGCCCGACGGCTGCCACGGATGATTTCGCACAGGAAGAATCGTGCGCGACGATGAATTCTTTGACTTCATTTCCGCTCTCATCGCTGATGCCTTTAACGGCGACGCGGTACGGACCATCAAGAGCGCAACGTCGTTCACACGCTTCTTTCGGTGACAGTGTGGCAGACGCGTGCACGAGAGGCACTTCGATCGACCAAAAGCCGGCACCACCCATGGCGTACTTGACGCTGTAGCATTTAATGTCAAACTCGAGCGCTTCTTCAGGCGTGAGCGCGGTAGGCTCGTACGATTCATCAGGGGTTGCGTTCCCTTCGTCGTCACATTGCAGCTTGGACGTGCGCGTAATTGTCACCTTTTGATTTGAGCAGTCAATTGGTTCAGAGAAAGACCACGTGTAATGATTATCCGCTCGTACGAGCGACTGAGCAATCGGCTTGAACGTGTCGACGGTGAGCGAAAGTCTTTGCTCCGACACGTACTCGTGCACGGAACTTTCGGCGAGAGTGTGACCACCAAAGCAAAAGTTTTTGACTCGCAACTCGTACACACCATCCTTGAATCCACTGAGGAGCTTTTCGAATTGGTTATTGACGTCCCATTCAAACTTGCATCCCTCGGTGCGAGAATCACCGCAAAGAAGGTTTTTCTTCTTGTCGCTCTCTTCAGAGTCTTCAGATTTGGCGGTGATCCACTCACCAACACCCACTGGTCGGTACTGCAGGCGTACCAACTTGAGATTTTGATTCATAGCCGGAACGACGTCGTCGTTCGGTCCACCGGGCCATAACACCGCCTGATCGGGGTTGTTCACGGTCAACTTCAACGGATTCGCTGAGGACGGCGACACGCTGTACGAGGAGTAATCAGCGATGGTGGTGCCGTCAAACGCGACTTTCGGGCAACGCTGGCTCCACGTCATTTGACGAAGAGGGATAGTGTGACCAATCTGTTCGCGATTCAAGTTGATGAGATCACTCTCGCACAAACTCACGACTCGCAACGCCAAGTAGTCGAGTTGACGAGTGGCGTCGTTCAAAGGCTTCACAGACAACGTAAAGGTTGTCTCGAGCTCACGGCGTTGCACGTTGAGTAAGTCACCATCGATGAACTTCAGCGGTACAATTTCACCGAGGGCCACGAATGACTTGCCATTAATCGAGAACTGAACATCGTCGATTTCGGATCCCATCTTTGGCGCCGAGCGTGAAGCTTGCACCGCATTCGCG